>Ga0065720_1020711_pt1 | contig 13127 bp, 8 predicted proteins | sample Thericmetagenome_FD_59107 | JGI IMG/M metagenome (GOLD analysis project Ga0065720, IMG submission 59107) | Thermophilic microbial communities from the Joint Bioenergy Institute, California, USA of rice/straw/compost enrichment - eDNA_2 v2... | ecosystem: Engineered > Solid waste > Grass >... | reverse complement strand
AAAAAAAAAAAAAAAAAAAAGCAAGCTGTCCTGTGAAGATTTGTGATCACAACTACCTCCACCATTACTCCCTTGATTATTTGTGCAAGTATGGAGAGACCATAAATATAATTGGACATCTAATTGTTTAGACCGCTTGATTTCTGTTCAACTGTCGCTCAAGTTCTCGGCACTATCACCACATCATGATAATGGCTCTCTCCCTCCTTTTCCATCCTCTTTGAGGCTTTTCTCACCAGATATTATTTGTTAGCTGCATAGTTTCGAGAATTTTTACTACTTTTTGTCAATGTACTTTACTGCGACACATTGATTCCTCCTTTTGCATTGTGGCTTAGTTTCAAATCTCGCAGAGTGTGTGCACCATTAACTCGGCGACTGTGACCTTATGATCCTCAATTCCGCTGGTTTTTGGACCCGGTGTGCGTATGGAGCTCCAGGTTTAAGGTTTTTAAGCGCCGTTGCCCCCGGTGGAGGGTGAATAGGATGACCGCGAGTTTGGATGGATCATTGTGGTGTGTCTACGTCCGCTAAGGTTGGCCCATCCCGGCAATGCCGGCATGTTTTCTCCACGCATGGAAAATAAAAAGAACCTTGAGAAGAACTTCGGGCGGCACAGACATTGATGTGAAATTCAGAACAAATCTTTAACAGCCTCTTGGGACTGCTGAGGAAAAATATTCTGTCTGACTCGGAGAGCATACACCGCCTGGATATCCTTCCATCGCGGCTGTCATTCGGTATAAAATCTTAATCATTATCTTAGATATCCACAAACAAGTTCATCAATAGCTTTACTGAGCATTTAGTCACCTCTGGCTGTCTTATTGACTCAGTTACCAGTCCACCCCTGGCTCGAGTTTTTCTCTCCTCCCCTCCTTTTTTTTTTCTCAACACCATCATTCATAAGCTGTCTGGGACCCTTGAGGGTCCATCATCAACCCCCATGAGAAAGATCTGTCACAGACAAGCAGTAAAAATGCTCTGTTGATCTCTACTTCATATTCAGGATAGAAAAGAGTGACAGATAGAGGCTTGTGGCTTTGTGCTCTGGCAACCCCCTGCGAATCTGCATGCCATGGATCATCATTCATCACCCTCCACCTTAACCTTGCAAAATCTTGGTGTCCCCTCGTCCTTGTTCAGCCTTCTCTTGCTCTCTCAGGCATCGCAAAAGGGATCCACTCCTCTAGACAGAACTTTTCTCTCCTCAATGGGATCCTGAGGGGTCATGGCCCTTTCGCTCTTTTGACATTGGTGTTTTTTTTTTCTCGTTCGTCCCGGTCTGGTCATTCGGTCTGCTTCTGTTGTGACGTGCTTGTTATTTCTCATCCAAAAAGGAGGGGTTACTTCTTTTATCTCATCGCTCTGGAATAGACTAGTTGTTTGCAGCTATAATTTTTGTTGGTACACTTCACATATCCTCAAACCCCCTCCTCTCACCATTCCAAACCAGCATAACTAAGGGCCCAAGGACCATAAAAACAGCAGGGCCGATGAAGGCCAAGGACTTCTGGCCATCCTCTGGGGGCGACTCTTCGTCGTCTACTACTGTCGGCGATGTCGTCATTCGAGATGCCCATGACATGGTCGTCGAGAAGACCAAAAGCCAGGGCGGCCACTCGGTCGCCGCCAATTCAGCCCAGCAGGGCGAGCTTCAACGCCAGTTGTCTGGGAGACACCTGAACTTCATTGCCATTGGCGGAACCATCGGTACGGGCTTTTTCCTGGGCATGGGCAGCGCGTTGGTCAAGGCTGGGCCTGGCGGTTGCCTGATCTCCTACGTCTTTGTTGGAACCATTCTTTGGTCTGTCATGGTGTGTTTGGGGGAATTGGCTACATATATCCCAACTGCTGGAGCATTTTCGGCATATGCGACACGCTTTGTTGATCCCAGCCTGGGGTTTGCGGTTGGATGGCTGTATTGGTTTGGCTGTGAGTATTGGCTAGCCCCGTATTCTTTTCCCTACATCCTCTGTTAGTGTTCCTAGGGCTGACACTCGGCTCAGGGGCCATCACCTATGCCCTTTCCCTCACCGCAGCTGGCCTCATTATCCAGTATTGGAACAAAGACTTCAATATTGGCATCCTGATCGCCATCTTCTGGGTCGTCTTTACACTAATCAACTATCTTCCCGTTGGCATTTACGGCGAACTCGAGATGTGGCTGTCCAGTTTGAAAGTTATCACTATCGTCGGCTTCATCATCTTTGGCATCTGCATTGCCGCTGGCGTCGGTGATGAAGGTACACTTGGCTTCAAGTTCTGGCACAACCCGGGCGCCTTCAACTCCTACATGGTCCCTGGCGCCATCGGCAAATTCGTCGGGTTCTGGGCGGTTATGATCCAGGCTTCGGTGGCATATCAAGGAGCCGAGCTGGTCGGCGTGGGCGCCGGCGAGGCACGCGATCCACGCAAGACAGTTCCCAACGCAATCCGAGTCACATTCTGGGGTATCATGGGCTTGTTCGTCTCGACCATGTTTTTGATCACGATGCTTGTCCCGTCCAACGATCCCAACCTGCTCAACGACTCGTCTGATGCGTCGGCCTCGCCGCTGGTCATTGCTGCCCAGCGAGCTGGTGTCCGTGTCTTGCCGCATATCATCAACGCCGTGCTGCTCACTGCCGTTCTCTCGGCAGCTAATTCCAACGTCTACTCGGGCAGCCGCATCTTGTTGGCGTTGGCGGAAGAGGGCCAAGCTCCGGCGTTCTTGAAGAAGACTGACCGCAGGGGCATTCCATATTTTGCCGTCGCCGTGACCGCAATGTTCGGACTTCTCGGTTTTCTCAATTTGTCGTCTGGTGGTGGACAGGTGTTCGACTGGCTCCTTAACATCAGCGGCGTGGCTGGGTTGACAACTTGGGCAAGCACATGTCTGTCTCATCTATGCTTCACGCGCGCATTGAAGGCACAAGGCATTCCGCGCTCTGAGTTGCCATATGTCTCCAGATTCCAGCCATATACGGCGATCTATGGCCTGTTTTTCAATGTGCTCATCACCCTCACACAGGGCTTCACTGCATTTATCGACTGGAACGTTAGCGACTTCTTCGCCGCGTATATCAGCGTTATTCTCTTTGTGGTGCTGTGGCTTGGGCATAAGCTGTGGTATCGGGAGCCATTTGTCGATCCGGCGAAGGCCGACCTTGTACGAGGTCGCTATGATTCGAACGGAGAACGTTCGCCTGCTGATGGCGGTGTGTAACGAGGAAGCGATGAATATCCATTTGCGTAATGGTTGTTTCTCAAGCCTCGAGTAGGGACAGGGCTCTTGTACGATGTCAATGATGATGCCGTTGGAGTTCGGCGTTGGCAGGCTCATTAATGTGATTGGAATCCGGACAGATGGCAGGATTCGAATGTACGAGAGATTTCAGTTGACACCGCATACTTGTCCAGCAAGAACAGCCAATGGCTTGAATAGGCATAAGCATACTTGGTCATGTTATTGCAAGGAGACATGTTCTGAAATTTTTTTTTTCGTGAAAATTTACAATACCTCATACAGAAAGCCTTGGAAATCGTATCTATTCGGCTCGATGGGTTCAAAGACCTTCTGACAAAACGAGAATCAACAAATCTCACAACGTTCTGCTAAGTCCACTCAACAAGCTCAATAGCGCAAAGAAGTCTGTTAACTTGGCATCACATCGATCAGGCCCACTCAGAGAACCATATTCCAGCTGACCTTCTTGCCCCTCATCATAGCCAGCACGCCGACAGGGAGGAACTGTTTGTCGACCAGACTCAGCCCACCGAACTGTTGGAACAGTTCCTCAGAATAGAGCTGCAGGAACCACTTCTTCTCCGCGTCTAAAGTCCATTTGCCATCCTTGCATAACGAGAGGAGAGCGTTTTGAACATCTTTGCTCAGGACGATCTCCTCGACAACGGGCACTGACACGAGCCGATCGTAGAGCCGGCAAAAGTGCGTGTCCTGCCGCTCGCGATAGCGACTGAACTCCTCGAGAGAGAGAAATGTGTGCAGCTGGTCCTCTGGAATGGCTTTCTGCTTCTGCAGTTCCTCTCCCGGGTAGATGTTCTGCAACCGGCGGAGGAGTGCTTTGTTGTCGTTTGCTCGGAGGTTATCGAATTCCTTCTTGTATCCCAAGTACTGTTCGCGCTCCTGTTGGAGATATTCGTGGATGAGCTCCTCCGGGGTTTTATCGACCTCGTTCCGGACCAGGAACAAGTTTACGAACGGGTTACGGAGTCCCAACCCGCCCAGGGCTTCAGGAAGGAAGATGAAGGAGTCTGGAAGATCGGAAACACCGAATCGGTCTTGAATCATGCGTTTAACTGGGAGATGGCTAGTCAGTGAAAGTGCTCTTAGTGAAGGACGGGGTCGCATTAGGAGAAAAACATACCATATTCGACCGCACTGCCCTCCTTCCCATCGGACTGAGGGAAAAGCCTCTTCAGCATGTTCGTATAAGTATTCAACACCTCATTGATATGTTCGCGACCAAAGCATTCGGCCGGCTCGCCAAATGTGTGGCTAAAGAAGCGCCCAATGCAACTGTTCCAAGTTTGAACCCAGGCAAGCACGCTCTTGGACTCAGCCAGTTGCTTCTTGAGCTGATCCACATGAGCCTGCACCAGTTTCTGATTGATCGTCCATTTACCGGTCTCTGGGTCAAGAGTCAGGAAACCGATGCTGACAGGACCATCAGGCAGGGCCTGGGCGATCTGGGTATCCTTCTTTCCGGCGCCCGGCAGATAGACAGATCCGGTTTTGCTCTTATTGAGGTCGAGACCAAACACCTTGACAAATGATTGCAAGCAGGTCCAGGCTTTGCAGGCGCTCTTGGGCTCGCCAAAGAGCCAGATATCGTCATGAAGACGATACAAGAAAATGCCTGTCTCGCGATGGACAGCCAAGTCCATAAAGAAGAGAACCAACTCGCCGGTGAACTTTTCGGACGAGTGGGCCATAGGGACGCCTCTCTGGCGGATGCGGGGACCCTTCTGCGGACGATCATCGGATGCCTTGTCGAGGTTAAGAGGAGCGGCGAGATACTTCTTGAAGAAGTTGATCCAGTCCTCGCCGAAGCCGACATACCGCATGACAGCATAGACGGTGCTATGCGGCAAGGCAGTCGCATACCTGAGCAGATTTTTGTCAGCATTATTGTCGAGGAGTGATGGAGGAAGAAGGGAAACAAACCATTGGAGATCAGTCTGGACGATAGCCACACCGCCACCAGGCTGAGAACGGGTATCGTGTGTCACACCGCGCAGCCGGTGAACGAGTAGCTCGGTTGTGAGCCTACGCAAGAGTTGCTGCTTGATGCCAGAGCGTTTTTGAGGTGAAGACAACAGCTTGTTGAAGTCTTGGGCATCCAGACCCCGGTCATCGTCAGAATCATCGTCGTACTTGTGATCACCGTCGAAGAGCGAGGTCTCGGTGGCAGGGAGCTGCGAGAGGAAGAACCTTTCAAAGTACTCATCACGGCGGCGTTGCTCGATAGTATTAGACGAGCTTTGCGGACCGCCGAGATAGTAACGGCGGCGTTCGAGATCTGCTGGGGAGGGCACCATGTGGCCATCATGGTTCCTGGAGTAGATAGCCCTCATAAAAGATTTGAGGGCAGGCTTGAGCAGGTTGCAGAGCCTGATGCCGATGTACTGGACGAAGAGCATCTGCAAGATGTCGTCATCAGCCCAGATGCGATACTTGCCATTCAGGCCGCGGCGAGGCATGACACGGATGCCCTCTTCACCAGCATCCCAGTGCCATTCCTTCAAGTCAGAGAAGCGCATATTCAGAACATCCGCAATCTCGGACTTGGCGACATCGCTGTCGAGGAAGTCACGCAAGATGGCCTGCTTCTCATCGCTCAGGATATCCTCTGTCAAAAGGCCTTTGATACAGCTCGTAAGCGACTCCAGGTTGAAGGGGGCCTTCTCGGCCATGAACTTCTCGCTGGCTTCGGAGATGGTCTTGCGCAGCTTCGCGAGCTCCTTCTGGCTCTCTTCATCCGGAAAGAGGCGATCGAGGAAGCCACGGATTTCGACCTCATTCGTCTCGAACGGTTCAAAGACGACTGCTTCGAACTTGTCAACCAATTCGCTGAGGCGTTGGCGCTACCGTTCAATCAGCTCGAAGGAGTCGTCGTCGGCTTCGCCAACAGAAGCAGGCAGGGGCTCAGACACGGGCTGGTCCATCCACTCTAGAAAAAAAAAAAAGGGGCAGGGAAATTTCAGCCTCTGATTGTACATGTAATGATACAAGTGAAAACATAAGAGATGCAAGGGGTCAAGTTCACCGCATACCGGTCAGGAGACGCGAATAGAGATGGGCCATATCCAGCTTGCGGCTCTGGATGTCAAGCTTGGAGCGCAGCTGCTGACTGAAGCTGACGAGCTTTGATTCCGGAATTGAGGCATCATACCGGGACTGGTCCAGCCAACGTTGGATGTTGGAGAGGCTATCATCCTTGGAAGCCGGAGGGTAGAGCTCCTTGACGGCATCAAGAAGACAGGCGAGACGATCCTGCTCGGTGGCAGCAGCGTCGGCCTTCGCAAGATACTCGCGCTTTCTGGACTCATATGACTTGCGGAGAGCCTCCAGCTCACGGATCTTGCTGAATGTGATGTTCTGGAGAGTCTTGTTCAATACAGACGCAGGGGATGCCATGGTGGATGGGATGAGTGAGCCGTGCTCGAAGGAAGATCGAAGGAAGATAGTGGAGTCTACTTCTGGGTGATGTGTGAGTGCTGGAGAGGAGCGTGATGGTCAATGGTCGTCCAAAGCTGAGGATATCTCAGCCTCATATACCTTGCAGACTCGCTCATCTTGCAGCAGCACCAGCTCCCTAACTCGTACAATCCAGAAGCATAGGCACAAGTCGGTCAGGAAGGATGGAGCTTCAGCCAGCCCTAGATGGAGTTCAAGGGCTCAAGGCCGCAGCTGGATCTAACGATCAGCCGCATGACAGGATGCACAACCGCGGAACAAATTCCCGGAGTGACTCAAGAGCATCAATCATCCACAACCCCGCATCGTCTCGCGATGATGATAGCCAAAGACGGGCCATTGATTTTGTGGTGTTGGGTGCTGTCGGGCTGCTTGCCTGGTTGTGAAGTCAGCACAGGAACCTCCTCCAACAATGTATGGCCCATTGACTCATGGCTGTGAAACGGGATATCCTAGCAAGGGGCATAGATGCCTGCGATGCCTGCAGTAGTTGCTGGATCTATGCTGTGCGATCTGCTAAAAGAGTTGATGGGGGCTCTTGGCCTGAAGGCAGCAGCAGCGGGTGGAGCACGCAAGGAACACCAAACACAGCGTAACATGAAATTGGCCGCTGAGTTCTCCGACAACAGCCCCGAGAGCACGCATATACTACAATTTGGCGGGCCATCAGGGAACACTGCATTGATGTGAATGGCAGACTAGCTGCTTGCAGCGTAAACCCTTAGAAAAACACAGGGACCCCTTGCTGAAAGAGAACTTGCGAAGTGGCAAGGGATGGACAAATGTTAGGGGAGATCACACAGTATGTGATCGGCAGATGACTACGTGTACTGTGTATGTTCTATGTATGTGATATGGGCACACAACAATACAGAATGCTTGAATAATCGTAGTGGAACCATATTTGCTTACGTAAGTAACCTGTATATCAGCTCCGACCCGATCGGCCCGCGCAGCCAAGATCCGGGGACGGGGCCAAGAGCTCGGCTCCGATAACGGCTCCCAGTACCAGAGCAGCAGCAGAGCTGTCAACGCTAGTGCCTTGCGCTGCCGGCCAAATGTAGGCCCCGATTCTCGGGATGAGGGGCTCCGCTTGCCTCAATTAGCTGGAAGCAGAGGCAGGTACCCTCCAATTTACCCCGCTGGACTGGACCGGTGTCAGTGATCCACTGGTCAGTGGTTCGAAGAGTCACTTATTGCAGTCACAACCAAACAAAAAGTTCCAACACCGGTCGGCATCACCACCACCATCGCCGTCAACACAGCACTACAGCTCCCCCCCGGCGCAGTGCATGCTGGCCAATTGCGCCGCCCGGCACTCTCCGATCCCTTGATCCCCATCACGCCTCAACCATGGCAACAGCAAACGTCGCCGGTGCCGGCGGCTCGGGCCCTGAGCCCACGCGCATCGCCATCCTGGGCAAGGAGGACATCATCGTCGATCACGGCATTTGGCTTAACTTCGTAGCCCACGACCTGCTGCAGACACTGCCGTCCTCGACATACGTGCTGATCACCGACACCAACCTCTATACCACATATGTGCCGCCCTTCCAGGCTGTCTTCGAGGCTGCGGCTCCTCGCGATGTGCGTCTGCTCACCTACGCCATCCCGCCCGGCGAGTACTCCAAAAGCCGCGAGACCAAGGCCGAGATCGAGGACTGGATGCTGTCGCATGCCTGCACGCGCGACACTGTCATCATTGCCCTTGGCGGCGGCGTCATCGGCGACATGATCGGCTATGTGGCGGCTACGTTCATGCGTGGCGTGCGCTTCGTCCAGGTGCCCACCACCTTGCTTGCCATGGTCGACTCGTCCATCGGCGGCAAGACGGCCATTGATACGCCTATGGGCAAGAACTTGATCGGCGCCTTCTGGCAGCCACGCCGCATCTACATCGACCTTGCCTTCCTCGAGACCTTGCCGGTGCGCGAGTTCATCAACGGTATGGCCGAGGTCATCAAGACGGCTGCCATCTGGAACGAGACGGAGTTCACCGCGCTCGAGGAGAACGCCGCTGCCATCCTCGAGGCCGTGCGCTCCAAGGCCTCGTCGCCGGCTGCCCGCTTGGCCCCGATTCGTCACATCCTCAAGCGCATTGTACTAGGTTCGGCGCGCGTCAAGGCCGAGGTTGTGTCGGCCGATGAGCGCGAAGGCGGCCTGCGCAACCTGTTGAACTTTGGCCACTCCATCGGCCACGCCTACGAGGCCATCCTGGCTCCCCAGGTCCTTCACGGTGAGTGCGTCGCCATCGGCATGGTCAAGGAGGCCGAGCTGGCTCGCTATTTGGGCGTCCTGCGTCCCAGTGCCGTCGCCCGCCTGACGAAGCTCATCGCCAGCTACGACCTGCCGACCTCGGTCCACGACAAGCGCATCGCCAAGCTCTCTGCTGGCAAGGAGTGCCCCGTCGACGTGCTCCTGCAGAAGATGGCCGTCGACAAGAAGAACGAGGGCCGCAAGAAGAAGATCGTGCTGTTGTCCGCCATCGGAAAGACCTACGAGAAGAAGGCCACAGTTGTCGACGACCGCGCCATCCGCTTGGTACTCTCACCTTCGGTCCGTGTGACCCCCGGCGTGCCCAAGGGCCTCTCTGTCACTGTGACCCCTCCGGGTTCCAAGAGCATCTCGAACCGGGCGCTTGTCCTGGCTGCCCTTGGAGAGGGTACTACCCGTATCCATGGCCTGCTTCACTCGGATGACGTGCAATACATGCTGGCTGCCATTGAGCAGCTCCACGGCGCTGACTTCTCGTGGGAGGACGCCGGAGAAATCCTCGTCGTCACTGGCAAGGGCGGCAAGCTGCAGGCCAGCAAAGAGCCTCTGTACCTGGGCAACGCGGGTACTGCTTCGCGCTTTCTGACCTCAGTCGTCGCCCTCTGCGCTCCGTCTGCGGTCTCGTCGACCGTTCTGACGGGCAACGCTCGTATGAAGGTGCGCCCCATCGGTGCCCTTGTCGACGCGCTTCGTGCCAATGGCGTCGGCGTCAAGTACCTCGAGAAGGAGAAGAGTCTGCCCGTCGAGGTTGATGCTGCGGGCGGCTTTGCGGGCGGCGTCATCGAGCTGGCTGCCACTGTTTCGTCGCAGTATGTCTCGTCCATCCTGATGGCTGCCCCCTACGCCCATCAGCCCGTCACTCTTCGTCTCGTTGGCGGCAAGCCCATCTCCCAGCCCTACATCGACATGACCATCGCCATGATGGCCTCGTTCGGCATTAAGGTCGAAAGATCGGCCGAAGATCCGAACACCTACTTGATCCCCAAGGGCGTGTACAAGAACCCCCCCGAATATGTGGTCGAGAGCGATGCCAGCTCGGCAACCTACCCCCTTGCTGTTGCTGCGATCACTGGCACCACCTGCACGATCCCCAACATCGGATCCGAATCGCTCCAGGGCGACGCTCGCTTCGCCGTCGAGGTCCTGCGCCCCATGGGCTGTGCCGTAGAACAAACAGCCACGTCCACGACCGTCACCGGTCCCCCGATTGGCACGCTCAAGGCCATCCCCCATGTCGACATGGAGCCCATGACGGACGCCTTCTTGACTGCTGCGGTGCTTGCTGCCGTGGCCGACGGCACCACTCAGATCACGGGTATTGCCAACCAGCGCGTCAAGGAGTGCAATCGCATCGCTGCCATGAAGGACCAGCTGGCCAAGTTTGGCGTTCAGTGCAACGAGCTCGAGGACGGCATCGAGGTCATCGGCAAGCCGTACCAAGAACTCCGGAACCCCGTCGAGGGCATCTACTGCTACGATGATCACCGTGTTGCCATGAGCCATAGCGTGCTGTCCACCATCTCGCCCCATCCCGTGCTTATTCTCGAGCGCGAGTGCACGGCCAAGACCTGGCCTGGTTGGTGGGATATCCTGTCGCAATTCTTCAAGGTCCAGCTGGACGGCGAAGAGGATCCGACGAAGCGCACAACGCAGTCGACACAACAGGTCCGCAAGGGTACCGACCGGTCCATCTTCATTGTCGGAATGCGTGGTGCGGGCAAGTCTACCGCTGGCCGTTGGATGTCCGAGCTCCTCAAGAGGCCTCTCGTTGACCTGGATGCCGAGCTTGAGAGGAGAGAGGGCATGACCATTCCCGAAATCATCCGCGGCGAACGCGGCTGGGAGGGCTTCCGGCAAGCCGAGCTGGAGCTGCTGCAGGATGTCATCAAGAACCAGTCCAAGGGCTACATCTTTTCCTGCGGTGGCGGTATCGTCGAAACCGAGGCTGCTCGCAAGCTTCTGATCGACTACCACAAGAATGGTGGCCCCGTCCTGCTCGTTCACCGTGATACCGACCAGGTAGTCGAGTATCTGATGCGGGACAAGACCCGGCCGGCGTACTCGGAGAACATCCGGGAGGTCTACGAACGCCGCAAGCCCTGGTTTTACGAGTGCAGCAACCTGCAGTACCACAGCCCCCACAAGGACGGTTCGGAGGCTTTGCTGCAGCCGCCCGCCGACTTTGCTCGCTTTGTCAAACTCATCGCGGGCCAATCGACTCACCTCGAGGACGTTCGGGCCAAGAAGCATTCCTTCTTCGTCTCGTTGACCGTGCCTAATGTTGCCGATGCCCTGGACATCATCCCCAGGGTCGTTGTTGGCTCTGACGCCGTAGAGCTTCGCGTGGATCTGCTGGAGAGTTACGAGCCGGAGTTTGTCGCCCAGCAAGTCGCTCTGCTGCGCGCAGCGGCACAGGTGCCCATCGTGTACACAGTGCGCACCCAGGGCCAGGGCGGTAAGTTCCCTGATGAGGATTACGATCGTGCCTTGCGGCTCTACCAGACGGGCCTGCGTTCGGGCGTGGAATATCTTGACCTCGAGATGACCATGCCCGACCACATCCTGCAGGCCGTAACCGACGCCAAAGGCTTTACCTCCATCATCGCATCGCACCACGACCCTCAATGCAAGCTTTCGTGGAAGAACGGGTCGTGGATTCCCTTCTACAATAAGGCGCTGCAGTACGGTGATGTGATCAAGCTGGTCGGCGTGGCCCGTGAGATGGCCGACAACTTCACCCTGACCAACTTCAAGGCCAAGATGCTCGCGGCTCATGACAACAAGCCCATGATTGCTCTCAACATGGGCACCGCCGGAAAGCTCAGCCGTGTGCTCAACGGCTTCCTGACCCCCGTCTCGCATCCTGCCTTGCCGTCCAAGGCGGCTCCTGGCCAGCTCTCAGCTACTGAAATTCGCCAGGCGCTGTCACTGATAGGCGAGATCGAGCCGAAGTCGTTCTACCTGTTCGGGAAGCCCATCTCGGCGTCTCGTTCGCCTGCCCTGCACAACACTCTCTTCTATAAGACGGGCTTGCCGCATCACTACTCACGCTTCGAAACCGATGAGGCGTCAAAAGCCCTCGAGAACTTGATCCGCTCCCCTGACTTCGGCGGCGCTTCTGTTACCATCCCACTGAAGCTCGACATCATGCCGTTGCTCGATAGCGTTACCGATGCCGCACGCACCATCGGTGCTGTTAACACCATCATTCCGCAGACCCGCGACGGCAGCACGACCACGCTCGTGGGCGATAACACCGACTGGCGCGGCATGGTCCATGCCCTGCTGCACTCCTCGGGGTCTGGTTCCGTCGTCCAGCGCACCGCAGCCCCCCGAGGGGCTGCCATGGTGGTCGGCTCGGGCGGCACCGCTCGCGCAGCCATCTACGCCCTGCACGACCTCGGCTTTGCGCCCATCTGGATCGTCGCCCGGTCGGAGGAGCGCGTGGCCGAGCTTGTGCGCGGCTTCGACGGGTACGACTTGCGCAGGATGACGTCCCCTGACCAGGGTAAGGATAACATGCCGAGCGTCGTCATCAGCACTATCCCGGCTACCCAGCCGATCGATCCCAGCATGAGGGAGGTGATTGTCGAGGTGCTCAAGCACGGTCACCCCTCAGCTGAAGGCAAGGTCTTGCTCGAAATGGCGTATCAGCCGCCTAGGACGCCGCTGATGACGCTGGCTGAGGACCAGGGCTGGAGGACTATTGGTGGTTTGGAGGTGCTGGCTGCTCAGGGGTGGTATCAGGTACGTTCTTCTGGTCATTCTCGTAGTATGGGAAAGAGTGAATGAATGTTCTAACTAGGTTGAATGTAGTTCCAACTCTGGACGGGCATCACGCCACTTTATGAGGAAGCACGTGCCGCGGTTATGGGAGAGGATTCCGTTGAGTAGAGGGAAGGTTGGTGACAAACTGGATTGGGTGTGTATTGTCGCTGAAGCCTCAAGCCAGGCCTTCTTTACATAGCTTACCTATGCATGCGCACAGAGAGATGAGGGGGTTAAAGAAAAATCGGGGATAAACAAAATGAATCGAACCGCATCGAGTTGAGCTGTGCTTGATCCTTTTGTTCATTGTTACGATGTAAATGTCAAAACAAACAGGCTTTAACTTTTTTTTTTTTTTTTTTTTTTTTTTTTTTTTTTTTTT
>Ga0065720_1020709_pt1 | contig 13128 bp, 7 predicted proteins | sample Thericmetagenome_FD_59107 | JGI IMG/M metagenome (GOLD analysis project Ga0065720, IMG submission 59107) | Thermophilic microbial communities from the Joint Bioenergy Institute, California, USA of rice/straw/compost enrichment - eDNA_2 v2... | ecosystem: Engineered > Solid waste > Grass >... | reverse complement strand
CTTCGACGGAAACGCTGTGAATCTTTGTTGGTTATTCCAGTTGTTTTTATGCAAAAAAGCCCGTTCCTTGTTAGGCATGTCCTTTAGCATGAAAAAGTTTCAATTCATCATAAATGCTAAATAAACGAAAATCGGCTTTACCGAGAGCTTCGGCGAAATGGTTTCAGTCCTCATAAGTACGTTTAAAAATCTGGCTCCACGAGCATGAGAGGCGACTACGGGCCATTGTTTCAATTCCTCATAGGTACGATCAACACGGCGTGATCGTGACCGTGAAGATGGGCGAAGAGTCGTTTCAATTCCTCATAGGTACGATCAACACATCCCGACGAGGCGCCTCGTGTTCTTCGTGTCCAGCTTGTTTCAATTCCTCATAGGTACGATCAAAACCGCAGTTCTTCGAGAGGCAGCAGGAGCTTGGGGTCGTGTTTCAATTCCTCATAGGTACGATCAAAACCGATGACGTGGCGAAGAATTTGATCGCGCACATCGGTTTCAATTCCTCATAGGTACGATCAAAACGAAATTCCGGATGGCACGGTTCAAACTGTTCAAGGAGGTTTCAATTCCTCATAGGTACGATCAAAACTGAACTTTTCGGTATTCATCCTCAATTCAAGCTCTTGTTTCAATTCCTCATAGGTACGATCAAAACCGGGGCCGTCCGGATCTATTTTGATGGGATCGATGCCGAGTTTCAATTCCTCATAGGTACGATCAAAACTGTCTATTGTTCGGCAAACTTACCACCGCTGGCACGTTTCAATTCCTCATAGGTACGATCAAAACGGATGCCGTCGCTGTACTGGACGATGAGCTCAGCGATGTTTCAATTCCTCATAGGTACGATCAAAACGTTGTAGGATGTTGAAGTCGAAGTTTGTTCTCATGAGTTTCAATTCCTCATAGGTACGATCAAAACGCTGCGCGACGAGCTTATGGCGGCTGAACTGCCGCAGTTTCAATTCCTCATAGGTACGATCAAAACGCGCGGTGGACGATTTGCCGTTTCAGGCTCGTCCGGGCCGGTTTCAATTCCTCATAGGTACGATCAAAACGCCGCAATAAATCGAATGGAGGATGATTTACATGATGTTTCAATTCCTCATAGGTACGATCAAAACTCAGGCGGCGCGGATGCGTGCAGAATCTCGTTTTTGTTTTAATTCCTCATAGGTACGATCAAAACCGGGCGGAGGCATTCGCCAGGGAGTATCAGAAAAAAGTTTCAATTCCTCATAGGTACGATCAAAACAGAATGAGCGCACAGACCACGACAAGCACCAACGAAGTTTCAATTCCTCATAGGTACGATCAAAACGACGGTGCAGGAAATACGATCTATGTTGAATAATGAAGTTTCAATTCCTCATAGGTACGATCAAAACCTGTCGAAATCGCTGTTGGATGAGTTCGTCCGTGTTAGTTTCAATTCCTCATAGGTACGATCAAAACCAGCGAAATTGTACAGGAAGTTGTGAGGGCTAGGGGAGTTTCAATTCCTCATAGGTACGATCAAAACCGCATCTGCTTGAATGGCTTCGTGAACTGGCCGCCGAGGTTTCAATTCCTCATAGGTACGATCAAAACGGAACTCCCGTTCAAACTTCCATTTCGGATGCTGGCCAAGTTTCAATTCCTCATAGGTACGATCAAAACGTCTTTCAGTCTGTTCTCCAAGATCTTCAAGCCGGCGTTTCAATTCCTCATAGGTACGATCAAAACCAGAATATCCCGCTGCTCTTTCGTCAGCAAAAGTTGTTTCAATTCCTCATAGGTACGATCAAAACCGCGTCGGCCGTCAACGGCGCGATCACCGCGATCAAGTTTCAATTCCTCATAGGTACGATCAAAACTCCGCTCCCCTATAGTCGCCGCGCCGATAGTACACGTTTCAATTCCTCATAGGTACGATCAAAACAGGGCGGTTATGGAAGATGCGTTATCAGTTGGTGAAGGTTTCAATTCCTCATAGGTACGATCAAAACTGAGCAAGAAAGCGGTGTTGGAGTGGCAATTAATTGTTTCAATTCCTCATAGGTACGATCAAAACCTCCTCCAGTACCATCCATCAGCAGCCCATTCCGAGTTTCAATTCCTCATAGGTACGATCAAAACGTCAATCCGCCGATGTGCCTGCTTCGCGCTCTCCTGTTTCAATTCCTCATAGGTACGATCAAAACGCCCAACTCGCCCTCGGACAAGCGTTTTTGCCGATTTAGTTTCAATTCCTCATAGGTACGATCAAAACTTTTCCGGAAGTCGATCGTCGTCTGGACCCATCCGAGTTTCAATTCCTCATAGGTACGATCAAAACGCGTGTCTCCGCCGAGATGTGTCGCACACTGCTCGGTTTCAATTCCTCATAGGTACGATCAAAACGCCGCAGGTTGTCATAGTCATCCGTCACATGGACCTGTTTCAATTCCTCATAGGTACGATCAAAACTCTTTTCTGGCAACACAAATATTTGGGCTGTGCTCGAGTTTCAATTCCTCATAGGTACGATCAAAACAGCGCTGGGTTGACGAACAGGCCGCTGCATTCGGCATGGGTTTCAATTCCTCATAGGTACGATCAAAACGGAAATGATGGCGGCCAGGTATGTGTCCCTGACCGCCGTCGGTTTCAATTCCTCATAGGTACGATCAAAACTCGGCCATCAGGTCGCTGCTGTACGCAAACTGATACGGTTTCAATTCCTCATAGGTACGATCAAAACGGTGACGGCAACGATTGCCAAGCTGCGGTTCGTCGTGTTTCAATTCCTCATAGGTACGATCAAAACGGCCGACGTTTGGCCACGCGTCGAGCTTTTCCGCCGGAGTTTCAATTCCTCATAGGTACGATCAAAACCGTTTCGGCTCGATTACCTTGATCCGGTGGCCACTGTTTCAATTCCTCATAGGTACGATCAAAACCTACCAACGTTCCATGACGGCTGCGAAACTCTCGCCTGGTTTCAATTCCTCATAGGTACGATCAAAACGAATGCCTTAATAGAAAAAAGATTGAAAGGAGAATGGTTTCAATTCCTCATAGGTACGATCAAAACCAGAGAGGAGGGGGGATGGTTTTCATTTCTTTACATTGGTTTCAATTCCTCATAGGTACGATCAAAACCCTCCGGCAGCCGTTCCACCACAGATTCAATTGCTTCTGGTTTCAATTCCTCATAGGTACGATCAAAACTCGTTGGCCGGTTATAGTTCCGCAGCGCAATAACAGTTTCAATTCCTCATAGGTACGATCAAAACTCGGAGCGCGGCGCTCAACCTGCGGCAAGCAGGAAATGTTTCAATTCCTCATAGGTACGATCAAAACGCGGCGGAAGAAACGGAAGCACAAGACAACGGCTTTCGCAGTTTCAATTCCTCATAGGTACGATCAAAACCGTTTGGAAGAATTGAAAGCGGAATTGACGGCGGCGTTTCAATTCCTCATAGGTACGATCAAAACAGACCTTTGGAGAAAAGTCAGAAATTGTAAAAATGTGTTTCAATTCCTCATAGGTACGATCAAAACCAGAACCGGCAGATTGGATTGGAGGAACCGAACCATGTTTCAATTCCTCATAGGTACGATCAAAACGGTGGAGAGGGCTTGTTCAGCTATCGCCTCAATCAAGTTTCAATTCCTCATAGGTACGATCAAAACCCACGTACCCCGCTGGATGCGGCCGCCCGAATCTTTCGGTTTCAATTCCTCATAGGTACGATCAAAACACTTAACGTCGAAGGGATCGGCAAGCGGCGGCGCCTGTTTCAATTCCTCATAGGTACGATCAAAACCATTGGATTGTCCGGTCAGCTTCCGCACCCGGTAGCCAAGTTTCAATTCCTCATAGGTACGATCAAAACGACGGAGGAAAGGAATCAGGAGGTAGAGCAGAACAGTGTTTCAATTCCTCATAGGTACGATCAAAACCGGCATTTGGCGCTGGCTCTTTACGAGGCCGAGCTGAGTTTCAATTCCTCATAGGTACGATCAAAACGCGTTCATGTTCATCCTCCTCATCCATCACCGCCAAGTTTCAATTCCTCATAGGTACGATCAAAACTATTGCAAAACCGTTCCCGCCGTGCTAATATAAGGAGTTTCAATTCCTCATAGGTACGATCAAAACTTCGGAGGACATAGCCGCCGCGTGGGAAGTGCTTAAGTTTCAATTCCTCATAGGTACGATCAAAACGTTTCTGGTATGGTCATCGCTTTTCTAGGTGGTACTGAGTTTCAATTCCTCATAGGTACGATCAAAACTTCCATGCTGAAAATCTTTTTCACAGTGCGGACACAGTTTCAATTCCTCATAGGTACGATCAAAACTAGTCTTCGCTTCGTCCGATCAACCAATCAATTTTTCCGCGTTTCAATTCCTCATAGGTACGATCAAAACCAAGTCATTCCGGAAATCGACGCCTATCGCTACAGGTTTCAATTCCTCATAGGTACGATCAAAACTTGCAAGTGCTGATCACAGGCGAGACGGCACAACTCCGGTTTCAATTCCTCATAGGTACGATCAAAACCCAAAAGAGAACCATTTTCCACCATTCAGGGTGCTTTTGTTTCAATTCCTCATAGGTACGATCAAAACAAATCACCTCATGCGATCGGATATGTTACAGACCCGGGTTTCAATTCCTCATAGGTACGATCAAAACAATCACCTCATGCGATCGGATATGTTACAGACCCGGGTTTCAATTCCTCATAGGTACGATCAAAACTTGATTTCAACACGCAGCAGACGATTCGTTACTTCGGTTTCAATTCCTCATAGGTACGATCAAAACGCTCCGGCTCCCCCGCGTTTCCCTCGGCGGTACCCGGTTTCAATTCCTCATAGGTACGATCAAAACTCCCGCAGTCTTTGCGACCACGCTGCTGACACATCTGGTTTCAATTCCTCATAGGTACGATCAAAACCCGGAACAGCGGCGGTAACTCCAACCCGCAGATTTTGTTTCAATTCCTCATAGGTACGATCAAAACAGATCGCGGTTTTCGTACCAGTCGGCGCAAAGGACGATGGTTTCAATTCCTCATAGGTACGATCAAAACTGTTGCGAGGGGTGACGGTGGAGTGAATTGGTGCGAGTTTCAATTCCTCATAGGTACGATCAAAACTTGACGAGGTTACGGTGGACGTGACGGCGGAATGAAGTTTCAATTCCTCATAGGTACGATCAAAACCCCAAAAACCGCGTAAAATCAAGTCTTTTTACTCTCGGCATGATACGTCGGATCCATGTCGCGCAACACCAGTATAGCATACATTCCTGGATATATTGGTAATTTCCAAAACGCATCTTTGTCGTCGACCCCCGGGGGTTTTTGCGCTACCGGGGGTCGACGACAAGCGAAACTCTGCCTAATTGTTATCCTTTTTTTCTTTCCACTTGAGCAAGTCCGCCCAACGTTCATCGAATTGTTCTGATGGCCGGGATTTGGGTTGCGGTTTGGATTGTGTGCTTGGAGATCCTTTATACGCGGTTTGAGGCTTTTTATTTGGCTGTACTACCTGCTGTTGCGCTGCCGCAACCTCACTCTTAGCGATCGATCCATTCCATAACAGTTGTCCCACTGTCGGCAATGGCAGCAAGGATTGATAAGCGGGGTACCCGTCTCGTTCCGAAAGCGGCATATATCGCTTATCAATATGATCGTACACCTTCTCGCGCATCGCCAGGTAGACACGAACAGGTTCTGATTGCTTTACGTCTTCGCAAACCGATTCCATTTGTTCGAGAAATGATCCTATAAAATCTTCGAATTTTTCACGCGCAACTTCTATTGGCCGATCCTCGAAAAACCGATCCAACCGGTACGTCACATGATCAAGACACAACCGGATATCCTCGAAAGTTACACAACCAGCCCCATACGGTTTCCCCATGCCGATGGTTTGATGCTTCGGCCATGTCAGAGCGGCAAGAAGCAAGCCAAGCTCGTCTTTGTGCAGCCTTTCGAAGCGAATGGAAGTTTTGAAAACCGTCCCTTTGGGCAACAGATGCAGAACGGCTTTCACATCATCATTATCTTTCTGAGCGCTTTTCAAATTCTTCTCCGGCCGCTCAAAGTCGGGTTTCAACCAGTATTGCTTGATCCCCCGCCACTCGTAATCGTCATTCAGCGTCTTCAATTCGCCGGAATTGTCCTGCTTGATGTACATGGCAACCGCCGTCAGGGAAGGTTGGCCGGGAATGACTTCTTCTTTGCGGATTTCGCCGGGTTCTCCCTCGATGATCGCCGAACGGAAAGAAAGTCTCCCCGCATAGGCCCGATCGTGCGATCCGGCGAAACCGAACATGGCCTGCACATAGTCGAATCCACCGTCGGGATATTGGGGCAATCCCGCTTCGATGGTGTTCCGATAGAACACCCTCAAATTCGGCGTAAATCCGAAGAAAGTGAAGCTGCCATCTATTACATAGAAGCAAGGTTTGAGTTCGTCTTTACGCTCCGGAAGCCGATAGAACTCTTTGAACTTCAATCGGTTACCTTTGACGGTCAGATCGTAACGATACCAATGTACCTCTTCCAGCCGAAGCGGGATAGCTTTGGCCCGGGTGTCCGCCGGATGGATCAGATAATGCGATTGTTTCTTCTGCATGAAGCCGGACGACATCAGTGCGCAGTCATATCGGGTTCCCCGTCCGGGTTGGAAAGAGTAGAATCCATTACCCGAGATATATACGGTTCTGCGGGTCATGTAAGGAGCATAATGTCTGGATTGGCAAGCTCTCAAGTAACTATAGTACATGCCGTACAAATCATTGTATTCTCTTTCCAGTTGATCAAGTTCCCGTCCTCTGGGCTGACCCGCAAACCGGTTCAATCTAACATGATACGCGTCCAACCGTTCTTTGTACCGCGACAGAAAGGCTTTCTTGTCATTGATGGGTTCCGGTTTTCTTGTTTTGGGCGGTCCCATCAATTTTCTGGGAGGTTTTGGCCGGCCGATTTTTTCGATTTCCAACAGATCTCTGGTGTACATGGATTTGATGTCCGATGCGGGAAGAACCCCTTCATTGTAGAGCTGTTGCTCCCGGATGAACGCGTATGTTCTTCCGTTGATATTTTCCGCCGGAATGATTTCGTAGCTGTCTTTCCCCGTCATGCGGATATAACCGGCCATGACCCTTTCCTTGTTGACGATGCGCTCGTATTCCTTTTTCCTGCCCTTCAAGCCTTTGTTTGCCGCATCCGTCAATCCGCGATACATCAGGGTATTTTTCTGGTTGTCCACGCCATCCCGCAAATCGCTGTGCCCGATGATGCCGACGGCATTGCGGATCAGTCCGCGCAAGGTCGATCCCGGAATCTCATAACGGGAATACGCATCCTGGTTGAATTTGCGTTCACGGTCATTTTTATCCTCGCTTCCTTGGGCCACCAGAATCGGGGTCTGGGCAACAATCCGGAATGTCAGCTCCCCGCTCAACAAGCCATTTTCCGACCTGCAAACTTCATCGTGTTTCGGCAGATCCTCAAACTTCTCATATCTGACCTTCCGTTTCTCGGGAAAAGGCACAAAATTGTACGGAGCATGTGCCAACCCGCCACTCATTCCGCCATTGCGCATCATCCGTCTTCTCCTTCACGCCAAATTGATCGGACAAGAATAAGCGATGAACGCCTGGCCGTCTTCGTCAAATTCGACCAGCTCATGAATCAGCAAATACCGCACGTTGGTATGTTCATCCGCCAATTTCTTGACCGTAGCATCGGACAGGAGCTGCCGCTCTTCCAGCACCCGTCGTTTGTCCACATTGTCGGAATCGTACCTTGTGCAAACCCATTGATCATCCCGCTGCCACAGATGCCATGAAGACCTCCCGTCGAACACCCATGCTTCATATAATTTGGCGGGATGTAACGCTTCAGGTCCCTTCTGCAGCAGTAATTCGCTGTGGGTGTATGCCAGAATCCAGGCGTCGTTCGGCACGTCGGATGGCCATTTCAGCATCCCGTCACTTGTTTCAATCAGCAGCGTCTTCACTCGGCCGCACCTTCCTTCACACATCGATCCAGCGCCTCCTGAAGCTCGGTCAACCAATGTTCAGGGTCCTCGAGGCTGTGATCAGCGAAGTTGATCGTAACCGATTTGCCTCCATAGCTCATCTTGAGCGTGGACAAACTCAATTCTCCTCGGCCGATGCCATGACCGCTTCCGAGGGTTTGTCGGCCCGCCGCAAAATCACGCAGGGCGAATAGAATCAGCGCAACGGAAACCTTGTCTCTGTCGGAATTTTTGTCAAATCGAACATGCAGGCTGGTGGCGAAACGGCCCGAAACCGTCTCTTCCTCCACCAACGCCCCGTCCTTGTATCCTCCTTTGATGGGATGGATCGCCACACGATGATAAACTTTGGTCTTTGGTTCCTCCAGGAAGATGTCTTCCAATACGATCCGGCCGTTGAAAATATGATCTTCCAGTCCGGGATCAATCGACAATGCCTGAATGATGCGCGCCACCTGATGACGCAACGCTCCTTTGAAACTTGATGCGGGAATCATATAGCGCAGATGACCGTCATCGCTCGTCTGAATCGGAGAGCGATCCGGCTTGCTGCTGTCATGCGGATATTGTCCGGCGATCAGAAGTGGGCTGGACAATTCGCCTGAAACATCAATATTCAGCACATCGAAATGGTCAACCGGATTCGGGTGCCAAGGGACATGGGATTTGGATTGCTCCACGTATGCTTCCAGATCTTCGCGGCTGGTGAAATCATAACTGACATATTGTCCATTCGAGATTTGAACCTTCCCGCCACCGATGGACTTGTACGCGCCCAATCGAATGTATCCGCGATTCAGGGCGTCCAGCATCTGTTCCACCCGGTTCTTGTCCGACGCGTCATCCGTACGGAGCGTCAGCTTCACTTTGAATCTTGCCCCCGCGGCAACCGTCAACTGTTCAAATTTTGCCCTGTGCACCGTCTTGGTCGCCCGATCCAATTGAACGCGAGGCCGCGCCTCAAAGGGCTGAGGCGTGACGCATATCCCGTCGCTGAAGATCAAACGGCTGCCTTGCTGGACGCCGCCCGTCCCCTGTGATCCGAACAACGCAAGATGCGATTCGTCAAGGGAGGCCATATAGGCCCTGCAAGCTCCCGCCCAGGATGTTCCCGGCAAAAACGGCCGTCCGTTGTCATCCAGCAGCAGATCTCTGTCATCCGTTCCGATGCTGAGAGGGGATTTGGTGACCAGATCAAATGACCATTCGTGAACCTGCTTCATTGTCTCGCCACCTTCCCGCTCGCCGACGCATGGCCGCGAACCATCTGCCGGAAAAACAGTTCCAGGGCGCGCAAATTCCAAATCAGGCTCCGGTTGTCCGCTTCAAGCCAATCGTCCAGCTTGTACTCGTACTCCAATTGTTTGAAAATGAATTCACGCAAGGACCATTTGTCGACTCTTACGGCATTCAAACCGGGATCCCGCTTGTTTCTCGTTCGGTGATCCACATCTTCCCAAAAGCGGACCCAGCGTTCGGCGGCATTCTCCGGCCGGGCTTGCCCGGTTCCGATTTCCGCCAATAGTTTCGATGATACTTGCCACAAAGCTCCCCATTTCGAACTGTTGATGCGGCCTCCGTGAACGTCACGGACCCATTCCGCTACCCTCTCCCGCGTGGCGGCCAACAAACGCTTATCTGCCAGGTTCCATTTGATTCGTTCGATCTGGGATTTGTCCGATGAGGCGTCGCCGCGGACAACCTGTCCCGCTTCATACCCGATGCTCACCGGTACATGATCCTCCATCTCGGCATACGGCCATTCCGTAAACAGGATGAGGCGGCCGAATCCCTCGTTCACCCGCGCGCCGACACCCCGTTCCATCAGCCGCTTCACACGCTCCTCATCCAAAGCGCCCGACAGAATCCGATATTTGAAGATGGAACCCGCCTGAACCGCGGAGTAGGAGGGCTGATAGGCCTGCCATTGGGAAATGAATCCGCCGGTCATTTGCGTGCCAACCACTTGGTCCTCAAGTTCGAGCTCCACGCCGAGCTGTTCGCCCAGCCAACCTGCATCGAGCGAACTGCAAAGTCTGCCGTCCCGGTCCCGGATGATCCAGTCCGACGACGCCAACACGTACAGTTCTCCGGTTGGTTTCAACGACAGGGAGGACGTTCGCTCCGGCGATTCCCGCAAGGCTTCAATGGACACGCTGACTCGCCCGTATCCGCTGTTTCTGGCGCCGCCCAACCACAATGTGAATGTCTTCCGGGAGGCCAGCCATTGGGCAAAACCGGCTTTGGCCGGGGCGAAGACCACGGCCTTGAACACCTGATCGGCATCCAACGCTTCATACCGGTAGATGCGGGTGCGGTACTCTCCCGTCCGGCCCGCGCGACGAGCGTCTTCCAGAAGGCTCAAATGCAGCGCCGATGATTTTCTGACCTTGGTTGCCAGCAGCACATCCTTCTCCATCGTCATGACATCGCGGGAAATCCGGACGGGAGAATCATGGCGGATCAGCCCGAAACGTTCCATATCCAGAACCGGATAAATCGGCCGTCGCTTTTTCGATTCCTTCGACTCTTGCTTTGATTCGAAAAGATGTTGCGCGAACGGCAGACCGCGCTTTCCGTTCAGCACCAGATATCCGTTCCAGAATTGCACCTTGCGCGGATCGAATATCTCTTCCGTCTCAAGTTCGGCGGGCGATTTTCCCGTCGATTGCAGATAAGCCTGCACCAGAGCGCCGCGAAGCACGTGTCCGGGTATGTAAGTGAGCGCGTGGGAAGAGTCGCTCGTTCCGAGCACCTGACTGATCTTGAGCGGTTCGTGGGCATAAATCGTCAACTCGTAATATGGCCCTTCACCGGTCGGTTCATGGCTTGCTGACCGGCTGTCGATCCATTTCAACCGGCAGCGGACTTCGCCTTTGCCCCGATTGCGCATCACCCCGACATGCCGGACGAGCTTAACCGCCTTTTCCAATAGCCGCCGCTCCGTCTCCGAAAGTTCCGTGTTCGCGAATACCGGCGCGTAAAGCGCAAATCCCGGCTTCATCACCCGGGCTTGACGCAGCGTCCCCTTCGCCGCTTTGCCCGTTTCGTCGATGCTGGTCATCGAACGCACGTCGGTGACGGCGTTCAGAATCTCCGCGGCTCCGATGTTATGACGCTCGGCAAATTCATAGATGGCGTCGCTCAGCTTGGCATTGCCGAATCGCAGTCCTTCGTGGTTATCCTCCCGCGGTTCTCCGAACATCCGCAAGATTTCCCGATCCAACCGTTCTTCCTGCGGCAGAAAGCCGTTGTACCATTCCGCCTGTTCCCGAATCAGTCCCTTCAGCGTGCGGCCGGCCAGGTAAGGCAATCCGCGCTCGTCCGTCTGGATCTCGATGTCTGCAGTCCCGAGAACGGATCCGTCTCCGCCGAACACCGTCTCCGACAGCAGCTCGATCTCAATGATCGCCTTCAGACTCATTCCGCGTTCACCTCACCCAAGTGAATCATGTGGTCCATGACTTCGATGGCGTCATAGAAATAAGCCGAAACCTCTCCCTCGCGGTTCGGTACATTCACGTAATGGGGCTGGCCTGTTTCAAACCGGTTCTGCACAAACCACTGTTCGACCGCCGTCCGGCCCTGATGATACACGGAACGCAGCGATTTCCATTTGCTTCGCCCCATTTTTGACTTTTGAATCGAATCAACTGCGTGGAGAAATCCGGTCATGTAATTGGAGGGATGGATATATTGATTGTCCGTCGCATCACGGAATAGATAGTAGGGCCGATTGTGTAAATACCCGTCTCCGGTACGGAATACGTGTTCCCGCCGCTGATCCACATTCAGTTCCACATCGCCGGAAGCCGCGATTTCCCAATCGATGAGCGAAGCTTCAAACGGTTGATCCCCGTCTCCCAAACCGGCCGTCCGCCACAGTTTTGATTCTTGTTTCAGCCGTTTCTTCGCGTTGCCGCACAACCTTTCCGCCAACTCGTAAGCCAGCCAGAAGGGAAATTTGCGGCGGACAATCGCCACGCCGGCGCAGGCGTCAAACCTGAAAGGAGCGCCGTCAATCTCCATGGATTCTTTCTGCAAAAATTGAATGAAAATGCGCGCCGTTTCGATGCCCATCTGACCAATGGAGATGAAACTGACATCATCGCCGGATGCCACGATGGGCCGCAACGGAATCACATTGGTATGCGCGTATTGCTTCTCCTCGCTGTCGCCGTAAATTTTCCCCGCCCAACGGCCGTAATTGTGCATGACATGCTCGATTGTCTTGCGCATCGCGTTCGTATACGCCTGGTCAATCTTCTCCGTAAAGCGCGCGTACTGTTCCAGATACTCATCGTTTCCGGAAAAGGATATCTTCTGGAACGCGCTCACCTTCGTCCCCATGGCGTTGCCGTCGAGATGCACGATGGCCACGTAGTTCTTGGCCGACCGTTCTCCGCCCAACACGCGTTCGAGGTAGTCTTGATCCATGAACTTCAATTTCTGGCCGTTGGCCGGAGCATACTCCAATCCCGTGATGAAACGATTGTCAAAATCGTCCAGCGTCATGCGGCCGTATCCATCCTTCACGTTCAATTCCCTCGCACGGGCAACCTTGTCGGAATCTCCCGGCAGTTCCGCATATTCATTGGCGGGCATGCCGCTGTCCGGACACAGACAATGGATGCCCCAGGTGTACTGTCGAACGGCATGCGCTCTGCGGTTTTTCTTCGCGGCCAGCTTGTTCCGCATATCTTCCAGTACGTTCGCCCGTCCGCCCGCCGCCGCTCCGTCCGAAGCGTACAACCTGTCCGTCTCCCAATCCATGGAATCCGTTACGAGGAACAATTCCAACCCCGGAAGATGCTTCAATACGCCCAACGACAGTTCGTTTGCGAAAACCGCCGCATCGTCGGACGACTCAAATACATACAGGGCGCTGCCACCGCCGACGGATTTGTGCAACGGCCGCGGCATGCGCACGTTCCATTTTTCGAAGAAGCGTTCAGGCTCATCCGTCAGCCAGCGAATGATCGTCGAAGCACCGATGTTTTCCCTCAGCCGGTTCGAACGGAAAATGTAGCGCTGCTTCTGGGAGACTTCGTACATGACCAACCATCTCTTGCTCACATCAAGCCCCTCCTGAATGGTTCAAT
>Ga0065720_1004855_pt1 | contig 13136 bp, 12 predicted proteins | sample Thericmetagenome_FD_59107 | JGI IMG/M metagenome (GOLD analysis project Ga0065720, IMG submission 59107) | Thermophilic microbial communities from the Joint Bioenergy Institute, California, USA of rice/straw/compost enrichment - eDNA_2 v2... | ecosystem: Engineered > Solid waste > Grass >... | reverse complement strand
GCGCTCGGCGAGTGCGACATGGTCGTGCACGCGAGCGCCACCGAGGCCGGGCTCGCCCGCTCGCTGGAGCTGCTCGCCGTCGAGGGCACGCTGCTCGAGCTCAGCTGGTACGGCGACCGCCGGGTGAGCGTGCCGCTCGGCGAGGCGTTCCACTCCCGCCGCCTCGTGGTGCGGTCCAGCCAGGTCGGCATGGTCGCCCCGGCTCGCCGTACCCGGCGGAGCCACGGCGACCGGCTCGCGCTCGCGCTGCGGCTGCTCGCCGACCCCGCCTTCGACGCGCTGATCGCGGGGGAGTGCGAGTTCGCCGAACTGCCCGCCGTGATGCCGCGGCTCGCGACGGGGGAGCCGCCCGAGCTGCTCCACCGCGTCGGGTACGGTTCGGCCGGGGACGGGTGACCGGCCGGCGTCCCCGTTCGCCGCGATCGCCCGGCGGACCACCGTCTCGGAAGGGGGACCCGGTTGTTCAGCGTGACCGTTCGCGACCACCTCATGGTCGCGCACAGCTTCCGCGGCGAGGTCTTCGGCCCCGCCCAGCGGCTGCACGGGGCGACGTTCGTCGTCGACGCCACGTTCCGCCGCCCCGAGCTCGACTCGGACAACATCGTCGTCGACATCGGGCTCGCCACCCGGGAGCTGAACGCGGTCCTCGCCGACCTCAACTACCGCAACCTCGACGAGGTGCCCGAGTTCGCCGGGGTGAACACGACCACCGAGTTCCTCGCCAAGGTGATCGCCGACCGGCTCGCCGAGCGGGTGCGCGCGGGCGCGCTCGGCGAGCAGGCCCGCGGGCTCACCGGGATCACCGTCACCCTGCACGAGTCCCACGTCGCCTGGGCGAGCTACGAACGCGACCTGTGACCGCGGCACGTCCCGCCCGCCGGGCCCGCCGTCGTCGCCTGGTCCTCGCGCCTCGCGCCGCCACATGCCCTCACCCTCCGGATTCGCGTACCGGTCCAGTGGACGACGCTTCGCCGCGCGGCGATACGCATTGATACGGGCAGGCATGAGAAATCCGGCCGGAGCCGCGGCCGGGGCGGGCCGGGGCAGGGTCCGGGCCGTGGTGAGCGGCGACGCGAGGTGAGGTGAGGTGAACGTGGGGACGGCGGCGGGCGCGGCACGCGAGGTTCACGTGATCCTGCCGGGTGACGTGACCGACCCGGAGGCGGCGAGCGGCGGGAACGTCTACGACCGGCGGGTGTGCGACGGGCTCGGCGGGCTCGGCTGGCGGGTGCGCCGCCACGAGGTGCCGGGCAGGTGGCCGCACCCGGGGCCGGGAGAGCGGGACGCGCTCGCGGCGGTGCTCGCCGGGCTGCCGGACGGGGCGGCGGTGCTCGCGGACGGCCTGGTGGCGTGCGGGGTGCCGGAGATCGTGGTGCCGCACGCGCGGCGGCTGCGCGTCGCGGTGCTGGTGCACCTGCCGCTCGCGGCCGAGACCGGGCTCGACCCGCGCGTCGCGGCGGACCTCGACCGCCGGGAGCGGGAGACGCTGCGGGCCGCCGCCCTGGTCGTGGCGACGAGCGACCAGGCCGGGCGCGGGCTCGCCGAGCGGCACGGGCTCGACCCGGCCCGGGTGGGGGTGGCCGCCCCGGGCACCGACCCCGCGCCGGTCGCGCCCGGCACCGACGGGGCGTCCCGGCTGCTCTGCGTCGCCTCGGTGACCCCGCGCAAGGGGCACGACGTGCTCGTGGCCGCGCTGGCGTCGCTCCGCGACCTCACCTGGAGCTGCGTGTGCGCCGGGCCGCTGCGCCGCGACCCCGGCTTCGCCGCGCGCGTCCGGCGGATGATCGACGACAGCGGCCTCACCGGCCGGGTACGGCTCGCCGGCCCGCTCACCGGCCGCCCGCTCGATGTGGCGTACGCCGCGGCCGACCTGGTGGTGCTGCCGTCGCGCGCCGAGACGTACGGGATGGTGGTGACCGAGGCCCTCGCCCGCGGCATCCCGGTGCTCGCCAGCGCGGTCGACGCGCTGCCGGAGACCCTCGGCCGCGCCCCGGACGGGAGCGTCCCCGGCCTGCTCGTGCCGCCGGACGACCCCGTGGCGCTCGCCGGAGCGCTGCGTCAGTGGCTGATTGACACCTCGCTGAGAGTAAGAATCAGGACATCTGCCCTTCATCGTCGTGGCATGCTGCACGGGTGGGCGACGACTACACGGGATCTCGCGGACCTGCTGGAGCGGCTTCCGGGCTAGCCTCACCGGCCCCCGGACCTCCGGCGGACGCGCCGCGGTACACCCCGCAGTGGCTCGCCCTGCGTGAGCCGGCCGACGCCGCCGCCCGCGCCGAGGCGCTGCTCGGCCCGCTGCGCGCGTACCTCGCCGGCAGGCCGCCCGGCGCCCGCCTCGTCGTGCGCGACCTCGGCTGCGGCACCGGCTCGATGGGACGCTGGCTGGCGCCCCGGCTGCCCGGCCCGCAGCACTGGATCCTGCACGACCACGACCCCGGGCTGCTCGCCCACGCGGTCGGCGCGATCCGCGGCCCCGCGGCCGGCGGCGGCGCGGTCACCACCGCCGCCGAGGCGGGCGACCTGGCGCTGCTCGACGCCGACCGGCTCGCCGGCACCTCGCTGGTGACCGCCTCGGCCCTGCTCGACCTGCTCACCGCCGGTGAGGTCGACGCGCTCGCCGCGGCCTGCGCCGAGGCGGGCTGCCCGGCGCTGCTGACGATCTCCGTCGTCGGCCGGGTCGAGCTCGACCCGGCCGAGCCGCTCGACGCGGTGCTCGGCGCCGCGTTCAACGACCACCAGCGCCGCGAGCACGCCGGGCGCCGCCTGCTCGGGCCCGGCGCGGTCGCGGCCGCGCGGGCGGCGTTCGGCGGGCGGGGCTTCGCCGTACGGACCGAGCCGAGCCCGTGGCGGCTCGGCCCCGGCGAGGCGGAGCTGATCGCCGAGTGGCTGCGCGGCTGGGTAGGGGCCGCCTGTGAGCAGCGGCCGGAGCTCGCCGCCGGCGGCGAGGCGTACCTGCGGCGGCGGCTCGGCGAGTGCGCGGCGGGGCGGCTGCGCGTCACCGTGTGGCACGAGGACCTGCTCGCGCTTCCCGGGCGTCCGGCGGAAGGGGGCCGATGACCCGCAGACTGTGGCCGTGGCTGCGCGCGCTGATCGCGGTGGCGATCCTCGCGGTGCTGGTGTGGCGGCTCGGCACCGGGGCGTTCGTCGAGGGCCTGCGCCGGGTGACCCCGCTCGCGCTGCTCGCCGCGCTCGGCATCGGCCTGTTCACCACCGTGCTGAGCGTGTGGCGCTGGCGGCTCGTGGCGAGCCGCCTCGGCCTGCCGCTGCCGCCGCTCGCCGCCCTCGCCGACTACTACCGCTCGCTCTTCCTCAACGCGGCGCTGCCGGTCGGGGTGCTCGGCGACGCGCACCGCGCGGTGGTGCACGGCCGGTCCGCGGGCGACGTCGGCCGGGCCGTGCGGGCGGTGGTGCTGGAGCGCACCGGCGGCCAGATCGTGCTGTTCGCGGCGGGGGCGGTCGTGCTCGCCGCCGACCCGTCCCCGGCGGCGGCGATCGTCCGGAGCGTGGTGCCGGAGCCGTGGGTGCTCGCCGCCGTCGCGGCCGTGCTCGCCGTGCTCGCCGCGGCGGTGCCGTGGGCCCGCCGCCGCGGGGCGGCGGGTACGGCGCAGGCCGCGCCGGGCGGGGCGGGTCGGTGGCGGGGCGCGATCGCCCGGTCGTTCACCGCGACGATCGCGGACCTGCGCGCCGGGTTGCTCGCCCGGAACACCTGGCCGGGCGTGTTCGCGCTGTCGGCGGCCGTGCTCGCCGGGCACGTGACGATGTTCCTCGTGGCCGCGCGCACCGCCGGCGTGGCCGCGCCGGTCCCGCGGCTCGTGCCGCTGGTGCTGCTCGCGCTGCTCGTGATGGGCCTGCCGGTGAACGTGGGCGGCTGGGGGCCGCGGGAGGCGTTCGCGGCGGCGGCGTTCGGGGCGGTGGGCCTCGGCGCCGAGCAGGGGCTCGCCACGTCGGTCGTGTACGGCGTGCTCGCCTTCGCGGCGAGCCTGCCCGGCGCGGTGGTCCTGCTGCTGCGCCGCGGCACCCGGGCCGGCGGCGCCGCCCGTGCCGGCCGGGCTGACCGTGCCGGCCGTACCGGCCGGGCCGGGGACGGCGCGGCCGTGCCCGCGCTAGCCGTTGAGCACGGTGAGGTACTCGGCGAACGACGCGACGAGGCTGTCGATCACGCGCTTTCCCTTCCCGGCCGTGGCCAGTGACGGACGCCCGATGATGCCGGATCCGGTGTACGCCGCCATGCCGAGGGTAAGCAGGTGCCGGCGGTCGCCTGCCAGGTGATCGCCTGTTTCGTAGCCGGGGCGGACCAGATGTGGGTGAGCGTGCAGGAGGATCGAGGTCTCCAGCTCTCCCGCGTGCATGTCGTCCCACGGAGAGGTCTCCAGCCCGGCGGCGGCGAACGCCGCCTCCCAGTCCGCCGCGCCGGGGAACAGCGCCATGCGCCGCCCGTCCCCCGCGGCCTCCTGCACCACGTTGCCGAGCACGTAGTTGCCGCCGTGCCCGTTGACCAGCACGAGCCGGGTGACGCCGGAACGGCGCAGCGACTCGGACACGTCCCGCACGACCGCGTACAGGGTCGCCGCCGAGATGCTCACCGTGCCGGGCCAGTCGGCGTGCTCATGCGAGCAGGAGATGGTGATCGGCGGCAGGCGGAACACCGGGTACGCGGCGGCGATCGCCTCGGCGATCGTGCAGGCGACGACGGTGTCGGTGGCCAGCGGCAGGTACGGGCCGTGCTGCTCGAAGCTGCCGATCGGCAGCAGCGCCACCTCGGCGCCCCGGCGCCGCTCGTCCTCGGTGGTGGCGCGCGGCAGCGGGAACGCGTCGCCCGCCGCGCCGCCGGGGTGGGTAGTCGGGTCGGTCATAGCCAGCCAGCCTGTCCGGTGCCGCCCGAGGACGCAACAACTGATCCGAAAGGGCAGGGTGTCCGTTGTGTCCAGTATCAAGAACCAACACAAGGAGGATCACATGCGTGAGCACGGCCTCGCGGGCGACGACATAGCCGAGGCGGATCTGGTGACCCGGCGCGGCACGTTCCGCACCGTCGCCTTCCGTGATCCGCTGGACGGCCACGAGCACCTCGCCCTCGTCCTCGGGGAGGTCGGCGACCGGGAGAACGTGCTGGTCCGCGTGCACTCCGAATGCGTGACCGGCGACATCTTCGGCGCGATGCGATGCGAGTGCGGCGACCAGCTCGCCGCCGCGCTCTCGACGCGATCGTCGAGGCCGAGCGCGGCGTCCTGGTCTATCTGCGCGGCCACGAGGGGCGCGGCATCGGCCTCGTCGCCAAGATCCGCACCCACGTGCTGCAGGACGAGCAGGGGCTCGACACCGTCGACTCGGCGACCGTCCTCGGCTACCCCGTGGACCGCCGGGACTTCGGCCCCGCCGCGCGCGTGCTCAAGTACCTGGGCGTGCGCTCGGTCCGGCTGATGTCGAACAACTCCGACAAGATCAAGGCCCTGGAGTCGCACGGCATCGTGGTCGCCGCCCGGGTTCCCCTGCTCATCGAGGCGAACGACCACAACATCCGCTACCTCGCCGCCAAGCGGGACCGCCTCGGCCACGACCTCCCCCAGCTCGACGGGGCCGCCTACAGCCGCATGGGGACCGCGGGCCGCTGACGAGATGACCACCCCACGACCCCACCCCTCATCCGACCCCTCGGCAACCGCGGCGTCCCGGTCCGGGCGGCCCGCCCCCGAGCCGCCGGACCCGGAGCTGCTCGGCATCGCCACCGAGGCCATGGCCGTGGCACGCCGGATCATCCGATCCCGCGTGCCCGGCGCGGTCCGCCACAAGGGCGACCGCGACATCGTCACCGACGTCGACCTCGCCGTCGAGGACGCGGTACGCGAGTTCCTGGGCCGGGAGACCCCGCACATCGGCCTGCTCGGCGAGGAGCACGGCCGTACCGGCCCGGGCGGGGACGCCCCGTGGTGGGTGCTCGACCCGGTGGACGGCACCGCGAACCTGGCGCGCGGCATCCCGCTGTGCGGGGTGTCCCTCGCGCTGGTGGCGGGCGGCAACGCGGTGCTCGGCGCGATCGACCTGCCGCTCCTGGAGGTCCGCTACACGGCGGCGGCCGGGGGCGGGGCGTACGTCGACGGGGAGCGCGTCCACGCCGCCGGGACCGGCGAGCCGTCCCGGGCGATCGTGTCGATCGGCGACTTCGCCGTGGGGCCCGGCGCCGAGCCGAAGAACCGGCTCCGGCTCGCGCTGCTCGGCATGCTCGGCGCGCGGGTGCACCGGGTGCGCATGCTCGGCACCGCCGCGATCGACCTCGCCTGGGTCGCCCAGGGCAGGCTCGACGCCTCGATCATCCTCGCCAACCTGCCCTGGGACACGATGGCGGGCGTGCTGCTGGTTCGCGAGGCCGGCGGCGTCGTCCTCGACCAGGACGGCACCGACCACACCGTCGGCTCCTCCGCCACGATCGCCGTCTGCCCGGGGCTGCGCGAGTACATCATGACCACCGTGGCCCGCGCGCGGGCCGAGACCGGGTCGTCCTCCGGGTAGTCCGCACGATGTGGCCGTGCGCCGGCCACGGCCTTGTCACCGGTGGGCGTGCCGGTACAGGTGTACGGCGTGCCCGACGCAGAGGGCCATGGCGAGCAGGACGAGCGCGAGCCCGGCCTGGCCCGCGGGGGCGAGATCCGGCGTCGGGTCGCCGGTGCCCGGCCTGGTGAGCAGCATCAGCGTGACCAGGGCTCCGTCCCCGACGGCTCCGACGAGCGGCCAGGTCCAGGTCGGGCGGAACGTCGCGACCGTGAGGAACAGGAGCAGCGCCAGCATGAGGAGGAGGCCGGCCGCGGCGGGGCCGCCGCCGGGACGCGCGGAGATCTCCCACAGCGAGCCGTACTCCGTGACATGGTCCTCCGTCACGACGTCCTGCAGCAGCGGCATGAAGGACAGGGCGAGCATCACGACGGCCATCGCCGCGTAGAACCGGCCGTACCGGCCGAATATCGCCTCCTGCTCCAGCCGGGCGAACCGTTCTCCGAGCCGTTGTTCGTCCGCCGAGCCGAGTACGCCATGGTGTGCCATGCCCAGACGATAGCGTAAAACAGTAATAACACTGTCGATTTCCGCCGCGGGGTGGCATGCCGTACCTGGCCATAACCCCCAAGCGGGTTTCCGGCTTTTGAAATCGACTGTTCGGAGGGGCGGGTGCGTTGCGCCCGCCGAGCGGCGAGACCGGCGTATCGCGGGTCGGGCCGGTCGGCCGGCGGGGCGACGAGGTTCACATGGGAGATTGATACGGGCGGGCCGACCGCCGCACCCCGCGCCCGAGCCCGAATCGGGGTCGGCCCTTTCCGGCCGTCGCCCGCCGGGCCCGAACCGGCGCGAGGGCTGTGCCTCGACGGGCGGCCGCCCGTCTTACCGGGAGGTCCGCACCGGCGGCACACCGCCGGACGCGGCATGTCCGCTCGGGTGACTCATCGGTCGCGAGAGGTCTCGGGTGATGCGGTACGCGGGTGGTCGATGCGGCCGCGCGGGCTCACGTCAGCACCTTACGTCGTACCGCATCACGTACGGCTCAGCGCATCCCGCGCTCGCCGAGATGCTCCCGGGCGCGCTCGCGCTGCTTGCGCATGCCGGCCAGACCGGCCAGGCCCAGCAGGCCGAGCAGGCCCCACAGACCGGCGTTCCCGCCGCCCTCATCCCGCTGCTGCGGCTCAGGAGCCACCTGACTATGAGCCACGGGTGCCGCGACCGTGTCGGCAGCGGTCGCGGCGGCGGCCGGGACCATGGTCAAGAAGAGCGCCAAGCCGAAACCGGTGAGTACCTTGCGCATCGGGTTCCCCCAATCCGGCGGTCCCCGCGAGCCGCGAAGACCACCTGTCACGCCTTCATCCGAAAGGCATCCATAGCGGGGTGATCTTCTGTCTCCCCTGCTAGATGGCCCTTACCCGTCTCTCTCGCCTCAAACGTCCCGTATGCCGGGCGGCGCTCGGCGGCCGTCCCATCCCGATGGGCCCCGGTGCGCCCGGCCCCGCGCGGTGTGCGCCCCTGGCGCCGCGTGACGCCCTCGGAATCGTGCCGCGGGGCGAGCGGAGCCCCTGGTGCGGGGGAGAGGGGCGACGGCCCGAATTGTGTGCCCCCGAGAGCATCGTGAATGGCGGCATGCGACCGCATCCCCTTTCGCGGCCGTGTCCGGCGGCCCGCGCACCCGCGCCGAGCGGCCTGCACAGAAAACCCAGAAATGCGAGACGACGTTGTGATCTTGCTCATGCAGAATGCCCCTGCCCCCTTCGCCCACCTCGGAGGGCATTTGCGGAAGGATTCGACATGAAGAGACTTTTAGCGGGATTTGTCGGGATCACGATGGCCGCGTTTCTCGCGTCCGCGCTCGGCACTCCCGCCGCCACCGCCGCGACGACGGCCGCCCCCAAGCCGCCGGACGCGATCAAGCGGCAGTTCGTCCCCGGACGCGGCGTGAAATTCACCCAGGTCACCCGACGCCACGACCACACGATCGCGCGCGGCGGCGGCGTCTTCCAGTTCGACCGTTCGGGCGTGATCGCCTCCGACATCACCACGACCTTCCCCGACGACCGCAAGAAGGATCCGTTCGAGACGCCGAACGCGTACTTCAGCCCGGTACGGACGATCTGGGTGCGGGGGACCGCCTACTCCTCGGGCGACCTGTATGACGGCATCTTCGATCCGGGGCAGAAGTGGGTCCGCGTCCCCAAGGGCTCGCCGCTCGGCTTCGGCAACTTCGTCGTGTACGTCAACATCCTCGACCCCGCCTCGCTGCGGACGCTGCTGTCGCAGTCGGCGTCGAAGCGCTCGCCGTACCGGATCACCACCACGTACGGCAGGCTCTACCGGCTCTCGCCGTGGTTCCGCACCTGGGGCAGGCCCAAGGGGTCCCTCGCCAAGATGAAGGTGAACGTCACGGTTCACGTGGGCGCGAACGGCCTCCCGCGCCGCGTGGTGACCACCTTCAAGCTTTCGAAGAACTTCCCGGTCACCACCGAGACCCGCTTCACCGCGTGGGGGACCAGGGCGAACATCAAGGCCCCGCACGGCGCCGAGGTCGCCGACGGCAGCAGGTACTCGCCCCGCTGACGGGTTGGTGCCATAGCCGGGCGGACGGGACCGGTCGAGGCGCCCGCCCCAGTACCATCGACGCGTGACCGAAATGACCGAAACCGCGTCCGCCTGGCTCCGTCCGGATGAGTTGGAGGCCGTGCGGGGGCGGATGCCGATCCTCTACATCGACGCGGTTCCGGTGCGCGTTGACCAGTCCGGAACGGTGACCAAGGTGGGCCTGCTGCTGCGCATCGGTGCGGACGGCACCGTCAGCCGGGCACTGGTCTCCGGGCGGGTGCTCTACCACGAGCGGGTGCGCGACGCGCTGCTGCGGCACCTGGAGAAGGACCTCGGCCCGGTCGCGCTGCCGCAGGTGCCCGCCTCGCCGCAGCCGTTCACGATCGCCGAGTACTTCCCGACCCCGGGCGTCACGCCGTACCACGACCCGCGGCAGCACGCGGTATCCCTCGCCTACATCGTGCCCGTCGCCGGGGACTGCCGCCCCCGCCAGGACGCGCTCGACTTCGTCTGGTTCACCCCCGAGGAGGCCGCCTCACCCGCCGTCCAGCAGGAGATGACCGGCGGCCAGGACGTCCTGCTCCGCCAGGCCCTCGCCCACGTGGGCTGCCTCCCCTGACCAACGCGACACCGGCGGCCGGCCCGGGCCGATTCGCCCGGGCCGTCCGGTCAGCGGCGGGCCGTGTCCTCTCGGCCTTCCTGACGGTGCCATGGCGCAGCCCGTCGATGTGAAGCGCGACCATGCGTCGGCCGTGGCCGACGCCCTAGCGCGCCAGACTGAAAGTACGTGATTCACTGATCGGCGATGAATGAGAGCTCCCCCCGATCGTCGGCGTCGACCGGGACGGGCAGGCCGTTGCAGTCGGTGGCCGGCACCAGGGTGGGGCGTGATCTGATCCAGATCGCGCACGTGGCCGGGAACGTCACCATCACCCAGGCCACCCCGGGCGGGCCGGAGGGGCGTGCCGGGCACAACGAGCAGGTCGTGGTGGGTGACATCCCCGCGCCGCCGCCGGGGTTTCAGCTGCGTGAGGAGCTGCTGGAGCGGCTGCACGCGCAGGTGGGCGTGGGCGGGGCGGCGGTGGTGTCGGCGGTGACCGGTACGCCCGGGGTCGGCAAGACGCTGCTGGCGGCTTCGTACGCCTGGGCGTGCCAGCGGGCGGGGTGGCCGGTGGTGGCCTGGGTGGGCGCCGAGACCGCGGATCGGATCATCACCGGGCTGGCCGCGCTCGCTCAGCGCCTGGGGCTGCGCGGTGCCGACGATGACGCGGCGACCGCGGCGGACAAGGCCAGGGCGTGGCTGTCGGCGCGTTCGGCGGACGGGCGGCCGGGGCTGGTGGTGTTCGACAACGCGGCCGAGGTGGAGGACGTCGCCGCCTGGTGCCCGGCGACCGGGGCGGTGCGGGTGCTGGTCACCTCCCGCAACCGGGCCTTCCACCAGCGCTACCCGGCGATCGAGGTGGACACCTTCACCCCGGAGCAGGCGATCCGGTTCCTGGGCGAGCGCACCGGCCTGCACGACCCGCAGGAGGCGGGGGAGCTGGCGCGGGAGCTGGGGTATCTGCCGCTGGCGCTGGCGCACGCGGCCGCGCTGATCGCCCGCCGGCGCATCACCTATGCCGCCTATCGGCGGCTGCTGGCCGCCTTCCCGCTCGCCGATCATCTGCCGCGTCCGCAGGGCGACCCGTACCCGGCCGGGACCGCGCAGAGCATCCTGCTGTCGGTGGAGCAGGCCGAGCAGACCATTCCCAAGGCAAAGGACGCGCTGCGAGTGCTGGCGGTGCTGTCACCCGCCGGTGCCCCTCGCATCCTGCTGTACGGCGGCGCCGACCCTGATGGCCCCGAGCCGTCCCCCGATGATCTCGCTGTGGCCTCCCAGGTGCAGGAGCTGCTGGCCGCGTTGGTCGACACCTCGCTGATCGGTTTCAGCGAGGACGGCTCGACCGTGCTGATGCACCGTCTGGTCCAGCGCGTGCTCCGCGAACGCGCCGCGCACGACGGCACCCTCCCGGCCGCGATCGGCCGCGCCATCAGCCTGCTGTGGATGTTCAAGCGGCGTGCCCTCAAGGATCGGCATACCTGGGCCGCACGCGCTGCGGTCGAGATCCTCGTGGAACAGACCGACGCCCTCTACACCCTGACCGCCACTGAGCCCTCCGAACCGCTGCTCACCTTGCGCGCTTGGTGCGGCAGATACCTGACGGACCTGGCCGATCTCACGCGTGCCATCCCCCTGCTCGAGCGGACCCTGGCCGACGGTGAGCGGGTGCTGGGCGANGACCACCCCGAAACCGCGANCTGGCGTAACAACCTCGCCAACGCCTACCAGTCGGCCGGGCANGTGCGCCGGGCNATTCCGCTGTTCGAGCGGGCCCTGGCCGAGAGCGAGCGGGTGCTGGGCGACGACCACCCGGACACTTCGACCTCGCGCAGTAATCTCGCGATCGCCTACCGGAAGGCCGGTGATCTGCGCCGGGCCGTCCCACTGCTGGAGCGGGCTCTGGCCGATCGGGAACGGGTGCTGGGTGCCGAGCACCCGGATACCCTGCAATCCCGCAATAACCTTGCGCGTGCCTATCAAACCGCCGGGGATCTGCGCCGGGCGAGTTCACTGTTCGAGCGGGCTCTGGCCGACTGCGAGCGGGTGCTGGGCGGCGACCACCCGGACACCCTGACCACGCGCAACAATCTCGCCGGCACGTATTTGATGGCCGGGGACGTGGAGCGGGCCATTCCGCTGTTCGAGCGGAATCTGGCCGACAGCGAGCGGGTGCTGGGCGGCGACCACCCGGACACCCTGCAAGCCCGCAACAACCTCGGCGGCGCCTACCTCTGGACCGGGGATCTGCACCGGGCCATGCGGCTGTTCAAACGGGCTCTGGCCGATCGGGAACGGGTGCTGGGCGACGACCATCCGGGCACCTTCGAATCCCGAAACAATCTCGCCCGCGTCTACCATCTGGCCGGAAATCTGAAGCGGGCCATTCCGCTGTTCGAGCGGAATCTGGCCGACAGCGAGCGGGNGCTGGGCGGCGACCACCCAGATACCCTGAATNACCGNAANAACCTCGCCGGTGCCTACGAAGTGGCCGGNGACCTGGATCGGGCGATTCCGCTATTTGAGCGCACCCTGGCCGANCGGGAGCGGGTGCTCGGTGACGACCACCCGGACACCTTGCACTCTCGCCACAATCTCGCCGGCGCCTACNAAGTGGCCGGGGATCTGGGCCGCGCGATTCCGCTGTTCGAGCGCACCCTGGCCGATTGCGAACGGGTGCTCGGNGACGACCACCCGCTGACCAGGAAGGTCCGATCCAACCTGAACTCCCTCCGGCGGTGATGGCCGGCGAGGACCGGGACCCGTATCCGCGGCGCGGTGCGAAACGACGCGCGACCGCGCAGCGACCGACTGGATCGGCCGCGACGACGATCGCAATAGAGTCGGGGCCATGGACGACGCCAGGTTTCTCGACGAGGTTGCCGACACCCTGATGGCGCTCCCCGGCGTGCAGGCCGTCACGCTCGGCGGCTCCCGGGCGCAGGGGACGAACCGCCCCGACAGCGACTGGGATCTGGCCATCTACTACCGGGGCGAGTTCCACCCGCAGGCGCTGCGCGACGTCGGGTGGGAAGGCGAGGTGTCGGAGATCGGCGGCTGGGGCGGCGGCGTCTTCAACGGCGGCGCGTGGCTGCGGATCGACGGCAGGAGGGTCGACGTTCACTACCGCGACCTGGACGTCGTCGAGCGTGAGCTGGCCGAGGCCGAGCAGGGCAGGTTCCACTGCGAGCCGCTCATGTTCCACCTCGCGGGCATCCCCAGCTACCTGGTGGTCGGCGAACTCGCCATCAACCGGGTGCTGCGCGGCTCCCTGCCCCGCCTGGAATACCCGCCGGCGCTGCGGCGGAACGCCCCCGCGGTATGGCGCGGCCAAGGCGACCTCACCCTCATCTACGCCGAGCACAACCACGCCCCGTACGGCAGGCTCGCCCAGTGCGCCGGGATGATCGCGACCGGGGCGTCGCAGTTCGCGCACGCGATCCTCGCCGCGCGCGGCGAATGGGTGACGAACGAGAAGACCCTGCTC
>Ga0065720_1020708_pt1 | contig 13137 bp, 6 predicted proteins | sample Thericmetagenome_FD_59107 | JGI IMG/M metagenome (GOLD analysis project Ga0065720, IMG submission 59107) | Thermophilic microbial communities from the Joint Bioenergy Institute, California, USA of rice/straw/compost enrichment - eDNA_2 v2... | ecosystem: Engineered > Solid waste > Grass >... | reverse complement strand
CGACAATACACACATTAAAACTGTTTAATTTATTGTATCTTTCTCAAAGATTTAATATTGCGGTAGCTTTCGCTTCCCACTCCATAGGCACAATCATTCATAAATATTTTAGGCACTTTTACCTCATTACCCTTCTCATCATACTGAGGAGGTATCATCCAATTTTCCATGTTTAATAAAGAGTCATCCTTGTAGAAGTCCTTTGAAAATTGTACATTGCTTGATCTCACAAGTACATTTATAGCCATCAATTCCTGTTGAGTCAAAGGTGTAACCAGAAGAAACACTCTTCTATCAGGTATGATATCTCTGATAAATCCAAAGCCTTTAGAGCTTGACTTGGCGAAAATTTCTTCACATTCATATCTCTGAAGCTCCTTTCTGTCTCTAACACTCAATAAAGGAGAATAGTTTAGTGAGACAATAGAAGCAACAAACAGGAGTCCCCACTTAGTAAAATCACTATTGTAGAAAAATCTTGTCTGAGATCCTGAAACAGCGATACTCAGAAATTGGTCAAATGATAGCTCAACAGGCTTGGCTATACAGAGCTGGGAAATTCTTGGTATCGTCATCAAACGATTATTATGATAGAGCTTTCCACCCAGAAGGTAGTTAATTATTGTAGCATCTTTTTTATCCTTTTTGTGAGATATAACATCTGCCAAATTTGGAACTTCTACTTTCCAAATGGAAGGCCCTTTATACTCAGTTCTATGGGTTTGGATGATTGATACCCTGTTGTGAAAGGTCCTTTTTCTGATTTCTGATTCTATTATAGAGGCTGGGTTCACTTGTAAATATCCATGATCTTCAACATCTTCCGCCCTGTTATGTCCTTTATCAAGAATAATCATTACATCTGGCTCAGTGATTTTCACAATATCGTATATAATATTCTCACCGATGTTTGCAACATAACCATGAGTGTTAATAATTAGTGGATTGTTAGATCCAGAATAATTGTAAAAATTGATGCTGTTCTGGATTGCCCTGAGATAGTTTGCTGTGTGCTGGGTTGGGGAATATTCTCCGATAAATTCGAAAAATAATGGCTTTTGAAGATGTGTAGTAACTAGATTATGGACGATAGGCTCCTTAAAATTGAACATTCCAACTGTTCCAGGGAAAAAGAATGAATTTTGCCCCAGATCAGTCTCCATGTAGAAGACTGAGTTATTTTCAATTTTCTTATTCAAATAAGACAAAGTCTTATTCATTATGTAAACTGAGAGGAGAGATTTTCCTGTATTTTTATCACCTACAATTAAGATTTTTTTCTTTCTGCTGCTGGCTGATAACGTCTGAATAATAAACTTCGTATATTCAGCCTCTATATTCTTAGAATAGGAAATTGGAATTGGAGTGGTCTCTTCGTAGTCCTCTATTTCTCCGAAAATTTTAACATCTTGAGTGCCAATTTGATCATGGCTCTCGATGACTAATATCATTGCATTTCTTTCTTTTTTTAACCATGATTTTAAAGAATCGTTCAATCCATTGTTGATATTTATCATTGATTTCAGGTTGGTCAATATACTTGGGAGACTTTCTTCAGTAATTAGTCCAGTTTCTTGGGCTCTAATGGGAATTCCCATTTTACCATGAGAATGAATTTTAGCTGGCTTGGAATCATTTTCAAAAATATATCCATGAGCCAGAGCCCTTCCTATCAAGACTCTAAGGGTATAATTAGCATTGATCATTGTGTGTTCATGGAGCTCAAGTTTTACAAGGAAAGTATGATTATCAATATAGAAAAGACGGTCGCTATTATCCTGGATGACAGTTTGGACTTTTGTTTCTTCTACTTCTTCTTCAATTGGCTCAGGGGATTCTTTGGTTTCTATGGGATCCGCCTGGAGTATTTTGTTCTTCTTTTTCTTCTTTAATTTTTTCGGAGCTTCAGTTTTGTGGACCTTGGAAATCTGCTTTGTTAGGTTGATTAGCTTCAAATACTTTGAGGACATTTTGAGATAGATATTTCTAATAAATTTATTAATTCTCAGGAAGATGTTTAGAACATTGAATTGATGAAATCTCCTTTCCCAATAGGACTGAACCCTTAATTTCTTCAATTTATCATGAGGTGAAAATCCTGAAAATTTTGATCTAAACTCTGAGAATTGTTTTGCAACTTGAACTTTTATATATGATACTGCTTATTTAATTCTATTAAAACCAATTTGATAGAACGAGAAGTGGAAATTTTGAGATCTTTCTTAAATTTAATGAGTTTGACTTGGATCTGATGTAATTCTTGTATTTTCTATCTAGAGTTTCGAAATGGAGTTTTAATCTCAAGCTGCTTTTATAGGTTTTCGATAAAAATGTATGCACAACAGAAATGTTTTAGGGTTTTGGTTTTTATAAAGCATAATACAACAAAGATTCCCTGAAATTTCCAATATACTACTATTAACATTTAGACTTAGACATATATCTGATATCAATCCAAAAAATTATTTTCAATGAAGACAAATGGTGATTGGGAACTTTGGATTATGCAACAAGTACTTGAAGCCTCTTTTGGTAATAGTTGGAGAGTCACAGGTATGGAGCACAAGAGACTTGATGGTCTTATTTTGAACCAAGCCATCCTTTAGGTATTTCAAACCGTGATCGGAAATATTATTACAGTAAGTAATTCCCAGATTAATAACTTCAAGCGGCTTCATTTCTTTAATTCCCTTGGCAAACACATAGAGTGCCTCATTAGGAATACTCAATCTAGACAAATAAATCGAAAGCTGCTGCAACGACTTAAACCTTCGGATACTATCAGTGATATAAATCATACCATTCTGCGTGAGTTCCTTACAATTCTCAATCTTCAAACTTAGCTGCTTCAAGCCACGTATTGCTCGCAAACTCAAAGCAAGCTCTTTAAGCCATTCATCATTAATGCTCGTCGCATTCTTAAAACTAATCGACAAGGCTTCGAGTTCCCTTAGCTTCTTGACACAACTTTTAATCAAATTAAATTCGCTCTCCTGGTGCAATGTTCCATCCAGTTCAATGACTAGTCTTTTTAGGGAAGGAAGGCATCCCATTTCTCCATTTGGATAAAGGAAGCCTCCAATCAAATTCGGGCAGGCTATTTTCAGTTCAAGGCTTTTGAGATTTGTAAAACCTCCAAATTCAGTATTACCAGTCTCAACATCAATATCCTCTGTGCCTGTACCATCTTCATTCAAGGCCGAGAATTCCAAAATAAGTGATTCCAAGCAAGCAAGGTTTTGGACCTGGGATCTGAGATATCTTACTCCCTCGCTTGTAATATCGCTAGAGCCTAAGACTCTGATGGTTAGGTCATTTAGTTCAACAGAGGCTATTGTACTGGCTAAGTAGCAGAGACCTGCGTCAGAAACGCAAATGCAGTCAGTGAAGGAGATGTCAAGTTTTCTCAAGGCGTAGGAGCCAGCAAAGCCATCACAAAGAGATCTGACACCATCGTCAGTGATGTTCAAACAATCGTTGAACTTAAGAGTAAGGGATTGTAGGAGAGTAAGGTTCTTGATGCTCTGTCCGAGGAAGCCCATTTGAAGATCAGTCATTTTCTCTGGCTGGGAGAATTGCAAAGAGAGGGTTTTTAAGAAGTAAAGCTGTCTCAGTCTATAGGAGACGAAGTTTAAACCCTGTTCTCCCAGCTCAGTATCGTTAAGGCTTAAATGAAATGACTCCAAATGGAACACCAGATTGGGAAGGCAAGCGGTGAGGTAATCTATTCCCTCTTGAGTTACGTTCGAGCAACTGTCCAGATTGAGGGCCAAGCTTTTCAAGCCTTGGAGACCAAGGAGACCCTGACCGAGATATCCTAAACCTGTTCCTCTGATCTCGTGGCAGCAGGAAATATCAAGGTTTAACTTTTCTAGAAGGCTAAAAGAGCCGAAGGAGACCATGAGACTATTACAAGAGAGATTGGTGATGTCTTCTAGTTGGCCTACATTAAGAGAGAAGTTAGTTAGCTTGGTAAGCTTCTTAAATCCCTGATTTAGGATGAACAGTCCGCTATCAGAAATTTGTGTACAAGCGTTAAAGTTAAAAGAAATGGAAACCATCTTGTTTAAGGAGCTGAAGCCCTGCTTAAATGACATAAGACCTAAGTCTGTAATTTCCTTGCAGTTAGCAAATTCTGCCTTGAGGAATTTCAATGACTTAAGGTCTTTCAGGGCATGCTTAAGCTCGTTAAGTGTTCTATTACTCACAAAGTCACAATCGCTGAGATTGATAAAGACTCTGCGCAAGGATTTGAAATACTTGAGCATAAACACAGATGAGAGATTCTCTTTTCGAATTATTTTGAAATTCTTGTTGGTGATGCCGATTGTAACTTCTCTAAGGAATCTTAGTTTCCCTCTTTTCATAGTCCTAAGATCGTCTTTTTTCTCGTCAAGGTTAGTCTGAGTAATTGACAAAATTGGCCTCTTCTTCTGGAGCTGCTTTGGGAAATTATAGAATAGAGGGGCAAATTTTCTTGTCCTTTCAGTTTTCAGCTCCTCAGGCTTGCTGAGAAGTTGAAGGGAGTCGGTGTTTAGTTGGATCTTGAGCTGAGAGACTTTGGGATGCCGCATTTCCTTCTATGTGTTTTTCATTTTTTTGGATTAAAAAGAATTATAACCCAGCGATTAAATACTGCCAGGCTCTTGAAACGCCCTTTTATGGGATATCAAGGGTATTTTAGCTATAACAACCAACTTGTTTCATACGTTCTGTGCATATATCAGGCCACACTTGATGCTCACTTTTGTTGGGCTTAGACTCTAGTGTTACTCTAACTGCTTCTGTCTCTATATATATGACAAAGTATAATAAATAGATTGTTTCTGATCGGTTCTGATCTAAGACTTTTCAAGAATATGAAAGCTCGCAAAAGAACATGGGGACCCAAATCTGCAATCTCACGAGAACTGGAAGAATCTTAAAATTTATATACTTGGCTGAATTTAATAGTTGAAGGTTTTGATATATGTTATTTCGTTCAACATTTTTTAGATTTTTCTAAATTGGATTTTATATTAGGCCTCATACAGCCAGCGAGTTATATACATAGGGAGTGTACATCTTCCTTGATACATTCAATATAACGCTATTGGACACATTTAAGATTCTTGTGCATTACGCTATACAAGAAAATATATTCTTGTTGAATTGTAGTGTACAGATTTTGTTTTTAGAGTGTTAAAAATAAAGAACTTTCAGCATACTCATTCCGAATAAACAGGTCTGACAGGGAAAGTTTTAATCCTTTTGAGGCTATCAATACCATCAGAAGTGACTCTAGGTGAATCACTGAAATTGAATTCTAAGGACATGATAGATTTTTTATAAGTGATTAAAGGAGCAAAGTCCTTGATTGCCTTATTCCTCAATGAGGAGTGGGTAATCTCGATGCGTAACTTTCGGATTTTTGGTAGTTCAGAAATTGCGTGGCCAAGACTTGTCAAATTGGAAAGAGCTTTCCCAGGGTAAGAAATGAAAAGTGATAGTTCTTCAAGATTTTTCAATTTACTAAATGATAAAAATAGGTTATCAACCCCTTCAATACTGTATTGACAAGACTGGAACCTTATTGAGACCATTTTTAAACTCTTCAAGCGACAGAGAATCCATGCTAAAGTCTTCAGTGAGGAGGGTGAGACAGAACACGAATTCGGAATATTCAATAAAAGCTCCTCTAGAGATTTCATAGAAGGTAAAAGTGAGTTTTAGACAATCGAGTAGAGATCTCGGCTGCAGTTGAGTTGACATAAGAAACAGATCTAATTGGCTTGCTTTAGCTGAGTTTAGTGTTATATCCAAGCTCTTTAAAGCAGGAAGCGTTAAGGGGAACCTGAAGAACATCTGAGTTTCATAATATTCAAAATCAAAAACAGAATTTCTCCAGGTTCATTAATTTAATAGAGCGATTCATAAGCTCCATGATGGGGTCCGAGTGAAGCCATGGTCTGTTCACAGTTCTTCCATGAAGTTTTAAAGTTTTTAAGTTCAGTGTAGAGACTTGCTCAACCAGGCAATAGCAATAATAGTAGCAAAAATCATCAATGATTGAAAGGTTCAATTTCTTTAAAGTGTGAATTTTTCCAACTTCCTGTGACAGTTGAAGGAATCCCCAAATAGTTGTCTTTGCGCATTTTGAAAGAGCAATATCTAAGCCTTTTAATTCCAGCTCAGAAATTGCATAACCAAAACTCTTTAAGATCTCATCATTAGCCCAATAATCATGAAAGCTGAGTTTTAGTTTCTCCAAAGAGGTAGATCGCTTGATTATACGAGCTAGGTCTCCCACTGTTGACTCTCCAATTAACCCTCGTCCAAAGCTTAGACACAATTTTCTCAAAGCGCATATCATTCTTGTGCTCAGTAAAGGTAAGCAGATGCTAATGGAGCTGTTTTCTTTTAGGATTTTTTCTAGATCATGCCTGGTAGAGTTGTTTGCCAACAAATTTCTTTCCACAGAGCTAATCTCATGAGTAGAAGTCTTTATCTTTAGGTGTTGCAGATCTACCCAGTGAGAAAGTTTACTTTCGAGTATGCTGAGGTCATCTGAACTAACGGCAAGCCCTTTTAGATCAAGATACATCATTTTACACTTCACAACACCTTTTAACCCTGAAAATAAAAACTCTAGTCCTTTCTGAGTCACCTTATTGCAGCCAGATATGTTGAGTCCAAAACTTTGAAGGTTTCTGAAAAGTGCTAATAGCCTCATTAAACGAAAGAGGCTGCTATCGTCTATTCTTGAGCATTTCTGAAAATTTGCAATAAAATAAGTTAAACTTTTTGTCGACTTCAAAACTTTAAAAAGCCTGAAGTGGTTTTTTCTCATCAGTAGGGGCCAAGAATAAGAGATATGAACCTTTTTTAGACTGGAGCAGCTACGAATGATGGCTCTTACACGTTTTAGAGATAATCTGTCATAGCAAGTATTATCAATATGAAGATTAAGCTTTGATGTATATTTCGTTTTGAAGATTTTTTTGTGCACACGGTCGTATTTTGTTAAGCACAAAGAGAAAGGTCTCACAGAGGGAATCATCCATGTTAGTTTAGGCATGTTGGTCTAGATGTGTATTATTGATAATAAATCCTAGAGCTTGTAGATTATTAGTTAATTTACAGATTATTATACTTAAATATTATGGAGAATGAATAAATTACCGTAGAACACCTCTCAGATAAAACAGAAAGCTCTATTCTCTGCAGTCTGATCGGATTGTCTACGGACTAACTAACCAAGGAAGGTAGGGTCCCTACTACTATCTTTGGGCATTACTTTAAATCAGTCATAAAAATCATAGTTAAAGAGTCCACTTTCTAATTATTGTAGTTTGCAGTTATGGCTTGTCCTTGTATATTCCCATTTAGGCTTTAGAATAAGAGAAAGTGGTCAAAGATAGGCTTGATTGGCATGCAAAAATATATATATCTAGCTCTGTTAATTGATGTTTATTGTATAAGGTTAGCTCGAATCTAATAACTTGAAATTGGTTATTCTGTATAGCATCAAGACTATTCGAACTTCAGTAATAAAATAGAGAAATTGTCAAGTAAACAAAAATGTACCGGCGTTTCCTGGTAGAAAATAAACTTCCAACTATGTTCTATTCTATGTCTCAAATTAATTGACTCCGCTTAATATCAGACGTTTATAAAGTGGTTAGTAGATGCCATTATAAATAAGAATTTCAATTCATAACAACAATCATTATAATTAGATAAATTAATATCACAACATTATTCATTCAAAAGAACATCATAACCTAAGTCATGAATTTTATTTCTCCTCTGTGAGAATCGAATTGATCTCTTTAAGTTCAATGAGAAGATGATTATATCCTGGTGGTCAAAGGACGAAAAAGCAATTCCAGTTGAGTTATCTTGAGTGACTAACACATCACTAGGATTAGTTCCAGAATATAAATTAATATGGCCCTCGCATTCCATACTTTTCAGATTCCAGAGATGTAATATAATTTGGCGTTCAGCTTGACCAAGATATAGATATCTATTTGTCAAGGTGTAGAAGCCTCTTCTAACCGAAATTATATTCAACAAAGACTGGCCTTTCCAGTCCCAGATATAAAATCTTACATTTGGAATGACTGTTAATGCGATAAGTATCTCTTGATCGCTAGAGAGACGAATCTCCTTAATGTAGTAATTATCATGATTTGAGAGTGTTGTTTGTCTCTTCCTTTTAACATCTACTACATCTATCTTCCAATCGCCTGATAAAAAGACAAAATTTCCATCCCTGGAGAACTGTGAGGAATTAATAACGAAATCAGTTGTCTCAGGTGCAATTCTTTCTTCACTGTATAACTCTTGTCTGGTCAAAAAATTATACACCTTAACAGTGTTTGGAGTCACGATAAGTTGCCTATCCTTCCCACCAAGATACTCAATTTGAGAATTATGATGATAGTTGCTATAGCTTCTAACCGCCTTTAGTGTATATAAATCAACAATTGTCCAGTCTCCATCTGTTGAAGAAACTAAAAGATATTTTCCATTGAGGGTACAACTGAGCGAACCAATTTTATGACTCAGAGCAAATCCTCTCCCATAGAGCTTCTTACCCCTGGAGATCTCCCATATTGTAATACAACGTGTGGAATCCCCAAGAATCAAAAGTCGCTCATCAACTGAGAGAATCGCAGCAGTAATAGCAGGCTCTCTAGATCTGTATATTTTCCGAAGAACGACTGATTCAACTTGTAACTTTATTAGCTTGTAATATTCTAAAACCCATTTAACTTGGTATATTAGAATTATGATGAGTAATGGCAAGAAGGCATAAGGTGCAATTTTAAAGAAGGTCAATTTGGAGTTAAAATCCCCTACAGCATTCGTTAATGCTGGGGTAACAAAACATTCCTTCTCAAATTGAAAATCTATTACAGCGTATTTCAGCATTAAGTATAGCACTTTTAGATTATGGAGGAGGACTGTTGCGGTCTGTGCAATGATAAGGTTCTTGAAAAGTGTAAGATCCTCTTTAGCTTCCAATCTCTCCTCGAATAATATAGATTTTCTTAGCTTATATGCAAAGAATATAAAAATTAGAAAGATAGCTTCAAATTTGGCTGAAGAATGTATAAATGAGTACTCTTTGAACTGATGATCAGTGATGCAGGATTGGTGTACTTCAATCCTTCTTCTTACAGCTAAAATTACAGGTTCAAGTACTATATCTGAATTATAATCAGGATCCTGTTTGTACTTATTCTCTAGCCCATTTTCTTGAAACAAGTAATCGATATATGTTGAATCCAAGATATATGCATCCTTGTCTTGGCCATAAAGGGTGCACCCTTCCATCTTGTTAGGATTATCTAAAAAGCTTGGGTAATTAGGGGACCAATCTTTAGCATAACAGGGATGCTTTCCTGTAGAATACTGAATTATAACTAGAGGAAGGCTATCTATTTTTCTCTCAATTTTAAAATAGATACCCTGCATATATTCGATAACTTCATCCTGCTCGGAAAAATTCGGAGATTCAACCTTGGTTAAATTTGTTATTGGACATTTTTCTTGAGAATTTGCACAAAGGCCTGGACCACAGATCTTATAGCCTTTTTGACACTGTTTATGATAGAAATAGTCCTTAAGTCTGCTAATGCAAACTTTCTTTCCTTTCCAAACATTAATATCTGTTTGTGAGTGTTTATAGTAAGGGTCAATAATTCCAGGCCAAACACCTAAACTCTCTTGTTCGAACCCTTGAGGACACTCCCCTGAAGTGAATCTCAGGTCCTTGATTGGTGGTTTAGCAAGATTTTGATTAATATAGTTCATTATACTTGTTGTTTCATCACGAATACTCATAGTTCTGGTCAATAATGAGATAGAAACACAGAGTACGAAGATGAGTGCCATAATTAACTGATGTTTTACAAATAGAGCTAAGTAAGAGGGTGGAATCATAGTTCTATTAGGATGTTTCGCGATAAATATTTGAATATAAGTCTTAATAATTTTATCACTGTTCGACTAAATAGATAGCTTTGTTCGAACATACACATAAACTAATGCAAAATCATCTTATTCTTCATCAGTTAGACAAATAGCAACACCTCCAATGACTCTATCATGAGCTTTTCCATTATTGGGAAGCTTAAGCTTTGTCAAAATCTTCTCTCTAGCTCCTGATGGATAAACTGGAAGAGTCTAAAATATTAACTAAAGTATACTAAGTAACTTACAGCTGTGGAGTTTTCTGGATAAGGATCAGCTTCCTTCTCAGGAATCCATGACAAGTACAAGGTAGGCAAAGCAACAAATTCAGGTCCTCCAGCAGAAACATCAGCAAGTCTTCCGCCTTCGAATCCACAACCTTGGAGAAGAAGTCCTTTGACCTAAAAATATTAAATAAAAAGCCAGAATAATTACCTGAATAGTAGGAGCTCTTGCCTTATTAGCATCAAGAACAGTAGTTAGTTTGAGAGAATCAATAGCAGTATTGGTCTGTCTGGCGGTAAGTTGTCTGACAGCATTAAGGAAGATCTGAGGATGGAAGAGATCAGCCAAATTGAGTTGAGTCTTGAGGATATCACCTCCTTGAAGATTGTGAACCCAGCCCTTCAATGCATATGCTCTCTTACAGAAGCCCTTGAGCCATGAGTTAGGGTTACTTGGGCCTTCCCAGTAGTTGGACCATTCACTGGGGATGTCTCCTGAAATGAGAATCAAAGCCTTGCTGTAAATTTCACTTGTAAGTAAACCACTTCCGGCAAGGACTTTGTTAATGCTTTCGATGAGTTGGTCGATCTTTTCAAGCATTTGGAAGCAGCCATAGGCCTCAGCATAGACAAATGACTCGACTGGATGATCTGAGTTGAGCTGCTTTTCTCTGATTTGAGGAAGTCCTTTTTCTGTGACTTGCTTGAGCAAGGTCTTCCAAAGCTTGATAGTAGGACTAAGCATTTCATTCCACTTTTCTCTGTCGAATTTCAAGTTTTCAGTACTTCCAGCTAAAAGTTTCTTCATGCCTTCAATAACAAGACTAGTATTGAATCTCTGGACTGACCTGTCAATGTTAAATGGAAGTCCAAAGATATTAGGAGAGTCCATATCAGGAATCTTACTGATGAGCATGAGATAGTCTCTAACGGCTCTAGACTGAGGAACTGGGATTATTCCAGCAAGCTTCTTGTTGCCGCTAAGGACTTCAGGGTTGAAGTATTGTTCAATATAGGCTCTAAGGACTCCCATATCTAAGTCATCATCAATACGACCACCATAGATGGCATTCTCAAGGAGACCATACAGAGTTTCCCATTTAAAGTTCTTTTCGTCGAATTCCTTAAGGAGACTGTCAATAATGCTAGATCCGGCTTTAAGATCACCATATGAGAATTCGTAGAACTTGGACCAACCTTGAGGAATATAGGTTCTTCTTTCTTGTACGATAGCATGGAACCAGGCCAAGACAAAGTAAATCTGGGCCCTGAAAGGAGAAGCCTGGTCGAACATGGTAGGAGGCCAGCCATCATAGGTTCTTTGAAGGTTCTTCTTGATTCCTGGGGGAGATTCGTAGGTAACCTTGTGGCAGGTTTCCAGGAGGATAGGTGGGAACTTGTTATGAGGTTCAGTAGTAAGCCATAATCTGAAATTCTTGTGAGGAGATAAGAGCTTCAGTTCCTTTTCGAGGTTTGGCAGCCAGCTTGTAACCAAGTGGAGGTTCTTGAAGCAGAGCCAGAGACCCTTTGAAGCAGCTTCCTTGAGCATTTGTAGGGCAAGTTCGTTCTGGCCACCTCCCATAGACAATTGTTGGAAGTTGTCACGACCGACTTCAGCTTCTGCGAATTCTTCGAGTTCCTTTGAGGGGTCAGAACCAGCTGAAGTGACAAATAAGATGGGAGTTTCAGGTGTGGCAGCGTCTCTGTAGATGCTCTTAAGAGAGAGGGTGGCGGCAGAGATACTTGAAATGGCAAGGGCTTCACAGACAAAGTTAACAAGGGCACTTTCAACTCTGTCAGGTCTGAAAATCTGGGTAATAAGGACTCTTTGGAAGGGACTGATCTTACCCCTGACGTTGGCTGGGAAGTTCTTTTCGCATTCAACGGTCTGGTACCAGGGAACCCAGAGACTATCATTTTCAAATTGGAGTTCTTTAACGAGTCTTCCAAAGATAGAAGCATAGTTAGAGAAAGCTTCACGACGATCTTCACTGGCCCAGTTGGGGAAGGCTGCTCTAGTTTCGATATTTCCGATGGCATTACCGAGGAAGAAGTCCCATTCGTTGGGCTGGAACAGTTCAGGTCTCATTCCCTTGACGATATGGAGACCGAACATGAGTCTATCTCTCTTGAATAGGGAGCTTCCGACATGATTGAAGACAATTCTAAAGAGTTGATTTGTAGATTCTGTAAGCTTTTCTTGAATGTTGCTGGCTTGGGTCTGATATTCAAGACACTTCTTAAAGAGGTTAAGGTACATCGCCAGTGAGAATCTGTACATGTTACTGATCTTTTGAAGATCGCTCATGACAATGAAGAGTTTGCTACCCTTGTGAGCAAGTCCTCTATAAACTTCTCTTTCCTTATCTAGAGACTCTTGAAGGGCAGTGGATTCCTTCAAGCTGGTAGCAATGATGTTAGACTTGGATTTAGTCTGGTTCAAGCTTTCGATGAGAGTCTTGTTCTCCAAGATGTTACCCTGAGAAGAGGCAAGTTCTTCCAATAAGGCCTTTTCGAGATCGGCAAGCTGCATCTTAAGATTTTCCTCATTATGAAGAAGTTCTGTCTTCTTCTTTTCAAGTTCAGGTTTCTCGTGGTTGATGATAATACTAAGGAGTTGGCCTTCAAGACCTGAAAGGGTAACTGTGTAGTTAATTATGGAGACGAGGGCACTAGCATTGGGTGGAATTTCAATCAAGGGATTTCTTGTGCAGAGATATAATCTGAAGTTTTCGTTGTAATCCAAGACCTTTTCTCCGATCTGGATGGATCTTCTGGGTCCTTGGACCATAATATCCTTTCTTAGGAGAGGGAAGAGAACTGAGTCGACTTGATCAATTTCCTGGATGATCATAATCTTACCAAATCTGACGGCGAGGTCAAGTAGAGTGCTGAATTTAGGATCATTTTGGTTAATAATTTCAAGGTTCTTCTCTTGGCTATAGTGGCG
>Ga0065720_1020706_pt1 | contig 13137 bp, 12 predicted proteins | sample Thericmetagenome_FD_59107 | JGI IMG/M metagenome (GOLD analysis project Ga0065720, IMG submission 59107) | Thermophilic microbial communities from the Joint Bioenergy Institute, California, USA of rice/straw/compost enrichment - eDNA_2 v2... | ecosystem: Engineered > Solid waste > Grass >... | reverse complement strand
GGCTACCGGGTCGGCCGGGGTGTGGTTGTCGCGTCGGTAGAACAGACGCAGCAATGGGGGGGGGGAAGGGGGAGAGAAAGAGGTTGTAGGTGTCCAGCCTGGGCGCGCCGGGGGGCGAAGAAGGGCGAACACAGGCCTGGTGGGGAGAAAAACAGAAGAGTGCGAGTTTTGGCGTGGTCAAAATAGAGAAAGTCGTGCAGGCACAGCGGGGTTTCGAGGGTTGTGGCCGGAGGATGCGGCTGGGAATTGATGGCTCCGTCCGAGGCCGGCTGTTTGGAGATGGCGTTGATGCGTCGCGGAGGGAGATTGGTGATTTTTTTGATGCGCGCGCTCACCCTGTGATGGAGAGGTTGAAGGCAAGAGAGCCAGCCGACCGACAAGATTGAACGGCGCGGGCGATGCCTGTGCGGGCCTACCTTGGCCTGTGCACCGCCTGTGCTGTCATCTGCGCGCGCAGAACGTAGCACGGCTTATGTAAGCGGCGCCCTGCGTCAGGGCTACCTGTCGCGGGGCCTGTCTGCGCCCTCCTGCTGGTGCGGCGAAACCCCGGAAGCAGCGTTCATGCAAGCACTAGGCAGCGGCTCAGCTGTGCCGGCCAATCGCAAGATGCAGTTCGTGGGCTGCCCCATCATCGCAGCAGCAGCGCGTCTGAGGAACGCGAGTGGCCAAAAAGAGACCTCTCGTCAAAGGATTCTGGATTTCAGGAAACAAGGATAGGTCTTGAAGTACAATAGCTCAACGATGGCCTTTTGAAGCAGAAGTAAACTAGAGAGTATTGATCTATATCTGCGTGGTCAAAAATAAAGAATAGAATTTTGTTTTATTGTGGGCAGACGAGGAGAAACTAGACATGCATCCCTGAATATAACAACAATATCTACTCTGCCAGGTACTTTCATCACTACTATCGATAATCGTCGAACCCCTATTCCATCATGATGCCAACCCAATTTCAACCCTCAACGCCGTCAACTCCAAAGCTTTAACCAATCCCTTAACCCCCTACCTCTTAACCTTCTTCTTCTCCGGCCCCTCCTCCTCATCATCACTCAACTCGGCATATTGTGTCACCGGCTGCGTCTTTGCCCATGCATTCGTAAACAACGGCTCCTTCTTCGCCACCTCCGCATACTTCAACAGCGCCTCGCGTGGATCCTCATGCAGCATCTTGCTTAGCGGAATATTCTGCTCGATATGCTTCTCATCCGGCTGGCTCCTCATAAACGGCGTGATCTGCTGAACCTGCGGCCTCCTTGGATCGCGCGACTTGCCTGATGCCGACACGCCGCCGCGACGACCCAGTGCGCCCGGAGCAACGATCGCGTCGCCTGAGAAGCCCAAACTGCTCTGGTCCATTGTGAAGGCCGGGTCATCGTCGATGTGACGCTTCTTGGGCGCGCGGGACATCACTTCGAGCGCGCCGCGATGGGAGAGTTTGGGGTTATAGAGGACGTGGGTTTCGGCGTTGGCGGAGCCAGTGATGATCTGGTTGATCTTGGGGTGCCAATCGACAGTGATGAGGGGGACTCCTGGGGTGATGGGGGTAACGTGTTCGGGGCGGAGGTTTGCTGGGTTCAGGATGTGCAGCTCGCCGTTGACGGAGCCGGTGATGATGTAGCGGGCGTCGGGGGCATATTTGATGTTGGTCATGGGATAGCGGTCTGAAGTTGAGGCGTGCTCAACTTTAATTAGGGGCGCCTTAAACTTGCGCGTGTCCCAGAGCTTGATTAGGCCGTCGCCGCCGCGGGTGACGACCATCCGGCCGTCAGGGCTGATATCGATACCACCGGTCCAGGTATCGGGCTGGTGTGCGTCCTTAATCTCGCCGGCTGGTCTTGTGAACGGCCCATTGCCGGGGTACATCACCAGTGACCCGTCAAGAGCGGCCGCGACGATGAGTGAGCTGTTCCCCTCGGGAGGGGAGCCCCAAGCGACTGCTGTCATTCTTGTCCTCCCCGCCGCGCCAGCAGCCTTGGACTTGAAGACGATGATGTCCTTTTGACACCGCTTGTTGTTGATATCCCATATCCGTACTGTGCTATCTGACCCAGCCGTGATGCAAATATTTTGATCTAAGGGATGCCATGTACCGTTGTTGATCTCGCCCACATGGCCCTTAGTGTTGTGCATGTCGCGCAAATACATGTCGCCCTTGACGAACTCCGTCACAACGGCGCCATCTCGGTCCATGATCTTCAGCTGTGGGTGCGCAGTTACGCACATGAAAAGGCCGCCCGAGTGTCGGCTGAACTCGAGGTGCTGGATCGGGTGCGAATCGTTGTTAACGGACTTCTTCGTCTCCCATGGGTCGATGCTCTTGAATGCCCTCAACGTCGTCGGCGTCATGGAGGTAAAGTCATGGAACCTGATAGTGCCATCCAGCGAGCCCGTAAGCATGCGCGACCCGGCTGGATCAAGCGCGATGGTGGTAATCGCCCGCTCATGTGTCTTCAGGACAATTTCGTGGGTGACGGGGAACTTTTCGGCTTCGTCTTCAGACTCAGAGTCGTCAGAGTCGCTGTCGCTGTCGCTCTCACTCTCGTCTTCGCTATCCATCTTGGAGGTGACCATCAATGGCTTTTTTTGCTCAGGCTTTTTGGGCTCGACTTTCCGTCGCGTCCGCTCGATCTGGGCTTCGATGTTCGCCTCTCGCGTTGTCTTGCCAAACGTGGCGGGAATGTACGCCCGCATGGGGTCATCGTCGGGCAGCGAGGGCTGCTCAACTTCGTAGTCTTCGCTGTCGCTGTCGCTTCTGCCCATTGTTGCTGCCGATGTTGGGATATGGCGGTTGAAGATGGAGCGTTGATGGGTGAAGTTGCGACAAGTTCAAAGATGTTGAAGGCTGAACCAGTCCAAATTTAGACAGTTTTCCTACTGTTCGACATGGCTGAAACCATTACAACTGACACTGTGTACCTTGGCTAGCGAGGCTTGGCATTGGGAACCTTGCTGGCTAAAAACCGATGACGGGTCAACAGATCTCCAATTCTTTGGGTCCCAGATCTAAAAGCTGCAAAATAACGTGAGTTTCCGATTAAAAGACACCACGACAATCCTGAAAAGGCTTTATTTGTATCATGCGACGCCTTTGATTGCCTTAGATGCAACTCAGTGCCCGGCCTTGGGTGCCTTAGAGGGTCTCTGTAATCCGTGGCTCTGAATTGGATCCCAGAATATAGGCGACAAAAGCCTCTCTGGCTTGTGCAAAGCTTTTATCCCAAATCTTGATCGAAACTCTAAACAGCTGCATTTTTCCCCTGCGTTGGCGCGGGAAGAATACCCGAAGTCGAGGCGGGGGCGGGGCAGCACCCGTGACCCCTGCGACCTACTTGCGATTGCGACCCACTTGAGCAACAGAAGTCCTTGGTTCAAGTTCAGGTTCCCGTCAGCTTTTGCGACTTTCTTTCCCGTTCCCTTCAAAAACCCCCGACATCCATTCCCTGCCACACCACAATGACCGCCGAGTTCGAAGACCAAGACGACAACTACGTGTCGGAAGAAGACTCTGACTTTGCGCCAGATGACGCGGCCGAGGAAGACGAGTCCCTGTCCAGCGACGACGATGAGGCTGCGGAGGGCGAGAGCGCCCCTGCAAAACCCGACCGCAAAAGGCCAGCGGCCGACAGCAGTGCAGATGACGTCGGCTTTGAGAACTCGGGCGACGAGGCTATAATAGAGCGCGGCAAAAAAAAACAAAAGAAACATCAGGAAAAAGCTGGCGCCGACGCGGATAGGGAGGAAGAGGACGGGCCATTAATCAAGACGCGCCGAATGCGTGCGGCTGAGTATGTTTTCCATAGGCTTCCAACAAGTTGGATGACATCGACTGACAATCGCCCGTAGAAAAGAAGGAAAATACGCGAAAATCCCGAAAGGACCCGTCACCATCGACGTAGACAAGCTCTGGCAAGACTTGATCAGCGCGCCCGTCGTTCGGGTTCCAGGTCAAGACACGACAGCAACCACACAACCACAACCAAATGGCGACGCTCAAAAGCCCTCACAGTCCAAACCGGTTCCCAACGCCGCTGACGAATCAGAATACATCCGCATTAAACGGACCTACACTTTCGCCGGCAAAACTCACACCGAAGAAAAACTCGTCCACCGCGAATCCGCCGAAGCAAAGCTCTACCTCGCCGAAACAGGCCAAGACCCGTCAGCCCTGGCCGTCTCCCCCTCGGACGCGGATCAACAACAAAAGCGCATGCCGCGCAAAGCCTTCCGCTCCGCGTTCGAGCCCGTCCCCGCCGACGGCACGGGCGTCTCACAAAGGTCTGACCTCAACCTCGGCATAGCAAAGCTGCGCGAGCAGAGGGAGAAGGCGGAGCAGGCGAAGAAGCTGAACACGGTGGAGAAGAGTAGGATGGATTGGGCGGGATATGTGGATCGGGAGGGTATCAAGGACGAGCTGGAGATGGCAGGTAAATCGAAGCATTCGTTTGTGGCGAGGCAGGAGTTTTTGGCAAGGAGTGAGGCTGTTAGGGAGGAGGAGGTTAGGAGGTTACGGTTGGCGGGAAAAGTGTGAGAAAAAAAAAATCATGGAGAACTGGTGTGTACAGTTATGTGTTGGTTTGGGCTCATCTGCGGATAAGGCGTTTATAGGGACATCCTCAAATATACCCTTGGAGTCATAATGATTACTTATACATATCACAAACCCCCTCCCCTTCTCAACTCTCCCTCCCAGCACAGCGTTCACGTCCCTCAAATCTTCGCCTTCTCCCCACCCGGTGGCAGCAACGTTACATCCCGGTATGGCAATCCCAAGAACTGGTACACAAAATGGAACCGATCGCTCCCAAAAAACGGCTCGCTCTCCCCCTTCTCATTGGTAACCCATAACCACGGGTTTCCAAATGCGCCCTTCTCCAGCGCCTCTTGCGTCGTCTTCTTCAAAATGTTCTTATACTCCTCGGACCCGGCAGCCTGCATAATCTCCTTGACCTCCTGCTCGGTGAAGAGCTTGGGGCTGGAGGCGGAAGGAGGCTTACCGTCGAAGTCGCGGGGGACTCTGGCGAGGGCAGCAGCCACGTTTTGTGCTGTGGTGAGGTCCGCGTTTTTGGGCGGGGACCAGAACAGGTAGAAGAGGTAGTGGAAGGCGGTGAGGTAGGTGGTGGAAGGGTAGTGGCGTTTGATGTAGTGCAGGGCGCGGAGGGCCTGGTCACGAGAAGTTAGAGGATTTCAAACTGCTGATAATGGGAGTGGGGTGAATGTACGGGCTGCGTTCGCGCCAGGGAGAACAGATCGTCAGGGAAGTTGATCTGCAGGCCCGGGTGCCGACCGATGGAGCGGCGGGCGTCGTAGACGCCGTACTTGGCTTTGGCGGGGAGTGTCCATGGGGGACGGTTGCCTGGGTGTGTTAGTTGAGGTTGTGAACCCCAAGGGGTGGATGAGAGGATTGACGTACCAGAACCGGCGTTGATACCGCCCAAGAGGACGGGGTGGAACCTAAAGGCGTGTAAGCATGGAAGTGATCATTGGGAGATGAGGCACGTGATGTAAGAGCAGTGTACATACTCAACCTCGACCTTGTGAGCGTCAAGCAGCGGCTTGTTTCTGCGCAGGTCCAGGAAGGCAAGATAACTGTATAGCGACGCTACACACCCGTTTCTGGTCAGCCCTACGGTGCACGGCATGTACCTATCATACGTCCAAAAAGGACCCATAGATCGGTGGGTTCGTCTCTCAATAGGACCACTCGGCTCACTCACCGAGGTCAAGGTAGCACTCGATCTTGCCGCCCATGTTGTCTAGCTGTCGTATCACGTTACAAATTATAGACAAAGCTGATAAGATGACGCAAGATGCAACTCTGATGCGCTGACAACAACCCCAGAAGATAGGGTCCGGACAATGATTAGAAAATCTGGTCTCAGCCGTTTCGAGAGTATAAATGGCGGCCGGCAGAGCGACATGGGGCGGCCCCATCTGGTCAAATGTCCCGGAACGGACATGCCTCGGCAACCCCACTCTAGGAGGACCGGCCCGGCGTTGCTAGTCCGGAATCTTGATCACTAATCCATTTGGTGCATGCAGGCCCCGGTTCATTGCTCCGAATGGGACAGATGTAAGTGATAGTAGCGAAGGGAAGCTAGATATTCCGTTTCTGGTCATATTTCAGAGATGACAATGACGTCAATTTTCACACTCCCTTCACTTACTCCTCCCTAGCTTTCCATCAACATTCCCCCCTTAAAACAGCATCATGATAACCCCCATCAACCGCCCCGTTGCCCTCATCATTGGCGCCTCACGCGGCATCGGCCGGCAGGTTGCCATCGACCTGGCCAAGAACGGATATGCCGGTAACCTCCATATTCTTCCTCACTCTCATTTTGAGCCTCATCATGATACTGACACCATCATTCAGTCGTCGTGTCCGCCAAATCAACCACTTCCCCCTCCGACCTCGCCAAGATTTCCCCCTTCCCGCCAGACCCCAACTCCCCCCAATCAACCATCACCACCGTCGCCAAGGAAATCACAGATGCCGGCGGCGAGGCCGCCGCCATACCATCTGACACGACAAAGTATGAGACGATCAAGGACTTGGTGGCCAAGGCGGTCGAGGTAACCCCACCCCCTTGTCTTTAGGCGTCACCAAAATAAGACAGCGTCTAACTTCGGCTAGAAATATGGCCGCCTTGACGTCCTAATTTACAACTCCGGGGCAATCTGGTGGGCGCCCGTCTCGCGCACGCCCATGAAACGGTTCCAGCTGATGCAAAGGGTCAACGTCGAAGGCCTCTATGGAGCCGTCCAAGAATGTCTCCCCTATCTGCAGAAAGCCCCTCAGGGCGGTCGCATCGTGGTCGTCTGCCCGCCGATATACAGCCGTTTCTTCCGGGGCAAGACCGCGTATGCTATTGGGAAGGTCGGGATGAGTGTTTTGGTGAAGGGACTGGGGATGGATTTTGAGCGCGAGGAAAAGGAGCAGGGGGCGCCCAAGGGACACATGGCTGTTGTGGGGGTTTGGCCTGCGGTGGTGAGTCCCGTTCGCCCAACTATCTTGCATGATGATGATAAATGGAAGAATGAAGTTAATGGTTGTGTAGGCGATCGAGTCCGCTGCGACGCAGCAATTTACCCGGAGAGACCCAGCTTATGCCAAGCATCTTCGCAAGCCGACCATCTTCTCTGATGCCATACTCGCTATGCTAAGGGCGCCAGCAGATGTCATCAATGGCCAGTTGGAGCTGGATGAGGACTTCTTGCGGAAGCATGCTGGAGTGACCGACTTTTCTAAGTACTCGGTAGTGCCAGGCAGCAATCCCAGGAGGATCATGCCTGCTGAGCTGCCAGATTTGAGGGTTAAGGAGCAGGATGATGAAGGGGATAGGATTGACAGTTCGAAGCTGTGAGCAATGTAAAAATGTATTATACATTAGCGGTGTTGTAACTGTTCACTTAGGTTCAGCTCCATTGCATCTGCATACATTTAGCAGCCACGTCGGTCCCAGATACTCTTAGGATTAACTCCACCTTGGCAAAACTTGCCTCCCGGGTTCCGACACCTAGTAGAGATTCCAGCAATAGTTGTCCGTGCTCAAGCTCTGAACATCAACACCATCAAGGTCGCCATCAATACATTTGTCTACACTGTCAGCTCGAGAAATGCAGAGTTGTCGAAGGCCACATCGCACTCGACCTCAGAACATGGGCGTCCTTATTGCCCTGCCATGTCGACTGAGCGGTCAAATCTTCAATGATCGGAAACTTCACCTTCTGGGGCTTCCACGAAAGAATGTTGTCTGCTTCCAGCTGCTTGAGCCTCTTTCTCTCCTCCTTTGGCTGCTGGAGCCAATCATGGTAGAATGCATCACGAGCTGTTGGCCTCTTTTCCCGGTTGTACGCTAAACACTTACGGATAAAATGCTTTGCTGCTTCCGAGATACGATCTTCATCGGTCAGCGCGACAAAGATCATGTTGAGGTAATTATCAATGTCTTCCTGGCTAGTGAACAGGACAGAGTCTCCGCCGGGAAATTCTTCGTAGCCGAGGAAGAGTTGAAGGGTTAGCATGCCCACTGCCCAGATGTCGACGGACAGGTCATGATCGAGACCGGGAGTGTGGCATTCACTGCTATTCATTAGCGGAAGTAACGGTTAGAGCAGACGGGGAACCTACGGTGGCCGGTAGAACGAAGTCCCAACGTTGGACTTCATCCTCCTAGGCCCAGTCACGGCTGAGTCCCCAAAGTCCGAGAGCATGACCCGGTAAGGAACGCGGGGTGTGATGCCCAGTAAGACATTTTCTGGCTTGATGTCGCGATGTGCAACTCCCTTGCTGTGGATGTAGGCAACCCCACGAAGGACTTGGCGTACGATCGTTCTGATCCCACGTTCCTCCAACTGTTTGTACCGCAGTATCAATGAGTAGAGGTCACCACCCGCGGCAAGCTCAGAAATGATGTATCTGGTCGAGTCAGTTACAGCCTCATATCTATGATCGATATTATTACGTACATGCTTTGATTGGTCTCGAAGGCGGCTTTGATTGGCAGGATGTTGGGCTGACGGTTGTGTTAGTTACAATCTCATAGGAGGATCAGGTATCCATACATGATCCAAAGTGCTCAGCAAAGTGGCCTCTTGTCGGATCCGTTGGACTTCCCGTGCACTCTTTGGATACCTGCCAATGTCGTGGACTTTGCAGACAACATGCTGTCCCGTTGACACTTCCTTGGCCACATACACTACGGCATGAGCACCATCACCTACGGTGCGGTCCGTTATGATGTACCTATCCCGGAAAAGCTGAGGCAGTTGGTTAGATGAGTGACTTGAAGAGCCAAAGATAACGTTTCATCTTACCTCTGCCTCTTTCCTCTGTGAGGCGGTCAGGGGCAGGGAGGTTGGAACATTTTCAAGCTGGTGGTAGACGAAAACTAGATCCGGATAGGGGCCAATGGTGATGGTGTCCCCGTCCTCGAGCATCCTGGCTGGCGACAACTCCGGGCGCTTCCCGATAAGTTGGCCATTGACACACGTTCCGTTTGCTGATCCACAGTCCCTCACAAAGACGAGAGGGGGATGTTTGTTCTCTTCATCCATAACAATTGAGAATATTTCCAGTTGGTTTCTTGACACCACTGGGTCGGCGAATACAACGTCGTTTGCGTATGCATCCCGCCCGATCAACACGGTCTGATGTGGAAGGATGACAAATTCGCCTGGGAGAGAGCAGCATTAGACGCGTCAGAGACTTCATTAAGGTCAGGACACTCAAGAGCTGGGATGCCATGCCCAACAGCAACGACAGACAGAACGGCTCATCATCCAGCACCAAAACACGCAACATGACTGTACCTGTTTTAGGGGGATCGGTGCTCTTGTACTCCCAAGATACGAACCCGAGGGCAGAAGATGACGATGTCATTCCCACAGTGTCTTCACGGTAGTTTAGGAGATAGGTAAATATATTATGAAACTTATCTTTCGATTCGAGGATCTAGAAAGAAACAAGAGAACGAGGGCCCCAAAATCTCTTCAACATCCGATCATGAGGCAGGGGGGACAATATTGAGTTGACAGCCTACAGGCAGAAGCCTGGCAGCACCGCGATGGCCTGAATGCACCTTCCACACATGTCACCAACTTCATCTGACGAGGACTTCTTGAAAAGTCCAGTTTTCGAAGTGGACCATCACATGGCAGTCGCCATCTTTCTTTTCGAAGGTGGTGATAACCCAGAGCGCACTCGCTGTGTGCGTGCATGTATGTCGCAGATAGGGAAGGAGCTTGGACCACATGCAGGTCACCTGACTTGCCCCACAGGGCTGCTGCCCTCTGCCCTAGTTAAGTTTATTTCCCCTCCCGAAAATCACCGTCTTCTTTTTCTCTACCAACACGCAAACTCATCTGCGGATTAACTGGTAGGTCACCATCAACCGTCGCCCTCATCATCGCCGACGACAGTCTAACCCTTGAACAGTCAAGATGAGAGCTAAGTGGAGAAAGAAGCGCGTTCGCCGCCTCAAGCGTAAGAGGAGAAAGATGAGGGCCAGGAGGTAAGCTGCCGCGTCGAACTAGGGAGACGCTTTTTGAGTAGATGGCTAACGAACGATCCAGCAAATAAACGCCTCGCACCTCAACCTCAACCAGTCCTCGGCATTCTAGCTGAGTCGCCACTCTGCGGACTGAGCACCGCGACCGCGTCGTCGGTCAATCTCGAGCTCACCGCGCTTAACACCGTCCGCCTCGCAACCCAGAGACTCTCGATCGCTCGAGACTCTTCCAAAACAAGTCTCACTGCATGTCAAAGACACTCGACAATTACGGGATGCATGACACTGGGCGGTTTGGTGGTATCATGATTTATGGTAGTGACTGGTTGCCTGTCAATAAAACGGTTGAGCTGGACATTGGGCGCTTCTGGAACCGGGCAAGCTTAGAGACCCGACAGTTGCGAATCCGAAACATGATTGGCACGAATTGACGCCTGAGCTTTGCAGCCATTTTTGTGCCTCCTTGTAAACACGCTTTCTGACTTGTGATCATTGATTTTGGCTGTGTAAATGTGCGACGGTGAGCCCTAGCCGCTGGCAACCCCGGCTATACCTGCCGCAACGTGGGGTTTCGGTGGCCTCATGTACTCTGTTCCATGCTGCTAGGGTTACACGTTGTGAATTCCCTCGTAAACAGTTAGGATTTTCAAGGCGCAACAGGCAACTGTAAGAGCATTGATCAGATCAATCAACTGACATCAAAACGCTCACTCATCTTGTTTTCAAGTTTGCTTTGACCTCGACTTCTTGTCCATTTCCTGGAGGGGCTTGGCGCCCGTTTCGGCTTGTGGGCGTCACTAGCGGGGCCACTGTTAAGGCGGTGAACCCCCACCGGATCCATCTGCCGGCAGAAAAAAAAGTTACTGGAGCGCAGACAGTTCGCCCGAACGCCAGCGACACAGGAGGACAGCGACATTCGAGTGTCGCTTCGCAGGTTAAGATTGTTCATCACAATGTCAGACTCACCATCGAAGAAGCGGCCGCGCCACGAGGAGGCTACGCCTCAATCAAAAAAGAAAAAGGTTGAAATCCAGTCCGGTCGGCCAGTCGCTCCAACATTCCAGGTCACAAAGGTCCTCAAGCCGCAGGTGTCGCCTCCAGTTGTAGGTGAGGCTCTCTTGCAGTTCTCTGTGTCGTGTGAAGATGGGAATTTCATGCGCTAACTGTCTGATCAGCATTGACGCCAGGGATATCACTACCGGACGGCTTTCTCTTCGATGTCTACGACAAGGCCGACCAGCAGCCTTCCGCCAAGCGGCGGAAGAGTGGCGGCACGCCCGCGCAATCCGAGATGGCGCTGTTTTCTTCAAAGCATCGTTCAATAGACTACACGGCGCGGGAAGAGCGCCATAAGACTGTCGACCAGGTCATGAACCATTTCCTGGCGATTATCGACCCGAAAACGGGGCAGATCGAGGTCGTGCAGGCGAAGAAGATGGCAGTTCGAGGGACGGTCAGGTCAAAACAGGCCTCGTCTGAGGCTATGGAGGGGGATGCTGGCAAGCCGGTATGTGAAAATTTTATAAAATGGATTACGATCAGGATTCTGACGGCGTGCAGACCTTTGCCGAACAAAAGATGGAGCTGGGCGAGGCTTTCGGTACGAAGAAGGCGAAGAAGGCCATCCAGGCTGTCGCCGAAAACGCCATGCTGGCCGCCAGGTCACGCGGCAAGCTGGACGAGGATGCCCGCGCCTTGGTACACACCATCAAGGATTCCAGCGAGCACATGGCCACGCGCGAGGAGCTCCAGGCCGCTGTCGACATGGCCCGCCCCGTTCCCCGTGGCAACTTCGACGCCGAGGACATCCAGGACGTCTACGTTCCCCGCGAAATCATCGGCGCAGAGGTGCTCAACGCAATACCGATTCTGGAGTGGCAAGAGAAGGCCAAGAAGAACGAGCCACTGCTGGTTCCGTCCCGCTTTGTTGCCAATCGCATCAACCGCGTAGCCAGCAACGAGAACGCGGTCGAGCGGCTCAAGGTGCTGCGTTATCTCCTGTGGACTATCGTCTTTTACGCGACTACCACGCAGGGAAAGGAGCGCGGGACGAGGAACATCGGGAAGCGTGACAAGCTGCGCCAGGTCATGGTTGGCGCGCCGGAGATCGTTATCGAAAACATTCGGCGCAAATTCTCAGACGCGGGCGTCATGCGGAAGACGCATGTTGACCTACTTATGACGCACTGCTGCGCGTTCGCGTGCATCGTCGACAACTTCGAGGTTAACACCCTCGATCTGCGGGAGGACCTCAAGCTGGAGCAGAAGCAGATCAACCAGTACTTTATGGAGATTGGCGCCCGTATCAAGCAGAAGAAGACGGGCGACAAGCTGGACACCATCGCCAAGCTTGCGCTGCCGTTGCAGTTTCCCAAGATGCGCGTGCCGGCGACGAAGCGGAGGTGAAATTGAGTATGATGGGCGGGGGCATTTTAATGATAGTTTTTATATCAGGGATGGGAGTTTGTTCAAGTTAGTCGCAGCTTACAGCTGCTGTGGATGGTGAGATGGCGCTCCTTTAAGAGAGGGCTTTTCGGTCAGGGTTACGGGTTCGCTAGGGTTAGGGGTCGCCAACCAAGAGCGGGACGGCGCACCCTGCAAGCAGCGTCTTTGTGTTGACATTTATCACTCGGCATTTTCACTGCGCATGTTAGAGATTTTGTTTGGCAGGCTAAAACATCAACAGAAGAATCATAGAAACCGGTGTTTATGACCATATGATGAAAGATATCAGCTGAACTGGCAATTTTGCTTGTGTTTCCATGCGTTTGGATTATGAAGCATTCTTGTTAATGGCGGGGCTCATGGATGCCTTCGCTTGACATCACGGACAGCCTGTTAACCTGGCCTCCCCCCGGGGGAACACCATAGGTGTGAGAGCTAGCAAGACCCTTGAGAGCACCTTCCAGAGGCCCGACATGCTTGCACAGTAGCTCAACGGCGCAAGTTAGTGAGAATTAGAGGTGTCGTTTGCCGTCTCGGGACTTCTTCCAGAGCGCTGGGAGACCAGGCCTCCAGTCCCAAAGGCCATTGACTGGCTTGATGGAATGCCTCTCCCGAGCCAACCCAAGGAGCCGCATCGCGGGGTCAGGCCGCCCAGTCGGGCGGCGCGCACGTGGAAACCAGA
>Ga0065720_1020705_pt1 | contig 13156 bp, 6 predicted proteins | sample Thericmetagenome_FD_59107 | JGI IMG/M metagenome (GOLD analysis project Ga0065720, IMG submission 59107) | Thermophilic microbial communities from the Joint Bioenergy Institute, California, USA of rice/straw/compost enrichment - eDNA_2 v2... | ecosystem: Engineered > Solid waste > Grass >... | reverse complement strand
CGAGGCGCATCCGCTCGAGGGCGTCCTCACCAACGTCGTCGGCACGCGTAACGTCGCCGAAGCGTGCCGCGCGAACGGGGTGGCGGCGATGGTGCTCATTTCCACCGACAAGGCCGTCAATCCCTCCAGTATCATGGGGGCGACGAAGCGGCTGGCCGAAAGTTATTGTCAGGCCCTGGACCTGATCGCACAAAGCCGTACTTCCAATACGCGATTCATCACCGTCCGCTTCGGCAACGTCCTCGGCTCGACCGGCTCGGTCGTTCCGCTGTTCCAGCGACAGCTCGCGGCGGGAGGGCCCCTCACGGTGACCCACCCGGAGATCAAGCGCTACTTCATGACGGTTCGCGAGGCGGTCGAACTCGTCTTGCAAGCCTCGGCACTGGGCGCCGGAGAACGGTCCGGGCCCCACGGCACGCCCGCGGAAGGCAAGATCTTCGTGCTCGACATGGGCGAGCCGATCCGCATCGTCGACCTCGCCCGGCAGATGATCCGCCTGGCGGGACTCCAGCCGGACAAGGACATCCGGATCGAGTTTACCGGTCTTCGACCCGGCGAAAAATTGAACGAGGAGCTGTTCCACGCCGGCGAAGCGCTGCAGCCGACGGTCGCGAAGGGAATTCTCCTTGCAAGTCCACGCGCCGCCGATTACGCGATCCTCGCGCGCGGCATCGATGAACTCGAAACCGCTGCCCGTGCCGGACGGATTGATGCGGTTCTGTCAGCGCTCAAGCGACTGGTTCCCGAATATGGGGCGAACGAATCGGCAGCGGCGGCGCAGCTCGGCTAGTCTTGCGGCAGTGGCTTGCGTAGTCGCCTGCGCCTAGAACCTGATCTTCCACTCGGACCGCACCGCGGTCTGGCCGGGCACCACACGGCCGTCGGCGATTTCAGCGGCGTTGAGATTCAGAAGGGACGCGGAAATGCTTGGCGACCACCATGCCTTCGTCAAAATCACGTGCGCAGAAATGTTCAACGCCCCATCCGTCCCGACGCTGTCGCTGGAAACGGCGCCGTCCGTCTCGACGGTAACCGCGACCGGGAAGGTCGCACGATATTCGAGCTTAAGTCGCGAATCACCCCCCGGATCTGCGCTCGACTGTGACGGCATGGGGTAGAAGCCGCGGCTCTGGTCGCCGGTGAACGGCTTGTTGCTGTTGATGTCGGCGGCGAGCGGCGCTTCCTCGGAAAGCGGAATGTCGCTCACCTCCAGGCGAAGTGCGTCGGCAGGCAAAGACAGCCAGAATGAGACGATGATCAAGAAAAGAAAAACGATGCCATGAAATAAAGGTGCCCACCTCATCGTTGTCTCCACTTCCCTTCGTCTCACCTCCTTTTCTCTTCATTCCGGGTTAAGAAAGGGTACTGCCAAGCTTTTTTTTACGACCGCGCCGGGAGGTTGGCGCGCCCCCGCCTCGTACGGCTCACGCCATTTCCGTTTGGCCCGCGTTCGTGCGATAAGAGCGGCCTTTCTGACCCAGCCCCAATCACTTGAGCTGCCATGAGTGACATCCGGATCCGTCGTGCGTTGATCTCGGTCTCGGACAAGACAGGACTGCTCGACCTCGCCCGTTGCCTGACACGTCACGGGGTGGAATTGCTGTCGACGGGTGGATCGGCGCGCGTACTCGCCGATGCCGGCCTCAAAGTGATCGAGGTCAGCGCTCATACCGGATTTCCCGAAATCATGGACGGCCGGGTAAAGACGCTGCACCCGGTGGTGCATGGCGGCATTCTCGGACGCCGTGACAATTCCGATCACATCCGCGCAATGGAAACGCACGGAGTTGCGCCGATCGACCTCGTCGTCGTGAACCTTTACCCGTTCGAGGCGACGGTCGCGCAGGGCGGGGATTTCGCCACGTGCATCGAGAACATCGACATCGGCGGGCCGGCGCTGATCCGCGCGGCGGCGAAGAACCATGATTTTGTCGCCGTCATCACCGATCCAAGCGACTACGGCGCCGTGATGACGGAAATGGACGCGAAGAACGGGGCAACGTCGCTTGAATTGCGGCGCCGGCTTGCCGCCGCAGCCTATGCCCGGACCGCCGCTTATGACGCGGCGATCGCTCAGTGGTTTTCCGGTGAACTCAAGGACGCCTATCCGCGTCGCCTGGTTCTTGCCGGCGAGCTCGTGCAGACACTTCGGTACGGCGAAAACCCGCACCAGACGGCTGCCTTTTACAAAGGCGGCCCGCTCCGGTTCGGTATCGCGACCGCACGGCAGGTCCAGGGCAAGGAACTCAGCTACAACAACCTCAACGACACCGATGCGGCGTTCGAGTGCGTCGCGGAGTTCGAGGCCCCCGCCGTCGCCATCATCAAGCACGCGAACCCTTGCGGCGTGGCGATCGGACGGTCGCTGCATGAAGCGTATCTCAAGGCCTATGCATGCGACCCGGTGAGCGCGTTCGGCGGCATCGTCGCACTCAATCGCCCGCTCGACGCCGCGACGGCTGCCGAGATCGCGAAGATCTTTGTCGAAGTGATCATCGCACCCGATGCCGACGAGGCCGCCCGCCGGATCATCGCCGAAAAGAAGAACCTGCGCCTGCTTCTGACCGGCGGCGTGCCAGATCCGGCAACTGGCGGCCTGACCGTCAAGTCCCTTGCCGGCGGCTACCTGGTGCAGAGTCGCGACAACGGGCGGATCACGAGCGCCGATCTGAAGGTCGTGACGAAACGTGCGCCGTCGGAAGCCGAACGCGCCGATCTCCTGTTCGCGTTCGCGGTGGCGAAGCACGTCAAGTCGAACGCCATCGTCTATGCAAAGAACGGCGCCACGGTCGGCATCGGCGCCGGACAGATGAGCCGTGTCGATTCGGCCCGGATCGCCGCCTGGAAGGCGGCCGAGGCCGCCAAGGCCGCCGGCGAGGCACAGAGCCGCACCGTCGGATCCGTGGTCGCATCGGATGCGTTCTTTCCGTTCGCCGACGGTTTGCTCGCCGCCGCCGAAGCCGGCGCGACCGCGGTCATCCAGCCCGGCGGATCGATGCGCGACGCCGAAGTCATCGCCGCCGCCGACGAACGGGGACTGGCCATGGTGTTCACGGGCCTCCGGCACTTCCGCCACTAGGTCGAGCGGGCGCGGAGGCGCGGCAGGAGGGCCCATGGCGTGATCGTCCCGCCGTCAAGCACGTCCGCCTGTGCCCAGCACGGCGGCAACCTTGCCGAGGCTGAAACCCTGTTCGGGCGCCCGCGGGAAGGATGGCTGGACCTTTCGACGGGGATCAATCCGTTTTCCTACGCGATCCCGCCGCTCCCGGCCGATTGCTGGACCCGACTTCCCGCGGACGACCTCGCGCTGCGGCGCGCGGCGGCGGCCTGCTATGGCACCGGCGACCCGGATTGCGTCGTCGCCGCCCCCGGCAGCCAGGCGATTTTGCAGTTGTTGAGCTACGTGCTGGGCCCCGGAACCGTTGCCGTGCTCGGCCCGACTTACGCAGAGCTTTCCCGCGTGTGGGCAAGCGCCGGCAGATCCGTGATCCATGTCGAGACGCTCGACCCCGTCCCCGATGCCGATTTCGTCGTCGTCGCGAATCCGAACAACCCGGATGGCCGCGTTCATCCGCGGGAACGCCTGCTTGCCATCGCACGCCATCTCGCCGGTCGCGGCGGCTTCCTGATCGTCGATGAGGCATTCGCGGATGCGACTCCCCATGTCAGCGTCGCTGATCATGCCGGAATGCCGGGGCTGATCGTGCTGAGATCCTTTGGGAAATTCTTCGGGCTGCCCGGCCTTCGGCTTGGCTTTGCGCTTACCGAGCGCGGGCTGGCATCGTCGCTCCGTGCCGCACTCGGTCCCTGGCCCGTCAGCGGTCCGGCGCTGGCGATCGGATGCGCCGCACTCGCCGACAAGCCCTGGATCGATCGGATGCGCACGATGCTCGCATTGGAAGCCGACCGGCTGGACCGCTTGTTGTCCGTAACTGGACTGACCGTGATCGGCGGCACGCCGCTGTTTCGACTGGTCGAGACGCCATACGCGAGCGACCTGTTCGCGCATCTCGGCGCGCAGGGAATCTGGGTACGCCGGTTCTCCAACCGCCCCAACTGGCTTCGCTTCGGGTTGCCGGGCCGCGACTTTGCGCGTCTGGCCGCCGCCATGCAGCAGATGTCGAAAAGGTGTGCACCGATCACGTCGCGGGTATCCGGCCGATGAGTCTGATGCCGACATTCGCCGATATGCGGATTCTGGCCTGTTATGCCGTCGTGGCCGCGGGGCTGGCGCTGATCGGGCGCGCGCTGCCGGGACGAGTCGACATGCCCGACCGCGGACTCATCGCCGGCTGGGGTATCGTATCGATCGTATTCACTGCCGGCGGCGTGTTGGGGATACCCTTCTTCGCGCTGGCCGCTGCATTTTTTCTCGGTGTCGGCGGAGCTCTCATACGCGTCGCCAGGATCGGGCGCCCGATCGACCGCCTGGCGATTGCGGTTCTCTTCTGCCTGGTTCCGTTCCTCGTCGTCGCCGCGACAAAGCAGCCGTCGCAGACCGACGAATTCATGCACTGGCTGCCGAACGCGGCATACCTGTTCGACAATCACGCGTTTCCAGCCATCGACCGTCCGCCGAGCGCTTCGTTCTTCCCGGCGTTTCCCTATAACCTGCCCTTCATTACCTATCTCGTCAGTGCGCTGGCAGGCGGGCTGGCCGAGCAGGCGCTCGTCCTGTTCAACGTGACGCTTTGCGGCGTGCTGGCCCTGCTCTCTGCGGAAGCCATCAGGAAGCTGACCGCGTCCGGCGTCGCGATGATCCGCCGGCCGGTAGTGACGGCGGCAGTCTTCCTCCTGCTCGTAACCCTTCTCAATCCGACCTTCGTGCCGAAGATCGTGCTGACCAATTATGCCGACTTCGCGACGGGTATCTGCCTTGCGCTGGCCGCCTATCTCCTCGTCGACCTCATGCATCGGATCGAGGCCGGCGCGGACGTCCGGGCGACGGCGCTCTATCTCGGCCTCGTCATGGCGGCCCTCGTCAACACCAAGGAGGCCAACATCGTTCTCACCGGATTGCTGGCCATCGGCGCCATCACGGTCGCGGTCCTGTCCGGCCGTCTGACGTTCGTGCGTCTGCTCCGCTTTCTTCCGATCTGGCTCGGACCGGCGATCGGCCTTTACGCGGTCTGGCGCTGGTACGTTGCCGTGCAGATGGGCGGCCGCGGCGAGAACAAACTGCACGCCATCACCGACTGGCAAATCGACGCGCTGCCGGAGATTCTTTTCAACATCGCGATCGTGTTTACGAAGAAGAGCGGATACACCGTCTTGTGCGTGATCGCGCTTGCGCTCGCCCTCGTCGGGCTCGTCAAGAGAAGACGCGATGGTCTGACGCGGCTCGCACAGATTTTCGCCGTCGTCTTTCTCGGATACCTGTTGTTCCTCATTTTCACGTATGTAGCCCTCTTCGTCGGCGATACCGGACGAAACATACAATCGTTCTGGCGCTACCAGACGCAGCTGGGCCCGCTTGCGTTGATCATCGCGGCCGTCTTCCTGAGCGACAAGCTCTTGGCGCTGTGGCACCGTTTCGACGACCGGATCACTGCCACCGTCTCCGGAGCCGTGGTGACGCTGGTCCTCGCGGCGCCTGTCGCCTTCGCGCCGAAAATCCGCTTCGATCTGGAACCACCCAAGCCTGAACTCGCCGAGATCGGCAGAAATCTGGCGAAACTTCTTCCATCCGATGCGGTGATGACACTGGCGACGCCGTTCGAGGCCGATGAGGAGATGCAGGTGCATTTCCGGGCCTGGGCCCCAGGGCGCACGATTCACATGAAGCCCCGCGTACCGCCGGAACCGGTTGCAAACGCACCCGCTGGATCGTTCCTGTTTCTGTACTGCGTGCCCGTCGACGTGCAGGAACAGATCGGCTTGGCATTGCCGGTAGATGGCGCCGTTCTGCTCCGGCGCGAGATTGAGACATGGAAACTCGTCGAATACTGGCCGCGTCGAGCGAAAGCCACGGATGGCGCGGATTCCGCAGCGTGCGGGACGCAAAGCTGAGGCCGAATCGCCGGCAACCCGGTCTGACGATTGGTCGTTGCCGCGCTACGGTTCGTCGGACCGGACCTTGACCCAGAGGAGGGCGAGGCCGGTTGCGAGAAACACCAGGATGGTCGCCATACCGGCGCGCTGGCTTGCGGCAAGCGCAGTCGTCCATGACAACACAGCCGGCCCGAGGAAGGCCGTGATCCTCCCCGACAGCGCAAACAGCCCGAACGTCTTGGCGCGATGCTCGGCCGGCGCCATTCGCGCGGCGAGCGACCGGCTGGCGGCCTGAACCGGCCCGAAGAAAGCGCCGAGCAGAAGGCCAAGCGCCCAGAACGCGGTTTTCGACTCGATGAGCAGGAGCCCGGCCCCGATGATGACGAGTGCGGCGAGCCCGATCGCAATCGTGGGCCGCGCGCCGATCCAATCGTCGATCCACGCGAAGGCAAGGGCGCCAACCCCGGCCGTAATGTTGAGCGCGATGCCAAAGACGATAACCTCGTCGAGGCTCATGCCGAACGTACCGGCGGCATACACCCCGCCGAAGGCAAAGAGCGTCGTCAGCCCGTCGGTATAGATCATGTTGGCAAGAAGAAACCAGCCGAACCGCGGATGCGCGCGCAATGTTCCGGGCGTCGACGCGAGTTCGGCTATGCCCTTTCGCAAAGCGGTCATGAACGACAGGCGCAGGGATGCGGGCTCGCGCACGAACAGGAACAACGGCAACGCAAAGACCGCATACCAGAGTGCGGAGAACGGCGACGCGACTCGGACGTGTTCTGCCGACGACTTGTCGAGCCCGAGAGGCGGCGTTTCGGCCTGGACGAAGACCGTGAGGATCAGGCTCAGACAGACGATTCCGCCGACATAGCCGAGACCCCAGGCCCAGCCGGATACCCTGCCGATGTAGTTGGCCGGCGCCACGCCCAGCAGGAGCGCATTGTAGAACACGGTCGCGACCTCGAAACCGATCGTGGCCACCGCGATGCCGACGAGCGCCAGCGGAACGGAGCCGGGATCGGGCCGGACGTACCACAGCATGGCAATGGCGAGTGCGGTTATGACGCTGAACAAGCCGAGCCATGATTTCTGGCGTCCCGTGTAGTCGGCAATCGAGCCGAGGAGCGGGCTCAGGATCGCGATGGCGAAGCCGGCGACGGCGAGCGCACGACCCCAGAGCGTCGTTCCGGTGACCGCGTCCGGCGCGACGGCCGTGGTGAAATAGGTCGAGAAGACGAACGTCGTAATGACCGCCGGGAACGCGGAGTTCGCCCAATCGTAAAGACACCAGGCGGCGATGGCGCGCCGGTCGCATCGGGTCATCGGTCTGCTCGTTCGTTCGTCGCGGGCTCACCCGACGGTGTGTACGCCGGATCGCCCTGACCGGATCGACGCAAGGCGCCGTCGAAGTATCACGCGAGCTGGCATGCGTCGCACAGATCCGATCAGCTGTCCGCCAATGCCCGCAGTTCGCGGCTGGCAACGGTCAACGCGGCGATTTCCGGCACAGGCATCGACCTGAGTTCGGCAAGAATCGCATTGAGTCTGGCCAGCCCGGACCCGTGGCGCGCCATCCAGGCCTCGATGACGGCATCGGCCTCATCGGAAGCAGTGCCTCCGGCAACGACGCGCTCCGTCAACTCGCCCTGAATGGCGGCGAGATCGTCGACAATGGCCGCGACGGCCATCTTTTGCCACGCCGTTTCGGTCCTGACGCGACTCGCGGCCTGACGGAGCCAATCGATTCCGAGCCGCGCTCCGAGCGCGAAGTAGCGTTTGGCGACGACCGGCACCGGGGCACGCTCGTGGCCGGCAATCCGGACGATGTCGAGTCCGGCAGGCAGATATTCGAGACGAGCCACCCGCACCGCCAAGTCATCCGGGACTCCGGACTGCACCAGCGCTTCCGTGGCCCGGGCGAGCTCGGCCTGCCCTTCCGGGCCCAGGACCGTATCGATCGTGCGCGCAAGTTCGGCGATGCCGTCTCCGTACGATGCGATCAGCTTCTCGATCTCGATGGCGGGCTGCGCATGACGGAGCAACCAGAGGACCGCCTGCAGAATCACCTGCTGCGTCACGCGCAGCATGCGGTACTGGACGTCGGCTTCCACGCGATTGTCGAGAGCTTCGATCTCCGCCCAGAGATCCCGAAGACCAAACACGCGGCGCACGACAAAGTAGGCGCGCGCGATCGCCTCGGCCGACGCGCCGCTTCGCTCGGCGATGTCGTGAACGAAGGCGGGTCCCGCCCGGTTGACGAGGCTGTTGGTGACGACCGTCGCGATGATCTCGCGGCGGAGCCGGTGCCGAAGAATGGCATCGCGGTAGCGGGTCGAAAGCGGTGCCGGAAAATAGCGGAGAAGATCATCGACGGCCGCCGGATCGTCGGGAAGGCTGCTCGCCAGGAGCTGGTCGTAGAGTGCGAGTTTCGAATAGGCCAGCAGTACGGCGATCTCGGGCCGCGTCAGCCCCTCTCCGGCCGCCTGCCGCCGCTGGATTTCCTCGTCATCGGGCAGGAACTCCAGCGCGCGGTTGAGCCGGCCCGACCGCTCGAGCGTGCGCATGAGGCGCACGTAGCTGTCGAATGTGGCGCTGCCTTCCCGCTCGGCGAGCGAGATCGCCTGGGTCTGAAGGTAATTGTCGCGCAGAACGAGTGCAGCGACCTCGTCCTTCATCTGCGCCAGCAGACGGTTGCGTTCTTCGAGCGTCATGTCGCCGCGCGCGACGATGTCGTCGAGCAGGATCTTGATGTTGACCTCGTGGTCGGAGGTATCGACGCCGGCGGAATTGTCGATGGCGTCCGTATTGATTCGTCCGCCTTTGCCGCCGGCGCCGTACCGCGCATATTCGATGCGGCCGCGCTGGGTGAAGCCGAGGTTGGCACCTTCACCGACGACTCGGGCACGCACGTCACGGCCGTCGACGCGAAGGGGATCGTTGGCCCGGTCGCCGACCTCGGCATTGGTTTCGTCGGACGCCTTGACGTACGTTCCGATTCCACCGAGCCACAGCAGGTCGACGGGCGCCTTCAGGATTGCGCGGATCAGATCCGCCGGCGTCATCGAATCCGCCTCGACGCCGAGCGCGCGCTTGATTTGCGACGTCAACTTGATGGACTTGAGTTTGCGGTCGAACACGCCCCCGCCCGGCGAGATCAGCGCCGGGTCGTAGTCCGCCCAGGACGAGCGCGGCAGGCGGAACAGCCGTTCGCGTTCAGCGAAGGACTTTTCCGGATCGGGAGCCGGATCGATGAATATGTGCCGATGGTCGAACGCGGCGATGAGCCGGATATGACGCGACCGCAGCATGCCGTTTCCGAACACGTCGCCCGACATGTCGCCGACGCCCACCACCGTGAACGGGGTCGTCTGGACGTCGATGCCGAGTTCGCGGAAATGACGTTTGACGGCTTCCCACGCGCCGCGCGCGGTAATGCCCATTCCCTTGTGATCGTAACCCGATGATCCGCCCGAGGCGAACGCGTCACCCAGCCAGAACCTGTAGTCCCGGGCGACTCCATTGGCGATGTCCGAGAAGGTGGCCGTGCCCTTGTCCGCCGCGACTACCAGATACGGATCGTCCCCGTCATGACGAACAACGTCGGGCGGCGGCTTCACGCCGTCGACGGTGAGGTTGTCGGTAACGTCGAGAAGGCCGCGCATCATCGTCTTGTAGCATTCGATGCCTTCGGCGAGTGCGGCCTCGCGCCCTGCCTCGGCGGCGGGCGGTCGCTTCACGTAGAACCCGCCTTTCGAGCCGACCGGCACGATGACGGCGTTTTTCACCATCTGCGCCTTCATCAGGCCCAGAATCTCTGTCCGGAAATCCTCGCGCCGGTCCGACCAGCGGATACCTCCGCGCGCGACCTTGCCGCCGCGCAGATGAATGGCCTCGACGCGCGGGCTGTAGACGAAAATTTCGACGAACGGCCGCGGCAGCGGCAGGTCGTCGATCATGCCGCTGTCCAGCTTCAGCGAAATCCAGTCCTTCGGACGCCCCTGAGCGTCGCGCTGGAAATAATTCGTCCGCAGCGTGGCGCGCACGAGATTCACGAAGCGTCGAAGGATTCGGTCATCGTCGAGGCTCGTGACCTGATCGAGCAGACGCTCGATCTCGGCCTCGATTGCCGCCGCCTTGGCTTCGGCGCCTTCACGCGCGGCCGGATCGTTTCGGACGAGGAAAAGCTCGACCACACGACCGGCGATCCGCGGATAACGCGCGAGCGCGTCTTCCATATAGGCCTGGCTGAAGGGAATCCCGATCTGACGCAGATACTTGGCATAGGCGCGCAGGATGCTGACCTTGCGCACCGACAGGCGCGCGGCGACGACGAGCCGGTTGAAACCGTCGTTCTCCGTGGCACCCGCCCAGACGGACGCGAACGCCTCCTCGAGCAGCGGCTTGATCACGGGGAAGTCGAGCTCGACGCCGGCCGGAACGACCATCACGAAGTCATGCATCCATACGCGATCATCGCTGCCGGCCGGCGCGATCTCGAACGGCGTTTCCGAGATCACGCGCAGACCGAACGCCTCGAGTATCGGAAGGATGTCGGACAGCGGCAGCGGGCGCCTCTTGTGGAACAGCCGAAGCCGGATCTCGTCGCTGGGCGCGTCGGGATCGCGGTACACGTCGAGGGCGAGCGTCGTATGACCGGCAAGCACGGATTCGATCTTGCCGATGTCGTCGACCGCCGCCTCCGGCGTGAAGCTCTCGCGATAGGCGGCCGAGAAGGCCGTCGCATAGCGGCGCCACGTGGCGAGACCCCGGTCCTCTCCCTCGAGCGCCACCAGTGCGTCCTTGAGCTTGTCCGAGAACGTCCGCGCCGCCTCGACGAGGCGGCCCGTGATCTCCGGGATGCTGAAGTCCGGGATCCGGCCGGGCGTCGTCTGGATGATGAGGTGCAGGCGCACGAGGGGCGTTTCGTCGCCGAAATGGCTGGAAAACGCGATGACCTTGCCGTTGAATGCCGACTCGAGGATTCTCTGGAACCGCAGTCGCAGCTCGGTCGTATATCGGTCGCGCGGCGCGTAGACGAAGCACGACAGAAACCGCTCGAACGAGTCCTTGCGGACAAACAGCGCGATTTTCTGCCGGTCCTGAAGCCGAAGGACGCCCAGGCTCATTTCGAAGAGCTCGTCCTCGGTCGCCTGGAAGAGCTCGTTGCGAGAGAACGTCTCGAGGATATGGAGAAGCGCCTTGCCGTCGTGGCTGTTCGGCGCGAAACCGGCACGGGCGACGATGCGCTCCACCTTTTGCGCCAGCATCGGAATCGTTCGCGGGCTCTGGTGGTACGCGGTCGACGTGAACAGGCCCAGGAACAGGCGCTGGCCGGTCACGCGGCCGCCCCTGTCGAAGCACTTGACGAGGATCGCGTCGAGATAAACCGGACGATGGACGGTCGAGCGGCGGTTGGCCTTCGTGATCATCATCAGGCGCGGCTGACGCACGAAGTGACGCACGTCCGGCGGCAGCGCGCCGAGATTCCTGAGTCCGTCGAAGACCAGGAACGAGTCGTCGCGGCAGAGTCCAAGGCCCGAGCCCGGAACGACATTGGCCCGCGCCCCGTCACCCTCGCCGCTGAACTCGTATTCGCGGTACCCGAGGAACGTGAAATGGTCATCGGCCATCCAGGACAGAAACTCGCGCGCGATTCGAACCTCGTCGGCAGGAAGGGGTGGCGGCCGATCGGAAAGCTCGTCGACGACGTTGCGGATGCGCGCCAGCATCGGCTTCCAATCGGCAACGCTTACCCGCACGTCGGCAAGTACTGCATTGAGGCCGGCGGCGATATCGGCCATCACGTCGAACGCACCCTGGCGGTCGATCTCGACGTGCATGAAAGATTCCGGCGCGCCTTCCGAAATGGCCTGGACGACGCCGTTCCCGTCACGCGCCACGCGCACGATCGGGTGGATGACCAGATGGACGTTGATGTCGCGACGATTGAGCTCCGCTGTGACCGAGTCGACGAGGAACGGCATGTCGTCGTTGACGATTTCGACGACCGAATGCGTCGAGCTCCAGCCGTGTTCGGCAAACCGCGGCGTGTAGACGCGAATCTTCGGCTGGCCTGGCGTTCGCGTGCTGCCGAACTGCCAGAGCGCCAGAGCGGCGCCGTAAAGATCTTCGTCCGTGCGTGAAATCATGTCCTCCGGCGCGACATTCGCGTAGAAGGCCCGGAGGAACGCGGCCGCGGGGGCGGCCTTGGCACCCAGTCGGATGCGCGCGAGTTCGACGATCCGTTCAATCAGCTCGCGCTTGCGAGCCTCCATGTCGGTCGGCATGAACCCTGTCCCTCGGCAACGTACGGATGCTGTATTTCATATTAGGGTAGCTCAGGATCCGGGCAACGGGCCAGCGTCGGCATATGTGTCGACTGAAGGTCCAGTGAGGCACGGCGGCGGGCAGCATGCCGACGTCGGGTGGCGTGCGGAACGGATTACAGAACACGAACGGCGGTCGTGGATTTCGTCCGGAATTCCCATCCGGCACGGGCCCGGCGCCGGCGCGAGCGAGCCTGACCCGAACGAAGGCCGTACACACTTCCCGTATCGTCGGGTAGCGCGCCGGACCCTGCGACTACCATGTCATTGCATATGGTGACCGCGCGCAACCGCGGCCGAATCAGATCTTTCCGGCTGCTGCGCGACGGTCTTCAGGCATGATCGCGGGCGTCGCGATGCAAATCATTGCCCCGACCCGCAATGCCGACGGCGGCGCGGACGACACATTCGCGCAACGCGTCGAAATCGATCGGTTCGTCGCATCCGTGCAAGTTCTGGACAAACGAAGCAAGCACAGGGTTGATCGGCTCCACTGCATCGGGACCGGGTACGAGCTCCCGATAGCGGCCGACGACCGGTCCCATGTCCTCGATGGAGATGAGCCGGTCCGGATGCTGTCGGCCTTTACCTGCCCACAGCGGGTCGCCGCCGGTCTCGTCTCTGACGAACGGCAGGTCGCCGAGATGGAAATAGGGAATGCCCATCTCCAGCGCGAACGTCGCGTGCGATCCCACGTCGTTCCCCGTGACATAGCGGAAGCGCGACATCAGGGCGTAGAGCCGTTCCACAAAGGTCGGATCTGCCATGTGGCCCGCGGTCACAACCGGCAAACCACGGTCGAGAAAGGGTTTCGCCTGGTTGTGTAGTATGTCTTT
>Ga0065720_1003940_pt1 | contig 13161 bp, 11 predicted proteins | sample Thericmetagenome_FD_59107 | JGI IMG/M metagenome (GOLD analysis project Ga0065720, IMG submission 59107) | Thermophilic microbial communities from the Joint Bioenergy Institute, California, USA of rice/straw/compost enrichment - eDNA_2 v2... | ecosystem: Engineered > Solid waste > Grass >... | reverse complement strand
GCCTAATCAGTCATTTTCTATTTATTCATGTACTTAAATTTCTTGTGTATTATCTGTGTTTACTGTACAAAATATTCAAAAGTTTCCAAATATTTTTTTATAAACACACTAATTTGTATCTTACTTGAAGGAAATCGCAGAAAAATGTCAACAAGCAAGATCCTAGAAGCTGAGCTCGATGCACTTCGAGCCAAATATCTCCAAGGATTTTCTGTATATCCTCTCCTTAACTTCAAAATATTTTAAATAGCACTCTCAAAAGGTCTCTGAAGACTTTACATCTATAGCCATTACCCTCTATGGAAATCCCAAGAAGGCCAGCGCAGACTACTACATAATCCTCGAAATCCATATCCCAAAACAATATCCTGAGCAGGTAATCGGGAAAGTAAAAGAATAATTAAAAGTTAGGTCCCTGTCCTCAAGATCGAAGAATTTAATGGTCCTAAGCAAGAAGATCTAGAAGAAATTCTTGAATATCTCTTAGGTATCTCCTTAGATCTACGAGGAAACAAAATGCTGGAAGCTCTGGTGGACCAAGCTAGCGAAAAACTCCACGATCTTTATGAGTTGAACCGGGGAGGTCATAATCATGAGGCTCAGCCCTCTAGGGAACGTCTGCCGTCTGGGGAAACAGATTCCGAGGAGGAAGAAATCAAGCGAAGAATTTCTCATGAATCAGATCGTCTAAAGTAATATTTTTGGGTCAGCTTTTTTGAGGAAAAGGTACCTCGAAGAGGATGAAGAGGAGAAACTCAGAGGAAAATGGCTAAATATAAGGAAAGAGGATAAGAATAAGCTTCCTGAAGATGATACGTTAGCAGAAGATTACTCTGTGGGATGCGAATTGATACCACTAAAGGACCTCTTTATTGTAATTTTGACATAGAGTTATAGAGATCTACTAGATTCATCTTCTAAGACTTTTGAGTTCCACATATTCCAAACTCCAAGGCAAGGACGAGACAGAAATCAAAAATTTGGTAAGTTGCTTTTTTCCGAATTTAGATGGTTAGATGATTTCAGAGCTTAAGAACGTGGGAATAATAGAAGATGATTGTATTGAACTATTGAAGAAAAGAGCAACTGGCTTCTTTGCAAAGCTGTATAAGGACAAAGTGGCTGATTACGAAAAGATAGCTAGAGTAAGGTCCCAGAATAAGACCATCCATGATCTGTAAAAGTGATATAACTATCCATAATTGATAAGACTCTTCAAGCCATACACTGATGTCCTGATAACAAAGGGTACTGAGATTGCAGGAACCTCTAGTCTGGGCATGCTCTTCAAAGATGATAAATTCCTTCCTTCAGGAACCCAGAGTCTTGCAATTTCTGACAAAACTTCTGAAAAGCCCTCCTCAGAGAGAAATTCTTTTAACCTAAAAGTGCATAAGGTTGATGAAAATGACGGCCAGGATAAATCATCTGACGATGGACAAGAGGATCAGACTCCCAAAGAACATGCCCCTAAGGCTAGCTCCAGATACTATGAAAATTTTGAGGAAATGGAGCTGCTGGGTAAAGGAGCCAGTGGAGAAGTCTATAAAGTCAGGTAAGTTTAAGAAGTTCTGATCATAATTTTTCAGAAATAAACTTGACGGGAGATTCTATGCAGTGAAAAAGATCATCATTAGACCCAGGCAGAGGCTCAATAGAATCATGAGGGAGGTCCAGACCCTCAGCAGGCTCAACCATCAGCACATTATCAGGTACTATCAAGCATGGCTGGAGGAAGTCGAAGAGGAAAATGAAAATGTAAAATGTCCTAATTTTCATTCCATTAAGTATTAGGAACTCTCATCTCAAGAAAAAGAACCAGAACCTGAACCTGAGGATGAAAAGGATGACATCGAAAGCAGGTTTGTGACAAGCTCTTTCTCAAGCTTGACAGAATCCCCCACAAACTCAAGAGTCCTCGAATTCAACGAGTTTGACATCAGCCAGAAAAAGACCTCCATTCTCTACATACAAACTGAATACTGCCAACAAACTCTCCGAGACTGTCTAAACGAGCCCTTGGACAGTCATACAATCTGGAAAAGATTCAGGCAGCTCCTTGATGCCCTGAACTATCTACACTCCCAGAAAATTATCCACAGAGATCTTAAGCCAAGCAATATCTTCCTAGACAGTAAGGGAGATATGAAGATAGGTGACTTTGGACTGGCTACTAAGTTCCAGAGTCAGTCCCAGCTCCACCTGAGCCATCAACTTGAGGACATACTTATGAAAAAGTGCACTGAAAGTGATATAGAAAATGATCAGACCCTAGGTGTAGGCACCTTCTTCTACAGGGCTCCTGAAGTCGATTTCAAAAATGACCGTATGCATTATAATGAGAAAGTCGATGTATATTCCTTGGGAGTCTTGTTCTTTGAGATGTGGCACCCCTTCACCAGCAAATATGAAAGGTTCAGAATTCTCAAAGACATCAAGCTTGTGGGTAAGCTTCCCAAAAAATTTGAAGAAACTCATCCCAGACAATCCAGACTGATTGACCTCATGATCGAAAGGGACCCTCAGAAGAGGCCAAGGGTCATTGATATCCTAAATAGCGACCTTTTGCCCTCAAAAGTTGAGGACGAATATATGAAAGAAGTCATAAAGATTGTCTCAAATCCCAATGCCAATTTTTATAAGAAGCTTATCGAGGCCATCTTCAATCAAAAACCACAAGCTCCAAGTGGTATAACACCCTGGGAATCCCTGTATATCACCAGCCATGAATTTTTCGTAAACTTAGTTGGCCAGCGTATGGCTAACTACTTCAGAAATCTTGGCACTTTCCCAGTCAAAACTCCTCTCTTCGATACAAAGTCCATGGCCAAGACCAAAAAGAGACGCTGGCCAGGCTATGGTCTCTGGGACTTTGATCCTAGAGTCCCATATCTCAATAAAGCAGGCCAACTTGAAACTCTCAACATAAATCCCAGAAGAGAACTTAAAGCCCTTGTTAAGTACCTCAGTACTAAGGTGATTAATCTCGATAATCTTAAATGCTTTGAAATTGGGGATGTCTATATGAATGACTCTAGAGGGGAACTTATGAAGGAGAAACTATTGACCTATGATTCCTTCTATTTAGTGGATGATGGCTACAGAGAACTCAATATATCGGAGACTATTGCCTTGAATCTCTCTGCTTTCCATAGGCTATTTAGCCTATATCCTGAATCTGAGCAGACTTGGTCTAATATTAAGATCTATGTGACAAACTTCAAGCTGATTAATCTCTTATTCAAGGCCATTTCTATAACAAGACATGACAACGTTAGGGAAATTCTCAAGACAATTCGGGCCTTATCCCATGGAGAAATCAACGTTGCTGATGCAAAGACCAAGATCCAGCAAGTTTCACAAATAAGTGACAAAAACTTTGAACACTTGATAACCTTTTTCACTACCAGAGGTACTCTTCTCGAATGTAAGAAGCGATTGGAGGGCATTTTGATGAACAGGGCAGCCCTGGACCAGATTTTTACTGAAATTGAGAAAATAATTAATTGCAGCAAGGAGCTCTATGACTCCACCTTTGGAATCTTTGGCGAAAAGGCCAAGAAAGTCACTTCGACCTTCCCAGAAGTTGAGATGAACTTGGCTATAATGGATATCGACATGCTATTTAAAAAGGACATCTACTATGAAATAAGATATAGAGACCTCAAGGGCAATAGACATGAAGTTATTTCTTATGGAGGTATCTACTCCCTGAAAGTGGCAGCTAGAAGAAGAGCCAGTGAACCAGAAATCAAGGTTCAAAGGTATACATCTAGTGAAGAACGAGCTGTTTGCCTTGTGTTCCATAAAAAGGTAAGATTTTAGAAGGGTTGTTCAGTGATCTTTGTAGGAAGCTGCAGGCTTTACCATTCAGATTGAACGGGTTTCTAGAATTGTGTATTCCATAGTCTTAAAGAGTCATAATCAACATGAACATAAGGACAGAATGCACCATCAGTTCTACTTCAAATATGAGGTGATGATCTGCTCTGAAGAGTTCAACCCCATCCAGGTAAAGAGATTTTTGAGTTAAGTAAGTGTGTAGCTTAAGTCTATGATCTCAATGATCTGCTGGCATCTCGGAATTCCCAATATAGTCTACCCCAATCCCAACATGCCTGTAGAAAAGGCATTGGAATGGGCTGATAAGTTGAATATTAACTTGAGTGTGATTATTAAGGAAAAAGTAAGTTGAAGATTTCTTTGGGCTGATATGCTAGGTGTATAATTCTAAGGGAAAGATTAGTATTCAATGGAGGGCAAAGGACAAGAGTATAACTGAGAAGGACCTTACTTTAGAAGAATTTGAGATTTTCTTAACAAAGACTTTTAAGGCAGGCTCCTAATTAATAGAATCTACTATGCTATTTTATGTTGTATATTCTGAATAACAGAAGTTCCCCCTGTTCATGCTATTTCTATTGAAAAACTATTATATCATAGCTTTCCCTAACTGTAAACCCAATTTATGAAGCGAACTATACGAAATATCTTATGACCCTCAAAGCCAAATGGCTCTAGATCATACCCCCTCCTATCGGATCACACTTTCTTCTTTTATTTATAGATTTGTCTTCGATTTAATAATTAATTAGCCCTAGGATTTCTTCTTCCTTCTCCACAGTACCCTCCTTATCTCAAGCGATAATCCCTCCTAGTTTTCCATACATTTCCATGGAGCCTATAATAATTGATCCCCAGCCAACAGAGACCAAACAAACCCAACCCGAAGTCCAAAAGAAGCGAAAATATACTAAAAAGAAACAAGAAAATACCCCTTCTAAACCCTTTAAGGAAGAGCAACTCATTACTCGAACAGGTTCTTTTCCCTTATTATAGAGATTCACTCTTTAGAGTCTAAAGAAGAAGTCCGTATGGAGCTGGTCCATTATGCACATAAATTAGAATATGAACTTATTTCTACGCAAAAGAAACTCAAGAGACAACGGAAATACTTCCGTAGCATGATCAACAGGTTCGCTATTAGCATAGTTATTTGAACCTTTAGTCTCGTCTCGTACCTGGGAGACTGTGGAGTCACTCAAGACATGATAGACGAATGTAAGTTTTTATTTTTTTCAACTCAAAGTCCAAGATGTTCAAGCCATTGGGCTGGACTTAAACGAAGAGGACCAGGAATCAGACTTTGAAAAGCTCTTTACTCTGCATAAATACAGAATTTTGGAAGAGAATATTGTTCACACCGATGAGACTAAGAAGGTCGGAAAAAAGGTCTCTGACCCAAAAAGTCACTATCCCACCCAGGAGGGTGAGGATCTCAAAATACTCCAGTCAACCCATGAAAAACCCAAGAAAAAGAAAGAGAAAAATCCTGAAGAAAAAGGTGAAGCCAAGCCCAGAAAGAAAAAAGAGAAGAAAAAGACAGCCAGTGATGAGCATAATACAAATTCAAATTCGACAGCCCCTACATTGCATGATGATGGCCATGAGGTTAAGGAAAATCCTGCTAAGAAGGAGGAAAAACCTGCCAAAGTCCAGGAATTTATTCAGATCGATGATGAACCTAACCCCAGTGAGGACAGAAATAAGCAACAGAGAGATAGAAACTTAAATCCTCCAATTCCCCAGCAAAACCCTATAATGCCATTCATGCAGCTTTACAATACTATGCTCCAGAACGAGCTCCCTTTCAATAAAATACTAGCCGATATGATGAATAATCCCACACCTCAGATTCCACCCCATCTTCTGGACTATTTCAAAAGCAATATGAAATAAGCCTTGAAGGCGGCCCTACATATTTTCAAGTATTGTATGTAGTACAGAATATATTTATTTTTTAAGAGAAGCCCTTCTCGTTCTATAATACTAACCCTTAACCACCAATTCTTAGAAAATTTCTTGAAATGGGGCCCCAGGCCCAAGAATTAGAATAGTAGGTACACAAAAAAGAAATTATAGTACAGAATATATGAACAAGGTATGCCTATAAATTAATCTTAATGAAAAAGCAATCCATCTTCCTAATACTGATCTTCTCTAGCGTTCCTAATGACATTTCTTGCCTAAAAGATTACCAAAAATTTTCATAACTTTACCTCATTAAGTTTATCTCTAAGTCTGATTTTTGTCACATTCACACTATTAATCTTGTTCTTCTCCTCACTGGCCAACATAGGGCTCAAATCTCCAGAAGTCATAGTTATACTTCTTCTGCCCTCTTTCTTCTGAGAGGTTGTTATTAGGGGAGACCCTTGGAGAACACTACTATTGCTCTTAGTGTGCCTGTTGTTCAGATCGTCTTCATAACCTGAAAGAAGATGAGAACGAATCCTTTCATTCATTGTTTGAAAATGGTCTTGGTAGGTCCCCACAGAAAGACGGTTCTTGTGGAAGCTAGCTTCTGAAGGAATATGACTATAGAATTAAGAGTCCTATGAGGGAAAAATTACTAGTTGCTTTCAACCAGATCTTTCATTCTGGCCTGGAGATTTGAATTTATTTGGAGCAGATCTTCATATTTTGATTTCATCTCATTGTAGTCATCACGGTACTACAGGAATAAGGGAATGATCTGGATAGTATACCTTGCTGATGCTCTTTTCGACTTCAAGTCCATATTCAAATCTTCTCTTTTCAGTTCTTTCAAGATGGCTAAGCTCCTCTTGTAACAAAGCCTTTCTCTTAATAAATATAGCCAGCTGGCTTTGAGCGTTCTGATACTCAGTTCTCAGTCTCTCAACCTCCTTTCTAGCTTCTGTGATTTCCAATGTAGGCTTAGTAGTCTTCTTTGTTACAGCCTTGAGTTCAGCTTCACGCTCGAGAAGGGCTTCTTCGAGTTCAGAAGAACTTCTCTCAATTCTTATGATGTCAAATTGAAGGTCAATGATGTCTCTGATGAGCTTAGCATGATCAGGGTTGGGGATAGAGTGGACAATACTAGAGATTTAATATAAAAAGAGAGAAAAATTACGTATCAAGCAGCTCAGATAAGTGTTTCTTTTCCTTGAGGACGTAATCATATTGGGATTCCAATGTCTTGTTAAGCATGTTTTCAGTCTCCATTTGAGCCTTTGTAGCCAGAGTATCTCTCTTATGATCTTCTAAGTTCTTCTTGAGGAGTTCATTCTAAACAGTCAATGAATTATTTGATAAGTCTTTACCACATTCTGGAGATCCTCTATGGTAGTTGATAAGCTCTCCGTTTTTTCCTTGTACATTTGAAGCTCCTTCTTGAGTTTTGCCTCACTATAAAGTCAAAATAACTTCATTTTTCTTACTTTTTCTCAATTGAGATAAGTCTTTGTTGTAACTCAAACTTTTCTTGCTTAAGTTCGTCACATTCCTGGCCGACTTCCTTAAATCTCTGTTCCAAAAGACCCATTTCATTCAACTTATTTTTCAAGTCCTCAAGCTCTTGGTCTTTCATCCTGGCCTCCTCCTTCATTTTGAAGATCTTGAGGACGTCCTTTTCGATTTCCTCGAGCATTAGCACGAACCACTCTTGCATATATTCAGCAGCCTTATCAATATCTCTTCCCAGGTTATCAGTGGCCATTTTTAGATAGGAGGTTGTGAGCATTTCCTTGAGCTTTGGAGTACAATTGTGCAGGAAATTGTTAGCTGTATTGGCATTTTTGTTCAAAGCCTGGACGAAACTGTTCAAAATTGCCAGGATTTCCATTACAGAGTTCTTGAAGTAATTTTCCTTCTCCTTAACTTCCTTAATTTCCTCTGTAGCTCTTCTATATTCAGTCTCCAACCTGTCATTATCCTCGACCATGAGGTCCAATTCCCTTTGCAAGGCTTGGTTATTTTGCTCAAGGCTGGTATTTCTTTGCTTCAAGGCATTCAAATCCCTCTGAATTTTTTGAAGTCTCTCCTCATATTCATCCACTTCGGTCTTCAATTCTAGATTCTCCTCCCTCAATAGAGTAATATCTATATCTTTCTGTGAGGAATTGATCATCTCTAACTGTTTTATAGAAGTCTGGTAGTTCAAACTCTGGTTCAAAGCCTTATTTGCCTCCTTCAAGTCATCCAATTCCCTCTGGAGCTGAACATTATTATGTCTGAAGTTCTCAGCCTCCCTCATTTTGATCTCTAATTCTGACTTCAGCTCATCCATTGCCTTGGTCATAGTCTCCTTTAGATTCTCCACATCAGCCTTTATTTTTGTATTTTCCGCCTTCAAAGTTCCAATTTCTCTATCTCTTCCTGCTATAGCCTCTTGACATTTCTGCAGCTCTTCCTTTCTCAGATTCTGGAGATTATTGGCCTGCTCTTCAAGCTCTTTGCATCTTGCCTGGAGTCTGGTTAGCTTGTTAACGAGCTCGTCCTTCTGTGAGGAAAGTTTCTTGTTCTCATATTCGAGATTCTGGACTTCTGCCTGCAGATTTGAGCGGTCCTTGAGCACTTCTTGGATTCTTTTTTCATAGAGTTCCTTCTGTTCTTTCTCGATAACGTCATTTTGGTACATCTCATATTCTTTTTCATGCTCGATGTTTTGGAGCTTGATAGTCAATGTCTGGATTTGAGTCTGGTAAGCCTTCTCCTTATTGAGGAGCTCACTTCTCATCTCCTCAAGAGAGGTAATCTTTTGTTTGAGTGCTTCTTTTTCGTTAATAAGTTGATCCTTTTCACTCTTGAGGAAAGCAATTTCCTTTTCAAGATTGGCAGAGGCTTCGTCTTTTTGGTTGGTGAAGCGGAGGGTGGTTTCCTCAATAAGGGTCTGTCTCTCGCGTTCCATGAGGTCAATCTGATTATTTTTGTGCTCTAGTTCCTGCATAAGAGTCTTCAACTGATCTGCTAGCCTCTTATTTTCCTCCCTCAGTTTCTCTCCCTCAATTTTGAAGAGATTTCTCTCTTGGAGGACTTCATTATTCACGAAGTTCATTATAGTTGTCTTATCTTCTTCCAGCTGACGAGCTTCCTCTCGGGCGGCCTTCAAGGCTTTTATTCCATTTTCTATGTCTTCTTTGAGTCTTTGGCGATCATTATTGGCTTCCTTAAGGGATTTATTGAGTTTGGCATTTTCAGCTTCAAGGAACTGAATCCTATTCTGTGCTGCTGCTACCTTGTCACTAAGCTGGACTATTTCCATTTCTGCTGATTCAAGCTTCTTTAGAGCCTTCTCATTCTCAAGGAATATATCAACAGAATCCCTATGAGGTTAACAATAAGTGAAGAAGATATTACATCTTGCTTCTTGATGCCATGGAAACATGGCTGAGCCTCTCATTGAGGGCTTCACGAACTATATCGAGTTCAGAACGCTGTCTTTCTGAGGCAAGAACCTCATTTCTTAAAGTTTCTCTGAGCTCAAGATTCTCTCTTTCGAGCTGACAGGCCTTTTGGTGAAGACTTTGGAGGGTTCTCAGATCGAGAAAATCTCCATTCTCTGAAATGTTAAAGAACGACAAAGGGGCTGTTTACCTCCTGATCTAATACTACCTTGAATATTCTCAATGAAGTTGATGTTCTCTTGGAGCTGGATTTCCTTCTCCTTGAGCTTTTGCCTAAGCTCATCTATTTCATTTTTCATGCTTTCCATCATTGAATTTTCTCTAGATAGGGAGCTGCGTCTGCTGCCTTGGTATCCACTCTGGGTTCTAAAAAAGTCCGACATGCTAGACACACTACGATTTTCCCTTCTGATCTTCATTGCCTGTCTCTTTTCAAGTATATTAGTGCCCTTTTCTGGACTTCTGGCTTGATATGAGAGTCTGCTGCTCAACAATCTGTCAGAAGAGAGCTCGGGATGAGAGCCTCGTTTCTCTATTCTCCGTCTTTCTGTGCTTTTGGGCTCGTAGAAGGATCCTGTAGAAACCCAGGGTGATTTGGTGAGGTCGGATAGAGAGACCTGAAAAAGACTTGTTCTTTTGTGGTCCAGGCCCCTATTGGGCTCAGTACTTTGGGTTGGATGCATGGAGTATCTTGTTTGAGACTCTAAGTCTGTGCTGGGCATGCCTGGGATTGTTTGGGTTGAGGGTCTGCCCTTATAATAGGATGTTTTATCTTCGTTGCCATTAATTGAAGGGTCTCGGAGGGTTAGCTCACGTTGTTCTTCGGGTGGCTCGAAGGTGAAGGTCTAGAGGATGAAGGGATGTGAAAAAGGAGATTACGGGTGAGTAGAAGTCCTCTTGTTGGACTTTTGAGTATTGGGATTCCATAGAGTTCGGGCGAAATATTTGAATAAATAGCTGTTAAATTAAAGTGAAAATGCGTATTTATTAAGGATCATAGAGAAGTGAACAAGATTTAAGTGCCCTAAAAAGAAGAGCAGACACTAGGATTTAGGTAGGATTCCGCCACAGAGGGATCATGTAGATTACGGAATGCAAGTTTACTTATATAATTCGATTTAGTCGTTGAAAGAGGTATATAAAGCTCATTTACTTATTTTCTTCCTTGAGGAGTTCTTCGTCATCATCAGCAGCAACACCTTCGAAGTCATTCTTGTTGATGAATTCTTTATCAATGAACTTCTTTTCTTCTTCAGGGGTGAAGAATTCTTGATAGCTGGTAACAATACCAAAGTCTCTGAGGAAATCTTCAGGGGCCTTTCTTTCGAGGACTATGGCATAAGACAAAACTAAACCAAATAAATACTGATAGAGTGAGCAATTCTGGCAGCAACAATTTCTCTCAAATCATCAATTTGAAGATAGAAGGCGGCATTGAAGAGTTCAATAAGATCGTAGAAGCTCTTAGGCTTAAGGTAATCTTCAAGCCATTCTCTAGTCTTTTCATCAAAGTTGTGGTCAAGCCAGTCGTTGAAAGTAACGAAAATAAGAAGTGGCTTCTTGGGGTTCTTAGGAAGACCTTTTTCAAACTTTTCTAAGAATTCCTTGACTCTAGCAACAGTGGGTCCAGAGAAATCCTTTCCTGGTGCGGGTTCGAGGTCGACTTCTTCAGCCTTGAACTCTAATAACAATTAATATTCATCAGACCTGATAGGATTACCATCAACCAACTTGGTCAAGAGACGGGAGCGAGGAACCATATCCTTGGGGAACTAGAAAACGTTACGGAACACTTTTAGAACACTTACCTCGCAAACAACTTGGCCACCTTTCTTGAGCTTGACGGACATCTCGATATATTAGATATATAAGAAATATTTATTGACTCGATAAATTGTAAAATTATATACATCCGTAGAACAGAATTTGATAGATTGCTACTAAAACAAGCAGACGGATTCTCTGCGGGTTCCAATATTGATTCACTTTAAGGTATACTTGAACTTCTGATGTTCCTGTTGGCTCTGGGTAAGTATCAGAGAACTTTACAAGAACACAAAATTTCTCAACAAAAATTAGGGATCTACTCAAATAATCCATGTACTGATGTTATCGGGATTTTTATGTATTAAGAACCTAATGATTAAATTTATCTATTTCTAGAAAATTCTGCTGTGGAAAAGGTCGCTTGAAAGCAGGAATCTTGCTTGGGGCAATAGCTCTAATGGCAGAGCGGCTGACTCCAAATCAGCAGGTTGGGAGTTCGAGTCTCTCTTGCCTCAACTTTTTTTTTTAATTTTGTTGAATCAATGAATTCTGATGAGTAAACTTTCAGACTGGAAAAAATTTTCTCAGACTTTCGACGAACAATCTTCTGCTGGCTTCAAAAAACTCTGAATCCAGACGATCACGAACCTGTATAAAAAAACAAGAACATTACAGGATCTTCATCTAACGACTTTAAGCGTTTTGAGCAATTCTTATTCAGAGGGATTAATTTTCGTTGAAGTAAGAATAATCAAAAAAGTGGATAGCTCAGACCTTAACTGATACTTATTGCGACTGGGAAACCTTAATGAGGTCTCTAAATGCAGAAAAAGACTCAGAATGTTGAGTCGTTGCTTCAATTTTATAATGAAAGGCCGGAACTAAATTTAAGTTTGTTGAATCAGAGCCTCAACAACTGCTTACTTTAGATTTTAGCCTTAGGTTTGTAATTCCTGTGCAGTATATCCTCTAGGAAATTTTTGTATTTCACACTGCTCAGATCTTTGGCAAGGCTGGCTCGAAAATTTGTTTCATTTAGGGCTTTGGATTCAAAGAATCACAGAACATGGAGAACAGTATTGTGATTCAAAATACTGAATATACGGCTAACATTCTAAGTCTTACTGTGTGGATTGGTTCTTTGTAATTCTATGTAAACGGACTTAGTGACAAGGGAACATCAAGCTGGGGCAATAGCTCTAATGGCAGAGCGGCTGACTCCAAATCAGCAGGTTGGGAGTTCGAGTCTCTCTTGCCTCAACTTTTTTTTTTGAAAAAAAATAATGTCTTATAATGATTTTTTTGAAAACCAATCAATGAGAAGCCTTCGTATCGATAAGTCCTAAAAAGAGAAGAAATTTCTTCAAGGGGCTATAGCTCAACTGGTAGAGCACTCGATGTCCAACGTCGACATGTGAAGGTTCGAATCCTCCTAGCCTCAATATTTTTCAGGATTAATTTATCAAGAATTAATTGAATTCAATGATTTTGCTACCTAATCACTAATAAAACAACCTAATGCCCAAGAAACATTGTTCCCCAAGTGAATTGATGACATAGCAGGTGATGAATTGAGTAATGTGTGACATTTCAATCCACTAAGCTTTATTTTAATATATGTTCTCTTTGATAGGCGACTTTATTTTTCTTGCTTATACTTCTGACCCCAGACAAACAAATGAAATTAAAATAATGCCTTTAAAATTCTAAGTTATGAAATTCAGTTCTAAAATAGTGAGAACATTTTCAGTTTTCATGGACTCATTAATATTTTTAAGCATCTGAGAAAATATCAGATCAAGTTGTTCCCCTAAATTTTCATCCTTAGAAGCAATCATCTGAGCTTAAAATTATGAGTGGCATTGAAAAGATCCGTAGATGTAGAATTACTATAATTGGATATCTTACTTGGATGATTTAAAAAAAAAACTTGTTGCAAATTAAAAATTACCATGGCCCTAATGGTTCGTAACATGATGCCAAGTAGGCAGAATGCTAACTCAGAACATGCTATCAAATGACATCAGTAGCAGAGGGAATAGTAGACAAAGTAAGCAAAATATAGATCATCAATTGGAGTTCGAATTTACACAAATTTATTTTATTCGTATTATGTAAGCAGTCGAAAACCTTAACCCTACATTTGAGGAATACCAGGCAGTAGATAAGGAACAGGCACAACTTACAG
>Ga0065720_1003950_pt1 | contig 13166 bp, 7 predicted proteins | sample Thericmetagenome_FD_59107 | JGI IMG/M metagenome (GOLD analysis project Ga0065720, IMG submission 59107) | Thermophilic microbial communities from the Joint Bioenergy Institute, California, USA of rice/straw/compost enrichment - eDNA_2 v2... | ecosystem: Engineered > Solid waste > Grass >... | reverse complement strand
AGGCGGCGTCGCCCAGGGCCTGGTGGGCCTCGTTCTCCTTCTCGATGAGCTTGGCCAGTATCCGGACGTCACCGCCGAACCGCTCGGTCCCCGGGTCGAGCAGCAGCGCGGTGATGCGGGGCGGCTGCTTCTGGCCGTACCGGTCGATGCGGCCGTTGCGCTGCTCGATCCGGATCAGGCTCCACGGAATGTCGAAGTGCACCAGCTCGTGGCACAGCGGGTGCAGGTTGACCCCCTCGGAGACCACGTCNCCNGCGACCAGGACCCGGACGGGGGCCTGGGCCTGCTTGAACTGCTCNACGATGCGCTGCTGCTCGTCGTCGGCCATNGCCCCGTGCATCATCTCGACCGCCTCGGCCGGCAGGTCGAGGTCCTGGGGCAGCATNCCGCGCAGCCACTCCAACGTCTTGACCCGCTCNGCGAAGACCACCACNCGCGTCGGCGATCCCGGGCCGACCCCGATCTTGCGCAGATGGGTCACCAACGCCTCGTACTTGGCCGTCGGCTGGCGCAACGTCACCGCGTTGAGCTCCCGCAGGCGCTCCAGCGCCGATCGCTCCTGTTCGGCCCGTGCCGGGTCGACCGCCTTCCGCCGCACGAGGTCGTCGAGGCGGCTGAGCCGTTCCTGGATCGTCTGGTCCAGCGCCGCGGGGGAGGAGAGGAAGGCCTTGGCCAACGTCCACGGGAACAGGGAGGCGTTCTCCCCGCAGTACGGGCTGCGGCCGGAGGCCGGCCAGAGCCACACCTGCTCCAGTTCCTGCGCCACCGCCCCCTCGGCCGGCGTCGCCTGCACCAGAACGTTGTTGGGCTCCTGGCGAGGCGCCCAGTCGCTGCCGACCTGGCTCGCCACCTCGGGGCTGTTCCGGTGCCGGCGGATCACCAGGCGCGCAATCTCGCTCTCCACCAGTTCGCCGTCGGGCTGTACCGCCGTCGGGTCGAGCAGGCGGATCAGCTCGGCGAACGACTCGCGCCGTCCATTGTGGGGAGTGGCCGAGGCGAGGATCAGCGCCTCGGTGCGCTGGGCCAGCAGCCGGGCCAGGGTGTTGTTCAGTGTGTCCTCAGTGGACAGGTTGTGGCACTCGTCCATCACCACCACGTCCCAGCGGTGGCGGCGCAGATGGGCGGCGTACCGCTCGCGCTTCAGCGTGTCCGTGGAGATGATGACCCGCTTGTAGTACGTGAACGGGTTCCGGGTGGCGGGCAGCTTCTGCCGCACCCGCTCGATCCCGGCCTTGTCCAGCCGCACGAAGGGGAGGGCGAAGCGGGTCCACAGCTCCTGCTGGGTCTGCTCCAGGATGTGTCGGGGCGTGACGATCAGGATGCGTTCGCCCCGGCCCCGTCGAACCAACTCCGATAGGATCATCCCGATCTCCAGCGTCTTGCCCAGGCCCACCGCGTCGGCGAGCAGGATACGGGGGCGCAGGTTCGCCGGGTCGAGGGCGCGGCGCACCGCCGTCTGCTGGTAGGGCAGAGGGTCCAGCAACCCGCCGGTAGCGACCGAGAGGGAGGAGTCCATGAGCGGCACGGCGGTCTTGCGATACGTCGACTCCAACCACAGCCGGGCCACGCGGTACCGCGGGCTCGCGTCGGCCACCACCGTCGCCTTCGCGGGGTCCAGCACCTTGATCTTGTCGAGGCTTGTGTAGAAGGCGGCGGTCGTGTCGCGGACCAGCTCGCTGAGACCCTGGACCCGCACGAGGAGGCCGTCGGCCGTGTGGTCGACCTTCTGGACCAGCCACTCCTCGTCCCGGATCACGACGACCGAGCCGTGCACCAGTCCCAGGTTCTCGGAATCCGTCATTACTGCCGATACCCTCCTCCCATGACCTCGACGGTCACCGCGCTCGACGCGGCCACGTCGGCTCGGATGAGCCGCATGCCCCGCCGGTCCACCGGCCCAGAGCTCGCGCTGCGGCGGGAGCTGCACCGACGCGGCCTGCGGTACCGGGTCGACCACGCCGGCCTGCCGGGGCGACCCGACATCGTGTTCACCCGGGCCCGGCTCGCGGTGTTCGTGGACGGGTGCTTCTGGCACCGCTGTCCCGAGCACGGCACGCTGCCCCGCAACAACGCCGCCTGGTGGCTGGCGAAGCTGGAGCGTAACGTCGCCCGCGATCGCGCCAAGGACGAGGCGTTGCGGGCTCTCGGCTGGACCGTCGTCCACGTGTGGGAGCACGAGTCGCCGGTGGCCGCGGCCGACCGGATCGAGGCGCAGTGGCGGATGCTCACAGCGTCGTGTCCCGCAGGTAGCCCGTCACGCCGAACAACGTCTCACGGTTGAGGAAGCGGTTGAAGTAGCGGCACGACGGCTCGCCCAGGTGTACACAGGCCGCGCAGGCGCCGCTGCCTCGGCTGCAACCGGGGTCGAGCGGGCAGCGGTGCTCGGCATGGACGAAGTTGGTGAGCAAGGAGTCGAGTTCGGACTCGAAGACCGCCTGGAGGCCACCGAGCACGAACTCGCCTCTCGGCGCGGCGTAGACGAAGAACCCCAGGTGCAGCGGCACAAGGTACTCGCTGAGCGCGTCCCGCTCGATGCCGGAGAAGACCGCGGTCTGCCGGATGAACCGGTGGGCGTAGGTATGGACGAGCTGAAGCAGATCGCTGCCCACCGTGGCGCGCTCCGGCACCTCGTCGCGGCGGTCCGGGATGTCGGCCGCCTCGATGATGGCGATTCGGGCGTCAACCGGGTCCGACCATTCCCGGAGGGTGTGCCCACGCCGGGCCAGCCAGCGGGCCACCCGGGTCGGGTCGAGCCGGATGAAGAAGGCTTCGGTCTCGGCCAGGCTGCCGTAGAGGCGGTAACCGCCGTGGCGGCGACGGAACGGTATGAGGGTGCACTTCGCTGGGTCGTCCTCGCCGCGGGTGTAGCCGTACATGGCGTTGAGGACGGGGAAGCGGTCCACCAGATCGACGCCGTCGATGCCGGCCCGACGCATGGCAGCCGGGTAGCTCATCCGGTACCGCTGGCTGAGCACGTCGTTGGGATCGGACGTGCGCAGGGCCGACGCCGGTTGGCGACTCTCGGCGAGCGCCATCGCGATGCTGACCGCCTCGCGCTCGGCCTCCTCTCGACGGTCGGCCGGCAGGCGGTCCACGGCCAGACCGCCTGGCTGGGCGAGTTGGCCCGCCTCCTCGGCCTGGGCCGCCATCTTCTCCGCGAACGTCCGGTCGATGCCCTTTCTGACGAGCTCCTCGATCAAGTCGTCGCGGGTCAAGGGAGCGGTCACGTCCCGCGGGCTGTTCACGACCAGCCCGTCCACGACCCAGACCAGGGCTTTGCGCGGTCCACCGTGGAGGTTCAGCTCGTTCATGTGCTCCGGCCGTGGTGGATTGATCACGACCATGCCGCGCGGAGCGTAGATCATCCGGGCCTTGTGTACGTTCCAGCGGACCTGGCCACCCCCGCAGTCGCAGGACCGGAAACCCAGGCCGCGCATCGTCTCCACATGACACTCAGGACACTCGAACACGATGTCCTGGACCTTGGCGCTGAGCGGACTGACCATGCGCACGTCGTCGTGCCTGGGGCAGCGCTTGATCCAGGGCTCGTACACCGCCCCGCATTCGTGGACGCCCAGGAAGTGCAGCTGGCCCCACTCGTCCTTCCCGCACGGGCATCGCCGGCCGACGGCATTGGGCTTGCCGATGCGCTTGCAGTTGCGGCACTTCCAGACCCGGGGAAACGCCTCGACGGTGACGCCCCGTTGTTCGTCCAACTCGACCACGTCGACGCGGGCGCCGCGAAGCAGGTCGGCCGCCATTCCGTTGTCCATCCCCCGGCTACTCCACGGGGCGATCTCCCGGAGCAGTTGCTGACGGACGAGATGTCCGTCGATGTTGATCGGCACGGCGGCCGTCCATTCCTTGACGCGGTAGATCCGGCCCCCGATGTCGGCCGTCTGCTCCGGAAGGAACGACCGCAGGATCTGGCTGCCGCTGCGTTCGGTCAGGGCCATGGCGTCACCGTCGCCTTCACCGTCGGGCCTCGTGAATCGGGACCGTGGGTTCCACGTCCCGCAGACTTCGCATGGGCTCACGCGCACCGAGCACCTTCGGAAACTCCTTGGACAGGGAGGGGTCCCTCAGGTTGGCGAACCAGTTGGTCATCCACTGCATGATCTGGTCACGGTGCAGCGTGTCCTCCTCGCCATCAAAGCCCAGCAGTTCGATGATCGTCTGGGCCTCGNCGGGCGCTGTCATGTCGGNTTCGTCAGCGTACTCGCGCAGTCTCGCCACCGTGGTCAACGCTCGCCGNCTGNCGGGTTCNCGGATCATGAGCGTGCGGGCGGCGACCAGGCCTGGCAAGGTCAGGTCGAGCACCCGTCGGCTGCGACGGGTGACGGGAATCGGGTCGACGAACCGGTCCCCTTGTTCGACGTACTGACGGAAGTGACGGAACGTCTCGGCGTCCCGCTCCCGTCCGATCTTGTGCAGCACGTAGACCAGCCCTGGGTAGCGACGACCCACCCGGGCCGTGGTCTGGATGAACTCCGCCGTCGTCAGCGGCAGACCGAGCATGACCATCGTGTTGAGGGCGTCCACGTCCACGCCGTGCGACAGCATCGAGGTCGCGACCACCACGTGGATGCGTTGGGCGAAGTCGTCCTCAGGATGCTGCAACCGGTGCAGCGTGGTCCGCACGTCGTCGAAGTTCGTACTACCGGTGAGCTGCGTGCTGGTGATGCCCTCCACGGTGCTGTTGCTGTCGAGGCTCCGCTCGGCGGCCTCGACGTCGTAGACGGTCGTGCCGTAGACGACGTTCGTCCCGTACATCTTGAGCAGCATGGGGACGTGGCGCTCGTCGATGTCTGCCTCGGTGCACACCGCGGGGGCGTCGTGGAGCAGCCGGCGGACACACCGCTGCAGCGCGTCGACCGTACGGTCACTGACGTGCTCCAAGGTCACTCCGCGCGGGGCGACCGCCACGAACCGGCGCAGCGGCCGGTTCGTCGGTCTGGTCCAGAACGACTCCCCGGCCCGGGGCCCAGGTTGCGGGAACACCCGGCCGCGCCGGCGATACAGCACGCCGACCTGCCGGTCGTAGCCCGTCAGGGTCGCGCTGCTCGCGACGATCTTCGCCTTGGTGCCAGTGATCTGCTCCTGCAGGTGGTCGAGCAGGCTCTCGTAGTGGGAGTCGACTGCGCCGAGACTGTCCCGCAGTAGGTGCAGCTCGTCCTGCAGCCGCAGCGACAGACCAAAAAGCTTCGGATCCATCGGCAGCGGCTGCGGTGTCCCGCCCCGGCAGTCCGGCACGAGGCATCCGTTCGGCGAAGAGCGCCTCGGCGCGTAGGTGAAGCCGTGCCCCCGGACGGAGCACAGGCCGAGCGGCGCTCCGACGAGGCCACGCATTGCCTGTTGCAGCCCGATCGAGGCCGCCTTGTCCAGCGTGCCGACGACCACGGTGGGCAGGAAGCGGAAGATCTCCTGGTCCACCACGAAGACCGGAAGTGGCTTACCCGTCCACACGCAGTCCGGGTTGGTACACAGGTGGTTGAGCCTCCACGTGGCCCGATCGAAGGACATCCGTAGGTTCTCGTCCCGGCAGAACGGACAGCGCAACAAGACCCGGTACTGGTCGGGCATGCCCGGGCTGTCGGGCGTGACCACGTCCTCCTCGGCCTTGGACGACGGAACGATCCTGTTCGGCGTGCTGCCCGTGCCGACCAGGAAGCCGAGGCTGAACGGCGAGCCACCCACTCCGTTTTCCCGTCGGACGAGTTCGGCCTGGGCGAGCGCGTCGGCGAACCGTTGCGTCTGCTGGAGGCTGAGTAGGCGAAGTGGGAACCGCGACCAGGCGGTGACGCCCATGCTCTTGCCCCGCAGGCGGTCGAAGAAGGCGGTCGTCAGCAGCAGGCCCAGGTAGGTCTCCGTCTTGCCACCGCCCGTGGCGAACCAGACGGTGTCGACCGTCTCGGCTTCGCGCTTGGGGTCCTTGAGGAACGGCAGCACGGAGAGCAGGAATCCTACCTGGAACGCGCGCCAGCTCTCGTACCTCCCCCCAGCGCTGCGCGCGATAGCCTGATTCATCAACTGAAATGCCCGCCGGATGAGCGGATCGTCGTCGCGCAGCACAGCCAAGCCGGCACGCAGACGGTTCAGCTCGGCGAAGACCTCGTCCGCCGCGTCCTCCGCCTCTTTGCGCATCTCCGGCGTCCAGCCGTCCTCCACCGCGCGGCGCTGCAACACGGCTGCCGACCAGTGCGCCTCGTCGTACTCGGCGAGCGCCTCGACCAGTTCGGTCAGCGGCGGCAGTGGGTCGGTCTTGAGCCTCTCGAACGACAGGTCGGGCTGCGGCTCGCGGCCGTTCCAGTAGTCCGGCCGGTACGTCTGCACGGTCACGGTGTCGGTCGTGCGGAACACGCCGGGAGCCGGCTGCTCCACTCCGACGTTGATGCCGTAGGCCGGGACGTTGCGCCGGTAGCGGAAGCTGTCCGGCAGCGCCTCCAGTTGGAACGGCACGGTCTCGAGGCCGGCGACCTCGATTTGCGTCTCGAAGAGGTGGCTGCCGGCCGGTCCGGCCCCGTCCTTCGGGCTCGTGTTGACCAGCTGGACCACGAGCTCCGTCCGCTCGTGCCAGTCCTCGACCTCCACCCGGACCTCGGCGGACAACCCGGGTGCGCCGACGGCGGCGAAGGCGGCCTCGATCTGCTCACGCCCGAAGGCGGTCCGGGCGCCGTCGACCGTGACCGCCACCGGCACCTCGATGGGCTGCGTGCGGTGCCAGGTGCGTTCCTTGGCCTTCGCCCCGTCGCTCACCCAGGCACACGCCCGCACGGTCACCGTCATCGACCAGGGCGGACCGCCGGCCGGCCGCAGGCGGATTCCGATGGCGCACGGGTCGAGCCGCTCGTAGCGGTCGTTGACGGGGCCGGAGCGGACCTCGTCTTCGGCGGCCAGCCGTCCAAGCCAGAAGGTCGCGGCAGGATCCACGGTGAGCGTGTCGAGCTTGTCGCCCCGGCCGGCCGCGATCACCTGCTCGTCCAGCCATTCCACGAACCGTGCGCAGGCCTCTTCTTCGGTCTGGTGGCCTGGCGTGGTCATCCTGCTCTCCTTCCGTCAGCCGCCTGTGTGGACGGGACCTCGCCGAGGTGGATCGCCCTGAGCGTACGATCGATTCGAAGTATGTTGATTGATCGTGCCTCGATCTGACGGATCCGTTCGCGGGTGACACCGAAGTCCAGCGCGATCGCGTCCAACGTTTCTCGCTCGCCAGTGTGGAACCCGTACCGGCGTTGGAGTATCGTGGCCTCCCTTTCGGTGAGGGTTGCCCGCATGATGCGCTCGATCTCCGCCCGGTGCATCACTTCGATCACGATGTTCGCCGGGTCGGTGCGGCCGTCGCGTTGGTCGTCGGTGAGGATCACGTCGGAGAGCCGGAGGTCGCCCTCGTCCCCCAGCAGCGCGTCCAGGCTGGCGACGGGCCGCATGAGGTCCAGCAGGGCCGCCACCGCCCCCGGCTCCAAGTCGGTGGCGTCGGCGATCTCCTCGACCGTAGGCTCGCGCCCGAGACGTTGGGCCAGCCTCCGCGCGACCCTGCGGACCTTGCCCATCTTCTCGAGGGTGTGTACCGGGACCCGGACGGTCCGACCCGTGTTGGCGATCTCCCGCTCGATCGACTGCCGGATCCACCACGTCGCGTACGTCGAAAACTTGAAGCCCTTCGAGCCATCGAACTTGTCGGCCGCCTTTAGCAAACCGAGGTTGCCGGCCTGGATGCGGTCGGCCAATTCGACTCCGCAGCCGTCGTACCTCGGGTGACGCGCGATCGACACGACGAGGCGGAGGTTCGCGCACACGAGCTCGGCCCAGGCCCGCCGGCCGTCGTCCACTCGTCGGCGGAGCTGAGCGGCGTCCGGTCGTTCCGAGCCGCCGTCGGCGTCGAGCTCCTGCTGCGCGGCGAGCCCATCCTCGCGCAGGGCCCACAGCTCCACCTCACGTTGCGGAGTGAGCAGGGAGTACTGGGTGATCTCGTCGAGGTACCGGCCCAGGAGGTCCAGGTCGCGGAACCTGCGCCGGGGCACCCCGGCGTCGTCCGGCCGGAGCGGGATCTCGGCGGTGGTCCGGGCGTCGGACAGCTCGACGCCGGCCGCCTCGAGATGGCGGATCACCTCGCTGACCTGGGTGGCCGACAGGCCCCGGGTGACGGCCAGCATTGCGACCTCGCCTCGCGTGAGCCTTCCGCTGCGGACCCAGTCGCCGAGAAGATCCTCGAAGGCGGCGGCTACGGCGGGATCGGCGATCACCGGCGCCGGTGGTCCAGGGTCGTCGTCGAACAACCAGTCGAAGACGTCCGGTGGATCGTCGTCGTCCGGATGTCCGAGGACGACCGAATCAACCTCGTACATTTCGGAAACCTGGGCTCCCTCGGCACTCGCGTCCCGCGAATCGACAAAGGAATCACTACTATCCGAGACCGGTTCCGGACTGTCGAGCTGGCGACTCTCGACGGCGGATCGGACGGCGACTCGGCGAAGAGGATTCTTCCATTTGCGGCCGTGAGGATTCGAGAAAGCTGGGCCGGGGTCCAATCGAGCTCGCCGCCGCACCGTCACCATCGGCCCGTCCTCCCCGTCAGCGACAACCTTAGCGGCCCGCCGTGGAACCGAATTCGTTACGCGAATGCCGAATCGACGTCGGCCGTGAAGTGAGACACATCATGTACCTGGTCACCGGCCTCTCGTGGTAGGACACGCGGGCCGGGCTCGCGGTCCGGCGGTTCTTGGTCAACTAGAGTCTTGGCGTGGCTCGGCGCACTCCTGTGGTGATCTCCGCCATCGACCTGTTCTGCGGGGCCGGCGGGCTCTCCTACGGGCTGAAGAAGGCTGGGATCCGAGTCGTGGCCGGCATCGACGTGGACGTCACCTGTGCCTACCCCTTCGAGGAGAACGTGGGCGGCCGGTTCCTCAACCGGGACGTCCGCGACGTGGGCGGCGACGAGCTGCTCGCGCTCTGGCCACGCCGCTCCGTCCGGGTCCTGGCCGGCTGTGCGCCCTGCCAGCCCTTCTCCCCGTACCGTCGGGGCGCCGACACCTCCCGGGAGGCGGAGTGGTCGCTGCTGGACGAGTTCGGCCGGCTCGTCAAGGCGACGCTGCCCGACGTCGTGACCATGGAAAACGTGCCCCGTATTGGGACGAAGGCCGTCTTTCGGAATTTCGTCGACACGCTGGAGCGCTGCGGCTACCACGTCCACTGGCGGTCGTGCTTCTGCCCCGCCTACGGAGTTGCTCAGTATCGTCGTCGACTCGTGCTCCTGGCTTCGCTGCACGGCGAAATCAAGGTCCCCGAAGGCACCGTCCGGCCGGAGGAGTTTCGTACGGTTCGGCAGGAAATCGGAGGGCTGCCGCGGCTGCGTCACGGGAGTCAGGACCCGGACGATCCGTTGCACAAAAGCCGGCGACTGACCGCGGTCAACCTCGCGCGAATCAAGATGTCGAAGCCGGGCGGGACGTGGGAGGACTGGGATCCGGCGCTGCGGGCGCCGTGCCACCGAAAAGGATCTGGAGCCACCTTTCGCAACGTGTACGCCCGGATGTCGTGGGACGAGCCGTCGCCCACCATCACGACGTTGGCGTACAACTTCGGCACGGGCCGGTTCGGCCACCCCGAGCAGGATCGGGCGATCAGCCTCCGCGAAGCGGCCATGTTGCAAAGCTTTCCGCGCAAGTACAAGTTCGTACCGCCGGGTGCGCCAGTGCAGTTCGCTCCGCTCGGTCGGTTGATCGGCAACGCGGTGCCCCCCCGACTGGCCGAAGCGGTCGGCAAGCGGATCGCCGACCATGTGCGCGAGGTCGTGCGTCGCTAACTGAGACAGTCGTCGCGAGCGCCGCTGGTCCCCTCGGTCTGATCCTTGGTTTGCGACGGTCAATGCAGACGCCTTCCGGGGTGGTTTGGAGAAGGGAGGCTTTGGCGGTTGGCAGGCGTGCGCGGCGTTTCGTCGGATTGACGTCCGACGGATTGCTGGTGATTGCTGGAAGCTGCTGGAGCAGGCTAGTATCCGCGCGTGGATCTGTCAATCGAGGAGCTCGAGCGGCACATCGACGAGCTGCGGGCCGACATGCGGCGGGCTGCCTTGTCCGGCGACCGAGCCCTGGTCGATGAGTTGCGCGAGGAGCTCCGCGAGGCCCAGGCGAACTGGGAGGAGGCGCTGGCCCAGGTCACCGCTCGGCTGCCCCGGGCTCGGGGCCGGTCAACGACGACACCGGCGGCCAACCGGCCGGAGCCGACCAGTCGAGGCGTCCGGGGCTCGCTGCTGCCCTTGCGGGAGCAGGTGCACCACGCGCTCACGCTGCTCACGGTGCCGGCCGCCCCGCGGCTGATCGTGGCCGTCCATCAGGCGTTCTTCGGGGCCGTCATCCCGAACTCGCGCCTGACCAGCCTGCGGCGGGACGAGGAGCGCAGCTTCCGGTCGGCCCCGTTCGCCCGCCCGTACTACCTCTGCCCGGCGCTGACCGCCGACCGCCTCGGGCCGTCGCGGGGACTGCTGTCGATCTCTACCTGGCCGATTGCCGAGCGGGTCGTCGGGCCGCTCAGCCCGCGGGTGCACTTCCTGACCGCCGCCGTCAAGGTGGCCGAGGCGATCGAGCGCACACCCGACCCGAGGCCCGAGGCCCTGCGGCTGCTGGCCCGGTTCGCCGCCAACATCCCGGGTGGCACCGATGGCTCGGGACCCGAGACCGTGGCGGAGGCGGCCCGGGCCGAGCTGGCGATCCACGAGGAGGCCGATCGCATCACGCGGGAGGAGGCGGCGAAGCGAGCCGGCCGCCTCACCGACGTGCAGCGGCTGTTCGGCGTACGGTTCGAGGCGGTGTCCCTTGTGGAGGAAGCAGGGTGACCAACGACGTCGAGGAGCGCCTGCGTCGCATCCGGGGCGGTGGTGAGGGGAAACGCCACAACGCCCGCACGATCGCGGCGCTGACCACCAACCCCGGCTGCTCTCGGCGGGCCGTGTTGGACGCGGCCGGGGTGGACAAGGCCAAGCTGGCGCGGCACATCGGTTTCCCCAGCCAGTTCGGCCAGAGCCAGTTCGCGCTCATCCGCGGCAACCAGTTCGAGGCCCAGGTCAAGGCCGATGGCTGCGCCGAGCTGATCACCCTGCTGCGCGCCCACCTGAACCTGACCCTGCCCGAAGTGTCCTATGAGGACCTCAACGACGTCGGGGGCAACGCCGACAACCGGCTGAGGCACCTCGAGACGAGGAACAAGCTCGGCCGGCGGGACGATCCGGGCACGCTCTTCGACCATCCCATGCTCACGCTGAACGTCGCCGGGCAGGACGTGTTCCTCGAGCCGGATCTGATCGCCTTCCAGGTCAAGGGCAAGTTCCACATCGTCGAGATCAAGTCCTTCGCCGTCATCGACGGGCAGGCCGACGGTTCGAAGGTCGCCGCCGCCGCGATCCAGTCGGCGGTCTACGTGATCGCGCTCCGCAACCTGCTCGTGGAGAAGGGCTTCTCGCCGGACGACGTGTCGCACAACGTGATCCTGGTGACCCCGAAGGACTTCTCCAACCAGCCGATGGTGACCTTCGTGGATGTCCGAAAGCAGCTCACCGTGCTGCGCCGCCAGTTGTCCCGGCTGACCCGCATCGAGGATCTCCTGAAACTGGTGCCCGAGCGGGTGTCGCTGTCGTTGGACGCCGACCCGGCCGAGGTCGCCTTCGACATCGGCAGCATCGAGCCCCGGTACATGCCGGAGTGCCTGAACACCTGCGAGCTCGCCCGGTTCTGCCGGCACGAAGCACAGGGCAGCACGTACGCGATGGGTCGCACGGTGATGGAGGACCTCGGCGGCGTCGACACGGTCGCGACCGTCCTCGATCTCGCGCGAGGGACGCGGGAGCCAGGGCCGCACCAGGTCGAGGTCGCGGCCCTGCTCCGCCTCGCCTGGTCGATGCGGGAGGAGTCGCTCGGCGCCGCCGCCTGACCGAACGGGCACCTCGCAAAACGTCGTTGATCCGACGCGACTCCGGTGTTTACTGGGGATTGCTGGGAGCTGCTGGAGGCGCTAAGGTCTCCACATGCACTGATGTCACGGGAGCGGGCATGACGACCTTGACCTCGCTGGCCCGGGCGCGGGCGTTCGAGTTGGGCCGAGCCGTCCGGATCTCGACGCGTCGGCACATCCACGTCAGCGACCGGCCGCTGGTGTTCGTGCCTCTGGCCATGGCTGGTGAGGCGAACGCGCCGTTGGCCTGCCTCGTCGGCGACACGCCAGCGGAGCCCCGGCTCCTCGTCGTCCCCCAGCCACGCAACCGCGACCTGCGTTTCACCTTCGCCGCCCAGCTCGCCGAGTCGGTGCTGACCTATGTGGACAGGTTCACGACCTCGATGGACCTGGTGAAGGGCAAGGCGGTCTTCACCGACGCGCCGCAGCTCGTGGTGGCCAACCCGGCCGCGGTGGAGTTCACCCGACTGCTCGGCCGGTCGACCCGCTTCCGGCGCCCGGACGGCCCGTACCCGGTCGCCCCCACCGTGCCCCTGCTGGGCCGCTGGCTGACCTGGTTCGCGGACGCCGCCGGTCGCCCGGGGTCGTCCCTGACGCTTCCGTTGACGACCGTGCTGGCCGACAACTGGGCGACGGGTCAAAGCGCTCTCGAGGACGCCAACCTCGCCGCGCTCATCGGCTGGATCGATCCGTGGGACGACCTGACCGGCCAACAGGCGGCCGAGCAGGCGGAGGACCCGACCCGGTGGCCCCCGGCCGGCCCGGCCACCGACCCAGAGTTCGACAACCAAGTCCTGGCCGACCTGATCCGGGCGTACGACCTCGCGCCCGACGACGACGCGCGCGCCCAGGCGGTCACGGCGATCGAGGAAGCCCTCCGGTCCCAATTGGAGCCGACCTGGCGGCTCATGTGGCGGGCGATCGACCTGCTGCGCGAGATCGAGCCAGCGTCCAGTGTGGAGCAACGTTGGCTGCGGGACCGGCGGGAGTTCACCGCTCAGGTGGAGTACTGGCGCGACGGCGGCGCACCCCAGCCCAAAGTGGACCACGCCGTACGGGCGGCCCAACAGTTGGCTCGGATGGAGCAGGAACTCGACGAGTACACGGTGAACCGCTCGTTCGACGACGAACTCGCGATGGCCGAGTACCGGCTCTCCGGCGAGGCCTTCCGCGGCCGGGTCGTCTCGGTCGACGCTACCCGGGTGGACACCTCGGGGAAGCGG
>Ga0065720_1004166_pt1 | contig 13182 bp, 12 predicted proteins | sample Thericmetagenome_FD_59107 | JGI IMG/M metagenome (GOLD analysis project Ga0065720, IMG submission 59107) | Thermophilic microbial communities from the Joint Bioenergy Institute, California, USA of rice/straw/compost enrichment - eDNA_2 v2... | ecosystem: Engineered > Solid waste > Grass >... | reverse complement strand
CTCCCACACGCGGCTAAGCAGGTCCAGGCTGTCGGCGTCTTTATAGGCGGGATCGGTGTCGGGAAAATGCCGGCCGATATCCCCCTCTCCCAGCGCGCCGAGCACCGCGTCGGCGATGGCGTGCAGCAGCACGTCGGCGTCGGAATGCCCGGCCAGCCCCCGCTCGAAGGGAATGTCCACGCCGCCGATGACGCACCTGCGGCCTTCGGCCAGCCGGTGCACGTCGTAACCGATGCCCACCCTGATCATGATTCACCGCTCCTCATTCCCGTCGCTCCCCCCGCTTCAGTAACTCCAGCTGAAACGCCGCCCATTCCAGATCTTCCGGCGTCGTGATCTTGATATTGCCGTAATCGCCCGGCACGAGCCTGACCGGGATGCCGATGCGCTCCACCAGCGTAGCGTCGTCGGTGCCCAGAAATCCGTCCCGCTGCGCTCTCAGGTGCGCCTCCACCAGATCCGAACGGCGAAAAGCCTGCGGGGTTTGAATCGCCCACAAGCTTTTTCGGTCCGGCGTATGCACGATGGTTCCGGAATCGTCGGCCACCTTGATCGTATCCTTGACCGGCACCGCGGCCACCGCGGCGCCGGCCTCCCGCGCCGCCTGCCAGCACCGCTCGATGAGCGGGCCGTCGACGAAGGGGCGGACGCCGTCATGCACGATCACCCACTCCGTCGTGACGAGCTGCAGCCCTGCCCACACGGAATGCTGCCGCTCCGCTCCCCCGGCGGTGACGGCGGTCAGCTTGCCGATGCCGTAGCGCTCCTTCCAGCCGCGGCAATGTTCAACGTCGTCCCCGCCGACCACCAGCACGATCTCGCTGACCGCGGGGGCTTCCTGCAGTGCGGCCAGGGTGCGGGCAAGCACTGGCAACCCGCCGAGGGGCAAAAACTGCTTGCTCACCGGCCCGCCGAAACGGGAGCCTTTGCCCGCGGCCACCACCAGGGCGCCCAGCTTCTCCATCCCCATCACGCCTTGTCATCCATGGTCGTTTCTTATCTATGATAATGCATTACAGCGCTTTTTCCAACAATTTCGGCTTGGCGAAAATCATCCTTCCCGCGGATGTTTGCAGCACGCTGGTCACCATCACCTCGACGGTCGAGCCGATGAACTCGCGCCCCCCTTCGACCACGATCATCGTGCCGTCGTCCAGGTAGGCGATGCCCTGTCCGTACTCCTTGCCGTCCTTGATCACTTGCACGGCGATCTCCTCGCCCGGCAGCACCACCGGTTTGACCGCGTTGGCCAGGTCGTTGATGTTCAGTACGGAAACGCCCTGCAATTCGCAAACCTTGTTGAGGTTGAAATCGTTGGTGATCACCTTGCCGCCGAGCAGTTTGGCCAGACGCACCAGCTTACTGTCCACCTCGCTGACATCCTCGAAATCCCCTTCGTAAATGAGAACGTCCACGTCCAGCTCCTTCTGCATTTTGTTCAGGATGTCGAGTCCGCGCCGGCCGCGGTTGCGCTTTAACAAATCCGAGGAATCGGCGATGTGCTGCAATTCTTCCAGCACGAACTCCGGGATGACAAGGGTGCCTTGAATGAAGCCGGTTTTGCAAATGTCGGCGATTCTGCCGTCGATGATCACGCTGGTGTCCAGAATTTTGTGCTCCTGTGCGGCAGCCGCTCCGCTCCGCGACGCCTTGTCCGCCTTCAGCGCGGCAAACCAGGATCCGATTTCGTCCCATTTGCCGATGCCGACGCGGAATCCGACGGCGCCGAGCAGGAAGCTCAGCGTAAGCGGAATCAGCCCGAGCACGCCGCTCAGGCCGGACACCGACGGATAGAGCAGCACCGACACCAGGAGCCCGACGATCAGCCCGGCTATCCCCGATGCGGCTTGCGGAACCGGCAGGCGGACCAGCGATTCCTCCAGCCTTTTGAACCCTTTGTACCCGTAATCGGACAGCGCGGCGACGCTCGCCATCGCGGCGAGAGCTCCGGCGGCGGCAAACAGGGCCGGCTCGAGCCGCGCATCACCCGGCGGCATCCAACTCCAGCGGGGACTGCCCAAAAATTGATAAAGCCGATACGCCATCATACCGCCGGCGATCGCCCCGCCGATTTTCAGCAATTTGCGCAGCATGTCGGAATATTCACCTCCTCCAAATCACACAGATGGTCAATCGGCGCGCCTATGATCAGTATGTGCCAAAATCATCCACGCTAACCGGATGATGCCCGTTTTTTCCCGCGGCAGGCCGCCTTCGGCTCCGGATTCAGGACACCGGTTCGCCGTATGACGGATTTTCCGATACAGAATGAAAACGCCCCCATTGGGCAAAAAAGGCATATAAAAAACCGCCGTCCCTTCTTCCAAGTGGAAGCGGGACGGCGGTTGTATAAGCCTGCAGGCGGGCCGGCCGCTGCGTTCGGCAACTGCCGCGACCGGGATATTTCGGGTTAATTTGATATTTCATGTTGTTCCTTGCAAAATGCCGTTACAGCGGATCGCCGACTTTCTTCTCTTCCGTCTCTCTGCGCCTCCGCCGCCGCGCCAAACGCCTAACGTTTTTTTTTAATCCGAGCAAGGCGTAAATGACGAGGGGCACAAACAAAAGTTTGGACAGCAATCCCGGATAAAGGACGGCAAGCAGCACAGCCGCCGCCACGATAACCGGCGTCACCCACACAGCGGCGCGGGGAATCGTTACGTTCTTGAAGCTGGGATACTTGATGTTGCTGATCATCAGGAAAGATAAGAGCAGTTCGCCGACAATCAGCACCGGCGCGGTGAGCTCGTTGTGAAACAGCGCCATCGTCGCCAGCACCCCGCCGGCGGCGGGAATCGGCAGTCCGATGAAATAGCCCGGCGATCCGGTGATCACGTTGAAGCGGGCCAGTCTGAGCGCCCCGCATATCGGAAATACGGCCGTTACCGTCCAAGCCGCGGCCGTCTGAATGTCCTGGTAAGCGATGGCGTAAACAACAAAAGCCGGCGCGACTCCGAAGGAGATCACGTCGGACAGGGAATCCAGTTCCTTGCCGAATTCGCTGGACACATTGAGCGCCCGGGCCACGCGTCCGTCCAGGCCGTCGAACAGCATCGCGGCGATGACCATGATCGCGGCAAGTTCCGGTTCGCCGTTGAACACCAGTATGATGGAGACGATGCCCAGGACCAAGTTCCCGATGGTAAACAGGCTGGGAAGCGATTTAGCGATCATGCTCATCCACCTCATCCTTACTTTGCCCCGAAGCGCACCGCGATATCGATGACCGATACCATCCATATGATTGTAGGCAATTTAGATATGTCTGTCAATAAACAGTTGTTCCTGTATCCGCTCCAATCCGCCCTTGATCGTGCGCGCGCGGACCTCCCCGATGCCGTCCACTTCGTCCAGTTCCTCGATGGACGCGTTGCGGATGAGGGACAGGTTGCCGAAATGCATCACCAGGTTGTGAATGATCACGGACGGCAGCCGCGGGATGTGATGCAGAATCCGATAGCCGCGGGGCCGGACGATTTCGTCCAGAACGGCGTTGGTGTTCGGGTAGCCGAGCAGCCGGATGGTGTGATGCGGATCGAGCAGTTCATCCGAGGACAATTTTTTCAGCGTATTGGCGGTCTCGATCACCTTCTCCTCGTCGTTGTCCCGGATATAGTCCCTGATCAAATAGAAGGTTTCCTCTTCGGCATCGCCGGCCAGCTCCTCCATCTGCATCTCGATCAGCCGGCCCTCCGTGCCGAGCTCGTTGATGTATCTTTTGATTTCGTCCTTGACGCGCAGCACCATCTCCGCCCGCTGGATGACATTGGCGACGTCCAGCAGTGTGACGACATCCTCGAATTCGGCGGCGCCGAGATTGGTGAGCGTCTTGTCAAGCACAACCTTGTATTTTTCCAGCGTCTGTATCGCCTGATTGGCCTTGGTCAGAATCACGCCGATATCCTTAAGGGAGTAGCGCAAATTGCCCTGGTACAGCGTGATCACGTTGCGTCGCTGCGATATGGACACGACCAGCTTGCCCGTCTGTTTCGCCACCCGTTCCGCTGTGCGGTGCCGAATGCCGGTTTCCGAGGACGGAATCGATGAATCCGGGATGAGTTGCGTGTTGGCGTACAAAATGCTGGAGACGTCCTCGCTCAGGATGATCGCCCCGTCCATCTTGGCCAGTTCGTACAAGTTGTTGGGCGTAAAATCGCAATTGATGGAAAACCCGCCGTCGACGATTTCCATCACTTCCGGAGAGTATCCCACCACGATAAGCCCGCCCGTTTTCGCCCTCAGCACATTGTCCAGGCCTTCCCGGAAGGGCGTGCCCGGAGCCACCAATTTCAGCAGCTTGCCCATCTGATCCGCTTGCCCGTCTTCTCGCATCATCCGTTCCCCCTTGTCAGCCGCTTCCCTGAGCGCATCTTTTTAATCGAACGCTGCCGTGAGCGCTTCGGAGACCGTCCGGACCCCGATGATTTCCATATTGTCTGGAGCCGACCACCCTTTCATGCTTTTTTCAGGCATGATGACCCGCTTGAAGCCAAGCTTTCCGGCTTCCCTCACCCGCTGCTCGATGCGCGAAACCGCGCGGACTTCGCCGGTGAGGCCGATCTCGCCGAACACGACATCGTACGGCCGGGTCGGTTTGTCCCGCAAACTGGACGCGATGCAGATGGCGACAGCCAGATCGACCGCCGGTTCGTCCAACTTGACGCCGCCGGCCACGTTCACGTAAGCGTCCTGATTTTGCAGATAGAGACCGTTCCGCTTTTCCAGAACGGCCAGAATAAGCGCCAGGCGATTGTGATCCACGCCGGCGGACATGCGCCGCGGCGTCGGAAACGTCGTCGGCGAAACCAGCGCCTGAAGCTCGACCAGGATCGGCCGCGTGCCCTCCATGCTCGCCACGACGATGGAGCCGGCTACGCCGATGGGCCTTTCGGAAAGGAACAGCTCCGACGGATTGGCCACTTCCTTGAGTCCGTTTTCCTTCATTTCAAAAACGCCGATTTCGTTCGTCGAGCCGAACCGGTTTTTCACTGCGCGGAGCACCCGGTACGTGTGGTGACGCTCTCCTTCGAAATACAAAACGGAATCGACCATGTGCTCCAGGAGGCGCGGTCCGGCGATGGCGCCTTCTTTCGTGACATGGCCGACTAGCACGGTCGCGATGCCTTTCACTTTTGCTATCCGCATAAACTGACCGGTGCATTCCCGCACCTGGGAAACGCTTCCCGGCGCGGACACGATGGAGGGATGGTAAACCGTCTGGATCGAGTCGATCACGACAAAATCCGGCTTCACTTCATCCAGCGCTGCGAAAATACGTTCCATATCCGTTTCGCAAAGCACGAACACGTTCTCCGACAGGGCCCCCAACCGTTCCGCCCTGAGCCTGGTTTGCCGGGCCGACTCTTCCCCGGATATGTACAGAACCCGGAGCCCTTGCCGGGCCAAGGCGTGGGAAGTCTGCAGAAGCAGCGTCGACTTGCCTATCCCCGGATCGCCGCCGACGAGGATGAGCGAACCCGGCACAATCCCGCCGCCGAGCACGCGATCCAGCTCCGCCATTCCGGTCAGGATTCGATGGTCGCGGCTGCTTTCTATATTTATGATGGAAACCGGCTTTTCTTTCGCCCAAAAACCGGCCGCCCCTTTTCCCGCCTTGTTCGGACTCAACGTCTCTTCCACATAGGTGTTCCAATTTCCGCAACCGGGACATTTGCCGAGCCATTTCGGCGACTCGCTGCCGCAGGACTGGCAAACGAACACGGTTTTTGCTCTGGCCATCGCACCTCTCCCGTTCTGCGCTCACTTGCCGCTGTTCACATCCGATATTCAAATGTATCATTTTCCACACTAAAGTGTATCATTTTCCACGTTTGGTGAAAACCCTGTCGAGAAGCAAACCGGCGACGAGACTGCCGGCCGCCCCGGCTAACAAGATCCATGCGTTGAGCAGCTTTGCGATGTCCCGGAATCCCTCATGCTCGCCCGTTCCCGCCGTGATCCACTCATACAGGCCGATGAGGAGAGCAATCCCTCCCGGCAAATATTTCGGCCAGCGCAGGCGCAAACGGCCGAGCGCCAGCGTGAGCAGGGCGAAAACGGCGGCCGCGCAGACCAGAAGAAAGATGAGCCGCATCCCGTATCCCCTCCGTCATGCGTAAAAACTGCCGGGTTTGCCGCCAATGGGCAAATCCGGCAGTTTGTCAGTCTTAACTTTGCTGTCGGTTTTAATTTTGGGCCGCCACTTCTTCGCGCTCGACCGTCAGCTGGCCGTCCTTCTCGTCGATGACCAGCTTGTCGCCCTTGGCGATATTGCCCTTCAGGAGTTCCTCGGACAAGCGGTCCTCGATGTGCTTCTGGATCGCGCGTCTGAGCGGCCTTGCCCCGTACGTCGGGTCGAAGCCTTCCTTAGCCAGGAACTTCTTGGCATTTTCGGTCAGGGAAAAGTCGATGTCCTGCTCGTTCAGGCGCTTGCGCAGCTCGTCGGACATCAGCGTCACGATCTGCTCGATATGCGCCTCGTCGAGGGAATGGAACACGATCGTTTCGTCGATGCGGTTCAAGAATTCGGGACGGAAGGCCTTCTTCAGCTCTTCCAGCACCTTGTCGCGCATGTTCTGATAGTCGCGGGTCGCATCCGCTTCGGCGGTGAATCCGAGCTTCGAGCCCCGCTTGATCGCCTCCGCTCCGATGTTGGAGGTCATGATGATCAGCGTGTTGCGGAAGTCGACGACGCGGCCCTTGGAGTCGGTCAGCCTGCCGTCCTCCAGCACCTGGAGCAGAATGTTGAACACTTCCGGGTGGGCTTTCTCGATTTCATCCAGCAGGACGACGGAATACGGTTTGCGGCGCACCTTTTCCGTCAGCTGACCGCCTTCCTCGTAACCGACGTATCCCGGAGGCGCGCCGACCAGCCGCGAAGTGGAGTGCTTTTCCATATATTCCGACATGTCGATGCGGATGACGGCGTTCTCGTCGCCGAACAGCGCTTCGGCGAGGGCGCGCGCCAGCTCCGTCTTGCCGACGCCGGTCGGTCCGAGGAAGATGAACGAGCCCATCGGACGCTTCGGATCCTTCAGCCCCGCCCTTGCGCGGCGAATCGCCTTGCTGACCGCTTTGACCGCTTCCTCCTGCCCGATCACGCGCTTGTGCAAAATGTCTTCCATCTTGAGGAGGCGCTCCGTCTCCTCTTCCTTGAGCTGGCTGACCGGTATGCCGGTCCAGCTGGCCACGATCTGCGCGATGTCCTCCGGCGTAACCGCCGTGTCGGAGCGGCCTTGCGCTTCCTTCCATTCATTCTTGGTGCGCTCCAGCTCTTCGCGGATTTTTTGCTCGGTGTCGCGCAAAGCGGCCGCCTTCTCGAACTCCTGGCTTTGCACCGCCGCGTCTTTTTCCTTGCGGATATTCTCCAGCTTGGCTTCCAGTTCCTTCAGGTTGGGCGGCACGGTGTAGGAGCGCAGGCGGACTTTGGAGCAGGCCTCGTCGATCAGGTCGATGGCCTTGTCGGGCAGGAAGCGGTCGGTGATATAGCGATCCGACAGCTTCACCGCCTGTTCGATGGCCTCGTCGGTGATCTTCACGCGGTGATGCGCTTCATAACGGTCGCGCAAGCCGTGCAGGATCTGAATCGTTTCTTCCGGCGTCGGCTGATCGACCATGATCGGCTGGAAGCGGCGCTCAAGCGCGGCGTCCTTCTCGATGTATTTGCGGTACTCGTCCAGCGTCGTGGCGCCGATGCATTGCAGTTCGCCGCGGGCCAGCGCCGGCTTCAGAATGTTCGAGGCATCGATCGCCCCCTCCGCCCCGCCGGCGCCGATCAGCGTGTGCAATTCGTCGATGAACAGGATGACGTTGCCGGCCTGGCGGATTTCGTCCATGATCTTCTTCAATCTGTCCTCGAATTCGCCGCGGTATTTCGTGCCGGCCACGACCGAACCCATGTCCAGCGTCATGACTCGCTTGTCGCGCAGCGTCTCGGGAATCTCGTTGTTGACGATTTTTTGCGCCAGCCCTTCGGCGATGGCGGTCTTGCCGACGCCGGGCTCGCCGATCAATACCGGATTGTTCTTCGTGCGGCGGCTGAGCACCTGGATCACCCGCTCGATTTCCTTTGTGCGGCCGATCACCGGATCCAGGTTGCCTTCGCGGGCAATGGCCGTAAGATCGCGGGCCAGACTGTCCAGCGTCGGGGTGCTTACGTTCGCGGTGGTGCCGTGGCTGGCCGTCACCGTTTCGCTGCTGCCGAGCAGCTGCAGCACTTGCTGACGCGCTTTGTTCAGGCTGACCCCGAGATTGTTGAGCACCCTCGCAGCCACGCCTTCCCCTTCGCGAATCAGGCCGAGCAGGATGTGCTCCGTGCCGACGTAAGTGTGGCCCAGTTTGCGCGCCTCGTCCATCGAAAGCTCGATCACCTTCTTGGCGCGCGGCGTGTAGGCGATATTCGTTGGCTGTTCCTGCCCCCTCCCGATCAGCGATTCGACTTCGTCCTGAATTTTCTCAAGCCCGAGCCCGAGCGCGATCAGCGCTTTGGCGGCGATGCCTTCGCCTTCGCGGATGAGCCCGAGCAGGATGTGCTCTGTCCCGATGTTGTTGTGGCCGAGTCTGACAGCCTCTTCCTGAGCGAGCGCCAGCACCTTCTGGGCGCGCTCGGTGAATCTTCCGAACATCATGTCTCATACACCTCCATTTGTATTGATTATAACCTTAAAACTCATGCTTGCGCGAGCCGCGAGCGGATCAGTTCCGCCCTGCGCACATCGCGTTCGTCCGGGGTAAGCAATCCCCCCGCGTAAAGCTGCAGATAACCGGGCTGAGTCATTACCAAGAGCTCGTTGAGCGCCTGCGGGCCGGTCGACTTGATCAGCCCCAGGTCCACCCCGAGCCGAACGTCGGAAAGCCGTTGCGCCGCTTCCTTCGAATCGATTACGGCGGCGTTGGTCAATATGCCGTAGGAGCGGCTGACCCTGTCGAGAATGCGGACCCTGGATTCGGCAAGCAGCTTCTCGCGGGCCGCCCGCTCTTGCGAGACGATTTGCGAAGCCACATTGTGCAAATTTTCGATGATATCCTCTTCGCTTTGACCAAGCGTAATCTGGTTGGAGACTTGGAACAGATTGCCCGTGGCCTCGCTGCCTTCCCCGTACAGGCCTCGCACCACCAGGCCGACTTTGGAGATCGCCGCCAGAATCCGGTTGATTTGCTGGGTCATCACCAGCGCCGGCAGATGCATCATCACCGATGCCCGCATCCCCGTCCCGACGTTGGTGGGACAGCTGGTCAGATAACCGCGCTGTTCGTCGAAGGCGTAATCCAGCTGCGATTCGAAAATGTCGTCGATCTTGTCCGCTTGTTCCCAGGCTTCCTTCAATTGGAAACCGGGCCGCAGCACCTGAATGCGCAGATGGTCCTCTTCATTGACCATAATGCTGATCGACTCGTTTTCGCTGAGGATGACCGCGCCTTTTTTCGCTTCACTGACGAGCGCCGGACTGATCAGATGCTTTTCGACGAGCACTTTTTTATCGAGTTCGTCTATGCCGTCGAGGAGCAGCATGTCGAAATTGCCGGCCGCGCGCAGCGTATCGCTTTTCAGCACCGTTTTGACGCGATCCAAAACCTCCTGCGCGTGGACGTTCGTCGCCAGCGTTGGGAACGGCAGATCCTTTAAGTTGCGGGCCAGCCTGATGCGGCTGCTGATGACGATATCCGACTCGGGTCCTCCGCCTTTCATCCATTCGCTGAGCGCCTGTGTGAAATATTTTCTTTTTCGCATGGCCATCGCGTCTCCATCCTCCTTCCTTTACGCTTTTTTTTCCAGCTTTCGAATCCGGTCGCGGATCGCCGCCGCCTTTTCAAATTCCTCGCGGGCGATGCACATTTGCAGCTCCGATTTCAGCTTCTCGATTTCGCGNTTGACTTGCAGATCGCCGCCGGCGCGCCGCGGAACTTTGCCGACATGGGCCGTATTGCCGTGGAGGCGCCGAAGGAGCGGATCGAGCCGGTCCGCAAAATACATGTAGCACGAGCTGCAGCCGAAACGTCCCATTTTGCCGAATTGAGCATAGGCCATGCCGCACTTTTCGCAGTGCAGCGGTTTGCCCGCCACGCCCGCGGCGTTTACCATCTGCGGTTCAAAGTTGAGCAATCCCGAAATCAGGTTGTGGATCGAAAAACCGTTCGCAGTGCCCGGAATCAGATCGCCCTTGTCGCGGGCGCAGCTGTCGCAAAGATGGAATTCCGTTTTCTCCCCGTTGACGATTTTCGTAAAATGCAGTGTCGCCGGTTTCAGGCCGCATTCCTGGCATTGCATCATGATCCCTCCTTTTGTTTGCTGAGGAGTGCAACCAGCATGTTCTTCAGCAAAGAAGCCCTTATCCGGTCGCGGATTGGCAGTTTCATGATCAGCGATTCCCGCGATACGGCCGCTCTCATCATATGCGCTTCGCGCTCGGTGATGAGGTCGGCGTTTCTGAGTTGGTAAATAAGCCCTTCCGCGGTGTTCTGATCGATTTCCTCGCCGATTGTGCGCAGGATAAACTCAAGCCCTCCTTCCTGCTTCGGCAACTGCACCCTCTGAATGCGGATGAACCCGCCTCCGCCGCGTTTGCTTTCCACGATGTAGCCTTTTTCCAGCGGAAACCGCGTGCTGATGACATAATTGATTTGGGAAGGCACGCATTGAAATTGGTCGGCAAGTTCGTTGCGCTGGATTTCGATGTAGCCTTTCTCGCTGCTCTGCAAAATTTTTTTCAGATACTGTTCGATGATGTCCGAGATGTTACGCATTCCCAAAATCACCACCCTGTCACGCGCTGCTTGACGTTTCTTTCCCTAAACATTATTTCCCGAAATGCTGCCGGACAACTTGGCAATACGTTGCCGGGCGGAAGTGCGGGAAGGAAAGTTTATTGACTTTGACTATCTTTGACTTTTATTATACTCCCTTTTTTACCCTTTGCCAAGTGGATATTCTGTGAAATCTCAGCCCGCCCGCGCCAAAACGGCAATGCGCCGCGCCGGAGCTTGCCGGAGCGGAAGGCGTCTTCACCTGTCCTATACGATGAACCGGTCCGCAAGGTGTCAAGAATCATAAAAAATGTATGGAAAACTTGATGTTCTTTCCGTGCGGCGGCGCGGCGGCGCGGCGGGTTGACGAGCCTGGCGAATTGAATGAAAATATGGAAAAAAAGCGGCACACCGGAGCCGGCTCCGGCTGCCGGCCGCGAACCCGACGGCGCGCCTTGCCGCGGAAAAACCCAAAGACGAAGCGGACGGACGAAAATAACGGAAATGGAATTTTCAATGTTATCCTGCCGATGCTCTCTTCGCAAACAGGCGACAGAACCGAAGCGTCCAACCGATACGCGGCCTCGGTCTGCGCGCAACATCCAAAGCTGCTCAGGCAAATCGCCGATGGCCTGCAGGGCCGGGACGCGAAATTGGCCGGGGATTGCGCCGAGGTTTTCGCCATGGTCGCGGAGAAACTTCCGCAAATCGTCGTGCCGTACTTCAACCTGCTGTTTTCCGCACTTGACCACCCCAACAACAAAGTGCGGTGGGAGGCGATGCACGCGGTCGCGCTCATCGCTCCCCTCGTTCCGGATCAAATCGTGCCGATGCTCGCGCGGATCGAGGAGCGCATGCTTCATGACGCGAGCACGATCGTGCGCGATTATGCGATCGTTTGTCTGGGGAACGTGGCTTCCTGCGGCGAGCGGGAGGCGAAGACCGTTTTTCCTATGCTGAAGAAGGGAGTTGAAAGGCTGAACAGCAAATTTTTGTCCAAGCTGCTGACGGCGATGACAAAGGCGGTACAGGCCTCGCTGGGCTTGGCGGTGGAGGCGCTCTTGTACGGATACGATTATGAGCATCATGCCAAAAGTTCCGTCCGCCAGGCGGCGAGGAAGCTGATCAAAACGGCGCGATAATGGCGCAACGCAAAAATGTCCGAATCGCGGGCGAGGGCAGACCGGGAGTCCGGCGGTCCGGGAATTCGGCACGGCGGGAGTTGATGATGAAATGGAAGACGCAATGACCCGGTTTTACGACGAACTTTCCGATACGTATCACCTTATTTTTTACGACTGGCGGAATGCCGTCTCCTGGCAGGGAGAAGCGCTGGACCGCCTCATCCGTTCCGAACTGGCGAAGGCCGGCCAGGGGGCCCGCGGAGCGGATCGATCTTCTGGATGCGTCGTGCGGCATCGGCACGCAGGCGATCGGCTTGGCTATGCGCGATTACGACGTGACGGCGACCGACATCAGCTCCAAATCGATCGAACGGGCAAAACGGGAAGCGGAGGCGTTCGGCGTCTCCATTCGGTTCGGGGCGGCCAATTTTCGCACGCTTGAACGCAATGTCCCCGGCACGTTTCAGGTCGTGCTTTCCACGGACAATGCGATACCGCATTTGCTCACCGACGAGGATTTGCACCGGGCGTGCCGAAACCTGCACGCGAAATTAAAGGACGGCGGCCTGCTGGTGATCACGATCAGGGACTACGACGAGCTGGTTGCCGAAAAACAGCGCGCAACGCCGCCCCGCGTCATGGATGAAGGCAAGCGCATCGTGTTTCAAAAATGGGACTGGTCGGGAGACGGAAAAACCTACGTCGCGCATCAATTCATCTTGCGGGAAAACGACGGCAATTGGACGGTGCAGGAGAACAGCACGCCTTACAGAGCACTGCTTCGGGCGGAATTGAGCTCGATGCTGGAAGCGGCCGGTTTTCGGGACATCAAATGGCTCATGCCCGACGAATCCGGCTATTATCAGCCCGTGGTGACGGCGAGACGTTAGCGCGAATCCTGTTGCTCGCGCATTTGCAACGATGTGGCGCGGCGTTGCGGCGCCCGGAGTTGCCTTCCGTGCAATTACAACGACGCGAAGCAACGCTCCAGAGAACCCAATTGCTCTTCAAGCAACTGCAGCGATGCGGTACAGCGTTACGTTAAACGGAATTGCCTGTCGCGCAATTGCAGCGATGCGATACGCAGTTGAAGAAAACGCAATTGCTTTCCACGCAACTGCAGCGACCCGATAAAGAGTTGCAGTGTATGCAATTGCCTTCCATGCAATTGCAACGACGCGAAGCAACGTTACCGCCAACCCAAATGCTCTTCGCGCAACTGCAGCGATGCGGTACAGCGTTACGTTAAACGGAATTGCCTGTCGCGCAATTGCAGCGATGCGATACGCAGTTGAAGAAAACGCAATTGCTTTCC
>Ga0065720_1020702_pt1 | contig 13187 bp, 9 predicted proteins | sample Thericmetagenome_FD_59107 | JGI IMG/M metagenome (GOLD analysis project Ga0065720, IMG submission 59107) | Thermophilic microbial communities from the Joint Bioenergy Institute, California, USA of rice/straw/compost enrichment - eDNA_2 v2... | ecosystem: Engineered > Solid waste > Grass >... | reverse complement strand
AGCCCGCAGCCGTGACCATCCTGTCCGCGGCCCTGCTGCTGTTCCTGATCCTCGACCCGCTGGGCAACATCCCGGTGTTCCTGAGCCTGTTGCGGCGCCTGGAGCCGGCGCGGCAGCGGGTGGTGCTGGCGCGCGAACTGCTGATCGCGCTGGCCGTGCTCATGCTGTTCCTGTGGGCCGGCAAGTACGCGCTGGAGGTGATGCACCTGCGCCAGGAATCGGTGTCGATCGCCGGCGGCATCGTCCTGTTCCTGATCGGCATCCGCATGATCTTCCCCCCGCCGGAGGGCCTGATGGGCGAGATCCCCGGCGGCGAGCCGTTCATCGTGCCGCTGGCGATCCCGCTGGTGGCGGGCCCCTCGGGCATGGCCGCGGTGATGCTGATGGGCAGCCGCGAGCCCGAACGCCTGGGCGAATGGAGCCTGGCCCTGTTCATGGCCTGGGCGGCCACCGCCGCGATCCTGTTCTGCGCGCCGTGGCTGTACCGGCTGCTGGGCGCGCGCGTGCTCAGCGCGATCGAACGGCTGATGGGCATGCTGCTGGTCGCGCTGTCGGTGCAGATGCTGCTGGACGGCGTCTCGGCCTACCTGGGGAACGGGGCCGCCGGCTGAATGTTGCATGGCACAACAAGTACTTAGCCGGATTTGTTCGAAAGCCGGTGAAATCCAGCCGGATCAATGGGTTCCATGACCCCCGGGCCGGTCCCGGGCTGTCATTCCGGGGTCATGCTGTGTTAACCTGTTGTTAACCGTGATGTGATGTTTTGCCGACCGGGAGAGCGGGATCGCTCTTCCCATTTCGTGCGCGTGACCGCCGCGAAAAGATCCATTCCGTCCGCCATCGTCTTCTTCGTTGCATCGAGGCCAACCATCATGAGTCATCGCAATCGCGTCCGGCTGTCCAGGCTGTCGCTCGGCTTGATCGCCGCGCTCGCCGCAGCCCCCGTCTTCGCCCAGAGCACCTCCGCTGCCGTCGGCGGCGTGGTGACCGACCAGAACGGCCAGCCGGTCGCCGGTGCCGAGGTCGTCATCACCCACGTCGAGTCGGGCACGGTCAGCCGCGCCACCACGGATGCGAGCGGCCGTTACAGCGCGCGCGGCCTGCGCGTCGGCGGTCCGTACGAGATCACCATCACCAAGCCGGGCTCCGGCACCAAGACCGAGGACAACGTCTACCTCAGCCTGAACCAGGCGAACACGGTCAACGCCATGCTCACCGGCGACGTGACCACCCTGGGCACGGTGACCGCGATCGGCATCGCCGGCGGCACGGACGTGTTCAGCGCCAACAAGATGGGCGCCGGCACCAGCGTCAGCCAGCAGCAGATCGAGGCGCTGCCGTCGATCAACGGCAACATCCAGGACTACATGCGCCTTGACCCGCGCGTGGCCTTCATCGACCGCGCTTCCGGTTCGATCTCGGCGGGCGGCCTGAACCCGCGCTTCAACTCGGTCAGCATCGACGGCGTCTCGGCCAGCGACACGTTCGGCCTCGAAGGCAACAACATGCCGACCAAGCGCCAGCCGGTGTCGATGGAGGCGATCGAGGCGATCGACATCAACCTGTCGAACTACGACGTGACCTTCGCCGGCGCCGCCGGTGCCACCGTCAACGCGGTGACCAAGTCGGGTACCAACGAGTTCCACGGCTCGGTGTACAGCTACGTGCGTGACGGCGACTGGTTCGGCGACAACCCGGACGGCACCCCGTTCTCGGGCTTCGAGAAGGAATACACCTACGGCATGACCCTGGGTGGCCCGATCGTCAAGGACAAGCTGTTCTTCTTCGCCAACTACGAGAAGTACAAGCAGAAGTCGCCGGGCACCAGCATCAGCTGGTCCGACTACGACTTCTCCCAGGCCGACCTGGCCGAGGCGCAGCGCATCGCGCGCGAGGTCTGGGGCTTCGAGCCGGGCGAGACCACGGCCGACAACAGCAACACCACGCTGGAGGAGTACGCGGTCAAGCTCGACTGGAACATCAACGACAACCACCGCGCCAGCTTCCGCTACAGCAACCTGGAGCAGGCCAAGGTCCGCCCGGAAGGCTCCAACAGCAGCACGCTGGCCCTGAGCTCGTCGTGGTTCGTGCACGAGAAGGCGGTGAAGAGCTACGTGGGCCAGGTCTTCAGCGACTGGACCGACACGTTCTCGACCGAGTTCAAGGTGTCCTACCGCGACTACTCGGCGGTCCGCGTGGTGCCCGGCGTCATGCCGCAGATCACCATCTACTTCGGCGGCAGCGAGACCGCGCCGAGCGGTGACGCCATCCGCATGGGCGTCGAGCGCAGCTCGCAGAACAACATCCTCAAGACCAAGACCTGGAACTACTTCGGCGCCGCGACCTGGACGCTGGGCGACCACGACGTCAAGTTCGGCCTCGAGTACAGCGAGAACGACATCTACAACTTCTTCGCCCAGGACTACTGGGGCAACTACACGTTCTACGGCCTGGACAACTTCCGGATCGGCAAGTGGACGACCTACGCGCTGAAGACCGAGTCCTCGCCCGGCTCGATCCCGGCGCAGTACACCAACAAGAACCTGGGCGTGTTCCTGCAGGACACCTGGTACGTGTCGCCGAACCTGACCCTGACGTTCGGCGTGCGCGCCGACCGTCCTGAGACCGACCCGGCGCCGCAGTACAACGCCCGCGCCCATGCCGACTGGGGCTACGACAACACCCGGACCTACAGCGGCAGCTTCGTGGTCCAGCCGCGCTTCGGCTTCAACTACATGTTCGACAGCGAGCGCCCGACCCAGGTGCGCGGTGGCATCGGCCTGTTCCAGGGCGACGCGCCGCAGGTGTGGGTCGGCAACAGCTACAGCAACACCGGCCTGAACGCCATCACCTACTCGCAGCGCCTGGGCAACGCCGAGGACTGGGATGACCTGCCCTTCAGCCCGGACGGCAACAACCAGCCGGTCCCGTCGGACCCGGCCGCGGCGCTGATGGACGTCAACCTGATGGCCAAGGACTTCAAGCTGCCGTCGATCTGGAAGGCCAACCTGGCGTTCGAGCATGAGCTGCCCTGGCACGGCGTCATCGCGTCGGCCGAGCTGATCCTGACCAACGTCAAGAACGGCCTGTTCTACCGCAGCCTGAACCTCGGCCCGGGCTACATCGGCCCGGATGGCCGCGTGCTCTACTACAACCCGGCCGCCGAAGGCCGCGCCTGGACCACGAACGATGCCCGCTTCGGCCGCAACCCGGCCTACAACTCGGTGTTCCTGATCGACAACACCAACAAGGGCAAGAGCGAGCAGCTGACGGTCTCGCTGACCAAGCCCTGGACCGCGGACAGCGACTGGTCCTGGAGCCTGGCGTACACCTACACCCACGCCACCGAGGTCGGCGCCCTGACCAGCTCGACCGCGAGCTCCGGCTGGGGCTACCAGTACGGCTTCAACATCAACGAAGAGGTCTCGCGTAACGGCCGTTACGTGATCCGCGACCGCTTCATGGGCACGCTGGACTGGAAGCACAAGTTCTTCGGTGACTACGAGACCCGCGTGGGCCTGGTCTACGAGGGCCGCAGCGGCCGTCCGTTCAGCTACGTCTTCGTGAACGACGCCAACGGCGACAGCCGCACCGCGAACGACCTGTTCTACGTGCCGAAGGGCCCGGGCGACGTGCTGTTCGGCACCCTGAGCAACACCGGCGTGTTCACCCCGGATCCGGCGATGGAGCAGCGCTTCTTCGAGTGGCTGGGCCAGCATCCGGAGCTGAAGCGCTTCGCGGGCACCTATGCCCCGGCCAACGCCTTCCGCGCCGGCTGGGTCAACACCTTCGACCTGCGCATCAGCCAGGAGCTGCCGGGCCTGTTCGACCGCCACAAGACCCTGGTCTGGCTGGACATCCAGAACATCGGCAACCTGCTCAACAAGAAGTGGGGCCGTATCTACGACTACGGCTTCCTCGCCGATTCCCGGGTGGCCACGCTGCAGGGCATCTACGACGGCAAGTACGTGTACAACTACCGCTTCGCCGACGATCCGACGCCGGCCAACAACGACGCCGACGGCGTCAACGCCGGCATCTCGCAGTGGTCGCTGCAGGTGGGTCTGAAGTACGAGTTCTGATCCACTGCCGCTGCCGCGGCATGACGGGAAACGGCCGGGGCGACCCGGCCGTTTCCTTTTGCGGGGAGGCTTGCGCTACAGTCCCGTCCCTGGAGAAGAGGCAGACAAGATGGAACAGAAGACGGAAACGACGGCGGCGAGGGCGCTGCCGGTGGTGAACGCCAGGATCTACCCCAAGGGCGGGCTCGACGTGCTGTCGCGCGACGAGGTGGCCAGGCTCAAGGACGCCTCCAGCGGAGGCATGCACGACCTGCTGCGCCGCTGCGCGCTGGCCGTGCTGACCAGCGGCAGCGCCTCGGACGACCCGCGCGCCGCGCAGGAGCTGTACCCGGACTTCGACATCCACGTGCTGCAGCAGGACCGCGGCATCCGCCTGGACCTGGTCAACGCCCCGGCGATGGCGTTCGTGGACGGCGAGATCATCCGCGGCGTGGCCGAGCTGCTGTTCGCGGTGGTGCGCGACCTGGCCTACATGGCCATCGAACTGACCCCGGACAACGCGGACCTCGAGACCTCCGAAGGCCTGACCAACGCCGTGTTCGGGCTGCTGCGCAACGCCCGCATCCTGCAGCCGTCCGAACCCAACCTGGTGGTGTGCTGGGGCGGCCACTCGATCGGACGTGACGAGTACCAGTACACCAAGAACGTCGGTTACGAACTCGGCCTGCGCGGCCTGGACATCTGCACCGGCTGCGGCCCGGGCGCGATGAAGGGGCCGATGAAGGGCGCCACCATCGCCCACGCCAAGCAGCGCCGGCCGCGCGCGCGCTACATCGGCATCACCGAGCCGGGGATCATCGCCGCCGAGTCGCCGAACCCGATCGTCAACGAGCTGGTGATCATGCCGGACATCGAGAAGCGGCTCGAGGCGTTCGTGCGCATCGGCCACGGCATCATCGTGTTCCCGGGCGGCGTCGGCACCGCCGAGGAGATCCTCTACCTGCTCGGCATCCTGCTGCGCGAGGAGAACGCGCGGATCCCGTTCCCGCTCATCCTGACCGGGCCGACGGCGGCAGCACCGTACTTCGAGCAGATCGACCAGTTCATCCGCCTGACCCTGGGCGAGGCCGCGGCCAGCCGCTACGAGATCATCATCGCCGACCCGGAACGGGTGGCCAAGCGCATGGTCGCCGGGATCCGCAAGGTGCGCGAATACCGGATCGAGCAGAAGGACTCGTTCCACTTCAACTGGGGCCTGCACATCCCGCTGGACATGCAGAAGCCGTTCGTGCCGACGCACGAGGCGATGGCGTCGCTGGACCTGCACCATGGCCGCAAGCCGCAGGACCTGGCCGCGGACCTGCGCCGCGCCTTCTCCGGCATCGTCGCCGGCAACGTCAAGGAGGACGGCATGCGCCGCGTCGAGCGGCACGGCCCGTTCGAGATCCACGGCGACCAGGACATCATGCAGGCGCTGGACGCGCTGCTGCGGGCCTTCGTGGAACAGCGGCGCATGAAGATCTCCGGCGAGTACAAGCCCTGCTACCGCGTGGTGGCCTGAAGCCGGGGGCAGGCCTCAGCCTGCCGTCCCGGCGATGGCCGGGATCGACAGCTCGGCGACGTATTCGCCGGCGTCGTTGCGTGTTTCCAGCCCGCCGCGCCCGCCGGTGAACGCCTCGATCCGCGCCCTGACCGCGGCCAGGCCCACCCCGTGGCCATCCGCGTCCGATGGCGCGTTGCGTGGCAGCGTGTTGCGCACCGTGACCACCGCCATGCCGTCGCCGGCCCGCAGCGAGACGGCGATGCGGCCGCCGGCGGCGTCCGGCTCGATCCCGTGCCGGATCGCGTTCTCGACCAGCGGCTGCAGCGACAGCGGCGGCACGGCGATGCCGTCGATCGCGGGGCAGGGCTCCGGGATCTCCCAGTCGAGCCGCAGGCGCTCGCCGAAGCGCAGGCGCTCGATCTCCAGGTAGCGGCGGGCCAGGGACAGTTCCTCCTGCAGCGGGATCTGCCCGCGCCCGCCGAGCGCGGCGCGGAACAGGTCGGACAGGTCCAGCAGCAGCCGTTCCGCCGCGTCCGGCCTTGCGCGCAGCAGGGCCAGGCCGGTGTTGAGGGTGTTGAACAGGAAATGGGGGCGGATCCGCGCGCGCAGCGCTTCCAGTTCCGCCTGCTTGGCCCGCAGCGCCAGCTGGCGGGCATGCCACTGTGCGTTGAAGGCGGCCACGCCGATCAGGCCGACGACGAGCGCGATGGCGGCCAGCCGCAGGACGAACGTCACCCAGCCCCCGCCCGGGGCCAGCGGCAGGTCGCCGAGTGCCACCCAGGCCAGCCAGCCGACGAAGCCGGTGGCCAGCAGCAGCGCCGCGAGCGCAACCTGCGCGACCACGGGGGGCGGCGCTTCGGCCAGGCGGCGACGGGCGAGGTAGAGGATGCCCAGCGCCATGAAGGCCACCCACTGGATCGTGAGCGAGGCGATGCCGAAATAGGCCAGCCGGTCGCCCGCCACGCCCGGCGCCAGCGCCAGCACCACGGCCAACGACTCACCCGCGAGCACGACCCACAGCAGGGCCCGGGCCTGCCAGAGGGTGTCGAGCGGGCGCAGCGTGTCGCGGACGGGGGCCATGCGCGTACGGGTCGGAAAGCGTCGGGGGCGATTGTGCCCGAGAGCGTGGGGCCGTGCCGGCCATGCGGCCCGGGCGGGGCGGCCACCCATGCCCCGGATCCTGCCGTTCGTCCCGGCGCCGCTGGAGTCCGGCCGGGGGGCTGGATATGTTGGGCCGTCCATGAAGGGGGACTGCATGCATCCTTCCATCCGACCGATTGCCGCCGGAGGCGGTGCCTGCGCCGGATGGCGCCCGCAGGCCGGCTTCACGCTGATCGAACTGATGGTGACCCTCGCGGTCATCGCCATCCTCGCACTGGTGGCCGTGCCGGCGACGCAGTCGCTGGTCAATGGCAACCGGCTGGCCGGCGTCACCGGCGACCTCACCGCCGCCGTGCAGCTGGCCCGCTCCGAGGCCATCCGCCGCAGCGCGCGCGTCACCATGTGCCGCAGCGAGGACGGATCGACCTGCGCCAACGGCACCGACTGGGACCGCTGGATCATCATCGGCCGTGACAACGCCACCGGCCGCAACGACATCATCCGCGATGTGACCGTCGCCGCGCCCGTCCGGGTGGTCGGGCCGGACGACGGCCTCGTTTTCCGGTCCTCGGGGATCCTCGACGAGGAGGAGCGGCTGGTCGTATGCATCGACACCAGCAACCCCGCCGACAACAGGAGGAGCATCACCGTGCTGATCAGCGGCGCGATCACCGCCGGGCGCGAAAGCGGAGACTGCCCATGAACCGTGGAAACCGCCTGCGGCCCATGCGGCCGCCCTTGCACTTGCACAACACGCCGCGCCGGATGCGCGGCGTCAGCCTGGTCGAGGTGCTGGTATCGGTCGTCGTGATCGGCATCGGCCTGCTCGGCATCGCTGCCATGCAGTCCGTGGCACTGCGCGGCTCGCAGGGTTCGCTCGAGACCAGCCAGGCCGTGATCCAGACCACGGCCATCCTCGAGGCCATCCGCGCCAACCGCGCGCGTGCGGCCGATTACAACACGGCCGGCATGGTCTGCAACGTCCCCGCGGCCGCCGGAACCCTGGCGCAGCGGGACCTTGGGAACTGGCTGACCTCGCTGAAGGCGACCATCGGTACGCCCGGCGACGATACGACCTGTGGCCAGATTTCCGGCTGCCCCGCCAACTGCGAGGTCACCGTGCGCTGGGACGACAGCCGCGCCGGCGGCTCCGCCACGCGCACCCTGGTCACGAGGACGCGCATATGAGCCGGATGTCGCATCGGAGACGCCGGGACGCCGCCGGTTTCGGCCTGATCGAACTGATGATCGCGATGGTCCTGGGGCTCATCGTGATCGGCGCAGCGTTCGCGGTGTTCATGTCGAACCAGAGCACGTTCCGCGCGAACGAGGGGCTGGCCCGGATCCAGGAGGGCGTGCGCGTGGCCTTCGAGCTGATGTCGCGCGACATCCGCGCGGCAGGCGGCTCGGCCTGCTCCAACGTCTCGGTCGTGGAAACGACGGATGCAGATTCCCTGCGTTTCCGGGATACGCCCATCACGGGCAATGCCAACGAACTGACCGTGACTTCGGGCGACGACATGGCCTACCGGGTCGTCGCCTCGACCTCGAGCTCGGTGACCCTGGATCCGGACCAGGTCGACGACGCGCGGGAGGTGTTCGAGGAGGATGACCTGCTCCTGCTGTGCAACGCGCGCAAGACCTTCCTCGTGACCGCCACCGGGGTCACGGCGGACACGATCAGCCACACCCCGCTGCCCGACGGTTACGTCCCGACGTCCGACGAGTACGCTCCGCCGGATGCGGTGATGCTCGCCAGGTTCCGCAGCGTCCGCTGGTTCGTGGCCGACAACGGCCGGGGCGGCAGCTCGCTGTACGTCTCGCGCCTCGGCGGCACCCCGGAGGAGGTCGTGGAAGGCGTCCAGAACATCACCTTCTCCTACCTGCGCGACGGCGCGAACCAGTACGTGGCCGCGCCGGGCAGCTGGAACGACGTGGTCGCCGTGCGGATCGACATGACGCTCACCGGGGACGACATCGACGGGCAGGCCCTGACGCGCACCGCGTCGAACGTGGTCAGCCTGAGGGGGCGCACGCTATGAAGAAGCATCGCTTTGCAGGCACGCCCGGCGCGCGGCGCCAGTCCGGCGTTTCGCTGGTCATCGTGATGGTGCTGCTCATCGCCATGTCGCTGCTCGGTGTCGCCATCCTCCGCAGCAGCGCCATGCAGGAGCGCATGGGCGCCAACCTGCGTGACCGCAGCTTGGCCTTCCAGGCCGCCGAGGCGGCGCTTCGCTACGCCCAGGACGTCATCCTTGGCGGCGGGGCCTGGGATACCAACGTGCCCACGCCTGCCGACTGCAACAACCTGGGCATCTGCCCGCCCGGTACGAAGGAAAGCGACGTGACCTGGCGCGACGTCCCGGCCGCGGCGTTCGACGCGACCGCCGCCGGCCTGGCGGCACAACCCGAATACTGGATCGAATACCTGGGCACCGGGCCCGCGCGCAAGGGCGCCTGCGACTCGCTGCCGCCCTCGCTGGACTGCAAGAGCCCGATGTACCGCATCACCGTGCGCAGCCGCGCGGAGGGCCGCGCGGACGTCGTCCTGCAATCCACGGTCGTCAGCCGAATTCCGGATCCGGGAGCCTGATCCATGACCAGCCGACACTCCACCGCAATCCGCCACCGCCGAACCCCGCGCAGCCAGCGTGACTGGTGGGCCGCGCCTGCGGCTTTCCTGGCGACGCTTCTGGCGCTACCGGCGAGTGCCAATATCAACATTCCAGATGCCCCGCTAACGACAGGCGCACGCGTTCCGCCGAACATCCTGTTCATCCTGGACGACTCGGGATCGATGGCGTTCGACGCCATGCCCGCCAGCGCGGTCACCAGTGACTGGAAGACCCGCACCTACGTCCACAACACGGTCTACTACAACCCCTTCAAGACTTACCAGCCCTGGATCCAGGCGAACGGCGAGCCGATGACCGGTGGCACGTCCTACCGCGCCGTGTACGGAAGCTTCAATCTGGTCGGCGGAACCACCATCGATCTCTCGGACCCCAACAGTTGCCAACGATACAACCGCAATAACGATGCGACCACCGACGAGTACAGGTCGGGGGGGACCCTCGTCTGTGGCGGCGTCCAGACGTTCTACGTGCCCAAGGACACGACCAATACCGATGCGACATATCTTTCCAACCAGGCGAATTACTACCGTTACCAGATCCTGACCGACGGCCGCATCATCCGCAGCCAGTGGCTTCCGCGAGAGGGTTCGCCGCCCAACTACAACAACGGCCCGGAACTCAACTCGGGTTGCACCAACACCAACAACACCACGACCTGGCGCAACTGCACGCGTGTCACGCCGACCGGACGCACGGAAGAGGCCGAACGCAACAACTACGCCACCTGGTTCTCGTATCACCGTACCCGCATGAAGGCGGCCAAGGCGGGTGCCAGTGCGGCGTTTGCCGAGCTGGGCACCAATGTGCGCGTCGGCTTTCGGACCATCTGGCAGCGGAACGGAAGCAACACCAGCGGCAACTGGCCGCGCCAGGACGTGCCGATCCCGGTGCAGTACAACGATGGCCTGTTCGACGACGTGACCGTGGGCGGAAACGTGTATGACAACCGCACCAAGTGGTACAGCCGTCTGCACAACGCCATCGGCTATAGCGGCACGCCGCTCCATGGCGCGCTGTACCAGGCCGGCCAGTATTTCAGCAGCGACGCCGCGACCGGGCCGTATGGGCCGCAGACCGGCGCGGACCAGCTCGCTTGCCGCCAGAACTTCGTGATCCTGACGACGGATGGCTATTGGAACGACTGGAGCAACTACCCGGCCGCCAGCCGCGTGGGCAATGCTGACGGCACCAGCAGCGCAACCATCACGGAGCCCAGCACCGGCGCCTCGTTCACGTACACCGCCGGGCCTCCGTACGCCGACAGCCACGGCGGCACGAACGGCACCCTGGCCGACGTCGCGATGCACTTCTGGAAGCGCGACCTGCGCCCCGACCTGCGCAACATCGTGCCGACGACGTCGTCTAACCCGGCATTCTGGCAGCACATGGTCACGTTCGGCCTGTCGATCGGCCTGAGCGGCAACACCGGATTCAAGAGCGTCACCGACGTGCCCGCGGACTACGATGGCTGGCCAGACCCCATGGATAAGGAAGATGCCGACCGCATCGACGACCTGCTGCATGCAGCGGTGAACTCGCGCGGTGCGTTCGTGGCGGCCTCGGATCCCGATGAGTTCACCAACGGGCTGAAGGCGGCGCTTGCCGCCATCGTGGAGCGCACGGGCTCGTTCTCCAACGTAGCGGCCAACTCCACCTCGTTGGATGCCGGAACCCGGGTGTTCCAGGCCAACTACGTGTCGGGCGTATGGACGGGCGAGTTGAGGTCGCAGCCGGTGACCATCGCCGGTGGCGTGGAGACGGTCGATTGTTCGGGCGGAACCCAGCCGGCCAACGGCTGGTGTGCGTCGAAGGGCATCCCGACGACGGGGCGGAAGGTCTACACGTCCGATGGCCACTTCGACGGCGCCACCCTGACGGCCACCACGCCCAACCAGGCGCCACGGAAATTCCCATCAGAGGCGACGGAGGCTCAGCTCGAGAGCCTGGCAAGGCCTGGTCCAGTTCTGGAGGCGCCGGTTTCCGGAGAGCAGAACGCCGCCTACATCGCTGGTGACCGCTCGCTTGAAATGAGCGAGGGTGGTTCCCTGCGTAATCGCAATCACCTGCTGGGCGATATCGTCGGTTCTTCGCCTGCATACGTGGAGGATACGGGCACCGTTTACATTGGCGCGAACGACGGGATGCTGCATGCTTTTGACGCGGCGAGTGGTGATGAACTCTTTGCCTACATCCCGGGGATCATCAACTGGCGCAATCTGTCCGAACTCAGCCGGCCCGATTATGGACATCGCTATTTCGTCGACGGGCCGATCGTGGTTACCTCGCGACAGCAGACGCCAGGCAAGAACCTCTTGGTGGGTACCCTCGGAAAGGGCGGAAAGGGGTTGTTTGCCTTGGACGTCACTGTGCCGAAAAGCTTCGGCGAGGGCAACAACGTCCTGTGGGAGGTACGCGACACGCCGAACGGGAACATGGGGCTGGTGCAGGGTAAGCCGATCCTTGCCAGGGTCAGGGGCGGCGCCACGGCCACCAAGAACGCGGTCGTGCTGGGCAACGGCGTGAACAGCACCAGCGGCAGGGCTGCGCTGATCGTGCTGGATCTCGACACGGGTGACGTGATCCGGGAGATTGCCGTCGGCCCGACCGGGGTGTCGAACGGCCTGTCCGCGCCCGCAGGCGTCCTCGGCCCGGATGGCCGGACCCTGGCCTATGTCTATGCAGGGGACATGCTCGGCAACGTCTGGAAGTTCGACCTGACCAGCAATGATCCGGCCAAATGGGACGTGACGCGGCTGTTCACCGCCACTGATGATGAAGGCAACGCCCAGCCCATCACCGCCGGCATCGCGGTCGCGACGCACCCGCTGACGAACAAGAGGTGGATCTTCTTCGGCACGGGCCGCTACCTGACGACTGATGATGTCAGCAGCACTGCGGTGCAGAGCATGTATGGCTTTGTCGACGATGGCACGCCGATCGTCCGCAGGGGGGCGGGTGCCAATCTGACCTCGCGCACGGTGCAGGTGACTGGAAACGTCAGTGGTTACCCGGTCAGGGGCTTCGAAGCCAACACGCCATTGCCGCCCAACTCCAAGGGTTGGTTCATCGACTTGCCGGAAAGCGGCGAGCGCATCGTGCAGGATGCGCAGGTGGTGTCCACCTTCCTGATCACCGCCAGCGTCATCCCAAGCGGCGACGCTTGCGAATCGGGCGGTAGAGGCTTCATCAACGCGCTGGATGCCTTTACCGGAACCAGTGCCGGCGGTTCGTACTTCGATCTGGATGGAGACGGCAGCACGAGCGACGAAGTGATCGGTACCCCGCCCCGGCCTGTGGGCTCCGTGAACGTGGGAGGCGGCATGCCGACCTTGCCGAACCTATTGCGCGGCCGGTTCGTGGTCGGCGGGTCCGAAGGCTCCGACGTTCGCGGTACGCGGACACTTGCGCCCCGTTGGGATCGGGCGTCCTGGCGCGAGATCAGGAGGGATTGATCGATGAATCCAAATATCGAGAAGCAGTTTGCCGTTCGTCGCATGTCGGGCTTCAGCCTGATCGAGGTGATGATCGTGGTCGCGATCATCGGCATCCTCGCCGCCATCGCCCTGCCCAGCTACAACGAGCACGTCCGCAAGACCCGGCGGGCGGCAGGGGCCGCCTGCGTCCTGGCGGTGGCCCAGCAGCTGGAGCGCTGGTACACCACCAGGCTGACGTACGAGGGCGCAGTGGCGGATACCTCGGCGTGCCAGGACAACGCGCTGGAGTTCTATACCATCCAGGTCGGGAACCTGGGCGCGAAGACCTACCGGGTGACGGCGGCGCCGACCGGCCGCCAGTCCGGCGACTCCTGCGGCACGCTGAGCGTGGACCAGGCCGGGACGCAACTGCCGGCCACGCCTGGCTGCTGGTAGCCGGGCGGCCGGCGGG
>Ga0065720_1020701_pt1 | contig 13189 bp, 9 predicted proteins | sample Thericmetagenome_FD_59107 | JGI IMG/M metagenome (GOLD analysis project Ga0065720, IMG submission 59107) | Thermophilic microbial communities from the Joint Bioenergy Institute, California, USA of rice/straw/compost enrichment - eDNA_2 v2... | ecosystem: Engineered > Solid waste > Grass >... | reverse complement strand
AGAATTTTGTAACCTATATCAAAAATATAGGAATTCAGCAAAAGTTGTCATACAAAACCTAGAATACAAAGAAATTTGAACCCATTACAAGTAAGAGGAAGAATGAAATAAGAACTGAATTTTAAAGAAATTGTTAGTAAAATCCATAAGTATTGATTTTCTCACTTTTTCGCAGCGACTGAAGATATGCTTCATGAGAGTGCTGATACAAAGTATCAACCCATTTCCCAACAAGAAGTTTTAAATCAGTGAGCCTAGGAAATTAGACAGTTTAATTTGTAATTTACAGTCCAGAAAGTTTATTTCCAAAGCAAGCCTCCAATTTTTCTTTATTATAAAATCCATGAATGATGTCATATTCACCATTGGTAACTTCAGGATCAAAATTGGTAGTATCATTTTGTTCTACAAATAAGACAGACAAACAATATTTGATACCTATAACCGAGAGAGGATCACTTTTAGCTTCAGGTAAAAGATTGAGATATGTGGGTCTCATTTTTTTCTCTGGGACCAGATCTTTGAGATAGTCCATGACTGAATGATAAAATAATGACCCAATAATTGTTGACTTTTGGTCATTTAAAAAGTTATATTGTAGAGCCTTCGAAGATTGCATTATAATATTGTATAAGAAAATTCGGAGTACAACCATCCCTCCTAATAAAAGCTTTGATTGAGCGTTATGAACATTTCTAAGTACTTAGTGGGAACGACCTTTATTTACTTTAAAGCTCCATCTTGATTAAACTCCAGCCTTTCAAGTTCAAATTTTGAGAAAAAATCTGAAGGCAAAAATGCTCCAGGTTCGGATATTTTGGCTAAACAGGAATAGCATTCACTGCTTAGATTACCAGCAAATTTACAGAGTTTATTAATAATCGTCCTGAAATGTTCCTGAAAGTAATTAAGAATATAACAAAAATCCTACTCTCACAGACTCAACCGCCCGAGATCTCTTACTTGAATCTGACATGGAGTTAAATAGTGAAATATCAACTGTTCTTTCATTGAGCAATCGAACAAGGTCATTTTTGGCAATTTTGACGATATATTGCTGTGCTGCCTATTATATGAGCTCTAAACAGAGAAAAATCTCACAGAATAGATGGTAATGAATCTTTCTTGAGCATCAAACTCTTGTGCCTTTCTCTTTTGAATATATCTAGAACGGATTATGTTTTTGATTAATCCTGGATAAATAGCTGCCCAACAAAAAGCACTTATTTTAGACTTTGGATTAAAAGTCTTTTGAGAACCAGAAGTGAAATGGCCATAACTTCTTGACTTTTGCAATGCCTGATCTTGGAAAGAATGGTTTTGTAAATGTAAGGATCGTGAGTTCTCAAGTCTTGGAGTATCTATGAACTTTTGTGGGCGAGCAAGGGATTTAAAGATTGATTGTCTATAGCTAGAGGATTGTGGCTTACTTTGTTGTGTACTACTACTTCGATAGTGGTTAGTAGAGGGCTTCTTCCTTTTTGAACAGCTATCAACACTAGATTCACTTTCATTATCAGAGGTCGTCTCAGACTCAGAGGTTGTAGAGCTAGAGGATCTTGATCTAGTAATTGGCGGTTTTTGAACAATGATTATTGTAGGAGGCTTTGTAATTGGCCTTTTCTGATTTTTCAGTAATGTTTGGACTAAAACTTTTTCAAGCATAGAAGGCTTTTTCTCTTTCTCCTCAGGGGTTGTTGAATTGGATTTAACATTTTCTTGGCTATTTCTGTTGTGATCTAGATTATCATTTTGAATGCTCCTTGTAGACGAAGTGATAATACTTGGCCGTGCATTCATTTTCTTTTTATCTTTTAGTTTCTCTCCGTATGACTCTAGATGTCTCTCACTATATGGAGTGAATTGGTCATTCAGGCTTCTTAAGATATCATCCATCAAAGAAATATTCTTAGCAAATTTTTGGTAGAGATCAGGTTGTTGGTTAAGTTTTCTGAGCTTTTCCTTCTTGTTTAAGATAGAAGATCCGATATCTGGGAAAATAGAATGTTGCTTTTTCTTGTTACAAAAAGTAAAAATAAACTTACGGTATGATGATTCAATGAGCTTCTTGCCGGACTATGAAGTTCTCCTTGAGAGAGAATTTTTCTCTGAGTTGGTGTATTGTTAGTGTAGTCAAAGACCTGCTCTCTTCCCTTTTGAAAATATGGATCCAGGTTTGGAGGCAATAAACTTGTCCCTGAAATTCAAAAAATGAAGGAATTATGCTTACTCAAACTATTACCTTGATTCCAGTCAGAAGGCGGATGATAGTTGTCAGGGGCACCTTTGTGATAAAAAGTGTTTATTCTAGGAAGGTGAAATTTTCTCTAAATTATTAGTTGAAATATAGCCATTCCTACATCATTTTGTGGTGTGTTGAGTAAAACAGATTGAGAGAGGAGATTGTTTTCCATGGTTAAGGCAAAAGAAACTAGGAGGAGATAAATTTAACTTAATTAGATGAAATTCGAAAAAAAATCGCTTATTAAGTTAAAGCTTCAACTCAGATTAATATTTTTTTCCAGAAATATCATTTAAAGATCCACAATTAGACTCAAAATGTTAAGTTTAAGCTGGTTTAGCCCATGATAGATTGAGGAAAAACTTGGTATTTTACTCCAATACAAAAAGAGCTATACATTTCTTCTGTTTTTTACCTTCGTTGATAATCCTCGAGAACATGCCATCATCCCCTTTTAATAAGAGATACAAAAGAATATGAAGCCAAAGATCATTTAGACTCCATAGTACTAGAGTTGCAAATTGTTCATTAATCTAAAGAAAGTGACCCTAGAACATGGACACCCTTTTCTGACTGTTGGATGAGAGAGTTGTTTCATCAAATCGAGATTTTTTCTGAGAGTTTAGCCCAAGAAGCATAACAGTAGACGATCAATTGGAAATCAAACTCAAAAATTCATAAAAGAAAATTGTCTTGCGACCTTTTCAAATTATTTGGAACAATTGCTTGTCAGTTTAATGAGAAACGTATTCCTTTAAGAGCATTGCATTAATTAAGGCTAATTATTTGAATGAGGAGATAATAAATCAAGGAAATGTGAACCAAGACTACACTTCCTAATCAAAGTAGTTAAAACTTAACAATTACATTATTTAGTTAATACTTCTTGGTGAGAGGGTTCTTAGAAACAAGTATCTGATCATGGATATTTGAGGTTAAGCAACTGAATACTCTATAATTATTAAGCCATAACAGCTAAATTTTATTGCACAAACAAAAGAAACAGAGAATTTCATTCTGTGCCGAAGAGTAAACTATTGAATCTTACACTTAAATATTCAAGAATATCCGACCTATGAACACAAAAAACCTAAAGAACTCTTTTAATATTCAGGGCTCTTTTACCTTAGCATCCAATGTACTCGAAACTCAATCAAAACGTACAACTCAACAACCAAGAGCTCCATTTAATCGAGCAGCAAAAGTGGATTCCTGCAAGACAGTTAATATGAGTGTATATAATGCAGGAGTAAAAAGCCCAAAGAAGAATCCACATTCGCCCTTGAATAACACTAAATATGGAATTAAGGGGAGTACAGACCACCCTGGTACTTCCTACACAATCATAAACGCGAAGAAAACTGCATTGAAGTCTCGCAAGTCAAGCACAGATGAGAATAAGAACAGGAGAAATCAAGTCGGTGCACCTACCCAATCTAAAAATTCAAAAATACAAGATGGTCTCCTTTTCACAGACAAGGATTTTGAAGGCTCTAGCCTAATGAGCTCAGGTGCAGATTCATCCATTGATACTTCAAACCTAGCCAGAATTCATGAAGAAAATAACCTGCGTCAAAAGTTGAAAGAACTAACCAACTCATTAGGGAAAATATTGTGCATTGTGGAGAATATAGATCCTCAAAATGAAAAAACAATGAGCTTCGCGATGGGAGCCGATGCCAATATGGATCTTTTGACTACACAAGATCTTCAAGACTTAACTCTCATATTTACTGAGTTGAATTATCTGCTCAGAAGAAAGCATCAACTTTGGGAGGAACCTGAAATATTAGATAAATTGGGAGAATCCACTAATACAGAGATATACCGTGTAATAAATAAACATACAAGAAAAATATATGTGAAGAAAAAGATCAGAATGCTCTCTGTTGGAGAAGTTGACCATAAAATTATGAGAGAGTTATATACTATCTTAATGCTTCAAGAGAATCCATCTCTCTTACAATTAGTTAACTTTGAATATATGCCTGGCAAACAATATTCTATTATCTTGGAATATGGAAAAGGCTCTCTCTTGGATTTTGTCGCATTTTTGAAAGAAAGCAGAATCCAATGGGAAGAGAATTTGCTGACAGAACTATTATACCAACTACACGAGCAGGTCTTATTCCTCCGAGAGCTCAAGATAGTACACAGAGACATCTCACCTAAAAATATAGTAATTACGGAAGACTGGTGCTTTAAACTTAGAAATTACAGTTTGGCTGTTCATGGAGTTGAAGCAGGAAAACAAGAACTAGATATTGCTGGTACTGAAGGATATTCAGCTCCTGAAATAGTTGAGTGCATAACGAAGGGTCAAGTTACCTGTGTATACGATCCATATAAAGCTGAAATTTTTTCAATTGCTATGACTATAATGTCATTAGTATTATGGAAAAACCCTCTCGAGGTTGAAATTACGAGAGATCTCAAGGAGATAAGTCGTCATTACCCTCGACTTGCAGATATGTTGAAAGTGGCTTTCTTTGATAGAATGATCCCCATAAGGGAGATAAAACTTGGAAGAGGCTTAGATCTCTCTAATAAATTGAAAAAGGTTTACAATAGATATACTTTGGATAAGATATATGATAAAATGAAACTCTTTCCACATCCAGATTTTCAAAAATACTCTCCTTTATCCTTCTTCGATGACGTAGATTATTGGCTGAATAAAAGGTCCGAAGAATCCAAGGCATCTTCCCAAGACCTTAAGGAAAAGAGTAGAGTTCTATTTATTAATGGTTGTATTCTTGAGACACAAGGAAAATATGACGAAGCCATACAAAAGTATTCCGAGACCCTCAGCATAGAACAGAGCATTGGAGATAGTTTCATCTTGATTGAATGCTACTCTAAGATTGGTGGAGTTTTTATATTACAAGAAGAATTTCCTGAAGCCTTGAAAAATTATATAAAGGCTCTTGAAGTTTGTAATAAGATCCTTGCGGAGGACCATCCTGAGAAGGCAAGACTATGCTTCAAAATTGGAAATATATATTTGGTCCAGAAAAATTTCGAATCAGCTCTCAACTACTTTACAGAAAACATCAACATTGGAAATAAAAGATGTGATGAGTTGGTCCCATATCTTCCTAACGCATACGAAAATCTTGGTATAATTTATTCGAAAGAATCCAGGTTCGAAGATTCAGTCACCAATTTCAAAAAAGCCTTAAATCTTAAATTGAAATTATATGGGGAATATCATTCCGAAGTTGTGAAAACATATCAGGCTCTTGCTGAGACTTTACTCAAAAATGATAAGTTTGAAGAAGCTCTTAACTACTATAAGCTCGTCCTTGAGATCAGAAAGGATGTTCATGGAGAACACCATTTCCTTGTGGCCTATGCTTACAATGATATATGTAGGGTTTATCTTAAATCAAAGCAACTTGAGCAAGCTCTCAAGCATTATCAAATGAGTCTACAAATATTAAAGACTGCATTAGGTGATGATCACCTGGAGGTAGCCAATGCGTATAGCAATATCGGTCTGGTTTGTTTTAGACTTAAACAATATCCTACAGCTCTGGAGAACTATTATGAAAGTCTTAAAATTAGAGCTCAAATATTTGGTAATGACCATCCTGAGCTGGCTGATGAATATAACAATATTGGACTAGTCTATTTGGAGGTAGATAAAAATATGGAGGCGTTGGAATATTTATTAAAGTGCTTACAAATAAAGATCATGTCAGGCCAAGATAGATCAGAGTTTGGAGCATATCATTATAACTTAGGAGTTGCCTTCTACAAACTTGGAAATTATGAAGAAGCCATAGATAACTTTAAGAGGTCCTTAGATCTCGAGAAAAGCTCTGGTGTTGAGGATAATGATATCACTGCCGATATATATCACTATCTCGGTTTAGCTAAAAAAGCTCAAGGAAACCTTGAAGAAGCGTTAGATGATATTTCAAATAGTTTGAGAATCAGGTTCAAGATCTCCAAGGAAGAGGATCTCAGCATTGCACATTGTCATGATGATATTGCTTTGATTTATGAAGCTCAAGGACTGATGAAAGAAGCACTCGAAAACCACAAGAAATCTCTAGAAATAAAACTCAGATTTTTAGGAGAAGATGATCCCATTGTAGCAAAGAGTTTTAACGATATTGGCCTTGCAAACTTCGCTCTACAGAATTATGATGAGGCACTTCAAAATTATTTTAAATCTCTCAAAATCTGTTTCAAGACATGTGGTGAGCAAGACCCGCAAACAGGAGTCTGTTATAGAAACATTGCATACACATATTTCGAGCAAAAGAACTATAAAGTTGCAGAGAATTTCATTCTGAAAAGTCAAGATATCTTATCCAAGCACTACGGTAAGGAACATCCATATATATTAGAATCTATTGAATTACTTAACCAAATAAAGGCAATATTGACTCCTTCAGATGTAACTGGAAAAGAGCCTCTTGAGAGTATACAATCAATAGAAGAAAAATCCACTCAAGATATTACTTCTGTTGAAGAGAGCAGCAATATAAAGAATAATGATGAAGCCTCTAAGGCAGAAGATAGTAGTAACAAAGAAAACGAACATAAAGAAGAGAGTATAAGTACTAAAGAAGATCATATAGCTAAAGAAGAAGAAAAACCAAAAGAAATTATGACAGCCACCTATATAATGGTAGCTTTATTTATCATATTGGCTTTGCTAATTTTGAAAGTAACATTCTGATTGAAGAAAAAAGGAGAATAGAACATTTCAAGAAGGGTGATTCCTATCATTTGAAGGAATTGATCATTTATTACTTTTTTATGTTAATACATTTATTCATTCATATCTATAAAATATGACTTTGTGGTGCAATTCATTATTAAGATAGGCTTCAGAATAGCCACAAAAGTTAATTAAGAGAAGAGTAATAAAATTGAACAATCTCACAAACGTCAATGTTCTGAGGTCAGAAAAATTGGATTGTTAGTTCAAATATTTTGAGACTACTCATTTGTCAATGATAATGCTAAATAATAAATACAAATACAAAATGGGTATCCAAGCATTGACAAGACGCTATATTCCCTATTACAACATGAGTATAGCAAAGAAAATGACCAAAATTCCTGATGTGATGGCAATTAATTTAGAACTGAGTATAAATGAGCAACTTGCACTAGTTCCCTGTGCCACAGTCACTGATATGATGGGGTCTCCTTTGCTCACTCCTTCTGCGTCTGTACTAGCTTCTGTAAGCAACGGATAATATGTCCATGTGACTGTTACCCCATCTATCTTCTTATATGTTGTTTTAACTCCGGCTGTTCCATCAATATCAGTGGAATCGTCCCAAGGAAGATTAACCATTGTATCTGTTTTCCAGCCATAATCGTTGCAACCTGAAGTCCATTTACCATCAGCGATATACATATTTAATGTTCCAGTGGAGTCACCTTTTGTGATTCCTACTAATGAATCTTTATCAGGACAGCAGCAAGCAGTTGAGGAACAACCTTGATAAACTCCCCATTTTCCAATATAACTTTTCGCCTTTGTGAATGCAAAGTTCAGGACTACTACAAGAATGAAAGTTAGGAGCTTCATTGAAACTTCCCCTGTGTTAATAATTTTTATTTTATACCTGATCGTACTATTCCAAGAAAAATCTCTTTGCACCTAATTTCTAACCATAAAGTTATGTCCTATCTTGACAGCAATCAAGTCATTGATTCAATTAGATATATACAAGAAAAAAGACTGTTTCAACTTTATGCTTGCGCGAAATGAAAGTTAATTATTAAATTCGTTGGGAAAATTTTTGACATGATAATATTCAGAAAAGTTATATCTAGGGCCTGAATCTGCTCTTCATTCATAGTAGGCATAAAAATCTTGAATTCCAGACTGCAAGACTCTACAGAGCTTTGAATCAATGTTTTAGATAATTCATAAAAGCTCGCAATAAATGCAGGATCTGATTTGAGTTCCTTTTGTTGGCACTCAAAGTCAATGTGGAATTGCTGCACCTTATTCACAAAATTATTTTCAAAGATTATTTTAGCAATTTCCTTCAAATTGTGAGAATTTAAATCTTTCCTTATTTTTAAGTGCAACTCCTTTAGAGGTGAAACTCTATTCAGAGCTGCACCGACTTGATAAGAATACTTCAAATTTTCCAACGATTCGCAGTTAATTTTTAGCACACTTGTTGGGCAGCCTTGTCTAATTGAGCTTAGGGATTTGATCATTTGTTTCTGGACATTCAAATGAGTATTATCTAGGGATAAGACCAAAGTTTGAATAGATTTTGATGCTTGAATAATTTTTTCGAAAGCAGATATCATGTTTTGATTGTATTTGTCCAAGCTATAATTTAATTCTAATCGGTCAAGTTTCACATGGATTGACTTTAGAATATTGATGATCTCAAATTTTGTTAGAAGAGTGTTAATGTGAGAATAATAACTCAAGTGGGTTAAATTAATGGTTTGGGAAGGTCGTCCTAAAGATTTGAGGAATAGCTGATACAGAGAATCATTGCGAGAGATTTCCTCTTGGTAGCTTACACCAGCAATACTTATTTGCTGTTGATAACTGATACTTGTTAGGACTATCCTCTTTGCCTGAAGCTTCTGAAGAATTGCAACAATAGACTGGACTGGGTTTGGGTTTGATTTTGATTTTTCAAGCCCCTTGATAGCTAAGCTAAGTTCTAAATCAAGCTTATTTTTCAGAGTTGAAGGTAGAGAGAGATATCTTGAAAATAGGTTTGATCTTGGTGTGATTGTAGATGACAAATACAAGTTTTTGAGAAAGATTGCTTTTGGAATATTAATCCAAAAGGACTTCAGAAACATCTCCTGACTTTTTTCTGATTGGCTTAACTGATTAAGATCAATTGATAATTCTTGGATGCTTCTCAACTGTTGAATCGATCCCAGTGGAAGGGAAGCCGCATTTAAGTTCATTTTAATTGCATAAGAACAGCTTTTGATTATGTTAGGAATATTTGGAGAAGAAGAATCCAGGACTTTTAGCTCCTTGATTCGATGAATATTTCTTGCTATCTCTTTTTTCTCTTTAACTGTTCCCTCTATTGAAAGACGATTCAGATTTTTGAATGAATGACTCATCTTAAAGAACCCTTCGAATGATTGGTTGTCAAGCTTGGCAGTTCTCAGTCTTCTGAGGTAATTAGAGACCTTATATAACTTCTGCATCTTATTATTTTGTAAACTCAGTCTTTCACAAGTTTTAAACAGAGAAGAAAATATATTATGGACTCTCCTGGACACAGGAAAAGTGATATCATAAGTAAAAGCCTTGAGTCTCCTTTTACAGATAAGCTGGAACTTTTTTTTACTCTTGATGAGGATAGTCTTTAAGAAAATAGGTAGCACCTTTGACATAAAATTGAAATTAACCGAATAGTTTTATTTTAGAATTTAGCCTAGCTAAACAAACCATGTGCTGTGTAGATGCTTGAAATCAAATCAATTCTAACTACAATCTATCTATATTCTTTCTCTTGTTAGTTTGTCTTCAAAAATCCTGAATACGCATATACTAATATAAGATTATCTTGACTACAAAGGTGAGGGAACGATGAAAAGAGTTCAGTTACTCCTAGTTTCAAGGTCTAGATCACTATATGTTTAACTTGAAGTTAGAACAGACCATAATTTCTAGAAAAGACAATATTGACTCTGATCATGTGTTCAGAATATTATTCTATCTAGAATAGTAAGCTAATAAAATTGCAACTAAGACAAAATTATATTTCTCCACTAGATATTATTCTTCTCCTTTTCTAAAATGAACAAACAATTTAATCCAACATCTCCTTCTCATGATAAAATGGCATTGTATGGGGTAAATGATCCTAATCCTCTGTAAATTTCTAGGGAATGACATTGTCATTAAATAATCCACCATATAGTATGACTCCTAAAGCTCAGAAATCTAGCATTCCTATGCTTCCACTTACTCAAAATGATTCAAACATGTTTTACCCCAGAGGTATTTTAATCTCAAGCCTCTAATAAAGATTATAGATAAAAATGTTGGATCATTCACTCCCAAGACACCAAACTCATATCAAATTACAAATTCCTTTCCTAACATGATGATGTCTAACTACTCAATTCCCCCGAATTATCGTCCTCCAGAAATTATGACAGATAGAGTCGTTCCAACAAACAAAAATATTTTTCAACAAAACATTTCTCATAACTTTGCTCAGCCCTTGATATCAAACAATGTGGGGATGGGTCCCAAAGGGTTTCTTCCATCACTCAATCAAAATTCAAATTTTACCCCAAAATCCATTAAATCTATGTCTGACTTAGAACAAAAGATAAACAAGCAAAATGACCTGCTTGAGAAATTAATGAACAAAATGAATAATAATCTTTCTGACAATAACAACTATCAGAATAAAATTGAGCAAGGTCTTGAGGAAATGAAATATAAAGTTATGATGAAACAATTAGAAAGCAAGATGTTAGAAAATAGTAATAGAGAAACTGAAAAAAAGAAGAAAAGAAAAAAGTCTAAGAAAAAGAAAGACATTCAGTCCTTAGTTCTTGATATAATCGCAAATGACCTGAGTAAAAAGAAAAAGAGAAATGATTCTTCTTCTGAGGATTCATCAGATTCTTCTTCTAAATCATCTCCTTTGCTGAGAGAGACAACGAAAAAGACATCTAATCAACCAATTATAATTCTTCCTGATAGGAACAATGAAATCTCTTATGGGTATCCAAATTATCCACCTCAAACAGATTTTTCTCCTCGGCCATCATATGTAAATCAACCCAATTATGGGGGCAAACATCACCATTTCGTGAGTAAAACTTACAATAACCTAGATGATGTAGTGTATGATCCAAACTTTTTTGCTCCTGAAAGAGGGTATAGCGAACGAAGACAGTTTGAACCGAATGCCAATAGTCTTGATCCCAGGATGATCAGGTCTCAAAAATACCAGCCTGTGTATTCACAACAAATCCCTCCACCAAGAAAAATTGAAGATCCTTATGGTTATCATGAAAGAATTTCCATTCACAGTAATCCCGATCATCATGTTGAGGATTATTATTCAACTCCAAGAAGAATGAATAGCCATAATGTGAGCTTCAATAGAAGCCCAGGGAATACAGATACTTCATTAAATCATTCCATCGAAAATGATTACATGGGCAAAAGTACAAACATGAATGATGAAATTATTGAGGTTAGTGATGAAGACCTAACATCTCCTATCGTTAAAGCCAGAACAAGGAAGCCAACCAAAAAGCCAACAATTACAAGAAATATTGGAGGGAAGAGCTTGAAAAGTTTGCGAAGCTTGAAAAAAGCTGATGATACAGAGACAGTTTTTGATTTTGATGAAGAGAGCATAATGAAAAATCAACCTTCTGATAAAAGAAAGAAAGATAAAAGAAAAGTGTCTTGGAAAAAACCAACAACACTTAACCTCAAGAGTTTGTGCTGGGCTATGGTCTATCCTAAATTGCTTATGAAAGATGCCAAGAAAATTGTTATAAGAAAGAGACATCAAACTATCCGAGAAATCCCCAAGAAATTAGACGCTGCATTTGAAGTATAAGATTATAAAGTTTTTAACTCTTTTAGCAATATCAGCAATATATCATTGATGCTGCAGGAAAAGAAATAATTAAAATGTTGGAAGACAAATCTTTCAGTTATATTTTTGTTTCTAATGGAAAATCACTTCAAAAACAAGGATCAGGAATAATAAAAGGTTTGCTTTCTCTAGGGGGATCATCAACAAAGAATATGGATAAAATGTGTGAAGCTCTTGAAGTAAGAATGACGTAAATATAATAATTTTGTAGACACATATCAAGACTATACTCGACAAATTAATTACTTTCACTAAAAGGCTTCCGAAAGATTTCTTTAGCTTTCTTTCTAGCTTAACAGAGAATGGTGGAAGGTTACCTGATGGGTGGCTAACAGAATTTGAAATACACAGGCTTACATTTAGTCATTACGGTGTCTTAAAGTAGATCCACTTAAGTATTGAATTAATCTACTAGAAACATTCAGCCTTGGCATTCAAAGCTTTTGATCTGTAGTATTGTTGTTGTGAGAATGTTTCTGAAAAACGTGTTTATGAATGCTCCAGAGACACTTAACACTGGCAAAGATAATATAGAGAAGTTGTTTAATATTGGATCCTTCCTTTATAATGTGACTATGGAATATTTAAAAACACTAGCTCCAATGAATAAGAAAAATCAAGACGGAGTCATATCTGAATTGAAAATCACACCGGCGCAATCTCCGATGACTGCACTAAGTAATTCATAACCAAATTGTCTTGATCGTTAGATCCTGAATTGCATAAATTTAATGTTGACACACCTAAGTCAAAGGACAGTGAACTGATTGAAGGATTTTATAGTAAAGATCAAATGGGCATTTTGTTTAGAGATAGAGATAGGAAAAAGATGTAAGACACTCTAACTTTTCATAACTAATAGGATTGATACCATCAAGGCTTTAATTGCTGGTTGGGTTGACAAAATCTATGAATATACTCATGAAATATATGAACAAGATCAGAAGGGAAAAGATAAGAAAGCAAAATCTCTCAAAGAACTCTAAGAACAAGGCGGTCCAAGAATTTCTGTTTTATAATAAAACTTTTGGATGTTATCAAATTTTCATTTCTTTACTTTACCATTTGTTGTTACTTTCATATTTAGTGAATATCAAATAATGACATAATGTATAAAAGATTCAAGTTGCAAATAAAAATAGAGATAACAATACAAATCATAGATACCTTTGATAATTTTACAGGAGAGAATCTAGATCAATTGGATCAGAGTGCAAAATGTTTTATCACTTCAAGATAAGATTATGTTTTGATTTGTTAATCGTGTGTAGTATAGAACACATTCATCTTGAGCAGCAAGTAGTCATTGTAAACGTTCCCAAAAAAAAAAAAAAAAAAAAAAAAA
>Ga0065720_1020700_pt1 | contig 13195 bp, 11 predicted proteins | sample Thericmetagenome_FD_59107 | JGI IMG/M metagenome (GOLD analysis project Ga0065720, IMG submission 59107) | Thermophilic microbial communities from the Joint Bioenergy Institute, California, USA of rice/straw/compost enrichment - eDNA_2 v2... | ecosystem: Engineered > Solid waste > Grass >... | reverse complement strand
GAGGAGCTCTACGCCCGCGACGAAGGCATCTCCGGTGGTGCCGCCTCCGCGGAGGAGGCGGCTGTGCACACGGTCCGCGAGGATGCGGAGTAGCTGAGGATGCGGAGTAGCTGAGGATGCGGAGTAGGCACTGCAGCGAGCAGGTACTCCGGCGACAGCGTCGGCACCGCGGTCGAACCGCCCTGTTGATCATGTCGGCGTCGTCCTCGACGCGGGCTGCGGGGTGACCTCAGCGCCTCCTCGTCGTTGCGTTCTGTGACGACAACTGCACGAGGAGTGGGCATGGCACCCAATCCGACCGCGTCGGTGATCGACGCCATCGGCGGGCTGATCGGCACGATCGTGTGGCCGCTGGTCGTACTGGTGGCGTTCTTCGCGCTCCGCCGACCCCTGGAACGGCTGATCTCCGGGCGCCGGGACACCACGAGCCCGCCCGCCGGCATCACCGCGACGCTGACCACCGAGGCCGAGGCGGCCGTGGTCGCCGCGACCGTCGCCCGGGACGCGGGCACCACGCCCGACGAGGCCGCCCGGGTCGTGCGCGAGTCGCGCGCCGCCGCCGAGGAGGCCGCGAGCGTGGGCGGCATGCTGGGCCGCACGGTGCTGTGGGTCGACGAACGCCCCGACAACAGCCGCTACGAGCACGCGATGCTCGCTGCGCTGGGCATCTCGGTGGTCGTGCGCACCAGCGCCGACGAGGCGCTCGCGACGCTGGCGTCGCGGCCGTTCGACCTGATGGTCACCGACCTGCAGCTCGGCCCCGACCCGAACGCCGGCTTCGCGCTGCTGGAGGCGGCTCGCGCCGCCGGTCACCACCTGCCGTGCCTGTTCTACGTCCACCACGCCACGCCCGAGCGGGTGCAGGAGGCGACTCGACTCGGCGCCGTCGGACTGACCAACCAACCGACCGCGCTGCTGCGCACCGCCGCCAAGGTGCTCGCGCCCGTGCCCGCGGCCGGCTGATGCTCGCCGCGCGCCGCGGCCGCTGCGGTGGAACGATCACGGTATGACCCGTCCGATCCGCATCGGCCTGCAGCTCCAGCCGCAGCACGCCGATTACGCCGACATCCGGCGCACGGTCGCGGCGGCCGAGGAGGCCGGGACCGACATCGTCTTCAACTGGGACCACTTCTACCCGCTCTCCGGCGACCCCGACGGCAAGCACTTCGAGTGCTGGACGATGCTCGGCGCCTGGGCGGAGGCCACCAGCCGCGTCGAGATCGGGGCTCTGGTCACCTGCAACAGCTACCGCAACCCGGACCTGCTGGCCGACATGGCGCGCACCGTCGACCACATGTCCGGCGGGCGGCTGATCCTGGGCATCGGCGCCGGCTGGTTCCAGCGCGACTACGACGAGTACGGCTACGACTTCGGCACGCCCGGTTCGCGGCTGGCCGATCTCGCGCAGGCGCTGCCGCGCATCACGGCGCGGTGGGCCGAGCTCAACCCGCCCCCGACCCGCGACATTCCGATCCTCATCGGTGGCGGCGGGGAGAAGAAGACCCTGCGCTGCACCGCCGAGCACGCGAACATCTGGCACGCGTTCGGCGATCTCGAGACGTTCACGCGCAAGAGCGCGATCCTCGACCAGCACTGCGCCGACATGGGCCGCGACCCGGCCGAGATCGAGCGCTCGGTGGGTGTGCAGCGCTCGCCGGACGAGATCGGCGACGCGCTCGTCGAGGCGGGCGCGACGCTGTTCACCGTCGGCCAGGACGGCCCGGACTACGACCTGGGCCTGCTGAAGGAGTGGATCGCCTGGCGCGACGCCCGGCGGTGAGGAACGCGATCCGCTACCGGGCGAGCCCCGCCTCCGGGCCCCAGCGGGCCAGCAGGGCCGCCTCCACGATCGTCATCAGCTCGTAGAGCACGATCGACACGACGACCGCGAGGGCCACGATCGTCCACACGCCCCCGTAGTTTCCGGTGCCGTTGTAGTACGACAGCACCCCGCCCATGCCCTCGAAGCCGACGAGCCACTCGGCGAGCATCGCGCCGACGATCGCGCCGGGCACCGAGATCCGGGCGGAGGCGAGGAACTGCGGCAGCGCCGCCGGGATGCGCACCACCAGCAGCGCCCGCGCCGCCGAACCGCCGTTGACCCGCACGACGTCGATCGCCTGCTGCGGCGCGCCGGTGAGGCCGACGACGATGTTCACCAGCGCCGGGAACAGCACCACGATCCCGGCGATCACCGCGATCGACAGCGTGCCCTGCCCGAAGATCAGCAGCAGGAGCGGCGCCATCGCGACCAGCGGCACCGACCGCAGCGCGATCGCGATCGGCAGGAACGCGAACTCGAACGGCCGCCACGACACCATCCCGATCGCGATCACGGTGGCCGCCACCATGCCGGAGACGAACCCGATCGCGGCGTTGCCCAGTGTGGTGGCCAGCGCGGAGAACGACTCCGCCCGCGCCGCCTCCGCCGTGAGCGACGCCGGTCGCACCCCGCGCGGGGGCTGGTCGACGAACAGGTACTGCCACACGTCCCACGGCGACTTGCCGACGAACGTCGAGACCTGGAAGACGGCCAGCAGCGCCGTCCACAGCAGGGTGAGCACGACGATCGCGACGAGGATCGTCAGCACCGCCCGCCCGGCCCGGTGCAGCACGGCGGCGGCGACCGAAGCGGGTGCGACGGTGCGGACGGCGGCGTCGGTCTCGGGAGCCGTCGTGGTGGTGTCGGAGGTCGTCATGCCGCCCCCGTCGTCGCCGGGGAACCGGCCGCCCACGGTGTCACCAGCCGCGCGACCAGCCCGACCAGCAGGTACCACAGGCCGGACACGGCTGCGCTGACGAACGCCAGGTACCACAGCAGCGGTGCGTCGGCCTGGGCCTGCGCGGCGATCAGCGCCTTGCCGAGCGTGGAATCCCCGCCGCTACCCAGGTACTCAGCGAGGATCGCGCCCAGGAACGCGGCCGGGGCGGCGATCCGCAGCGCCGCGAACAGGCTCGGCAGCGCCGCGACCACCCGCACCTTGCGCAGCACCGTCCAGCCGGTGCCGCCGTAGGCGCGGACCACGTCGACGCTCGCCCGCGGCGCGGCCCGCAGCCCGACCAGGCAGCCGACGACTGTGGTGAAGAAGCAGCTCATCGCCGCGAGCACCACCGACGCGCCGGACGAGCCGCGGCCCGCGATGATGACGATCACCGGGCCGATCGCGACCAGCGGCACGCAGTAGGTGAGGATCGCGACCTGGTTGACCAGCGCGTCCAGCCGCGGCACCAGCAGCACGAGCACCGCCAGCGCGATCGCGGCGGCGTTGCCCCACGCGTAGCCCTGCGCCGCCGACACCACGGTCGCCGCCGTGTTGCGCAGGGTGCCCGCCCACAGCTCGCCGTCGAGGAACTCGCCGAACACCGACGGCGGGGTCGGTATGACCCCGCTGCCCTGGAACAGCACCAGCGACGCGATCCACCACAGTGCGAGCAGCACCGCGACGCCGGCGAGCCCGCCCAGCCGTGAGGTCATCCCGTCCCCGCTCCGCGTCCGAAGAGGATCTCCGAGATCCGGTCGACGTAGGCGTGGAACTCGGGCGTGCGCATCAGGTCAGGGGTGCGCGGGCGCGGCAGGTCGATCGGTACGACCTCGGCGATCCGGCCCGGCCGCGGGCTCATCACCGCCACGACGTCGGAGAGGAACACCGCCTCGGAGATGCCGTGCGTGACCAGCAGCGTGGTGGCCGGTCGCTCCGTCCAGATGCGCTGCAGCTCCACGTTCAGCCGCTGGCGGGTCATGTCGTCCAGCGCCCCGAACGGCTCGTCGAGCAGCATCACGGTGGGCTGCACGACCAGGCAGCGCGCGATCGCCACGCGCTGGCGCATACCGCCGGACAGCTGCGCGGGCTTCGCCTTCTCGAACCCGGTCAGCCCGACCAGCTCGATCAGCCCCTCGATCAGCCCCGGCTCGGGCGCGATGCCGGCGACCTCCAGCGGCAGCCGGATGTTGCCGGTCACCGTGCGCCACGGCAGCAGCGCGGCCTCCTGGAAGGCGATGCCGAGCTGGTGATCGCGCTGGATCTCCCGGGCCGGCCGGCCGTTGATCGTCACCGTGCCCGCGGTGGGTTCGTCCAGGCCGGCGAGGATGCGCAGCACGGTCGACTTGCCGCAGCCGGACGGCCCGATCAGCGACAGGAACGAGTTGCGCGCCGTGCCGAGATCGACCCCGGCGAGCGCGTCGACCCGGCGCCGACCCAGGACGTACTGCTTGGCGAGTCCCCGGATGTCGATCCCCGTCGCGGCGGTCGGCTCGGTCTGCGGGGACGCGGTGGCCGCGGCTCCCGTCACTGCGCAGCGGCCTTCAGCTCCGGGTTCTCGGCGTAGACCTCGTCGAGCAGCGACATGTCGAACAGCTCCTCCTTGGTGATCGTGATGCCGATCGCGCCCAGTGCGGCGATCCCGCGGTCCTGGAGCTCCTCGGTGATCGTGAACAGCCCGTTGGCGTCGGTGTCGGGGCTGCGGACCAGGTCGACCTGCGCCGTGGCCTGCTCGATCTCGCTGGCCAGGTCGAGGTTCTGGTCCTTGCCGTACACCTCCACCGCGAGCTTCGCCGCGCCCTCCGGGTCGCGCACGGCGTCGGTCCAGCCGCGGATCTCGGCCTTCAGGAACGCCTTGAGCATCTCGCGCTGCGTGTCGATCGTCTCCTGCAGCACGACGAACGTCTCGGACACGAACGGCAGCCCGTTGTCCGCGAACGGCAGTGTCACGGGCGTGAAGCCCTTGTGCTTCACCAGGAACGGCTCGTTGGTCAGGAACGACATGAAGCCGTCGACCTTCTTCTCGGTCAGCGGCGCGGGGTCGTACTGCACGACGACCTGGTTGACCGAGGCCGGGTCGATGCCGTTGGCGGCGAGCAGGCCGGCGAAGATCGACTGGTTGGTGCCGGCCTGGATGCCGAGCGTCTTGCCCACCAGGTCGCCGACGGTGCGGATCGGTGTGCCCTCCTCGATCGAGAGGATGCAGAACGGGTTCTTCTGGTACGTGGCGCCGATGATCGTGATCGGCGCACCCTGCTCGACGATGTAGCGCGCGGTGGCGTCGGGGGCGGACAGGCCGACGTGCACGTTCTTCTGGATGACCTGCGCCTCGGCGCTCGCCACCGGGCCGGCGACGAGGTCGACCGACGAGAAGCCGGCCTCCGTGAAGTAGCCCTTGGAGTCGGCGAAGTACTCGCCGGCGAACTCGAAGTTCTTGATCCACGACAGCTGGACGGCCAGCTCGCCGAACTGTCCGGCCGCGGCCGTCCCGGTGGCCCCTCCACTCGCGGGCGCACCGCCGCTCCCGCCACCGCAGGCGACGGCCGCCAGGCCGACGGCGCCGAGACCGGCGAAGCGGAGGACGTCGCGCCTGGTGAGGTGCGGCGTGCGGGGCAGCTGCATGGTCACGCTCCTGGGTTCGCGTTCGGGGTACGGCCACCGGAAAACTAGGAACGGCACGCTTCGCAGGGGTTTCCGCCGTGTAACCGAATCCAGCCCTCCGGTGGTGGGTGCGACGTCCACCCCATCGTGGGCTTGCGCCCGAAGCCCGCTGTGTGCGCTTTGTGATCGTCCGGTCATTCCTGGTTTACTTCGATCGGGGTGCGGGTGCGACTTCTCGGGGGAGCCAGATGCCTGCCGAATGGACTGCTGGTGCGGTCGATGCGGTACAGCGGTGGATCGACGCGTTCCCCACTCCGTTCCCGATCGCCCAGCGCTGGGCCTGCTTGGGGGAGGCCGGCCCGGCGGGCGGTCCCGGCTGGTTGGAGCTGCCCGACCCGGGTGTGGTCGCCGGCGAGTGGTGGCTCGCCGGGCCGGACGGGCCGGAGCGGCCCGGCGCGTACCTCGTCGACGAGGTGCGCCGGGACGAGCGCGGGCACCTGCTGCTGCGGGTGCCGGCCGGGCTCCCCGCGGACGCACGGAGCGTGTGGGCCGACATCACCCGCCCGGTCGATGCGCTGCACGCCGCGCTGCTGCGGACCGTCCCCGCTTCGCTGGCCACCGATCTCGTCCTGCAGCGGCTCGCCGGGCCGCCGGATCCCTCGATCCCGTACCCGGGCGGGTTGTCGATCGAGCAGGCCGAGGCCTACCGCGCCTGCCGCACATCCGGGCTGCGCCTGGTGTGGGGCCCGGCCGGGCCGCGCACCACGGCCGTCGTGGTGCGCGCGGCCGCCGATCTCGCGCGCGCCCGGCGCCGGGTGCTGCTGCTCGGGGCCACCGACGCGGTGGTGGACGCCGCCGTCGCCGCGCTCGTGACCGCGCTCGAACCGGAGCCGGGGCAGGTCGTGCGGGTAGGCCCGGCGCACCCGCCGGTGGCTGACGACGAGCGGGTGGCGCTCGATCTCCTCGCCGCCCGCGAGACCACTGTCGAGGATCGCCGCCGGGCCGTCGTCGGACACCAGCTCGCGACGTTCGCCGGGCAGGACCCCGAGATCACGCAGCTCACCGCCCAGCTCGCCGGCTACGACGACGACGCCTACCAGCGCGCCGCCCGGCGGGTCGCCGCCGAGCAGGAGCTCGCCGAGCTGGAGCCGCGCAGGCGGGCGGCCGCAGCCGTGGTGCGCACCGCCGCCACCCGGCACAACCTGGCGGTCTCGGCCCGGGCGGCGATCCTGCGGGAACGGGACGAGCTCGCCGACGCGCGCGCTGCGCTCGCTCGCATCGACGTGCTGGAGGAGGAGCTGCGCCGGCTCGAGCGCGAGCTGCGCCGGCGCCGCACGGAGCAGGCTGTGGCGCGGCACTGGGCCCGGCGGCGCGCCGACAACTGGTTGGACCGGGTGTGGCGCCGCCGCGAGGCCGAGGTGGCCGACCGCGACCTCGCGAAGGCCGAGCGGGAGACCGCCGAGCGGCGCAGCGCTGTGCAGTGGGAGCTGCTGCAGGCCCGATCGGTGGCGGGCACGGTGACCGCAGCCGATCTCGCGGCGATCGACGCCCGGCTCGTCGACGCCCACAACGAGGTCCTCGCCGCCGCCACGCAGCTCGTCCGCGCCGAGGCGTACGCGGAGGAGCTGGCCGCGCGGGCCGAGGCCGCCCGCCTGCGCGGTGCCCCCACCGACGCCGATCGCGAGCTGGTCGCCGCCGCCGAACGCGACGGACTACCGGCCCGGTACGAACGACTGCTGCGGCTGCGCCGGCGCCGGCCCAGCTCGGCCGCTGCGCTCGGCCGGCTCAGCGCCGAGCACCACGCGCTGGCCGTGCGGGCCGCGCAGCAGCGGGCCCGCGCCCGGGTGGAGATCATCGAACGGGCCGCGGTCCTCGCCACCACGGTGGCTGCGGCCGCCGCGCTGCCGCCCGGCCGCTTCGACGTCGTGCTCGTGGAGGGCGCCGCCGCCGTCCCGCTCGCGGAGGTGCTTGCCGCCGTCGCGCGGGCCGGGAGCGCCGCGGTGCTGTTCGGCGACTTCCAGCGCCCCGGACCCCGGCTGCCCGGCGCGGTCCGGGCAGCCGCGCTGAGCGACCACGGCCTCGCCACGTGGGTGGCCGGCACGGCGTTCTCGTACTGCCGCATCGACAGCCCCGAGGCGGCGCTGGACACCGAGGGGTGCGTGGCGATGCTGCGGGAGTTCCGCGGCGGCAGCGGGTTCCCGCAGCCGCGGGGGTACCGGGCGCAGGAGCAGGTGGCCCGCTGAGGGCTGCCCGGATTCCTACGAACGGCACCTTCGTGAGCAGTGGTACTCACGAGAGTGCCGTTCGTAGAAGTCGGGCAGGCCCGCTGCCCCGGTCCGCCTCGCCGGGCAGACTGTGCGGCGTGCGTGATCCCGCCCTCCCCGATCTCGGGGGCACTGTGGTGCTGGTGACCGGCGCGTCCGGCGGCGTGGGCGCCGGGATCGCCCGTCGCTTCGCCGCCGCCGGAGCCGCAGTGGGCGTCGCGTACGGGACCGGGGCGGACCGGGCCGAGGCGCTCGTCGCCGAGCTCACCGCCGCCGGTGGGCGGGCCGTCGCGCTCGCGGGGGACGTGCGCGATCCCGGCGCCTGCGCCGCGCTCGTCGACGGCTGCCGGGAGCGGCTCGGCGGGCTCGAGCACGTCGTCGCGGCCGCGGGGATCCAGCCGGTCGCGGACCTGCCCGGGATGTCGGTCGCGGACTGGCGCGCGGTGCTCGACGCCGACGCGACCGGGACCTTCGCCACCCTGCAGGCCGCCGCGCCCGCGTTGCCCGACGGCGGCTCGATCACGCTCGTCGCGTCGATCGAGGGCAGCCGGCCGGAGCGCGGGCACGCCCACTACGCCGCCGCGAAGGCCGCGACCGTGATGCTCGCCCGGGCCGCCGCCGTCGAGTACGGAACGCGGATCCGGGTCAACAGCGTGTCGCCGGGCCTGGTCACGCGGCCGGGGATCGAGGAGCAGTGGCCGTCGGGGGTGGCGCGGTGGCGGGCCGCCGCACCGCTCGGCGAGCTGATCACCCCGCAGGCCGTCGGGGACGCCTGCGTGTTCCTCGCGTCCCCGATGGCACGCTGCATCAGCGGGCACGACCTGGTCGTCGACGCCGGGGTGTCGGCGGTGTCGGGGTGGGCGCGATGACCGCGCGCGAGATCGTCGAGCTGCTCGGCCTGGAACCGCTGCCCGAGGAGGGCGGTCTGTTCCGGCGCACCTACGCCGACGCCCACTCGTCGGCCATCTACTTCCTGCTCGAGTCCCCCGACTTCTCGGCGCTGCACGTGCTCACCGCCGCCGAGATCTACCACCACTACGCGGGCGCACCGCTGGCGATGCTCCTGCTGCACCCGGACGGATCGGTCGAGCGGCCCGTCCTCGGCCCGGACCTCGCCGCCGGCCAGCGCCCCCAGATCGTCGTGCCGGCCGGGACGTGGCAGGGCTCCCGGCCGGCGGGGGACTGGTCGCTGGTCGGCACCACCACGGCGCCGCCGTTCGAGTGGGAGATGTTCACGCTCGGGGAGCGGGCCGCGCTGCAGCGCCGCTACCCGCAGGCCGCGGCGGACATCGCCGCGCTCACCCGGGTCAGCCCGTGACCGAGTGGAGGGCGAACGGGACGCCGGTGGGGTCGGCGTAGGCGCCCATCCGCCCGAACGGCGTGGTGATGGCCGGCATGAGGGTCTCGCCGCCGAGCGCCGTGAGCCGTTCGGCGGCGGCGTCGACATCGGCCACCGAGAAGTACGTGAGCCAGTGCGACGGCGTGCCCTCCGGGGCGCCCGTCATGCCGCCGAGCCCGCCGACCGCGGCTCCGCCGGGTCCGAGGTGGACTGTGACGTAGTCCGTAGGGGCGCCCTCGACCGGTCGGTAGGTCCACCCGAACACCGCGGTGAAGAACGCCTTCGCCGCGGCGACGTCGGTGACCCGCACGTCGGTCCACGCGACGCCGCCGGGTTCGTCCGCGATCTCGAAGCCCACCATCTCGCGCGCCTGCCAGATGCCGAACGCCGCACCTGTCGGGTCCACGGCCACGGCCATCACGCCCACGCCGGGGATCTGCTCCGGTCCCACGACGACCGTGCCGCCGTGCTCGGTGACCCGTTCCGCGGTGGCCGCGGCGTCGTCGCTGGCGAGGTAGACGGTCCACGGCGCAGGGCCGGGCGCGCCCGGCTGGACCGGGGTGATCGCGGCGGCGGCGTGCCCGTCGTGCTGGCAGAGCGTGTAGTGGCCGAACTGCTCGCCGCTGTCGACGAACGTCCAGCCGATCACCGGGCCGTAGAAGGCGGTGGCCGCGGCGAGGTCGTCAACGGACGTGTCGACCCAGCAGGGTGTGCCAGCAGGCCACGGGGTGGTGCGGATGGTCACGGCGTCCTCCTCGGCGTCGGACGGGGCAGCGTCTCACCGACCCCCTGCGGAGCGCGTCGACCGTTCGGGCCTATCGTCGCCGCGTGTCCGAACCGGTCGGGAGGGTCGTCGGGACCGAGGACGCCACTCCGCTGGAGTGGAGCGTCGCTCTGGCGCCCGGCCAGTACCTGCAGCTCGACGACGTGGTGGTGGCCGAACGCGACGTACCCGGCTTCGGCCGGGTCCGTACGTCCGGCGTCGTCACCCAGGTGACCGCGCGGCACGAGGGCGCCACGTTCGGCTCCGATGTGTTCCTCATCGCCGACGGGGTGCTGCCCGCGCACGTCCAGGAGATCGCCGAGGTCACCACGACCCGCGTCGAACCGGAGTGCTATGTGCCGCCGATGCCGGGTGCGTTCGTGCACCGCGCCGCCGGTGATGAGCGCGCACAGGCGCTGTACTTCGACACGATGGACCGTAAGGTGCCCGTCGGGATGGGGCGCGACGGCGAGCCCGTCTACATCGACCTGGAGTTCCTCGACGGCACCCGCGGCGGGCACGTGTCGATCAGCGGAGTGTCCGGGGTCGCGACCAAGACCAGCTTCGCGCTCTTCCTGCTGTACGGGCTGTTCCGCAGCGGTGCGCTGGGGAAGCGGGCGGTGAACGCGAAGGCGCTGATCTTCAGCGTGAAGGGCGAGGACCTGCTCTTCCTCGATCAACCCAACGTCCACCTGGACGACGACCTGCGCGCCGCCTACGCCCGGCTGGGCCTGCCCGCCGAGCCGTTCGCGTCCGCGGGGTTCTTCGCGCCGCCGACGCCGGACGACCCGGTGGGCCGCCCGTACGTGTCGGGCCGCCCGAGCGGGGTGTCGGCGTTCTGGTGGACGCTCGCGGAGTTCTGCACCGGCGAGCTGTTGCCGTACGTGTTCGCCGACGCCGAGGACGAGCGCAACCAGTACACGATGGTCGTCCACCAGGTCGCCGCCCGGCTGCGCCGCGAGGCCACGCCCGTCGGGGACGGCGCCGTGCAGCTCGGCGGGCGGATCCTGCGCACCTACGACGATCTCGTCGAGTTCGTCTCCGACCAGCTGCTCGACGAGGAGACCCGCCGCGACTGGGCGGGCCCGGTCACCGGCACCGGCACGGTGAACGCGTTCCTGCGCCGGCTGCGCTCGTCGGTCAAGCCGCTGCGCACCCTCGTGCGCGGGGATCTGCCCGACGTGCCCTCGCGGCGGGTCACGACGGAGGGCCGCCAGGTCACCGTCGTCGACCTGCACAACCTCCCCGAGCGCGCGCAGCGGTTCGTCGTCGGTGTGGTGCTGGCCGCGGAGACCGCGCGCAAGGAGGCCGCGGGCAGCGCGGGCCTGCTGTTCACGATGATCGACGAGCTGAACAAGTACGCCCCGCGGGAGGGTTCGAGCCCGATCAAGGAGGTGCTGCTCGACATCGCCGAGCGCGGCCGGTCGCTGGGCATCATCCTGATCGGGGCGCAGCAGACCGCGAGCGAGGTGGAGCGGCGGATCGTGTCGAACTCATCGGTGAAGGTGGTGGGGCGGCTCGACCCGGCGGAGGCCGGCCGGCCCGAGTACGGGTTCCTGCCGCCCGCGCAGCGGGCCCGCGCGGTGCTCGCCAAACCGGGGACGATGTTCGTCTCGCAGCCGCAGATCCCGGTGCCGCTGGCGGTCGAGTTCCCGTTCCCCGCGTGGGCGACGCGACTGTCGGAGACGTCCGGGGAGCTGCCACCCGCCACGACCGGCAGCACCAACGGTGCGGTACCCGCACCGGCGCCGTACACCAGGGACCCGTTCGCGCGGCTGCCCGTCGCGACGGACGACGACGACGCGCCGTTCTGACGCCCGCCGAGCCCGCAGCAGGTTCGACCACCCGCTGGCGGTGGGGCACGCGCTCACGGCGGTGGTGATCGACGCCCCGGGCTCCCGCAGGAATAGCGCAACGAACGGCCCTTTCGTCCACTCCAGGTGGACGAAAGGGCCGTTCGTAGCGGTCGGGGCCGGCGGCCGGTGCCCGACCCCCGCGGTCTCCACCCGGCCCGCATCGGGTTCGAGGTCCCCGGCGATCACCCGCACGAGCGTGGTCTTTCCCGCCCCGTTCGGCCCGGTGACGAGCACCCGCTCGCCGGGCTCGACGGAGGACTCGCGCACGGCGAGCCGCCCGTCGACGCGGACGCCGTGCAGCTGGGTCTCCGGCACCTCGCCACGGGTGCGGCCGGCGCGCAGGGTGGCGGTGAACCGCAACTGCTCCGGCGGCCGCGGGACCGGTTCGGCCTCCAGCCGGCGCACCCGCTCCTTCGCGTGCCCCACCCGCGCCGAGATCTGCTTCTCGACGCTGCGCTGGTGGCGGCCGTTGATGCGGTCGGTGTTGCCGCGCGGGCCCGCCTCGTAGCGCTGGGCGGCGACGCGGGCGAGCTGGCGCTGCGTGGCCAGCTCCTCCGTCCAGCGCGCGTACCGCTCCTCCCACTGCCGCCGCGCCGCGGCCTTCGCCGCGGGGTAACCGGCGTAGCCGCCGCCGTGGCGCTGCACGGTGCGCCGCTCTGCGTCGACCTCCCACAGGGCGGTCGCCACCCGCTCCAGGAACCACCGGTCGTGGGAGACGACGACGAGCGCACCGCGGTGGCCGCGCAGGTGCTCCTCCAGCCACTCCGGCGCACGCCGCGTCGCCCGGTTTCCCGGATGCGCCCCGTCGAGAACGAGGCTGTGGTGATCGAAAAGCCCTGTTGATCACCATGAGCTCGTTCTCGACGCAGTTCCGGTGAGCGCGGCCAGCAGCTCGGGCAGCGAGTCGAGGTCCTTCACCCCGACGACGGCGTCGCAGTGCGGCCTGGCCGCCGCCATGCCGCCGGTGCGCGGGGCGAAGCCGGGCCGGTGCGCCCGCGGGTTGGCCCACACGATCCGGTGCGCCACCCGCCGCAGCCGGGCCAGCTGCGCACCGAGGACGGCCGGGTCGCCGGTGTCCCACCCGTCCGAGACGATCAGCACCACCGCGCCGCGGGCCAGGCCGCGGACACCGACGGTGTCGTTGAACGCGCGCAGCGACTCCCCGATGCGGGTGCCGCCGGACCAGTCGGGCGCGGCCTCCCCGGCCCGGGCGAGCGCCTCCGCCGGGCTGGTGCGGGCCAGCGCCGGGGTGATCCGGGTCAGCCGGGTGGCGAACGTGAACACCTCGGCGTCGATCCCACCGGCCGCGCAGTACAGCAGCTGCACCATCGCCCGCGCGTACGGCGACATCGACCCGGAGATGTCGCACAGCACCACCAGTCGCCGCGGCTCGCGCCGCGGTTCCCGCCGCACCAGCCGGAGCGCGTCCCCGCCCGTGCTGCGCGCCGCCCTCAGCGACGCCCGCACGTCGACGCGGCCCCGCGCCGCGGGCCGGGTGCGCCGGGTCCGCCGCAGCGGCGTCGCCAGCCGCAGCGCCCGCATCGCCGACTCCAGCGCGGCCAGCTCGCCGGGGGTCAGCTCGGCGAAGTCGCGCCCGCCCAGCTGTTCCCGCG
>Ga0065720_1003738_pt1 | contig 13198 bp, 12 predicted proteins | sample Thericmetagenome_FD_59107 | JGI IMG/M metagenome (GOLD analysis project Ga0065720, IMG submission 59107) | Thermophilic microbial communities from the Joint Bioenergy Institute, California, USA of rice/straw/compost enrichment - eDNA_2 v2... | ecosystem: Engineered > Solid waste > Grass >... | reverse complement strand
CGATGGCGGCGGTCTTGAAAACCGCTAGGTCGGGTGACCGGCCTCGTGGGTTCGAATCCCACGCTCTCCGCCAGCTCTCGTGAAACGGCATCTGACCAGCGACAACGCTGCGTCGGGTGCCGTTGATCGTTTCTGGGACGCGCAGCCGTGCGCCGCTCGGCCACCTCGGGGTCCGACACCACGCGTTCAGCCAGGGCGATACGGCGGCGTGCCGCGGGTCGCAGGGCCGGGCGGCCGGCGGAGAGGCCGCCTGCTCCGGCGGCGGACATGCGCCGACAGGCCGTGCCCGGTACATCGACGACGGCGATGGATCGGCGATGGATCACCGCCGTCCATACCCGGTGCCATGCCGGGCCGCGCGGGGTGCGCGGTCCGTCCCGCTTGACCTGGGGGTCAGCCCTTGTTGTCGGGGAGCCGGACGGTGACGGAGCCCAACACCACCTTGCAGCGGACCTCGATCAACGGGGCGGTGGGACTCGGTGTGCCCTCCAGCCGGGACGACTTCGAGCCGAGTACCGCGCTTCCGCTGATCACGACGTTCACCCCGGCGGGGACGAAGATGGTGACGCTGCCCAGGATCGCGGTGGCCTCGATGACGGTGTGTTCGCTCGACAGCAGGGCGTCCTGCAGCTCGATGTGGCAGTCGCCGAGGACGGCGCCGGCGCGCAGCACCGGAGGCACGATCCAGCGGCCCTTGCGTGATTCGTTGCCGAGTACGACCCGCAGGTCGGCGCCGGGGGAGAGCCCGGCGGCCCAGGCCGGGGCCTCGTTGAGGTCGCGGAGCAGCGCGTCGAGCTCGCTGCGCATGCGCGCGGACGCGGCCGCCGCGACGCGTTCCGCGTGCTCCTCCAGCGTGATCCGGCCGTCTCCGGCCGCCTCGGCGAGAATCGCCAGAGCCTGGTCTCGCTCCTTGTCGGACACCCGTCTGTCGACGCTGCTGCTCCTAGGCTCAATATTCATAATCTGAATATAGGTCGCCGCGAGGGCCGGTGGGGCTGGCTATCGGGACAGCTTTCGTCTCTCCCGCCCGGTGCCGTCGGCCCTTTCGCGTTCCCGCCACCTGCCCGGGGCGCTACGTATGCGCGCAACGCGTCGTCGCCGGGCGGCTTCGTCCTCTGATGAGCCTTGTAAGGCCGTCGGCCTGCTCACGGTGCCCCCGGGACGGGTACGTCGTTTCGTCTCTTGGCCGCCGCCGCCGTACGCGTCGCCGGATCGGCTCGCGCCCAGGCGACCGGCACGCGCGCCCGCCGACGGCCTTCGCCCCTCGCCTGATCAGGTCGGCGGGGTCCAGGTGAGCCGGCCCGACTTGATGTCGTCGACGAGCCCGCGGAGCCAGGCGAGCTCGGCCTTGCGCAGGGTCTGGATGTATTCGATCTCGACCAGGTAGATCCGGGAGACGCCCCCCGGGATGGTGGCGACCTTGGCCGCCACCGCCGCGTCGAGGGACTCGACCTCCCGCTCCAGGGTGTCGGCCCTGCTCTCCAGCGTGGACATCACCACCTCGGGCGCGAGCGAGCCGAGGAACGCCAGGGCCGCGGGGAACTCCGGATACTCCTCGCGTACCGAGGAGAGCATGTCGAGCAGCCACTCGCGGGCGACCTCCCGCCCCTTGGGGGTGGTCTGGTAGACGGTCCGCTCCGGCCGGTTCTCGGTGCGCGTGACCTCCTTGACCGCGATCAGCCCGGACCGTTCCAGCCGCTCGATGGTCTGGTAGACGACGTTGGGCGGCTCCACGTTCACCACCCGGTCCTTGTCCCACTCCCGGATGCGCTGACGCAGGCCGTACGGGTGCAGCGGCGTCTCCTGCAGCAGCAGCAGCGTGGTCAGGGCCAGCGGGGAGCGGCGAGGCGGCCTCGTCGTCATGGCACGACTCTACCTGCGGACTCACGCCCGGCAGGCACGCCCGGGCGTGTGCGCATACGTCAGTAGACCTTGGGATCCCCCCATATGGCGTGGGTGTTCCAGATGCAGGTCCCGGTCGGGTCGGTGGCGAGGATCACCCGCGTGACTCCCTCAAGTGGGACGTCGATTCGTCCCGGGCTGTTTCGCTGGGCGGTCCGCGTGCCCACCTGCTCCCCGTCATCGGCCTCGCCGTCCTCGTCCCGGTCGAGGTAGACGCTGAATTCGAAGACCACGTCGGTGTCCACTCCGACGGTCGCGGAGAACCGCTGGTACGGCTTGGGGAGCACAAAGAGGGTCTCGCGGCGCGGGTTGGCGCAGCTGTTCTCCCTGTGCGTGAGGCTCTTGGGATACTCCCGGTCTCCGATCTTGCGTGGGCCCTGGAGCAGGGGGTCACCGGTCGGGGTCAGGTCCGCCAGCCAGAGACCGTCGCCGAGCGAGCCCGGCTCCGTCGCCGGAGGCTCGGTCGAGGTGGGCTCGGCCGTCCCAACGGCCGAGGTGGGCTCGACCGTCACAGTGGTCGTCGCCGTCACTGTGACGGTGGCGGGCGGGGCCGAAACCGCGGGCGCGCCCTCCCGGGTGCCCTCATCCTTTCCGATCAGATAGCCGGCCAGGCCGACCAGCGCCGCCACCACGGCGCCCACCGCAGACACCACCGCCGAGCGCACGTTTCCGCTGCGCTCGATGAGCGCCGCCTTGATGTTGGGATCGTCATCACCTGTGCGCGGCGTCGTCTTCATACCACGAACTCCAGGAGGGCGCGTTGCGGCTGCGAGCACGGGATCTCGGGGCGGCGGACCCGAGTTTAGCGTCGCGGTCACACCTGGATAATCGATTACGCCTCCTCCTCACCCGCCGCCCAGGCATACGCCTTATCCACGGCGTTTCTGCTCGCCGCCACGCTATTAACCGGCTGGTCATTACCCGCCGGATCGATTGGGCGAAAGGCGGCGGCAAGGGCCGCATCGCGGGCCGGACACCGGCCCCGGCTCGCGGATCCGCTGTTTGAGTTCCGTCACGGACCGGTTCAGCGCTTGGCTCAACGACTGCCGACGCGGGCATATCGGGTAACTCCCGGTGGTCCTGGCCGGCCGGCGTACCTCGGCTAGACGGTTCAAACAGCGTATTGCTGCGCTAATGATCCCTTTAGGATTTCTCGTGGAATCTACGCCGGTATGGGGTGAAACAGGATGGTAAATCCCCGGCTGTTACCGCTGATCGCTGTGGTCGTGGCGGTTGGCGTGGTCATCGCGATCGGCGTGTACGGGGTGGTGATCGTCCTGAGCCCCACATCGCCTTCGGCATCGCCGAGCCCGGTCGCGAGCGGACGGCAGGTGATCGCGCCACCGTCGAGCCCGGTGCCCGAGCCGACCCCCTCGGCTCCGGCGGCGGAGCCCACGCCGACGCCGACACCGACGCCGACTGTGCCGCAGATCGAGGGCCCGGAGGTCACGGCGGCCCGGTACTTCACCGCCTGGCAGGCACGGGACACGGCGACGATGCTCACGCTGGTCGCCGACCCGCCGCCGGACTTCGTCGACCGGCATAACAGGTTCGTCACCGAGCTGCGGGTGGAGTCGCTGACGATCACGCCGGGGAAGGCGCGCCTTCAGGGCGAGGGCACGGCGGAGGTGCCCTTCTCCGGGGTACGCGTGGTGACCGGGCTCGGGCGTCCCTGGGCGTTCTCCTCGGTGCTGCGGCTCACGCTGCGCGACGGCGGGTGGAAGGTGCTCTGGTCGCCGGAGACGATGCACCCCTCGTTGAAGGACGGCGGCAGCCTGCGCCTCACACAGAAGCGGGTCGCCCGGACGACCCTGCTCACCAGGGAGGGCCATCCCTTCCCCCTCGACAGCAGGGCGGGCGACTACTTCCCCGGGCTGGCCGGTACGGCGATCGAGCTCGCCGTGGAGGAGGTGCCCTCCGGCCGCGTGCTGGTGAGCTCCAAGCCGGACATCACGCCGTCGCGGAGGACCACGATCTCGCGGCGGGTGCAGACCGCCGCCGCGCGGGCGCTCGACGGCGTGGCGCAGCCCGCCGCGATCGTGGCGGTGGACATCGAGACCCGGCAGGTGCGGGCGGTCGCCGACACGCTCGGCGGCAGGCAGGCGTTCATCGGGCTGTTCCCGCCGGGTTCGACGTTCAAGGTGGTGACCGCGGCCGCGCTGCTGCGCACCGGGCTCTCCGCCGAATCCCAGGTGGCCTGCCCCGGCACGTACACCATCCCGAACGGCCGGAGGTTCACCAACTCCGACGGCGCCGATCACGGCACGGTCTCCCTCGCCAGGGCGTTCGCGCTGTCGTGCAACACCACGTTCGTTCAGCAGGCGTACGAGCGGCTGCGCGACGGCCGGCTGCGGGCCGAGGCGGCCGACCGGTTCGGGTTCCGGGAGAAGCCCGGGCAGAGCTACTGCCGTATCCGGCCCCACCAGAGCATGGACGAGCTGGGCGCCGACGCGATCGGGCAGAACTCGGTGCAGGCGAGCCCGCTGTGCATGGCGGAGGTCGCGGCGGCGGTGGCGAGCGGCGTCTGGAAACCGGCGATCATGTCGGAGCAGCCGCCCGCGGACTCGCCGCCCGCGGTGCCGCTCGACGAGAACGTCGCCGCGGGCCTGCGCACGATGATGCGGGCCGTGGTGACCGAGGGCACCGCCGCCGAGGCGGGCCTCCCCTCGGGTACGGCGGGCAAGACCGGCACCGCCGAGGTGGCCGGGCAGCAGCCCCACGCCTGGTTCATCGGATACCGGGACTCCCTCGCCTTCGCGGTGTTCGTCCGCAACGCCGGAAGCGGCGCCGCGGCGGCGGCCCCGCTCGCCGCGAAGTTCCTCAAGGCGCTCTGACCACCCGCTCCGGTAGGCGCAGCCGGGTCACGAGGCGGCCCGGCGCCGGGCGTTCCGCCGCGGACGAACCGGCTGCGGGGCCGCGGCCGTGTGATCGTCCATGGCCGCCGGGCGGTGCGGGGATCCGCCGAAAACGCTGCGGGCCGCACGGCCGTCGTGGAATGGTTACTTTACGCATTCATTCCGTCACCTATAGGTGGGGTGTGGTGCGGTGCGTCGGCGATGGCGATGGCGATGAGGGGGTTCAACCGTGGCCAACGAGCGGTTTCGTGATGTCTCGGCCTGCCCCGATCATGGGCGGGGGCCGATCGCCCAGGCGGTCCACGGGCTGCTGGTCGCTCTGGGAGGGAAGCGGTTGCCGCCCACTCTCGCCACGATCTACAACACGCTGGCCGATCCGCCCGGGCCGCCCGGGTACAGCCTGTTCGGCGTGGATCCGATGATCTGGGAGCTCGCCGGGCAGGATCCGCAGCGCTACTTCGCGCTGCTCACCCAATCGATTCGGGCGATGCCGCCGCCCGACCCGGCGTCCCTGGCGGCGATGGAGGAGCAGCTGGGCACCACGCCCACCCGGCTCGACGCCCTCGCCCTGGTCTTCCACGGCACCGCCGTGCACACGGCCGCGAGCCCGGCCGGGGCGGCGATCGCCGCGAACGTCGCCGAGGGCTACTACCGGCGCGGCGACGTGGCGGCGTCCCCGGCGGCCGAGCGGGGCGTGATGGCGCTCGCCGTCGACCGCGACGGCAACTCGCTCATGCTCGCCGCGGCCTACGGGCCGATCGTGCGGCCCGCGCCGCTCGCGGCGGGGCCGTACCAGATCGGCGGCACGCTCGTCAGCGGCCTGAAGGACGTGCTCGCCGCGCTGTGGTCGCTGTTACAGCAGGTGGACGCGCTGAACGAGTGAGGGGGGACGGCCAGGGTACGGCGGTGCGGGACGCGGAGCCGGGCGCGTTCAGGGGCTTTTCATGGTCGGTCGCCCGGTCGGCGCGGATACTTGTGTTTCGCCGTGTATGCGGCGCATTGTCGCCGGGGTGTGCGGCGCCGGGTCGCCCGGCGGGGCCTCCGGCGGCCTGTGGATCAACGGCGAGCACGGGAGTGCCCTGTGGACATCTCGGAGGTTTTCACCGCCGAGTACTGGGAGGCGCGGTACGGCTCCCGCGACCCGGTGTGGAGCGGACGGCCGAACCGGCAGCTCGTGGCGGAGGCCGCGGACCTGAAGCCGGGTGAGGCGCTCGACGCCGGCTGCGGGGAGGGCGCCGACGCGATCTGGCTCGCCGAGCGGGGATGGCGGGTCACCGCGGTCGACTTCGCGTCCGCCGCCCTGCGGCGGGGCGCGAAGCAGGCCGAGAGCCTGGGTGCCGAGCTCGCCGGGCGGATCCGGTGGCGGCGTGAGGACCTGACCGCGTGGACGCCCCCGGAGAGGCGCTTCGACCTGGTCACCGCGCAGTACATGCACTTCTTGCCGGAGGCGCGCGAGCCGGTCTTCCGCGGGCTGGCCGCCGCGGTCGCCCCGGGCGGCACGCTGCTGATCGTGGGCCACCACCCGGCGGACCTGGACGCGAACCTGCGCCCCCCGGCGCCGCGGGAGCTGTTCTACACGGCGGAGGATGTGGCGGCCGTCCTCGACCCGGGCGAGTGGGAGATCGAGGTCGCCGCCGCGAGGCCGGTGCCCGCGACCGACCGGGACGGGCGACCGGCCACCGCTCACGACACGGTGCTGCGCGCCCGCAGGCGGGCCTGACGCCCGGTACGCCCGCCCGCCCGGCGCGGCCGCGCCCGCCGCCGCTCACCGGGCGGACACTGTGAGCGGCTCATGGTGAGACGGCCCACCGGGCGGCTGACCGGGCGGCGCGCCGGGTGCGGGGCCGTCCGCGCGGCCGCGGACGGGCGTCAACGCTCGTTCAGCGCCTTCGCCATGCGCTCGACGGCGACGCGCAGCAGGGGGCGGGGCATGGCGAAGTTGAACCGGACGAAGCCCCTGCCCGCGTCCCCGCAGTCCTCGCCGGGGGTGAGCACCACGTCGGCCCGGTCCTGGAAGAACCGCGCGGGCGACTCGCCGAGGCCGAGGTCACGGCAGTCGAGCCAGGCGAGGAAGGTGCCCTCCGGCGGCAGGTACCGCACCTGGGGAAGGTGCTCGGCGAGCAGCTCGGCGAGGTGCGTCCGGTTGCCGTCGAGGTAGCCGAGGGTCTCCTCCAGCCAGGGCACGCCGTCGGTGTACGCGGCCGCGTTGGCGATCAGGCCCGGGTTCGACGCGGTGTACTCGGTGTATCCGCTCACCCGGGTCCACGTCTCCAGGTCCGCGTCGTTCGAGAAGATCATCTGGGCGCACTTCAGCCCCGGCAGGTTCCACGCCTTCGACGCCGAGGTCGCCGTGATCGTGTGCGCGGCGGTGGTCTCGGAGAGTGACGCGTACGGCACGTGCCGATGGCCCGGATAGACGAGCGGGCTGTGGATCTCGTCGGAGAAGACCCGGCCGTCGTGCCGCCGGACGATCTCCGAGATCTCGAGCATCTCGTCGCGGGTGAGCACCCGTCCGATGGGGTTGTGCGGGTTGCACAGGACGAGCAGGTGCCCGCCCGCCGCGAAGGCCGCGTCGAGGGCGTCGAGGTCGTAGCGCCAGCCGGTGCCGGTCCGGAGCATCGGCACCTGGATGACCTCCCGGCCGAGCTCGCCGGGCAGGGTGAGGAACGGCATGTACGCCGGGGTGGGCAGGATGACCGGCGAGCCCGGGCGGCTGAAGAACCGGATGGCGGCGGTGAACGCGGCGGCCACGTCCCCGATCGGGCGGATGCGGCCGACGGGCACGTCCCAGCCGTACCGGGTGCGCAGCCACCCGGCGCACGCCCGGGCCATGCGCTCGACCAGCGGCGGGGGCAGGTAGCCGAAGGCGCCGTCGGCGAGGTCGGCGCGCAGGGCCTCGGTGATCGCCGGGGCGACGCCGAAGTCCATCTCGGCGATGAACGCGCCGATCTTTCCGGGGAACCGGGACCATTTGATGCCGCCGCGCGCGCGAAGCGTTTCGATGCTGATGTCGTCGAGGCGTGACGTCGTCAAGTTCGGGCCTTTCGCCGGCAGGACCGCCGTGGAAGCGGCGGTCGGGGGAAGCGTGGGAACTCGGGGACGGCGCGTGGGGTCAGCGCGGGGGAGACGGGGGCGGTCTGCTCGCCCGGTCTCCGCTCGGCGCCGCCGTCGCGCCCGGGCCGTCGCCGCCTTCGGCGCGGGTACGGCGGGGCCGGGCGGTGAGCGAGGCGTCCTGTCCGCGCATTGGCTGCCTTCCCGCTAGGAAATTGGGCAAATAGTACAAATCTCCCGTTTCCCCATGGTGCCCTCGAATCTCTCGCCCGAATCAACGCGCAGGGTGGCCGAAGCGGGGCCGGGTGTGATCGTTCGCGGGCTCGCCTCGCGGGCGATCGCCCGCGGTGGCCCGTCCGCGCCGCGCCCGGCGGGGGCGGGCGGTGGCGTCCGTGCGCGGGCGGCGGGATGCGTCCCTTGCCGGGTGTGGGCGAGCGTGCGGCGCGGCGAAACCGTCGGACCTCCCGGTTATGGTGCCGCGTGTGGCGGAGGGCCTGGCCAACGGGCTGATCTGGTGGTCGGCCGAGCGTGCCACGGTCGGGCTCGTGGTGCGCGACGGCACGGTGGTGGAGGCGCCGCCGTACGCGCGCCGGTGGGCCGAGGGGCGCGCCGCACGGGAGCTCTACCGCAAGGGTGAGCGGAGCGAGGCGGTGACGGTCGCCTGGATCCCCGAGGACGCGGGGTGAGCCCGGCGCCGAACCGGGCCGGGCGCGCGATGTCGCGGCGCGTCCGGCCCCTGCGGGCGGCGGCCGGCGGGGGAGCCGGGCGGTTTGCCGAGGCGGCCATCGCTTGACCCGCGTGTGCCCTGGGTCGCGGTACCGTCAAAGATCTACCGGCGTGGCGCACGTCACATTTTCCCGGTTTTCGATCTCGCCGCTCAGGAAAGGTAGATCAAACGCTCTTCCGGGATCGCCGAAACCATCGGCGTTATCGAAACGTAATCTACCTCAGGGACTTTCGCCCCCTTTCCCGCGGACCCTCGTAATGATCACGATGGGCCTCTGACCTGGCTTGACCTCCCCTTGGTCCCTGTTGTTATCTGGTGACCAGCGGTTGAACCGCACACCATCGCCGTCACGTCCACGCCAAGTATTCGTGTTGGACCGTGAGCGTGGGCGAGGCCCCGTTTCCTACTGAGCGGCTCGGCTCGGCCTGCCGTACGACGGCGCGGCATCTCCTTCTTTTCACGGCCCCGAGTGACGCTGTTTTCTCCTTATGTCTCATCACACTGACGCTCTGCTTCAGATTGCCGAATCTCAGCTTGGTTACGGTGAGGGTCCCGGTGGCCTGACCAAGTTCGGTCAGTGGTACCAGCAGACCCACGCCAAGGAGCCCGGCTTCAGCAACGCCGCATGGTGCGACATGTTCGTCTCCTGGGCCGCGACCCAGGTCGGGCCAGCAGGAGGAGGTCGGCCAGTACGCGTGGACCGTCGACCATGCCAAGTGGTTCAAGAGCAAGGGCGCGTTCGGCGACAAGCCGGTGCCGGGTGCGATCGTCTTCTTCGACTGGGACGGCTCCGACAGCATTGACGCGATCGACCACGTCGGCCTGGTGAAGAAGGTCATCAACGACCACACGATCCAGACGATCGAGGGCAACATCTCCAACGCGGTCGTCTCCAAGACCCGCTCCGACGCCACCATCGTCGGGTACGGCTACCCCGAGGTCGTCCGCCAGCAGAACCAGCAGCGCAAGATCCTCCTCGCCAAGCAGAAGGACGGCGCGGCGCAGGACCAGAAGGCCGCCGAGACCGACGCGGCGAACACCTCGTCGGGCACCACCACCACGACCACCACCTCCACCGCCGCGAACGGCCACGAGGGCGTGCTGGAGCCGCTCACCCTCGGCGGCCTCCTCCTCCCGGCCGTTCTCGTCGCCGCCGTGGTGAAGAGCGGCGCCCTGCGGCAGCGGCTGGCCCGGCTCGTCCCCTCGCGCTCTCCGATCCGGCGCGACGAGGACTGAGGCCACTCCCTCCCCGGACTCCCCCGGCCTCCCGGACCTCCCGGCCGTCACGGGCCGGTCGGGCCGCGTTCCCCCTCGCGGCCCGACCGGCCCGTCGTCATGCCAGGGGACGGCCGGTACGGCTCGCCGTACCGGCCGCCCAAGCTCAGGTCACCGGCGGGTCACTCGTACGGCTCGGCCGGCCGCGGCACCTTCGCCACGTTGATCGCGGTCATCTCCGGCGGCACCGTGCCGTTGGGCAGCTTGCTCGACCTGGGGGGAATCCACACGCCGGTCACCTCGACCCAGGTGTTCTCCGGCGGCGCGGGCGCGCCCCGCACGGCCACCTTGAGCGCGATCGCGTCCGCCGCGCAGCAGTTGAGCTGCATGCGCGCGACGTACCAGGTGTCCTTCTTCTTCGACCGCACCACGAACCCGGTGAGCCGCACCTGCTTGCCGGTGAGGCTGCGCTTGGGATCGCCCCACGCCCGCCCGACGAACTCGCCGATCGGCATCGCGATCGGCTTGTCCCCGACCAGCGGGGCGTACCCCTCGACGACCTCGGGCCGGGGCGGCGGGGGCGAGGCGTCCTCGCGGGCCGCCGCGTAGGAGCCGAGCGCGGGCGGCGCGATGAGGAAGATGGCGAACACCGGCAGGCACATCAGCCACGCCACCCGCGGCCCGCGCGCGTGGTCGTGCCCGTGCCCCGCGTGCTCGCCGGGGCGCCCGTCCGTGTGCGGGTCCGCGTGCAGGTCCGGGTGCCCGGCGTGCCCCGCGTGCTCCGCCCGGCGCGCCCGCTCGGCCTCCGGAACGTGCGGCTTGCGCCACTCCTGCACGAGCGTGATCACACCGAGGGCGAACACCACCGCCCCGGCGGCGATCAGGAACGGCCGGAATCCCGGCTTCACATAGTTCAGGTACGTGGTCGAGAAGGCCGATATCCGCAGCACCGCTCCGCCGAGCAGCAGCAGCACCAGCCCTTGGGCCATCCTGCTCACAGCAGCATCCATCCGGTGAGAGCGCTGGCGAGTACGGCCAGCACGAAGGTGAGCGGCACGAACCGCGCCGCGAACGACCGCCCGAACGTGCCCGCCTGCAGCGCGATCAGCTTCAGGTCGACCATCGGCCCGACGACGAGGAAGGCGAGCTTCGCCGTCGGCGAGAAGGAGGTGAGCGACGCGGCCACGAACGCGTCGGCCTCCGAGCAGATCGACAGCACGACCGCGAGCAGCGCCAGGACCAGCACCGACAGCCACGGCACGTCGGCCACCGCGGTCAGCCAGGAACGCGGCACCACCACGTTGAGCGTCGCCGCGGCGAGCCCGCCGACCACGAGGAACCCGCCCGCGTGCAGCAGGTCGTGCTGCGCCGCCTCGTGGAACGCCCGCCAGCCCCGCTCCCCGGTACGCCGGGGGACGCGCAGCCACTCGGCGCGCCCGAACCGCAGCCACAGCCACCCGGCGAGCACGGCGACCACGAGCGAGGCGGCGAACCGCGCGAGCACCATCTCCGGCCGGCCGGGGAACGCCACCGCGGTCGACACGAGCACGACCGGGTTGATCGCCGGCGAGGCGAGCAGGAACGCGAGCGCCGCCGCCGGGGTCACCCCTCGCGCCATCAGCCCCGAGGCGACCGGCACCGAGGCGCACTCACACCCGGGCAGCACCGCCCCGGCCGCCCCGGCGACGGGCACGGCCGCGTACGGCCGGCGGGGCAGGGCGCGCGTCCAGAACGACGCGGGCACGAACGCGGTGATCGCCGCCGACAGCAGCACCCCGAACACGAGGAACGGCAGCGCCTGCACGCAGATCGCCACGAAGATCGTCGACCAGGTCTGCAGCGCCGGCGAGGTGATGAAGGGCGCGATCAGGTAGCGCCCGACGATGAGCACCCCCACCAAGGCCACGAAGACCCACGGCAGCACCGGGGCCGTGGGCGCCTTGCGCCCCCACGACGAGGGCGGGACGGGACTGTCGTCGGCGTCGGCCGGCCAGTCGAGCATGGCCCTGTCGGACATGGCGACATCTTGACAGACCGAGAGTCATGATCTTGGGTGGTCGCGCGAAGCCACGCCGGGAAACGTCAGATCTGGGAGAGCAGCCACTTCGGCCCGGCGACCGACGCGCCGAGCGCGCCCACCCGCTCACGCAGCCCGCGATCCGCCGTGACCACCACGACCCGCTCCCACGGCCGGGCCCGCCGTACCTCCTCCACGATCGCGTCGTCCCCGCTGCCCGGGGCGGCGACCACGCCCACCCCGTCCACCGGCTCGACCTCCCGGGCGGCCCCCTCGACCACCACGGTCATCCGCGGGAACCACACCGCCAGCTCCGGCGCGCCGTCGACCGGCCGCCGCAGCCCCTCCCGCGCCAGCCGCCCCACCTCGCCGAGCAGCCGCCGCGCGGCCCCCGCCCGGTCCCGCCACCAGCCGTGCTCGGCCCGCGCGCCCACGATGTTCGCCGCGTCGAGCACCACCACGACCGGCGTCAACGCCTGCCGTACCGCGGGCCAGGTCTCCGCGAACCCCGGATGCAACGGCCGCGACGTGATCTCGTCGGCGGGCACCCACCGCAGCTCGACGCTCTCCGCGTTCGGTGTCGCCTCCAGCAGCCCGGCCGCCTGCGCGAGCACCGTCTGGAACGACCAGCCACCGTGATCGTCCACGTACACGCCGAACACCCGCAGCCCGGTGGCGTCGAGCGCGGCCTCCTCCCACGCCTCCCGCAACGCCCCGGTGATCGCGTCCTCATGGCTGTCGGTCGCCCCGCCCGGCAGCCCCCACGTCCCCCCGTGGTGGCTCCACAGCGCCCGCTTCTGCAACAGCACGTACGGCGTGCCGTCCGGCCCGTGATGTACGGCGAGCAGCCCCGAGGCCCCGTGCACCCCCCAGTGCCGATGCCCCCGCGCGCACACCGCCCACCCATCGCCGTCACGGACCGCCATGCCCCTCATCATGCCTGCTCGCCGTACAGGCCACGGCACTGAGGGCGACATGGAATCACAGATTGAATCCGCACGTTGCACGTTGCCGTGCGCCCGGGCGCGGGCGAGACGGCCTTGCGAACCCGGTCAGCGCAACCGATCGCCGAGCGCGGCCACGTCGGCATCCCTGGGCCATCGCGCCCGCATATGCCTCTGCAACCCGCGAAGCCGCGCCAGCAGCCGGGCCGACCCCGTACGCCGAGCGATCGCCGTCGCCTCATCGGCCGACGCGCACGCCTGCCCGGCCTCGCCCGCCTGGAACAGCGCGAACGCCAGATGATAGATGTACTCGGCCGCCCACTCCGACTGCCGGGCGTCCCCCAGACCGGCGAGCCCTGCCGACAGGTGGGCGATCGCCTCGGCGTTCAGCCGTTCGTCGTCGCGTCCGAGCAGCCGGTACACCCATCCGCGCTCAAGCCGGTAGAACGGCGCGGTGTAGTAGTAGATCCACGGCGGCGTCTCGCCA
>Ga0065720_1020699_pt1 | contig 13199 bp, 8 predicted proteins | sample Thericmetagenome_FD_59107 | JGI IMG/M metagenome (GOLD analysis project Ga0065720, IMG submission 59107) | Thermophilic microbial communities from the Joint Bioenergy Institute, California, USA of rice/straw/compost enrichment - eDNA_2 v2... | ecosystem: Engineered > Solid waste > Grass >... | reverse complement strand
CCTTTGAAACACCATCTATGACTCCTGCCACTGGCTTGATTATTAGGCCCTTCGCTCCTGAGAAGACTCCTTTCACAAATCCTCCTACTCCTTCCTTCTTAGCACCTTCCAGAGGTTTCTCAAATACACCTAATTATTAATATAATTCCCAACAAAGTCTACCAGTGATCCCTCCAAATATACCCTTTCCAATACTTGTAGCTGCATGCTTAAATCCAGTGATCACATTTTGATTTTCTGCTTGTGCCATCTTTTCTCGGCTCTGAGAGTAAGCTTCATCCTAAGGATTTAAATAAGATTACTTACTCATTACCTTTGCCAGAGATGAGAGACCTGATGCTATTGAATCGGATATATTATGCAGAGATTGGAATGTTGCGCCTAAGGTCTGTGTAGCCAAAGATCCAACACCTGCCACAATGCCTACACCACCCTCTATTGGACCTTCCAGGAAACCTTGGGCAGGTTTGTCTATCAGATCGCTAACACCATTGGAGATTCTGTCGAAGAATTTAACCGGGTTTCCGATAATATTAGATGAGAAAATGATTTTCATAATGGTTTCAATTGATACGGTTTTGTATCTTTGTAGCAAAGTACCTATGACATTGGCTTTAGTACCATAGACTTGAGTCAGTTCTATTCCCTTAAGCTTGAGAGGAGCTCTATCAAAGTTGGCAAGTGCCTTTCCTATTCCCTTTTTCAAGAATACAAAGATGAAAGATCCACTCTCATCAACCTCCAAATTTTTGAATGTGACATTTAGGAGAACAGGCTGGATCGCTAATTTCTCGATGTAGATAAATTCTGAAGCTGAAGCTTTTGGCTCGCAGGTTTGCCAGCAGAGATATTTCTTAGGATCGCCATTTATTTCCTAATGAATTAATTGAGAAATCATACTATTACTTTTTTCTTTGCCTCAGGCAGGAACATATACTGTTGAATATCCCAAGACTGATCTACTGTCTTATGAAGAACTTTGTTCAAGGAACGAACAAAGTCTGAGATATAGTTGAGAGTGTTTCCATCAAAGCACAAGTTGGTCTCAGCTAAGTAGAAGCTCAACTCCTTAAGGTACAAAAGCTATTCGAATTAGAACAATTTCGAAAAAGTATTTACATCTGAGTCTTTTCTCTTATTTTGAATCTTGCAGACAATATCTAAGAATGGAAGGTCTTTTTCTTTGAGTCTTTTGGCATTCTCAGGGAAAATCATAACAGGGAACACACCTCCCTCCCTAATATTATTGTCGACAACCATAGCCTTGATTCTATAATGCATAGTAGTGATAGAGTTTTCCTTCATATAAACAAACATAATGGGTGCAAGGCAAATATGAGCAAGCTCACACTTAATTGAGGTTGAAGTAGTGATCAAGGATATGCCCATGGAAGCAATATGAGCACGAACCAAAACTTCAGTAGATTCTTCTTCCTTGCTCTCTTCTTTCTGTGTGTTGTCCAAAACAGAGAATTTAACAATTCTGGAACTTCCATGGAGAACAGTATAATATGAAACTGTGATTGTACCTGATTTAAAGACTACATTCGCAGTTTGAACTTGGTTGATCTTCTCAATATTGCACACCATCTCAGTTGAGGTTACCCCAGCCATAATAAGCTTCACTTTAAGTTTCGGAGGAAGAATAGGCTGTGGCCAGGCAAATGGTGTGGTCTTGCCATTCTGGACCTTGAAGACACAATCTGGCACATTTTCTTGATGAGCCTCGATGTCAAAGATATTAGTGTTATTTTGAAGTTGAAGTAAAGAGTCATTATGCTCTTGTTCTTCGAGAGTCAGGAAGAGATATGGGTCTTCCAAAGTAACACTTAAATTGAAGAATTTGAATTCGGACTTATCGAGGGTCTGACATAAAAATTGCGTGTCTCCAGGTGATGCAACATCGAGGTTACCAGATTCTTCCCAGGATTTTTCAAGTTTAATATGCTCAGTTGGAGAGATTTGGACTCTAATATGCTTTCTATGAGAGTAAGAAGCAAAATTAAGAATATACTCTTTTGTTAATGCGGCGAAGTGGAAGGCTTTTCTTCTGTTTGGTTGGATTACTGCCCTTCTTTTTGGCACTTCTGGCTGGAATACTTCTATCACGTGCTGCGTCTTATTGTAGAAGAGGAAGCGTGGGGTTATGAGAACTACCTTAGTAAATTGATTAGTAGAACGATCTAATAAATTATTCTAACTTTTAGTTAGTTTTACCTGCAAGCTCACTGGTGATCTTCACAGCAAAATTCATGAACTTCTTCTTGGAATCAAGCAAGTCAAGATTAAAAACACCAAGATTGGTGATATTCAAGGGATCAGATAAGTGTGATCCTTCATTGGAGTATTTTACTCTTAAAGTCTGAATATAGTCCATTATGATGAGTTCAGTTCCATCCTTTAGGTGGATAGTGAAGGGGCTAGAAATAGGATTCTTTCCTGAATCTGCGTAAAATTGCAGCTTTTCCATAGTTTCATTTATAACACATGTTCTTGCAGAGATAACATACGTTCTCAGATGAGAATTTTGGCGAATGACGACATCGAGCCCAACCTTTTTATCTTGCTTCATGAGATAGAGTTCTTGAGGCTGCTTTTCAATAATGCTCATCGAGTACTCATTACTGTTGAAAGAATCATGAATAAGCTTGAAGGAAACATCTGATTGACTACTGAAGTTAAGGACTTGAAGTTCTTCTTGTGTTCCCACTGGGTTAGTGAAGATTTCTGAGTTTGCTCCTTTTCCTTGAAGACTCACGTTGACTGAAAAAGGCAAACAATTCTTAATAACGTACAATGGATCTACATAGAAGCAAGAATATGCTTTGTAGTCATTCAATTTGACCTTAGCGAACATGTTCGAGAAACTGATTTCTGTTTCCTTGTTGGAGCTAGTAGTGAATTTGACATAGTTGATATCTTTGTGGTCTTTTTCAGCATGAATTGAGAATTCGTTTTCAATCTTGTCGATTGGGATACTTGCTGAATGGTTTGGTTTGATCAGTATAAATGTAGAATTTCCATCATCTTCATGGATTTGCAAATATATAGGGACGACAAGATTATTTTTGATGATGTATTGGGAACTAAATCTTACGAGCTTCTTCTTTTTGTAATTGAACACGTTGCAAACAAGTTGGACCTGTTTCTTAGCAGATTCAAATAGAAGAGTCTTCCTCTTAGTTCCAAGATTATGAATATCAACATTGAATGCAGCCAGACTCTCTTTAGGATGATCTAATTTGAGGCCTACAATAAGCCTCTCTAAGACTGTTTGATTGGTGCTAGAGTCAAATATTCTATCAAAGTTCCATTCCATAAGTAGTTCTTTCTCATCACCAGGTTGAAGGTCAATGACTTTGTTAAATTCAACACCTTTCATATGAACCCCTAATATAGTAGGTTTCACATGAATAGGATATCCTGTATCATTCCATAGGACACATGGAGCCAAATACTCCATATCATTCGTTGAGTCATTAGAGAGTGCTTCATCAACTTTCTTAGGAGAATAGATTTTGGAATGGCTCCTCAGAAGTTGATTACCCTCTGTGGGAACATGTGGACCCCTGTAATCGAACTTTGCATTCTGAAGGGTATTTTGCCAATGATAGACTGTGTTTAATAAAATCTCAACCTAAAAAAGTTTAACAAGTTCTCAAGGATAAATTACCATTTCGTCGGAAATATCAAGATTGAGGGATTTCTGATCAGCTAAGAGATCTATTCTTTTCTTGTACTTATTGGTGGCTCCAAAGTCTAGCTCCAACTCAAATGACCACTTTTCCAAAAGAGGTTCCCACATACTCACTCTTGAATTGAAAAATGAGGCAGATATTTCAAATGTATTCTTCCCCTTGAAGCTATCTACAGTTTCTTCAAATATAATCTCAGAATTTGTGACTTTTGAATGTAGGCTAATCTCAAGAACTGGAATAGGGATACCAGTAAAGTCATCAATAAATCGCTAGAATTTTATATTCAAATAAATGATTCATACTATTTGGATGCCATGCTGGAGAATTCTGAATGATTTGCTGACAACCCTAACCTGGCTGGTTTTATTGGACCCAATGGTCGTCTTCCTCACTTTAGTGAATTTTGGTAACTTGTCATATTCTTCTATCTCTTTGGATATATTCTTAATAGCAGCAAGCGTAGTAACCATATCGGCAGAGGAAGCTCTTAGGATTATTCTATCCAAAATAACACTGTGGTCAAGCCTAGCTAGATATGAAGTGTCTGCTCTTGAATAACACAATTTTTCTTTTGATTTATAGGCTAAGGTGAACGGGTGAAGGATTCTTCTTTTCAGAAGAGCTTGGGCATCATTTTGTTGAGTCTTGTCATCCAACACAAATACTTCATTCTTCTCAAAGCTTATCTCCATTACTGATGAATTTAAGTATTCATATTGCTTTGTTAACAAACTCATAATGTCGAAATTAGTTATTCCAAATATAATTGACCCTAAGGCAATATAAATAAAATATTCACTAAGTTACCTTTGATAAGGATTATTGAGTTAATGTTTGCTGGAATACAGACTTCAGCTTTGTCTACAACTATTCTAAAGGCCGATTTGGTCTTATATGTAGGTGCATTTTGGACTATCAATAAGAAATATTATTTTTAACTTACTCTCTTCTTCCTCCTTCGTCGTAGTGTAAAGCTTGAAGAAGTCCTTCAATCTGAGTATTATACCCAAGATCAGCATTAATTTGATCTCTTTAATCCTGCATTCAATCTCTTGATTTTTATTGCTTTCAATAAGGACGTCAATTGTGACATTCTTTTCATTAGATTCCCCATTCTTTATTGCTTCGTTAAGGCTAGCGGCTGAAATATCACTAAGAGTCTGGCCTATTTCCTTGAAGTCAAATGATTTTTCTTCCAGTTTTTGTCCTAACAAAGTCCTTTCGTAAATCACACCACTCTTCTCACTTTCGAAGTAATCTCCTTTCAGATCAAAAGCTGAAAATTGGACTTTCTTATTCTGAAGTCTGTCTTTCTTGAAAGAGATGGTTGCTCCAAGTGCTATAATATTTCCGATTGGGAAATTGATAATTTGATCAAATAGCACAATAGACAAGTTATTTATATTAAGTGAAAAGTCTATAGGTGTAGGAGTATTCAGAATGTTCAGTTCAGTGCCCAACTCTTCTTCTAGGTGATAATCAGAATCCCTGCCATCATCAAAAACAACATTATCCAAAATACAATCCATCAAATCAAGATAATCCTTTTGGTTGATTTTTATAAGAACTGGAGTCAAGGAAGCATTTATTTTGAAGGAATTATCAATATAAAGATGCCATTCTTCAACTGGGATTCCATAAGCGAGTACTGTTTCTTTATCCCAGAGACATCTCTCACATAGCAAAGACAATTTGAATCCTGTTAGTTCTGTAGACTCGCTAGTTCCACCTACCATTTTGGTAAATCTGATCTCTGATGTTTGGACATCGAAGGTTTCAGCGAACAAATTTTCAAGATTTTGAATAGGCTTGAGAATTCTGGCAGTGTCTTTCTTCACAGAATTCTTAACTATAATTTGTCCTAAGTCTAACTCGAACTGTACTGGAGCATCAGCTCTTGATTTTAGGATAATGACTGGATGATTAATTTTCACATTCAGGTCCATGAACCTCGGAGTAGAGGTGGTTTTGATGGCATTTTCTACTCTCTTTTTCAAGTCAGTGTAGACGCCAAATTCAAAACCGAGCATAAAATTGGCTACGTAGTCAACTATTCGCATTACAGGTTGATGGATATAGTTAATCTTTGCTGAATTCAATTCCACATTCGCGACTATATTGACAGAATTTTCTTGCTTTTTGATGTACTGTTCTTCTCTTAATTCTACATCAAAGCTCAGTAGAGATTCCTTCTTTCCTACTCCTACAAGTTCTTGGGGAGAAATTGCAGAAGAAAGGTTACTTTGAGGATAATTAGTGAGGTCAAACACTTGGATATTGGCTAAAGTGCCTTTTAGATTAGTCTTATCTTTGTCAATACTGACATTCATATTAAGCTTTTTCACATATATAGAGCCCAACTTAATCCAAGAAGTTCTTGTTGTCAAGGTCAATGCAACTTGCTTGATCTTAATTAGTCCCTTAGTTGCTGTAGTAGTTTCATGCTTGTTAGTCTTTCTTGCGATAAATTGTTTTTCGACTTCAATTGTGATTAAATTGGCTGGACGAACACCGATCTCTGAGGCTCTGGTATTATTCTCTTCAATGTTTTCTCGTATAGGATCTGTGAAGAATTTCATAAGATAGTTCATCCTCTCAGGAATCCAATTCAGGTTTAAAGTGTTAATGTGTAATGTAAACTCCTTTTCAACTAGATTCTCCTGGAACTTGGGATGCATTTCCTGATAAATGTTGAATTCAAAGCGAATCAGATCCTTTGTTTTTATTTCTTGTCCATCTGAAATCGGCTTACTCGTTAAGATTTGATTTCCTTCTTCATGAGTTCTTTTTGCAACATAGTCTGTAAGATAAATATCACCAAGATCGGCGATAATGGTTTGGCTCAAACTTTTCTGAATAAACTCTAATGTTAGACCTTTAATTAATGCCTCATCTGTCAGGTTGTACTGTTCATCATAGAGTCTCAGGCCTATACCTTCTAAGGTTAGAGACATCTTAACTATTTGTTTGTTAGGATTGATGTCTTTGGGCTTCTCAAGAGCTTCAGTTTCTTTCAGTTCTTCTTCACTAATCTGTACTGAAAGAGAAGCTTTTGCATATTCCTGGTTCTTTTTTTCAATAACTTGGATCAATTTTTTCACATCCTCTTCAGTTTCCATAGCAATTGTAGCCTCTCCGAATTTCGTCTTGATTTTCAGGACATTAGGATAATCAAAATTGGTGTTATCACTTGTGACCTTTGCTCTCTTGATAAAAAGATGTCGTGTGGGTTTGACTTCTTGAGAATCCCTAAAGAAGTATAGATAAAATCCTGAGCTAACCATGACATATTTGCTCCATTTTCCTGATAAATCATAAGGGTCTTCAGAAAAAACCTTGAACAACCCATCACAATTTTTCATGATGAGTTGCTTTTCTGTCTCAAGATAGTCATTGAACTCTTTCTCTGTGGAGAAATCAAAGCAATCCTTGAGAGCCAGTAGTCTTTTGACCATTGTTTTATTAAGATCTGTGACTATGGGACCGATTTCAACAGAAAGTATTACATCAGGATCTTCAAAGATCTTATCCTTATTGGCTATAACCTTGGCATGAATGCCGAATTTAGTGTCAGCTAACAATGAGAATACTTTTTTGTTAGTATATTGATTGTTCAATGCCAGACTCTTTTTCATATCTTGATATATGGCAATTGTTTCATAATATTTCACATTGATTCTATCAAGGCTGTAAGAGAAAGTATTATATTCGGCCTTCTCTTCTTCTCTTGAGGTTTTTTCGAGGGTTTTGATTTTACAATCTTCAACATTGATGACCCAGCAGTCTGAATTTTCTCCTAATTTTTCGGCTAATGGTAGTACGATAGCAACAGAATTACAAGCAATGTTGACCTTTAGAGTTGCTGAGTATTCTACAATAAAAGTTTTGATTTGATTTTGGGCGTTCTTTGAAATCTCAGCCATTTTTTCATATGCTAGGTCTGCAATGTCGGTTTTACTTGGCTTGAAGGTGAAGAACTTTTTCATAACCATAAGAATCTCTGGCATAAAGATGAATTCAGTTCCCTGGATTTCACCTTCTATCTCGATTAAGTCATTTTTCTGGGTCTCAGAGAAAGTATACTTTCTTTTCAGAGAAAAGGCTGCTAAGTTCTTATTTTGAGCCAGGTTAGTTTTCTTCATAATTGAAGTCTTTTTGTAGTGCTCACTCTTAGGGTATTTCTGGATAAAATAAGTCTCTATATCATTGACAGAAAAACCAAAATTGAAAATGCTATCATAGTCAATTTTCAGAAGCTCAAATTGTAGTTTCATATCCTTTGAAACTGCCAGCATTCCTTGTTGACTCTTTCCATGGATAAGGAAAATGCTAGATTCACTCATATTGAGATTCAGCTGTATTAAGAATCCTTTTTCTATATCTTTTCCGATTTGATCTGAGTTTGCTTTGATAAAGTCATCAAAATAACTCTCGATTTTCTTTAATTCCTCAGCAGTTTGAGCAGCTTCAGCTTCTCCAGACTTCCAAAATCCAAAATATCCTCCTGTTTTCTTGGTTGTTTTCTTTTCAATCATACTTAGGATCCTCTTCTTTTCTATCTTAAGGATAATTTCTTTGGCTGCTTCACTAAATTCATCATTTGGAAGACGAGAGAAGGGCTTCAAGAGAAACTCGGCTTCTCTTTTCTTCTTTGGGTTTTGGATTTCTTCAGCAAAGGATATCTCAGGATCATCGCAATTCAGCAAGAATTCTCTAAGATCAGTCCTAAATAAATATACCTCATTTGTAAGTTGGTTGTAATTAAGATTAGGGAGTTCATATTTCTTTTTTCTGTTGAGCATCATTTTAGTGAAGTAATTTGCCAATGAAATCATTTGGTTGACCTGATCACTGTTGAGGGTTAGATTTATTGGCTTGAGATCTATATCAATTTTATAGCGTGGTTCTGTATCTTTTGTCTCTTTGTTGATGTTCGCGAAAGTAAGAGTGCTCTCAAGAGAGATCTTTAATATGGTTTGTAAGGCTGAATTATTAGAATCTGCTTTTTGTATATTTTCCTTAAGGAATTTCTTTCTATAATTATCATTATAGTTTTCACTGGTAACAAAGCAGGCAGTTTGTTCAGCGGAATTCCAATAAAAGGTGAGACCTTTAATCTGAGCTCTTTTGAGTAAATCTTTCATTTTATTCTCTTCCAGTGTCCTATCGAGAAATTCTACTTTCCCTTTTTCGTTTATTGTATTGATATTCACTTCATCTAAAGTAAATCCAAATGCAAATCCTTTCTTAGGCGACTCAAATCTGACATGGATATTCTTGATGGTAAGCTACAAAATAAATAAGAAGGATATTTCCCTTTACCTGCAAATTATCCAGAATTAAAATCTTATAATATGAAAGGGACCCTCCTTCTTGGGCAGTGTCCTTGTGGATAGCTCGAAGCTTATTTCTACACTCTTGGATCAATTTGTCGATAAATTTTATTCTCTCTTTCACAATATCGTAATCTTCCATAGTAGGTGTTGGCTCTAATAACACAAAAAGATCTTCCAAGTAGAGCTCAGTAGGCTCTTTCATTCTTTTGGTCCAGGGGATCTTGACTTCTAGCTTCCCAATTTCTGAAAATGAAATTTTGACTGGGACTCCGAGTGGTTTTAGCAAATTAGGGTTTAAAGAAATATTTTGAAGTGTAACCTTCCCCGAGAAAAAACTCGTCTTCATGTGATGCTTATCTAATCCTTGAATAAAGTCTCCTAGGATTGAAGGAAGAATGTATTGAAGTATGTAATCCATTTTCAATAAATTTTATTTTACTAAAAATACAAATGTTAACTACTATTCTCGCATAAAAAAACCTTTAAGCAAGAGAAAAACTCATTGTTAAAAATGTACACAAGTTAGTAAAACCGAGGAACCGAATTTTGTTTTTTAACTAGAATCTATCCTAGACATCAAGAGCTCTCTGTAAATAAAGTATTACTGCTTAACTAAGGAACTCAGATCTTGATTCAACAGATGAGGTGAAGCCCAAGAAATACATGAGAACAACTCCTCTGATTATTTCGCGAAACTAATAAAATAAAGTTCTAATAAATTGTGTACTCCTTATGAAAAAAGATTTCTCACCTATAAATCAAATTCAAGGAGAAAAGAAGAGAGTTAAATACTCCCAGCATCCTTTTATTAATTTTAATTGGGATGGTATGCTTCCTGAAGTCGAGCTTCTTAAAGGCCCTTCAAAAAATCATCGGATCAGAACTTTATTGATCACTTGGAATTCTTATCTTGACCAAACAAAGAAAAATTCTCTCAAGAACTATCTGAAAAATTCAAAAGTAGTCTCACAAATCTATCTAAATTTCAATAAGGATCATCCCGATCGAAATTTGTATATGTTTCGAGAAGTTTTGAAGAATGTTCGAGTGTCTAAAGTTTTCTTAAGCCATAGTTGGGTTTTTCAGAAGAAAACCGCCAACTCTTTGAAAGGAATTTGGAAATCAATTGGAAGGTTCAACACGTTAGGAATCAGCTGTTATATGAAAGAAGATATAGGTTTACAAATACCTAAGCATTTTAGAACACAAAGAATCCAAGAATTAACCTATAAGAGCTTTCATAGTTGTGAGAATCCAAGATACTTTCAGAAGATCTTTGAAACTTTTGGCCAACACTTGAGAACTCTTAACCTATGTCTTTTACTGACAAACCTAAAGGCAAATGAGAGAAGCTTTTTACTTGAACAGATAAGCAAATTATCTTTACTGAGATCTTTGCAGCTCAAGATTTCTGAAATGGACAGTGATGATCTGACTATAGCAAGCTCAACCATTGCAAATTTATCAAATTTGGAAACCTTGACCTTAAATTCGAATATTGCTTGTGTTTCCAAAGAGAGCTTCTCGTTTTTTACTAGCAAGCTGGGAAATTGCATATCACTGAAAGACTTGTCTTTGTCTTTAGTCGGCCTTTCGAATCTGGATGATGGGCTATTTGATGATCTAGCAAGGAGCTTATTATCATTACAAAAACTTGAAGGTTTAAGTTTGAATATAAGTCAATGTATTAACATTACTGATGCTGCCACAACAAACTTCCCCATATTATTGAGCAGGTTACCAAACTTAACAACGTTCAGATTTAGTGGCCAAGAACTAAATATAACAAATGAGATGTTGAACAACTTATCTAAAGCAATACTAAGAAAGCCAGACATCCTTCAGATTCATTTAGACTTTAGCTCAACCAATATTGACAGTCAAGCTCTGATAGAATTAGGAAACGCTATAAGAAAACTCCAACATTTAAAAAATCTACAATTAAACTTTGAATCCTGCAAAAATATTGGAAATGAAGGATATGTACTTCTAGTACAGTCATTTGTTACTCAAAAGGAACTAGAAAGTGTGAAGCTAAACTTTAATTCTTGCAGCTCTATTGGCAATGAAGGTGTTATTGTGACTGCAAATTATCTACTTTATTGTAAAAATCTAAGAGAGGTTTCTCTCCACTGGAGGAAAACAGAAGTATCGAGACAAGCTGTAGATGATGTGATTAAAGGTCTTTCAAAAGTTAGATTCAAACATGTTGAGTTTTAAATATTGTTCACTTTGTGAGTTCCTGGTTGAATTCTATAGTTTCATCTGCATATAAATATCTTGTATGCTTCATTAGATAAAAGAATTTGTGCGAACTGACAAATTAGCACAATTAGTTCACAATCCTTTTAACTCCCGTCTTCTGTAATTTTATGAGGCTTGGGAGTTTTAATCATCAACGCAAAGATGAGAGAGTAAGGGAATGAATCTCGCCAAATGTCAAAATATCAGAGATGATGATAATTTTTTTTTCTCTATTCTATCATGTGAGACATTTTGGTATCATATGAAAATAGGCATACTGCTTATACTTATGAATGGGATACAGTATGAAATTACAAAATATGAAAATATAAATATGAAGTATGGACAATGACGAACACTAAGCCTATTCTAAAACACAAATAGAATGACGATCAAGCAACACGTAACTAATATACAGAAGTTGATGTAACAATTTGCGACATTTGAAGGAAAACTCGTGATGAGGGATAAGGGCTATCTATCCTTTTCAACATCAGTTCATAGAGCTGAAAACTAAAGTATCTCTGTCAAACTTTGTTGATTAAGAAAAATTCTTCTCTAGAATTAGTCTGAATATTAATCCCATCGCTAGGAAATTTCTAAGCAAGATGAATTAACTAAAACATTAGACAAGTTAAGAATCGAATTTACCTCTAATCCTCCTTAAGCTGTATCCACTTAGTCCTACATCTGGATTTATGTCCTGATTTGTTAGAACTTAGGCGAATCTGAGTATGAAAAATTCTGAAAGAAAAGGTCTAACTGATAAACCTCCTGAAAATCTGAATATATCTCTAATCTGAATTAGAAGCACTGCTTTGATGAATGCACAAAAAGTTGAGGAGCGACTGCTGTAGTAGCTTGGGTCCTGGACAAGATAAAGACTTACTTGAACTCGCGAATGCGGAGAAATAAGTCTTCAGTCCATGTAATTTGAGGAGTTTCTGAATTGGAGGAGTAAGTCCGCGCTCGGAGAAAAAATTTACATTTCAAAAAATTATTTATTAACGAAATTCTGAGACAGCTTGTATATCAGTTTGAATTAAACTTAAATTTCAACGATATCACAGTTACCAAATTGTTTTTTCTAGAAATAATTTTGATTCGCTGAAAAAACCACGTAGGTTGGGAATATTTTGGGTTTTCTTAAAAAAGAAAATTGCTTAGAGAGACCGTCTTCGATCATTTGAATGAATTGGTTGATGATCTCAATTAACATATTCTTTGAAAACATCTGTCCAAGGTGTCTCTAGTATTGTTTAGAGGTTAATTGATCAGTATGAGAACATTCTATTTAATCAGGCTAGAAATATAATTAGGTTTCTAAGATTGTTAAAAACTCTATGTAATTACTTCCACAGTGTACTTTAGTTGGCCATTGAAATCAAGTGATTTCTACGACAAAGTTAGGTGAAACTTAAGCCATATAAAATGGAGGATAAGAAGACAGCCGGCTTTCATCCCTTCAAATCACAACGATCTCTAGGAATTCGAATAAAAGCATCCACTTATTAGTAGAACTTAAGATAAAGCTTAAAGGTTACCAGATTTTCTAATCTGTCATCGTAAAAATCCATCATTCCAAACCAGTATCCAAGCTTTTTTATTTTTAAGCGATAGTCTATTTTCATTAAGTCTGCTTTCTATGGGGAAGGTGAAGCCTATCATCAGCTTTCTTATTTTATAAATACACTGCTTCAACAGACTTTGTACATCAAACATCCTCTTCTAGAGTACCATGATTCAGCTCTTAGGCTACTCGAAATATATCATAAGGGCAGGAAATTAGAAGTTTCTACAAATGGAAATGTACCCTGTTGAGGGAATCATACATTAGAGAAAATAAAATTGAACCCAAGTAAATGAATTTTAGCAAGTTTGAGGAATAGAAGTAAAAAAAAAAAAAAAAAAAAAAAAAAAA
>Ga0065720_1020698_pt1 | contig 13200 bp, 12 predicted proteins | sample Thericmetagenome_FD_59107 | JGI IMG/M metagenome (GOLD analysis project Ga0065720, IMG submission 59107) | Thermophilic microbial communities from the Joint Bioenergy Institute, California, USA of rice/straw/compost enrichment - eDNA_2 v2... | ecosystem: Engineered > Solid waste > Grass >... | reverse complement strand
CCGAGTTTTCCAGCAGGTATGGTCGTATGTGATGGAATCAGGCGTCGAAAGTGGTTCATAAGTGCAGATTAGAGATGGGAGCTTTGAGTGCATGCAAAGAAAATTTGGAGTATTTTGACGGCTAACCTTTGAAATTGTTCGTTGTTGTCGTCTGATCTGGAAATTTTGAACGTCTTGAAACCCCACATTGACCACCTAAGTTCAGTATGAAGTGGAGATGGAAGATGAGCCAAAAAAAAAAGAAAAAAAAAGAAAAAAGTTAGTCAAGAGGGCTGGGATACTTGGGATGTGTTGACGCAATTGGTTAAACTAGCAAAAGCTAAGGCAGGTAGGACTGCTTTGAAAGGGCAGCTTGGTTTACACGGCAAGCTAGAGCATTGATGCACAGCTTTGTAGTTGGAAGGGGAGCATTTGAAAAGGTTGCAGTCCTACATTACAACACAATCTAGACTTAATGCCTGCTTGTGATTATGAGCTCACTTATGTTCTTCTCCAAGTCCCTATCTATCATTACGTTTTATACCTAGTTGACCTTTCAACAACTCGTCAAGAGCCGAAAAGGAAACAAGAATAAAAAAACAATAAAATTAAACATAGTTAACTTTACCTCCGTGCATAAATAGAGAGGGACCAAAACCATGGAACCACTCCGTTTAATCTGGACGTTGTTGGAAATGCCCTTTGGCAGAGTTCCCTGCACATTTGGTAGGACGAATAACTTGTGTCCCCCACGTTGACCTTCTGGACTAAGAGCAACAACACACTGATGAAGCACTGGCAGTGTATTATTCTCGGTCCCAAACCATCCTGTTCCAGACGGGATGTTGAGAACACCTTAGGAACTCTCACCAAACTATATTAGCAATCCTTCGATTGGCAGTCATTTCCCCATTCGATTAAAGGGTTTGGATTGGCTCAAATTCTTTCGCTATTCATGTTCACGGATGGGGAAGTAAGCAGGTATGCGTCTAAAGGCAGGTGACGACTTCATATCCCCCCCCCTTTTTTTTTTTTTTCGAAGTCGTTATGAAGATGTGCTCGAGCTTTCATCATCCTTGGCCACAAAATGTTTGTATAGCAAACACTACTGATTGAAAAAGGATTATAGAAGCATCCGCTGTGGTATTCATACACAAAATATTTACCTTAGAACCCATATCAGTACGCTGTTGTGTGTAGGCACATATAAAGTCCGACTGATGACAAGTTCGAACTTCCCAACGCCAGCAAATTCCCAAGCTCCAACAACAGTAACCCAAGGAATAACACCCCTGACTGTGCAAATACCAGGACATGTTCCATGGTTCAGGAAAGCAGGTTGATGATGACCATAGAAGACCTGGTCAGCCGTCCAGGCAGTCAGCCAGCTAGTCGTGCGATCACAGTACTGCAAGCATGCATTCATCCATATATCACCATCCCCAGTCCGCCCAAACACTGTGGTCCTGAACGTAGAGAAGCCTAGGCAGGTACATTTACGCAAGCAGTGCATTTGTACCACATATACCATACCGTCATGACAAAATGAGCTCGACTGAGTAGTTCTCCCTATAAGGATAAGACGGTGTCCATAATGATGAAAATGTATAAGCTACACCCCGAACCTAACATGAACCCAGTCCATTACACCACAATACATACCCTATCCAATCCTCATACTATGTCTAAAGCCCACGACTGAAACAAGTCTAATTAAGTACGTATCAATAACCAGTCCCTCACTAATGTTGCTCATGCCCATTTCCATGCTCATGTCTGCTCCCCGGCCTCTCGTCCTCCTCTGACGAAGGAGAGCAACACCCTTGTCCCACACAATCATCCACACAATCCAGCAAACACTGGTTCCTATCGGCTAGGCTGCATCTCTGTAGCCTGCGAGGTGGTTGCTGGTGCCATGATGAAGATGAGGACGTCCTCCTCTGCGCCCGCTGTTCTGTATTCCCATGTCCCTGATCATGGTCGTGATCACGGTTATGGTCATGGTCATGGTCATGTTCCTCCCCATGCTCAGCATGGTGTTCGTGTTCCTCCTCATCATCATGCAACCCATCTCCACCCACCGCAGGAATCGCCCGTAGTTTCTTCCTCCCTTGCGCATGGTGATGCCCATGCGCATGCTCCGCGTCCGTACAAAACTCCGGCTGAATAGTTGCACTATGAATTCCATACGCATGCAAGCACTTCCTCGCCATGCGACTCAACTCCATATACTTCTCCCCACCGGCCTCTGAGATCGGGAACGCGACTTGGATATGCATGCTCGCCACAATTTTGGTATCCGACAGCTGCCAAATGTGCACATGATGACAGCTAATAACCCCCGGCAGGGCCTGTATATCTTCCCGTACATCGTTCAGGTCGATGTTATCCGGTGTGGCCTGGAGCAAAATTTTGCTGGACGCGATGGTCAGCGGGATCGCACTACGCAGGATGATGAGCGTGATGAAGAGCGAGACGGCTGGGTCCGCGTAGTACCGGCCCGGCCAGTCGGTCAGCCAGATGATGAGGGCGGTTATTATCACGCCGACGTTGCCTAGCGCGTCACCTAGCACGTGCAGGATCATGGCGTTCATGCCCATGTCTCCGTGGGTATGACCGTGCTTTTTGGAAGGGTCCTTGGGTTTGTTGTGGTTGTGGTGGCGGTGGATGTAGGAGCCACGACGGGGACGGGTTGGACGGTCGGTTGTGGTAGAGTAAGACCCCGAAGAGGACGACGACCCCGCGTGCTGCTGCTTCTTAAGCAGCGGTGTCGTCTCCCTCGGCCCAGCTCCAGTATCCTCCTCCTCCACAATGGCCACCTGATCTACCATGCTCTCGCTGGACCCAACCACCTCCTCCGCATCCTCCTCCTCCTCCTCCTCCTCCTCCTCCTCACTGACCTGCGGCCGACTAGCAGCAATAATATCCTGTCTGAAGCTGGCGGGATGGATGCTGATTTCATCCAGGCTAGTCAACCTTCCCGGTCCGCTGCTACCCCTTGCGCGCCGAGTCTTTCTCCTTTGCCCAGTTGAGTCGGATCTCTCCCGCGCGGTGCTTGCTTCGCGCGAGGACGCAGGACGTGTATGTCGTGGGGCCGAGTCAGGTGTAGACGCCTGAAACCGTGCGACGGTCGCTTCGGGGAGCAAGTCTGCCGCGCGGCCGGTTGCATCAGCCGCGGCGAGTTCCTGATCAGTCAATTCATTGGTTCCAGCGGCGAGGCCCTCTTCAGCGGCGGAGATCTCGTCGTGGCGGTGTTCGTCATGGGCATGCCCTTCATGGGTATGGGAAGATCCGTGGCCATGGTCGTGGCTCCCTGGGCCGTGCGAATGCCCGTGTCCGCCGAGGATGGCAAAGCCGAGGAGGTTAGAGGAGAGGCCCAGCGAACCGACGATCAGGATGAGCTGCGGGTTCGTGATCTCGGGCGGTTCGATAAACCGGGTGATGGCCTCGAGGACGATGGAGACGCAGAGGGCGATGAGGAACACCGCGTTGAAGAAGGCTCCTAGGATTTCCGCGCGGAGCCACTACACATCGAATTAGTCTTGTTCAGACAAAGAGACTGAAAGATTGAGCGTACCCCATATGAGAAACGGTCAGTGGTCGCCTTCCTGGCCACAGACACCGCCCACAAGCCAACCAGCAGCGAGATGATGTCGTTGAGCATGTGGAAGGCGTCTGCCATCAAGGCCAGCGAGTGGACGGCAAAACCGGCGCCCAGCTCGAGACAGAAGAACATGAAATCGAGGACGAGCATCAACTTGATGCGCGTCGACTTGGACCAGGCCATGGTGACGGTTGGTCCTGCGCGGGCGCGAATCCGGTATGCGGAGCTGCTTTACATGGAGCGCTGAAAGCTATAACTGAAAGGGCATAAGTTAAACTTGAAAATTAAGAGAAACTCTAGAGGTCGTAAGATTTAATATGTTTGCGGCCCGTTGGCGAGACTTTTGTCCGATGCCAATGTCAGGTTGGGTGTGACGGTGACAGTCCCAGGCGCAATCCGTTGGCGAGTCAATGTGCGGCATCGAGGAATGTCAAGTCCGCTGCAGTCCCGAGTCGTTCCTCGTGAAATCCCGTTACGCAGCGGCCCCTACTCCCTATTCTCGCCCCTCCCTCCTTTGGCTCGGCGATTGCGTGCAAGGTTCGGCAGTGGGTCACAGCACAACAGTCAGCTAGCCCCAGCCACTGTTGGGAATGTCGCTATCAGATCTCGGGAGTGCCACCATCTGTGTGGGGTTGTAAACGGTGTTACAGTCTTTTACGGGGTAGTGAGACTGAATTTCTACACTTTTCACAGTAGGTACATAGTCCCGTTGCACTTCTGATATTCAAGTTTGATATTCAACACCATTTAAATTATATCGTTCTCGATCAATGACACAAAAACGCAGGTCCCCAACAAATGCAGTTCGCAGCATCTCGCAGCGGAATGTCCCGGCAGTGGTGCGTGGTGACATCAGTCAAAGTGACAGCCCACAGCAGCCACCCACTGAAGTCATTTAGATTCTTTCACCTGTGGACGCCCACATCCACACCGCAGTAGCCAGCGATCATGGAGAGGATGGTTGCATCTCGCCAAGCAGTATTTTTTTTTTCCTAATTTTATTTTATTTTCCTTCTTTCCTTCCTTCCTTCTTTTTTTTTCGCTCCGAGTCAGCACTCAGCAGCACTCAGCTCCCCACCATTTCTGCTCATTAACGGTGTCATTCCGGGCCGTGATCGGGTAAACCTGCTCTCTTGTTAGGGATGTCCTTAACTCCATCGGAGCTTTTGAGCAAAATTCAGGAACCTTGATAACTGCTGGTTGTGGCTACCTTGGCGAGGGTTCGTGCTCCTAGAAGCAATTCCTATGGGTTAGAGCTGTACTTTGGTCTGATTCAAACGAACTGGGTTGTTGATTTAGCATTTGGTATTTTGCAATGTGATTGGATCGCTGCTTTTGACAAGCAGCCGCTGTCCAAGACATCCTCTGGCTATGTTACGAGTTGCAGCTGCTTAGCCTCATGAACGTATAATCCGTCAGCCAGTCTTGACTCAAGCCACATGGAAACATAAATCTCCTCTTCAATGACGTGAAATCAATTGTTGACGCCATACACGGCACATTTGGGAAGAAGCCAGACTTGGTTGCAATCCTCACACATTTTCGGCTGTGGCGCGAGCTTTGCTTCTCTATCTCTTATCGATAGAGTAACTTACACAGCTGATAACGTAACCTTCCCCATTACACGCAGCTCTGCTTCTGGGCTCGCAGTATCAACTGACGACACGTCCATCCACCCACATCCAACGACCACGACAACGTCCCGACCCAGAGGACAACGCCCGGCCACACCAGTGCCGTCCCAACCACAGCCACAGTTCAACCCGTGCTGGTCGGTCGGCTCCAATTGACCCCATCTGTCCCCCTAGATTCGAACACAGTCCCCGCTGAATGGCCGCTATGGGGGCCGCTGACAGCGGCAGCGCTTCTTCCTCCTCTGGCGCCGAGGCTGAGCGCCTGCCCGTGCCGTCTAAAAACCCTTTGCCTCTGTCTGCCTCACAGGAGGCACAGGTCAGGGAGTTGTACTATGCGAGGGTGAGGAGGAAGTGTAAGGATGAGATTAAGGGTATGCCTTCATGCCATTGCTTTCTCCCCTGGTTATACCCCTCTCCTCCTACAGACTAGCTCTTGCCTACCATGGCGCTGCTTATACACCCGAGAAGAATATAGAGATGCTAACTGTGATGTGTGCAGCTTTCGCCGACTGCGCCCGAGGCCGGACCTTCTCCGTGGCCTGGGCCTGCCGCAACCTGCACATGGCGATGAACAACTGCATGAAGGCGCACGCGACGCCCGAGGAGCAGGACGCTGCGCGCGAAGAATGGTTTGCGACGAGGCTGCAACGACTCAAAGAGCGGGAGCGGAAAGCCAAGCGTGCGGCCGAGCAGGAAGCCTTCTTCCGCGAGTGGTGGGGCTTGCCCCAGAAGGAGAGGGAGGAGATCGAAAAGAAGCTGGAGAAGTTCAAGCACGTGGAAGAGAGGGTTGCGGTGGTGAGAAAGAAGACTCCAGGAGAGGAGCGGAGGTGATGTTGGGTTTGGGTTTGAGAGAAAGGAGAATGGGAGAGGGATGTGAGGATTGAACAGGCCCTGTGTATCAGTTGTGATATTTGAATAGGTTTGGACGGATGGTGAGAGGTATTGTGCTGGATTGTGCGCTAGAGAAGGACTGGCATGGCGTTGGGTGGAATCGAGGCTGGATGCCCTCACAGCTCTGTATCATTGTACATATACACAACATCTTAAACGAATCATGATTCCCTAAACCTCACGTCAGATATGTACTAACTTGAAATTCAGAGACATCAAAGAGTTGGGTATACAAGAAACCATGAACACCACTGAAGATATATATATATATATATATATTCAGCAGCCCTAGAAATAGCCCATGTTATCCAACCAATCCTACCCATCATCGAAAAAAAAAAAAAAAATATCGCTAACCATACCGATAGATCCTCAAGTCACACTATCCACTATCCATATTGATAGATCCTGAAGAAGTCATTTACAACTTCCCCAACCCACAACACCTCGCAAATAACCCCAAACATCCCAAAACCGCCTTTAGCATGACCGTCACACACCAAACAAAACACTTAAAGGTCACCGTCACGAGCCCAACCAACGCCCTCAAACATCCCGGCAACTTCTCTTCTTCCTCCTCCCCCTCCCCATACGCCTTCCCCAACGAACTATTCTGGCTCTCCAAATCCTCCATTTCATACTGCTCTCCCCCCGATCCTCTACTCCTCTTCTTCTTTTTTCCGACCCTCACACTCCTAACCCTCCCAAACCCCGATTTGCCACCTCCAGTCCTCTGACTCCCCCGGCTACTCCTCCCCCCCGTGGCATGCTCTATCACGAAGCTGAGGACACTCCCGCTTCTTCTTCCTTCGGCTACTATGGCCGTCGGAGGCGGCGGCGGTTCGAAAACTCCGACACCTGCGCTGCTACCCCGTTCTTTTTCGTCTAAATAAGCAACAATCCCCAACGCCGCAACCGCCACGTCCACGACATACACCGCGCCCTGGACTCGTCCGGCAACGGAGGTGTTTACCTCCAGCCAGCCCCTCCCCGTCCCGTCGCGGACGATCCTCCCTAAAAAGGTGGGGGATTCGTCGTGCTCGAGAGAGTATTCCGTCCGGGAATATGCATGATTGCGGGCGATGGCGACGCGAAAGGGGAGGGCCAGCGTGCTATGGGTAAGGTAGTGCGAGGAGGTGTCGGGGTCGTAGACGAGGCGGGCGCTTTCCGTGTTTGGGTGGGGGAGGTGGGCGGCGAGGAGGGGTAATAAATGGGCGATAAGGCCGGGGGAGTTTGCTTCGTCGTCGAAAGAAGAGTCTTGCGGGGGAGGTTGTTGGGAAGGGGTATTGGAAGTGGAGGGGTTGTGTAATGTGGTGGTGAGAACGGTTGTCCAGTGTTTTTTGTATCGTTGGTGTGTGGTCGCGTGGGTATGGGGATACGGCACGCCTGTGCCGGAAAGGGAAGCAATTGACGGACTGGGACTCGGCGTGCCCTCTCTACTCCTATTCCCCGTCACCAAACCCCCTAGCATCCCGCTAACCCCCCCTCCCGTCCCTGGCTGTCCCTCCCCACGATCGCCCTTGAACCCCTTATTGGGATCGTATCTCGCCAGTGTGACAATGCCAGCCGTAGATGTCGGATCGATGCGCAGGCTGTAGAAGGGTTGGCCCGAAGCAGAGCAGAAGGTGTAGGTTGGGGCGTCGGGCGCTGCGGCCATTTGTAGACAGTAGGTCTTTCCTTCGCCGGGGGGCGCCCTCCAGCCGTTGGTGACTTTCCAGAGGTTGCGGAGGTCTTCGGTTGTGGAAACTTGGCTAATAGCAGTAGGAGTATATGGTCGTCGAGGGGCTTGCTGAGGGACCAGTTGAGGGGGGGGTTGAGGTCGGGGTTGGGGCTGAGGTTGAGTCTGTATTATTGATGTTACCGGAGCTGTCACCGGTGGAGGAGGAAGAGGCGGCGGGGGAGGTTGTGACACTGATGATGTTGGCGCCGGACGGGGGGAATACACGCCCCGACTGATCGCCGAAGGGGGGATATGTGTCGGGGAGGCCTGCTGGGGATAGTACTCCTGCTGTTCGAGGGGTAGAGAGGGGTTGTAGCGGGGGAAGATGGATCTGATAGCCACCTGCTCCTCTGTCCTATCCCCTCCTGACGATGAGGAGGCTCCCGGCTGGGCTGATGATGATGGGCCGGCATATGTCAACGGCGGCTTAGCGACTGAACTGACGCTGGGACTGCGAACTAGTGTTCTTGCCTCTGAGAAGGCTGTCTCGCTGCGGGGGATCTCTGCTCCCACGGCGGCTAGGTCGATTTCCTGATCGTCTGAGGGCCCTGCCTCGGGATTTGATTGTTGTCTACCATGTTGTTGTTGTTGTTGTTGTTGTTGTTGTTGTTGTTGTTTCTTCGCATCCAGGGCATGTTGCCACGGGTTTCTCGACTCGCCAGTGCTTGCCCGCGACCGGGTCGCCCCTGATGAAGTCTTGCGATGATGAGTCCCCGGCGGGGGCGAGCTGCCTTCGGCTCGCTCCGGACAGCCCTCCCGGGGTATAGAGGCTGGGGTTCGCGACTGTGAGCGCGAGGATGGTCGTGGTGAGCTAGTGGTGTTGGGGAAGAGGGAGAACCCTCCTGTTGGGGCCGACATCTTGTCTGCCTATGATGAATTGATGTGATGTTCTTGGAGTATACTGCTGGGTATCTTTAACGAGTATATGTCTGCTGGCACTTCCAGCAGGGCTGGCCGTCGGTCTATCGGTTCATGACGTGCTCGTCGTTTATCTCGATCCTTAATATCGCCTCAACACGACCGGGCCACCAGTGACAGCAGCAGTAGGAATAGCAGACAAAAGGTTTTTTTTTTAAAAAAAAAACAGAACCTGGGATCCAATCCGTTTTATTCGGCTTTCCTACACCAGGCAGGATAGGGCAGACAGGGTATAGGTAGGTAGGTAGGTAGGTAGGTAGGTAGGTAGGTAGGAATACCTACTTAGATTATACCATAAGATAGATATGAATGAGTGCCGCCCACCGTCTCCCGTGCTCGGGATGCAGAGGCTCACGCACTCGTCAACCTATGCACATCCATTCATCCTCAATATCCGTACCGTACCCTACCACAGTCCTCCCCCACGGGCCAGGGTGAGTGACCGCTCTGCAGCAGCGGCTCGCACGCTTGTGCACCCCTTGGACTCTACCCTATCGCGGGTCCGGGCTCTTCCCAACCTAGCAAACCTGCCTTCCGGGCAAAGTCCCTCCACGTAAGGTTGCCGGGTCCCCTAAGCGCCGGCATGTCTCTTGCAGCGGGAGCGCGGTGAGCGCCTAGCCAACGGGCCACCAGTCGGCTGCATTGTTCTGGGCCGTCTTGGAACCTTTTCTCTTTTCTGAGTGGATGGAGAAACATCACTGGCGAGAGTCTCTCGGGAGGGGCTGTCGCTTAAAATAGATGCCCCTGTTCTCTCCAGGCCTCAAGAGTCCAATCACAGCGCGGATCACTTGCAGGTAGACGCCGGCCAACGGCGTGCCTTCTTGGCGGCAACTGAGACTAAACTCTCTGCGGGTTTTCTTGTTCTTTTTCGTTGCCTTTTCTTTTCTCTCTCTTCCGTGAAAATCGCCGATTTACCAGGTTGCCAGGCAAATTTGGCGAGGCTGGAACATAGTAAGCTCGGTTCGATCGACCCATTGGCGTCGTGGTAATATCACGGCTCTATCGCAAAGTTTATTTCCTTAGACGGTAGAACCGTTTGGGGCCAGTTCCGCGATCTGATGTCACCTTTGCCCTCAGATCGCCCGGCGGAGAGAGCATTACACTACGGAATTGATTCCTTGCCCATATTCTTCTGATGCTCTTTTCGTTGATCTTGTTATTCCATTTTTGCAGCAGCAAACATATATTTTCTCAGCTTTTTTTTCCCCTCAATTCACGAACCAATTCACGAACATCATCAATCCGTCACCAGCTAAGGTTCCCTAAGAGCTACATAGAAACAAATTTTCTGAGCGAGCGAGTAGCGATCAACCCAGGAAAGCTTTTCCATGAAACAGAAAAATTCAAGCTCTTTCAAATGAAGAAGCTTTAAAGATGTGTCCCGACACTGCATCGGGATCTCCCAGTCCCGTAGTTGCATACCGGCCGTGCGCTGATCAAGAATAGCTCCCGTTCGCCGCGTACGGTAGGTCGGTCGGCCAGACCGCGATCTGGAGTGCAGCTGCCGGCCTGCAGTGCAACGAACAAAATGTAAGACTCGGTCCATGCCGATTATTTAATGCAGTGTCGAGATATCCCATTAAGATAGCTTACATCTGGTTGTTTGACAACAACTTCATGTGATGTGCTAATAATTGTGTTGTTGATATCTTTTTTGATCTCGAAAAGATGAGAATAGAATAAAACAACACTACCCGCTTACAAGTTGCAATTTAGTGCCTGCTTTTTTAGGACTCAAAGCAAGGGAGTCCACTAGAAATGGATACACAGCATAAGCTTGACAGCTTGTTGGGCACCTTGGCCCTGGAACTAGCCAGTCATGTGGACGATGGCAGCTGCTCCTTCAGCATGGCGAATCCTACTCCTGTGTGTTGGATCCTTTGAACTGGCGGAAGGTTCTTGTGTTCAGTGTCGGTAGAGCCTCTCCGCAGCCTTAACTGTCTGGTTTGCCCGGGTTCTGTGGGGGGACAACTTTGATCTGGCGGGGATCTATTCTCAGCTGGTTCTAGCTCCATGCTGTGGGAGATCCGGTGGTGTGGATCCTGAGGAAGAGCAGACAGAGATTATGTTGGGATCCTCTGGAGCCAAGGGTCCAAAGCATTTTCAGAAGACAGGGGTTGTAGGGGGGGGTTGCGAGGTTAGCAAAATCAAGTTTCCAGGATCATTCACTCCGGGGTCATCTTCCCAGCCAGTGGCCCAAGTCTAATGCAATGCCGCTACTAAAGATAGCCTCCAACAGCTCAACTATTGTAGAGCTCACACTTGAGAAACTTTGTTTGACTTCTCTTTTTCCTAAGTTTAAATAGAGGCAAGCAGGTGGGATCAACTGGCACTTTGACCCTTCGAGTCCTCCCTAGCTTAGACACTCCTGACCAATAAGTCTGCATCCAAATTAGTAGAAGACTTCTTGATGCTGATTCCGTCATCAGTGAATACTTTCGGCATGCTCAAGCTAGTGTGGCTGATTTGTGTATGGAGAAAAGCAACACAACGGAAGAACCTAGACTGATGTGCACACTCTGCCTTATATGGATGCTAAAAAGACATCGAATCTATTCTTAGCTCCCAGGAGAAATGGCCTTGTTAGAATCCGTGTCCCACCAGCTGCTAGTGTACAAGTCAAGTTTAACGCGATGATGTCACCGTCTGAACCCTCGGTCACCGCTCTCCGGGACGGGCCCATAACTCTATCTCAGGCCGGGTTTACCGGGGCAATGATGACCGAGTGGGGCTTCCGTCGGCGGTGCGGGGCCGTTTCTCCGCTAAGCTGATCGTGCCGGAGGTCCCGTTGGGTTGTTCTATGCTCCATCATCTTCCCTGAAGCAGAGATTCAACAAGTCTGTATTAGACAAGCTCCTGAACTCCTAATTCTCTTTAAGTAATCGGGACACCAGAACAGAAGAGTTTGGCAAAATGACACAACATGTCGTCGTAATTGGGTATCTTCCCTTTCACTATCCCCCAATCTTACAAATCCGGGCTAACACCTCCAGGGCGGGCGTCATCGGCATCACAAGCGCTATCCGCCTCCAAGAGGCTGGCTACAACGTAACTATTGTCTCACGCGACTTCCCCGGGCCCTTCGAGACCATGGACCCCATAGCACATATCAACTATGCTTCAGCTTGGGCTGGTGCCCGTAAGTCTTTCTCATACCAGTCCTTTTATCCTTACCCCTGACCCTTCCACACTCACATCCCTTAGCTTCAACGTCAAACCATAAGCCAAAAAAAACCCCTCCTAAGATGAGGTCGATGCTAATTCATGACCAAAGACAACCGCTTCATCCCCCCACACCCTTCCTCCCCCCCTCACCTCCACCGCGAACACGCCTGGTCCCTCACAACCTACACCCACATGCACTCCCTCTACTCCTCCCACGGTGCCCTCACAGGCCTAACCTTCCTCGACGGAATCGAGTACCTCGACAACCCCGGTCCAGAATACCTCAACCTTAGTGCTTCAATGCTCCCAGCAGATTGTGAGTATCAGGTGTTGAGTAAAGAGGAGCTGCCCGAGGGAGTAAAATGGGGGTGTCGCTATCGAACGTGGTGCGTCAACCCGATGGTGTATCTGCAGTTTTTGTTGAGGAGGTTTGTGCATCGTGGGGGGAAACTTCTTAAACGGGAGCTTCGTCACCCCCTTGAGGCGTTCTCTCTTCAGACAGTCTCAGACGCTTCCGTCGGAGCGGTCGTCAATGCGTCCGGCTATGGATTGCCAGCTGATCCAGCCGTATACCCCATCCGCGGCCAAACCGTCCTCGTCGCCTCCTCCGTCCCCTACACCATCACACGCCAACATTCAGATCCCATGAAGTGGACCTTCTGCATCCCCCGCGGCCTTGAATCTGGCACCATTATCGGCGGCACAAAGGAACCACACGACTGGGAGTCGAATCCACGTCCCGAAACCCGAGCTGAACTACTCTCCCGTATGAAAGAGACGTATGCCAAGATCGTACCCGAGGGGAAGGACGGCGTGACGGTGTTGAGGGATATCGTTGGGAGAAGGTGGGCTCGGGAAGGAGGGCCTAGGGTCGAGGGGGAGGTTTTGCAAGAGGGGAGGTTTGTGATGCATGCTTATGGATTGGGAGGAAGGGGGTATGAGGTTAGTTGGGGGGTTGCGGAGGAGGTTGTTAGAGGGGTAAAGGGGTTTTTGGAGAGAGGGGTGAAACTTTGATGGAGGGAGAAGGGTTGGTTTAGGAGCGACAATAGGGTTGGTTGGGGGGGGGTGGGGGAGGGGGTGAGTAGTACCCAGGACGTTGGGTTGGCTGCTGTACGAAAGACTACTCTAGAGTTCAGTTGTGAGATCATACCGTCGACTGGATCTAGATAGACCCTTATAAATCTATTGTCTAGACCTTCTCCAAATCTCCATTATCTGGCCTGGGTATATACACGAGCGGGCCAGTCGCTCAGAACCCCGATGAGAACGATTGAAAAAAAAAAAAAAAA
>Ga0065720_1020697_pt1 | contig 13203 bp, 13 predicted proteins | sample Thericmetagenome_FD_59107 | JGI IMG/M metagenome (GOLD analysis project Ga0065720, IMG submission 59107) | Thermophilic microbial communities from the Joint Bioenergy Institute, California, USA of rice/straw/compost enrichment - eDNA_2 v2... | ecosystem: Engineered > Solid waste > Grass >... | reverse complement strand
AATTCTGATAATCCAAAAGTTTTCTGCTGGCTTGTGCAGGATTCTTGCGCTGATCCGTGAATATTTCCAATAAATATACATTTCATTTAATTTACCTGGATCCGATCCCGAGAGTCATTTCTGTTTTGATCAGAAAATATTTTTGGATCATAATGGTAAAATTTTTTGAGGGTTTATTTGATCTGATAATTCATACTATCTCACAACTATTTCTAAAGGAAAAAAAAATTGTAATTACTTATCAAGTAATAACTTTAGTTTTCCTAAGTCGTAATAGGTGAATATTAGTTAGTATTAGAGAATAATGTAGTGAATTTTAAGTTAAAATGTGTCTATGCTTGCTAAATGCTAATAACTTTGAAACCTAATAAATTAAAAAAAAAGACCTGTAATCAGTCAGCAATTGTTAATTTTGTATTATACAAATTAACTGTTTCAAATAGCAGAAACCTATGATATTTAAGTGCAAAGGAGAGTATCAAATATTGAGGTGTAAAAAAAAATATTACAGAAATAAATAAAGTTCCTTTTATTAGAGTTTTTTTTTCATTACACAACTGAGAATGGATTTGAGATAAGATAAAGTATCATACAATATTCTTGATAAGAGACAAATTTACTTTGGGATATCTAAATATATCGAAGTAGACATAATAACTGCAACAGATAAAATTAAGAATATGTTTTTCAGCTAATTTGCAATATTACTAATAAATAGATGGCGATTTTACTAGGGCCTCAAGGCTATTTTCGAAATAGAATAAATATGATTTTGATTTTCTTACACTTGGCATAAAAAAAGAAATTATTATTTGTGACATTTTTCTCATTGAAGATACTTAATTACCGACTTGAATTTGATCACAGCGATCTTTTGGTTTTGAAACTGAAATAATTCTATAAGGACTAGATGATCATCTTATATTTTCTCAGTTAATCAGATGATCGACCAGAGGGATTCGCACCGAAGCGCATGAATAATTTTCTCATGGAATCTGAGGCTATAAAGAAACGATGAATTGACTTAAAGTCAAAGCACTTTTGATTTATATAATTAATTAATTTCCAAATGTGAATCACAGATCTACGATATAGTTAGAGGTCACGATGACTGTTTGACATGAATCCTTGTCTATCTATTATGTGAATGCATAACAGAAGTGGGATATCAAGGCTGACATGGCCAATAAAGGAGATGAAGTGTTCAAACGATTAACACTTAGCTCATTCTGGAATATCCTTTAAGGTAACCTTATTTCCTTCTTGGAAAATGCAGTTCTCACGGAGAGGTGTTACTTACAATTAGCACAGCTCATAAGTAAGCTGCAGAGATCAATAGAGCTCGAGGGACGAAGGGAGAGACCTCAATTTACTCCTCAGTATCTTTCGGCTTCGACATTTCAGCATCTTGTAACCAATCATTAATATTCTTAGTGTGAAGAAACAAACCATCAGAAAACCAAATTATTTGCTTTAATTGAAAGAACCATTCTCATCCTAGAGAAATATTCATCGAGTTTAAGAAAGTATAAATGCATATATACATATATATACTGCACAAGAGAAAGATATATATTTAAACAGACCATTTATGTTGTAAGAGCTATACTTACAAATCAAGCAAGCTCGATTTCCATTAATAATTTTTTTCTTTGATATTCTAAGACATCAAGCAAATTCTTTTTTATGAGCTCATATTGTGCAGACTTATCATAGATTAAATTGTCCTCAAGGACCTAGAATTCAGGGTTAATCAAAAGATTATTTTACCAGATTTTTTTGAATATCATAATACAATTTTTTACATTCATATTCAATTCTTTCTTTGAGATTATTCCCTATTGCTGATGAGCTTGCATTTCAATAATTACTGAAAATTTCAGTTTTTTCTACAGAGGTCTTTCGAATCTGACTTATAGACAAGTCTTCGATATTTTTCATATATCCTCTGGCTAGGTTATCTTTGAATTACTATATCACAATCAAGCTGATTTACAAAACAAGAAGTCATTATATTGCAAGTTGACATAATTCGTTAGGCTTTCCCAATCTGTAACACTGATATTATTTTTATAACCAAATTTCTCAATTTTCTTCTCACTAAACAAAGAAACCAATCAGAGTTACATTTTGAATATTGGGCTCATCAAGTTTTAGGACCATATTAAAAGTATTATGGATCCATTTCCCAATTTTGTTATTATATATCTTAGCTTGTATGGAAATATTTAACTCTAGTTCTTTCATTTTGGAAGATATACTGTCAATTTTCCATTGTTCATTAGAAGAAGAGAACTTGAATAATCCTCCGTAATACTCACTCTTTTTCTTTCCAGGTAATTCCATATCATCATCACTATTCATATCTTTTTAAATATTGTAGCAGTTACCTAAATGCTGTATTTGAGCTTTTTTCATCAGTTTGACTAGAATTATCTCCCTGATCCTTTCTCTTGTTAGAATGATGAATAGAAAATAATACTGTTGAAAAATTGAAAGAATGTGTAGATTCACTTCTTTGCATGTTAAATCTTATTTCAAATTATCGCTTCAGAGATAAAATGCTCACTAATATCTCCAAGTTGCTCAAAAGCAATTTAGTTAAAAAACAATTAGTCACATTATCAGGGGGCCGTTTTTCTATCCATGAGAACTTTAGCACAACCAAGAAAATCTGGTCTAACAATCCAAAGAAGAATGAAAATCAAGATAGACCTTCACATAAAGATAATCCAAGCTATAGGACCAAGGAAAGCACTTTTCATTCATTAAAAAAAACTCCCATCAAAGAGACTCAGCATGACATTCAAAGCACACAGACTATTTGTCTGAAAATTGATGAGATATTAACAAATCTTGATGGAAATACTTCCATACTTGAAATAGAAGAGAAGATATTAAAAGTACTTCATTCAGAAGTGAATTATAGGCTTGTACCTGGAGCCATTGAGTATAAAACGGAGAATCTTCAATTAATCTCTAAACAAAATAATTCTCTTTTCCAACAAATAATAAATCTTCTTTGCTGTTATGGATTATGTGCTCAAACTTTTTCTGGAACAATAAATTGGAAGGAATGGAAGTTAGAGAATATTCATGATTCATTGAGCTACTTTGGCCAGACCCCTGAATTTTCACATGAAAAAATTCAGGAATTGAATAAATTGCTTAAAGATAATCCAAGAAGGGAATTTGTAGAGTTGCAGATGATATGTTCTCTTAACAATAATTTGAGACGATCTCAGCCTCATTCAAACGTTGACTCTATTCAGCAGGTTTTCAATAATGACCAATTTAACTTGCTTCTGATTAAACCAAACGAGACAAACAAAGAAGATGCTGATCACAAAAATCAAAAAGTAATAGGAATACTATTGAATCACATTGAAAATATTGTAAAAGATCAGAAAATAGAAAGCCATGCTGAGAGTCTTCGTGATTTCTTACGATTGATATACCACGAATCAGACAACATCATCTTTGAGAATCAACGCAATCCTGTATTTATGCAGAAACTCATCGAAACTTTACAATCCTACACAAAGAGTAGTTTCCTATCAAACAATGATCCACTATTGCTCATGCTCGTTCTTGAGAGACTAAAGTTCTCGATTGTTAATACACTTTCATTCAAAAGTCTTGAGCATAACCTAAAGTTTGTCTATATGTTAAAAGAGATTTTGGCAAATTCTCAGTTAGAACAAAAAGCAAATCTAACAGCATTGAAAGATGACCTGATTGAGCAAAAGATCTTATCCTCTTTTGAGAGAGAAACACTTAGCACAGCAGATATACAACAATTAGAAGGGCTAATTAGATCTATGAGCAAAAATATGCTTGGATCAAGGTATTTCTATAACGGAATAGAAAAAATTATCGGCACAAATTTATATGATAAAATACCTCTCCAAAGCAAAATCCAGCTGGCCACTTCTTTTGTGAGAGCAAGCGCAGGAAGGACATTTATCCACAAAGTTCTTGAGGAAGTTTCAACTCAAGAGGTTTTTCTCAATACTCAAGATAAGATACAAATTATATTCATGATGGCTCATAGTAATATCGTGTACACATCTATATATGAGAAGTTTGAATCAGATCTCTCTGACCATGTTTCTAGACTCACTAAAGTGGATGATATGGTTCTGCTTCTCTATTCTCTGGCTAAAATAGGAATTACTGCTAACGAGCTTACAAATAATCTAATGACTAAGATTGAAACAAATCCTTTATCATCGATCCATCCAAAGAAACTTGTTCCAATGATTTGGGGCTTTCTTCTTATGGATCGCAATTCAAAATTACTTGAGGAAGCTGTTTTATCTATCTATTCAGGAATATCAAAGCTTGACAAAGCCTCTTTGCTTCATTTTTCTGAGTGCTTCTTTGGTATGAAGGCTATTCAACACCCATTGTTTTCAAAACTACCAAAAGATTTTGAAAAGAAATTACTCCAAGAATTAAAAAAGAATGGTATCATTGACAATCATCCTGATTCTCAAAGATCTAAGAGCACTAAGGCAGTCAATATGAATTTGGTGAAATATCTTAAAAATTCCTATCAGGATGTCCAAGAGAATATATGGCATAATGGATTCTTCTTTGATATCTTTATTCCAGAACTTCGTTTGTATGTGCTCCTTCTGGATAGATTTTCTCAGTCTCAAGATTCTAACAAACTTCTTGGAACATGGGAGTGGAAGAGAAGAGTATTAAAGAGTGCAAAAAGCATTGAAAATCATAACTTTGCTATGCTGGAGCAAACAGATGTTAATACTATTTTGAACGAATCTATTAATTTTCCCGATTATTGCTCTACAAAATATGTTTAGTAAATATTCGTGATAAATAGAACAATTTGTATCGATAATGTCATAAGTTTCTTGTGTAATGATATTAAAATACCATCATGTCACAGTAGTCGAAGAAATTCTAAGTTTATTTCGTTGTAAAGAGCGCCTTTTTATTCTTTCAATCAATGGAGATGATGTGATCTTGAGGTTAATTCTAATCAGAAGATTGAGAATTCTATTCTTTAAAAGAAAGAAGGTTATAAATAAATTTTATTGAAGCTGATCAACTATGAAGACTCGCAAAGAAAAGTTTAACTCTTACTACCATAGTAAATATCCCAAAATCTTCCAAGAGACATTTAAAAATGAAGGCCAGGCCTTTTGGGAAGAGATAGAAAGAGATCTGACGGAGATTTATACCGATACAGCAACAAATTTTGATCGGTTCCTTCAAGTTTCCAGAAAGATAAACAGATTCATAGTTAATTACATACCTAGCAAAGAAAGAAAGGAGATGATTATTACTTTGTTATTTAAAATCTTACTGGAACAGAAAATGACTCTTCCGATAAAATTAAATATCATGTCACTAATCCAAACAGCCTACTGTAGACATAATTTTAAACTTCAGATCAAATGGCAGAGTATCTATTCCATGTTTAATGAGGACCTTTTCAAACTTTCCATTAATCATAGTTTTGCAAGAGGTGGATTCAATGATAAGACATGGAGCCATTATTTGAATTTAGCTCGAAGAGCAAGAAAGTTCTATACTGAAAACGTTGCTGTCGAGGTTCTTAGGCTCTTTGGGCAGCATGTCAGTCCTTTCTTTGTCAATGTTTCCAAAGCGGCTTGCCTTCTTTATATATTCTTTAAGACTTCAAGGAGATGTTCAAAAGGGTTTTTAGAATATATCCCTGACCTATTCGAATTGTTTAGTTGGAAAAATCACAATTGGTGGATCAAGATCTTTATCAATCTATTCCAGAAGCTAGCAATGTAGGAAATTTTAGTTTTTAATTTAACTTTACTAGAAAACATCTGGAGATTGATTGGAGTCCTTACTACGAGCCCTTGTTCACAACATTTTTCCAGCTGATAAAGAATGAGTTCCCCAAAAAGGTCAGAACACATATTGAGCAGAATCTGGAATATTTCTACAAATTCTCATATTTCTTTCCTAGAGACTATATAAAAACCTTTGCAATTTTTATTGTGATGATACTAAGACCAAAGACAATTCCCAATTCAGATAAATGTAGCTCATTTGATACAATATTTACCCTTTTAGGTTGGGATTACTTTGAAAGAATATACAATTCAACTCTTCCTTTCATCCATCCAGAAAATAACGGCCAATGGACAAGAACTCTAGCATCATTCTTCTCTCATTTTGCAAGGGCTTATGTAAAAAGATATCATTCAGAGAAAAGATACTTCGAAAAGAAATCGAAAATGGAGATGGCAGCAAATGGTAGTCTGGCTTCAGAACTGAAAAAGGAATCAAATGAAGAAAAGAGGCTTGATGACATTACTGAAGGGCAGAATAGTGATAATGATCAGGTTCCTGATATTGAGGAAGATGATGACGCTGAGTCAAATTTTGATGAATATGAAGAGCAAGACATGTCTGCTTACTTTGTAGATGAATATTGCCATGAGAAATTCATCAAAATGATGATCAAAGTGGTAAAGAGTTGCCTCTTCTCTGCTGATAGATCAGTCAGTGATAATGGATCATCAATATTAAGAGTAAATTTTCAATAGCCTAATTAATATCGATTAGTCTTTGCTATACTTTGATGCAGGAAAGATTGCTCCTTTGCTCTTAGATATGATATATGACATATTTGACAGAAGTGATTTTAAGCATAGTGGGGTCTTATCTCTTATTTATTCGACCTCATATCCTTTGTTCAAGAGATCTGTTTATAAGCCTGGAATTTATCAAATTCCAAAGCTTTTAGAGCTGACACTTACTCACTTGGTCTCTCATGATATGACAAAGACAAATCTGTTATTATGGTAACATTTTTTTTTTTTGCGTAACCGATAATTTCATACAGGTTTTATCAAGCTATCTTCAGCATGATCCCGATATATGATCTAGATGATCTTCGAGATGACTGTGAAAAATATTGTGGATTCAGAGATGACAAGACAATCAAGGAAGGTACAATAAAATAAAAGTCTATTGATAGTTAGTCTTAAATCGAGATGAGAAGGCTGATATGTGGAAGCTTACAGAAGATATCAGTAACTGGGCTGTTCGTTTCTTCTCAAAGTTTATAAATACATTTTCTTATCTACAAGAAAATTCAGAAACTCCAACTCTTAAAATCAGGTCTCTGATGATAACTTTCAAGAGGTTCCACTCATTCATAGTACAGTCCTCTCCACGTCTCAAAGAGAAAGTAATTACTTCTGTGCTTAATTTTCAATTTCCTAGTATCTGGAGATCCTTGCAAAGTTTTTCCAAGAGAATGAAACAAAATTACCCAATACATACTTGAATTGCGCAATTATCTCAATGAATCTAGCTAATATTCCTCATTTCACTAGTGTTATAATCCCAATACTCCAAGAAAAAATGTTCTACAAAGTATCTCAATCAAGAGCCAATGAGAATTCAAAAAAACCTCTCTATCATTTAATCCAAAGAACCAAAGTCAAAGATATATTCGATTTTTATGAATTCAGGATTACGAACAAGGAGAATCTTCTTTGGTATCTGGAAATTGTCAAATCTTTGGTGAGCTTCAGTTCTCCTGCAATTTTGAAGCATTCGAAGGAGATTCAACTTATTGTTTTCCATGGTTTGATGCATGAAGAGCACAATATTTATAAGAAAGCACTCTCAATCTGGCATCACTTCATCTTGTCCTTAATTAGCATATACCCAACCAATCTGGGATCTTTGAATCCTAAAGATTACTCCAAAGATGAATTCCTAAACTTTTACCGAAAAGCTGGGGAATTGAATTGTAAGAATGTTGAATTACAATGGCATATGGCAAATGAAGAAGAATTGGCTTGCTTAAAAGATATTATTGAAAACATGTTTAAACCCATCCTGAGCTATTTATCTGAAAAGTATCTTCAAGAATACAAAGAAGAAAGAGTCAATACTGATGCCTTCTCTAGCTACATTGACTCAATGTTACTACAGCATTCAACACCTATTACGCCTTCTCAGAAGGAGGATATTATTAGGAATTTATCACTGGCTAGTTATATGTTTCTAGCTTTTTCTGAATGCATCCCATTTAGAAATTTCGCATTTTTGAGCGAGATGAAGGAACAATTTGAGAGAAAGATTGTACTCTTGGAATATAGTAACCTAAGAATGGAGCTATATGCTTTCCTGGCAAAATTTATTAAATACTCTTTCCAGAAGGCAATAATCTACGAGGATCGCATTGCTAGAACTTTGGTTGACATGGTTGGTTACTTATTTGGAATAGATGACCAGTAAGATTTTAATTTAAAATATTTGATTAAGCTTAGGGCACAGCATCTTCAGGATGTTTTCAATTTCCTCAAAAACTTCAGTTACTACAAACCTGATGCTAAAGCAGAAAAATATGATAGTCGATATTTCAGATCGATGGTGTAAGAAATATTATTGATTTCATATATTGACTAGGATAAATAACGAACTGCATAATAAAATCTACAGTTATAGCTTTGGCGTCAGCTATAACGACAAGATCCAGGAATTGCCCTATCTGTTGGGTATCTTAGCTTTCCACTCTAATTCAAATGTAATTAAGTTGGGGAATATCTAAGTATCATAGGTGGGAGGAAAAGCTGCAGATTTAATCGAACTTTCTTCAAGATATATTGACATTAATCTGAGAAAGTCAATCTTGGCGGATATTATATCAACTACGAATAAATATGTAGAAGACAGATTCAAATTCCTGAATGAGAATTTGTCTGAGCTTGAAAAGAAACATGTATCTTGTTATTTTTAAAATTATATCACTAGGTTATTACTTTCAAGGATTTCAATATTTCCAAGAGCATCAAAGATACTTATGTTGACAGCTTAGTTAATGGTAGTCAAAGACTTATCAACAACTTGATTAATTACCTTCCCAATCGTCTGGATCTTCTTCAACCAATAGTAGAGAACTTAATGAATATTCCAAAGTCTAACGATATGGGCACATTAGAGAGATTTGAGGGACTCATTAAGAATCTCGATATAACAGTGTACTCCAAAGGCAAGCTTGCGGAAAGGAAAAACTCCATAATCCAAACTAATGAACTCTTTGACGAATTCATGGAAAAAGTCTCTGCGATGCAGCATAATATCCCCGAATTTTATGACTTAGGAAAAAATATTGAGTCTATCGAAAAATCAATGTCAGGACTAATTGTTCAATTAGCTAGCGATGATCATTGGAAGATAAGAAATTCTATGGCTATACTTGGAATGATCTACAGCAAGCTATTACCTTCTAATCATAGGCTATATGATGAATTCTTATTGGCAGTGACTGCACAAATAACTAGCAAGCATTATTATTTAAGATACATGGCCATCCTCTTCATTCCTTGGCTTATTGAAAAGAAGGCAAAGGAAGCATCCACAAAGAAAAACAAAATTCACAAGTCTCCAGAAGATTTCACTAATATTAAACTGACTATTGATGAAGCTTTCAAATACCACTTCCTTCTAAAATCGGACTATGAAAAATATTACATTAAGGATTCTTATACAGGTCTCATTGAGTTTTATGATGTGCTCAAGGTAAATTTTACGCTAAAACTTTATAATTGATAGGTCTTTAATCCTGAAAAAGAAAAACTTACACTACCACCAGAAATGGCAGAATTCTTTAATAATAAAGAAGAGATTAGACAATTCTTTGATATACTGGTGAATGATGTTCAAATAAAATATGATACTGGTTCTGGTGGTCAACAAGGACTTGACTTCCAAAAGCTAATGCAAAATCTCTTTAATTTCAGTCACAAATCTCAATACATTCCGAGTGGCAGTGGAGACTTTTTGATAGCCTATGGACAATTTTTCCTGACCTTGTTTAAATATTTTGATGGTTAGTTATATTCTAACTGCAATCTAATATCTTAGGACCTAAGCTACTTGAAAATTCAATTGACATTATTGAAGAATTTGCAGCAGAATATAACTCAAGAGAGAAGCAAGTAAGTAGAAACTCACGATCCCTCATTTTTCAGGCTGTTTGTGTCTTCTATGTTTATGGAGTATTAAGAAGTATGCTATTTTGGTCAGCTGAAGACAGAGAAAAATATTCTACCAGAATCACAGATATGTTCATAAGGGCTGCAGAAAATATATCTCAAGAACTTTTCAAAGGATGGGCTGCTGCTTTTATCAATTTTATTGCTAAGACCGACTATCGCTTAATAAAACCAATAACGGATAAGATCTTGAAGAATCCATTTGAGAGCAAATCAGCAAGTACTCAAATGAAATATCTCTCGTTATATGATGCCATTATCAAATATCACTCGCCATTTGTTATCGATATTACAAATGACATCATCAACAACTTGGTGTCATTCAAGCCTCAAAATATCAAACAAGTAATAGAATTATTCTTGCGTGATAACGATTATAGGCAAAAGATATTTCGCTCTTCTTAGTGACATTGTTTAAGCATCACTTGTTGGTCCCAATTAACTACAAAAAGATTAAGGAGCACAACATGATCGATGATATTGATGAAATTATTAAATCTGATCCAGAAAGATACATTCTAGAGAATGATTATCTATTGTACCGTTATGACTCAAGAATCGAACAAATGATGAATAATTACATAAATTGGTTAAAAGAAGAAGAAAATATGGAAGAAAAGAAATGCCTCTTCGAACTTATCTTTGGCATTCTCATAGTGTTTAATTCAGAGAGAGTTACCAATGTTCTTGCGAGATACTATACTCCTATTTTCAAATTCTTTTTAGAAGTGGATCTAAATGTAAACTATTATGATTTCCAATTAACATAATTAGGGAATAGCACTTCCAGCTGATACTATTGATAAAGTAAAAAACTATGTTTCTTTCTTGGCCAAGCTCCAATATCCCAAAAGTGTGATCTCAAAATTAGTGACAATTGTTGAAAATGGATTGCTTAGTCCCAACTTCAGAATCAGAGAAAACAATCTCAGATTCTTCCATGTAATATTTTTTCGATTTTTGATTTTAATATTATGATAGTTCTTCTATTATAATCACATTTTCTATCTCGCGGATAAGGATTTTGCGATGGTTATAAACTTGCTAACAGATGAAAATGCTGTTGTGCGTAAGAAGGCATTTGATATTGCAGTGGATTTCTTCAAAATCTACACTTCGGAAGAGATATTGAAGACAGTGGAAAAGGCTAAAAACTTAGCAAAGCAGACTGATCCAAATATTGTAGCAGAAGGACTGTTCTTGATGATGGCTTTGATATTAAGTCACCCGTACGAGAATGAGAGCTGGACTGAGGAATTACTAATAATTCTCCTCAAGAAATATAAAACAATCAAGATAGTCAAAGACGATTTCAGAGAATTTGCGGAAAAATACTGGGACACTCATAAAGGCCATGCTAATTTAAATAACATATCATTGAGTCCAGATACATACTATGAGTTGAGAGAAATCAGTAGCTCTCATTCATATTTTGTTTAATTTAAACATTTGATACTCTAATTCAAACAATAATTCAATATGTATGAGCCACAGAAAGTTAACAGATTTTCAAGGTAGATGAAATAAGCTATTTAATTTGAGTTTTTACACGTAACAAAGCGAATAAACCAATACGAAATGAGCTAAAAATCGATCAGGTTAGTAGAAATAAGACGATTTATTTAAGATTACAAAGAACCAATTTGGAGATAAGAATTAAGATTAGTTTTCACTCTCAACAGGAAAGAGCTCTTGAAAGCTTGCACTGTTTTGTTCGAATAGTGCAATAGCGCCCTTAGCTTCAATGACTTTTTGGTCATCTGATCCGAATAGCTTTCTTCCGATAGTAAGCATTTTCTTAAAGAAAACAAATGATTGACCAAGAAGGCCGAATTTGAAATAAATAAGGTTCAAACGATTGCAAGCTCTGCAAACCAGGATGTCGTTCGGTCCGAAGGCCTTGACATATATATTCAAACTCTTCTTATGATATTTCGCTGCCTCTCTATAGTCCTTCAGAATGATCAGAATGTCTCCAATAATGCCAAATATTTCTCCCAGCTTGGGATGTTCGTTATCCTTTGGGTAAACTTCCAATAGATATTTTAGAAGTTTGATAGCGTCGTGATGTCTTTCAGAGTTATTGAGTGATATAGCAGCCTCTAAAAATTTATCAGTTACATCCTCAATCTTGTCAGGTTGCCAATTATTTTTATAGAATGATAGTGATTTTTCAAAGCTAGCATAGGAGCGTTCCCAATCTTTGATTGAGATGTAGCATTGTCCCATCTTATACCGTAAGAGTGAAAGTCTCTCATCATTATCCCCCAGGTTTTTTTCATAAACATGTAAGGTTTTATTGTAAAACAGAAGAGACTCATTGTACTCTTCTAATCTGACAAGCAAATCTCCAATAGATTCATAATATTCCCCAATGTCTAATAATTCATCATCCAGATCAGTGGGAACTATCTTGAGCATTTCCTTAGAGTATTCTCTAGCTTCTCCGATCTTTTCTTTTCCTTGTTTGAAGATAATATCGATCAACTTAAAGTATGAGTTAATAACTTTGATTCCATCCCGATAATAATCACAATAAATGGTGTGGCTCTTTTTATAGTATTCCTCAGCCTTCGCAAAGTCCTGCTTGACTTCATAGACTTTTCCCAGAAGCGAGTATGTGTTAGCAATCTCAGGAAGGGCTTCTCCATAATCAGACAAATATTTATCTAAGGCTTTGGTATAATTCTTGATAGATTCGTCATACTCATTCTTCTCAAAATGGTCTTGCCCCAAACTGATGAAGATTTCTGCTCCAACGCAGCCTTCTTCAGAAATTGAGCTATCGTATTCCATTCTTTTTTCAGAGATAAACTAATTTAATAAGTTAAAAATATCATAAAAATTTGAACAACAGTTGACACTAAAAGGACATTTTTATCACTAGATTAATCTGGAAATCATAGTCGGTTGTGATGCATTCAAATTCTATCAACGATATCTCTCATACACTTGCTTAGGTTTCAATTGTATGAATAAACTGAAGCTAAGCTTTTCGGTATAAAGTTAAATTTTGTTCCAATTGTGAAATAGGTATTTTTTCGAAATTTCCTTCAAATGAGCTCAACAAGAGAAATTTCTTATTGTGATTTAAAACAAAGCCGTAGGCCTTCTTCAAGTCCGTGGGAATAAGTCTCCATGACTTCATTTTGATTTCATAAAGATAAATATTCTCATT
>Ga0065720_1020696_pt1 | contig 13209 bp, 11 predicted proteins | sample Thericmetagenome_FD_59107 | JGI IMG/M metagenome (GOLD analysis project Ga0065720, IMG submission 59107) | Thermophilic microbial communities from the Joint Bioenergy Institute, California, USA of rice/straw/compost enrichment - eDNA_2 v2... | ecosystem: Engineered > Solid waste > Grass >... | reverse complement strand
CGTTATATGATACTGACCCCTGCAGGGCGATGGCATCAACATCACCGCTCTCAACTGCGTCAAGGTCGCCTAAGCGCCTTGGCTGCTCCCCTGTGGCGGCACTCTCTTCCTTTGCCCACCTCTTCCATCAATCAGCATCGTGGCCGGGCTTTTCGTAATCCAGGACCGACGGGCTACGCGCTGGATGTTGGCCGACTCTCTGCTCAATCCTGAAGCGCACTGACGCGACAAACGCCACCAACACCACCGCCGACAGTACGCCCCCGATCCTGTCCTTCACGCAGGCGAAGAGCAGGAAAGCTAGGGACATGGACAAGACATTTTGCGAGGCGGAGGAGGTTGGGGGAGAGATGGGATAGTCTTCCATTACAGGGGGGGTTTTGATAGGGTAGTAACAGTGAATTAAGGGTGGATTTCCTAGTGAGTTGGGCAACATGGTTTTTCGCAGAGCTTCTCTGGGGAAAAGTGTGCGGCCTAGACTTGGGCATTCGTTCTTTTGAGACTTTTGTAAATGGGGTACATTTTGTTGGAATTAATATAATATCCTCTGCCGGCCACAACTTTGCGACCTCTTTGATGTGTTTGTGAGGTGGCGCAGTTAACAATTGATTTTAGCGCTGAAGCTTTTCGGACTGCCAGGAAATTTTTGCATCAAACAGCCCCGATTCAATAAGAGTTTAGCAACTGGCACCCAGCATAGAGCAACACATTACCAACGCTTATGCCAGCTGGCCTCGTTCTTAAAGGACTCAGAGGGCATGCTTGACATTTGAAGGAGAAGCAAATAGGCGGAAAGAGAGTGATATCTTGGGTGGAACCAAGTTGATGATATGTGGAAAAGGGGCAAAAATAGATGGACGTACCGCGGATCGAACGCGGGACCTTCTGTAGAGCTGGCCAGCTAGGCTGAGACAATGCAAAACAGAAATCATACCACTAGACCATACGCCCGTAACTGTGATATAAGCTGTATCAAAATTTGCCTAACTAGGAAGATACTTTCATGAGGGGAAAAGGGGGTTGACGATGTTGAAGGGGAAGAAGTAAGCGATATCTTCATATATACAGCGAATGGCAATTCTTAAGTTATCAGGAGATGCAAACTAGAGATGGTCGACAATGTGCTAATTAGAGGCTAATGAAGAAATTAAACGAAATATAAGACGTTCGAATCACCTAGTTAAACATTATTTTTTTTCTAAAACTTTAGCTTAATGAATAAAGCGCATTTTGGGTTCACCTTAACCCGCTGTTAGCAAGCAGTTGGGACTTGTTAGTCCCTGCATTTTGAGCCCTTCAGTCATGCATCCGGCTTGAGCCCCTCTCTGCCTTATTGAAATACCTTAGTGGGTTGGTCCCTTGGCATTTTCCTCCATAATGAAGTGTTATGGAGGGTATGCCTCTGCAGAGCTATCTCCCTGGCCCTTGGTGGTTAAGAGGGGAATGCCACAAGAATTAACGGCTTTCATTTCCAAGTTCGGAGACCGTATGTAGTATCCCATCAAAGATATATAATCTTAGTTCAAATACAAAGTCTGCTCCTATAAACACAACTATTCAAAATTTGAGATGAGTAGCACTGAAGAGTGTACGATATATCAACATAACCACCAAGCATCTGGTCCCAATTCATAGACGTAAACGATGCAAAATACACCATACAGCTTCATACCATAACCTAAACCATTCGACTCTTACACCTTGTTGGGGGGAGGAGATATTTGTTATTCTCGTTTACCCAGACAATTTCTTTTTTTTTCTATCCTCACCAGCAGAACCTCCTACCCCCAACCCTCGGTACCTACCTACCAACGATCATCCGAACCCAGTACCCCCAATACTCCGCCAACGCGCTCAAACTCCATCCCGCTCTCTTCACTTCCCCTTCCACCTTCTCCAAATCCAACACTCTAGGAAGCCACTCCCCTTGCCAATCGGCTATCCCGTTAGACAGGGTACACTCCCATTTAGCTTTAAACGTCTGCCAGTACGAAGGGTAGAAACCTGCTTGGTCCCAGCCTAGGATTGCTACCACTTTAGGGGGTTGGTGGGGACTAGGGAAGATGAGGATGTTACGGGGGTGAAGGGCAGAGTGGGTGAAGGTTATGGGGACATTCGGGGGGAATAAGTGGTGAGGGTTGTAGTGGTGATGGGAGTGCGATCCAGCGACAAGAGTGCCCTGGCGGGATTGGGAATTGGAGAGGGCGGTCTGAACGAGGTAGTCGTGGAAGGCTGACACTGAGGGGAAGGGCCCTGCTGCAGGGGAGGGGGATGAACCGCAAGAGCGGAAGAGCGTGTCGCAGAGAGGGGTTCGGTCGATGGAGCCTAGAAATATCGTGTCAGCATATCGTTCTTGGCTGGTCTCGCCATCAAGATCACAATGTAGGTGAGTGTAAATCATAAGACCCGGGACTTACCAATGAAGTATTTTCCAATTCCCCAAGACAACCCCCTCCAAGCCCTCACCAACCGCTCGACCTCCCCGCACACTACCTCTTTCTCCTCCCTGCCTAACGCGCCCCACTGTTCCTCCAACGTCCTAAGACTCCTAAGATCTATATCGGTCCCAAACCCAAAATATAAAAACCCCTCCCCCCTTTCACCATCCCTCCTCCAGCCAAAACACTCAGGCACCTTCTCCCATCCCTCTATCCCTGCTTGCTTGAGTGCCCCTCTAACAAGCAACAAAGTCTTGCCTTCTGAGGAGGCATTAACTCCGCGTCCGAAGCGAACGACTAGTCCCAGTTGGGGGAAGGGGACTGTGTAGACATAGCACGCGCAATTTACTGGGTCAAAGTTGCCAGATTGTTCCTGATACCCATGATGCGAGTGGTAATGGGAGGTAAATGTGGGAGTGAGATTAAGCCAAGCAGCTTGGACCCTAACCTGAGAGGGAGATGGCAATTCGGAGATGCCGAGAGGGGCGTTCTGAGAGAAAAAGGAAGAGTGCGCAAAAATTACGTTTTCGCCTGGGGGTACCAACAACGGGGGGATGGAGATAATGGGGTGGTCTTCTTGCTGGTTCTGCTGAGAGGGATGTTGGCGTTGTGGGGGCTGGTCGCAGATGGGGTCACATCTGCTTGTGCTTCCGGTTCCGGTTCCGCCTTGGAACGATTCCAGACCCGGTTGGATGGTTGCGGTGGGGCGAGCACTCGAGAGAATGTAAGACGGAGATGATGGCGCCGATGGGAAGGACTGAGGACTGCCTGGAAGGTCGCGGCTGAGCGTGAGGTTGCTGAAGGAATCGGAGAGGAGCTGAAACTGGTCGGCGTCGCCTGAAGAAGGGAACTGAGCTCCTGGCTGGAGCTGGATAGGAGGGAAGAGGGTTTGCTGGGAGGCGTTAGGGACCATTGTCTTTTGTTCTAAACTGAGAAATATCAAGAGGAGGGTTATGTCAGTTTTCAAATCCCTGAACTGTGAGGTAGAAGAATGAACAAAATCTTATGCCATAAACTGAGAAAAAAAAAAAAAAACATCAAAGTTAGTGCAATTGGTCTGTACAAAAAGCATTGTCGCTTATAGGGCGAGGCGAAGCCGATTGGGCAGCACGCTAGAGCCCAACGTGCCAACACATCAGGGTCAGGTCACCTGGACGAACTCAGCATACGGCATATAAATAAATGCATGATGAAGACAATTACATCGCATTAAAAATCCTGTCCCATGGACTCGGTAAGCATCAATACGTACTCTTCTGGTCCCTTCTTAAAGATATCCATACCTACCTAATAAAGTTTTGAAGGAAAGTATCCGAAGCTCCAACACAGTAACAAGCTCATTCGCAACCCTCTAAAAAAGGACAGAGCCAACAGAACAAAATAAACCATATCAGTAACCTCCTAATGCACAAATCCCTCCCCTAATTCCCCAAAGATCCACCTTGCCATATACTCCCAATCTCCATCCCATCTCCCCTCTTGCACATCAATATCCCCATCCTCCTCCAGCGCAGGATCAGTATACCCCCCTTCGACACATCTCTCCAACCACCTGACACACTTCCTAACTCCCTCCTCCAGCGCCCTCACGACAACCTCCTCTTTATTCTCCTGTCTCTTCACCGCATCAATAGCCGCAACCCCAACACACCCCACAAGATACCCCTTGACATTCGTCGCCCCCGCCCGTATAGCCCTCCACGCGAACTCTTTGAACTCAGACAGGAAGGAAACCAGGTCAGGGCGGATGGTTTCCACACTCAGGGAGGGCAATATACCCGACAACCCGAACCGCTCGTCTTCAGATTCCCGGATCAGAGCCTGCAGCTCGGCAAGGATGCAAATAAAGGACTGGAGGGGGACAGTGGAGAGGAAGGTCTCGCCGTTAATTGCCGATCGAGATAGTAAATCTCCCGTGTCGTCGGGGGGATCGTGTTGGTTGGAAGATGGAAGCGGGGAGGGGAAAATATCGCGCCGGAAACGCAAAGCCGATTCAACAACCACTTTGCGGGAGAAGGCATAGGATTTGTCGGTGAGAGAGGAAGAGAAGAAGGGGAAGTGGAGGGCAGGGAAGTAGCGGCGTATTAAGAGGTCTAACATTCGTAGATCGAGATCGGAGGGGCCGTTCGGCACAGAGCGGTACGTCTGCAAGATCTGGTTCAACGCTTTGGAAGCAGCGCGAAGCTCGGTATCGTGGCGGAGGGTTTCAGCGTAGACTCCCTTCGATGAAAAGTTATTCAAGTACTTAGCGATGGCCAAACGCTCGGGTAATATCCTCCTCAGCGCAATAGCCAACGAGGTCTGGGTAAACGTCGTCTCCGGCTTAGGCGCGGTGTCCCTCTCCAAATCCTCATCATTATAATTTCCCGGCATCTTGGTATTAAAATCCTCCAGCCCAATCCCCGGCGGTCCGTCCGAGTTCAGACTCGCCTGTACGGCAATCTCCAACACGGTATTCCACAACCTCCTCCTCATCTCCACGTCATACAAACTCTCCCTCCCTCCCGGTCCCGGGCCGATTGCTAACCCCGTGGGATCCCTATGTAACCCAAGACACATTGCCATCCTGATAACTGATCCAATCCCAACCCAAACCATATCCTCGTCCACGCCCGTCGCCTCCTTTGCCAACAAAAGTAAAATACTAGTCTGCAACCCCGCCAAACTCACACCCCCTTTATTCCCCGGCATCCCCAACCACGTCCCCGCCTCATAAACCCACTTCGTCGCCCAACTCCTCAACGAAAACATCCCGTCATACGTCGCAGCCCCAATAGCCAAAACCAACTTCAACTGCACGACAAATACCGTATCAGGCGTGTGTTCAGGGCCCCAGACCGCGTCGTAGGCCCGTTGAAAAGAAGGGATGTGTAACAAGCGGTATATGCTCTCGTACGTGCGGAGGTAGTTTGTGACCAGGACGTCGCAGACTTCTTTGGGGGAAGGTCCGGGGTTGGGGAGCAGGGCCAGGGGGGCGTACGGCGGGCTTTTATGAGTTTCGCGAGATGTTTGGCGCGGCGGGAGAGGGACGGGATGGGGGAAGGGGAGGCGCGGAGATAGGTGGTGAGAGTTTGGAAGAGGGGTTGGATCTGCTGTCAAGTTAGGATATATCTTGTGAGATGAGAGAGGGGGGACGTACCAAATTCATCACATTCAACCAGTGACTCTGGCCAAAAAACCTCCTTCTGTGCACCACACTCTGACTGAACCCCCTCTGCTGCTGTCCCGGTCCGGGAGAATGCTGCTCGCTCTGGAAATGTATATCCTCCGTAAACCCCGCCAACTCAACCGTCGTCGTCTCCACACGACCATCCCCCTTTTCATCAGCAGGGGAGAACGTCACGTTAACAAATTGCCTCCCAACCCTTCTCCTTCCAGCAGCCGCAGCCGCACTCGACTCCCCCTGTTCTTCAGCCTGAGGAGCCTTCCTCTTTTTCCTCCTCTCACCCGGCGGCTGGAGAGGCGCCTCGGGAGGGATAGATCTCGACGGCGGGGCAATCGCCGCATTCGCCGCCGCCAACGAGGGCAATCTCGTAGTGAGATTTGACGGACGGCCGGGCCTGCGCGGCCTGTGCTCCGACGGGGGAGGAAGCGGAGGTGCAGCAAAGCCAAAGTTATTGTGCTCCTGGCCGCCAGAGAACGGCGGGACCGGGTATGAAGAAGAAGAGGTAGAAGGGCCTGGTTCAGGAGGGGGAGGTTCAGGGAGGGCAGCAGGCTGAGACTGGGTTTGACTCGTTTGGGGGTTGGGCAGAGCGTCCAGGCCCTCGGGGTAGTACAAGCAGGCTACATCTTTGGAGCGCACGCAATTGGAGCAGGGGATCTCGCGGTTGCATTTGAGTTTGCGTAGGCGGCAAACGATGCAGACGCTGAAAAATGAGTTGTCAGTGTGATGTCGGCTGTAAGAGAGGATTTCTCCGAAAATATTTACACAATAGCTCTTCTTTTCCGGAATCGAGCACTCTTCGGGTCCGACTGTGGTTCAGCCATAATGATGCTCGGAGATGTGTTATTAAAACAAATACTCGGAGAAGAATCGATGCGCCTCGGAGAATAAAAACCGTTGAAAGACCGCGAACTAGATAATCCGGCACCTAACCGCTTAGCCTGATCCTTCGATTCCCAGCGTTACAATAATGTTCCACAATAGGCCAACAAGTGCAGTCGGAGATCGAGAAGTGGAGATCATATCGGCGGCAGAAGCAAGGCGGATGCAGGCCGCGTGCAGACGATGGAGAAAGAGGATGGCGAAGATAACATGTACGAGTGCATTATCCCCGTATATGGAATCTCCGAGCGACATGCGGACATGCGTCATGGACTCATCCAATTGTACCTAATTAGCTGGAGAGCGCTAGGCGCCGAGGCCGAGCTCCGAGCGCCGATAACTCTGGCATGTCGATCTGACATCCGTAAATTCACTCCATGTACTTACTCGGCTCCGTAGACTCACGGCGTTGGCCCGGAGATACGTTCAGCAAGGGCAAGATCTAGGAGGACTATTCTCACCGACATGGTTTGCTGTTTTTGTATTCTCGGAGTATCTGAGGGACATAAGTGCAGAGAACGATGCGTGTAAATATTGTATCTCCCATTACGCTCCGATATATTGCTCTCAGTCAACCTCGAAGTCCTGCAGACTCAAGAGCTGAGACCTGTTGAGCCCTGATATTGCTTGTCGAGAATATTTTGGATCTTCTCCCATCTATCTATCCTTGGTCTTGTCTTGTCTTTGAAAGACTCCCAAGTCCTTGTGTCACCGGAGCCTTTGCCGGGCCGTTGTTTGATCGCTATGGGTCTTGGGTGCGTTTTCGCGAGCCTCTGTATGGACGTTCCTGATAAGAGAGAGGGTGGCTAATGTGAATAGGTCGTCCGCCCCGGCGCGGTGATTAATGTGTTCGCCCTCATGATGACCTCCATTTGTAAGGAATACTGGCAGTTCGTGCTGGCGCAGGGGATACTATGTGGGATTGGCATGTCCATGCTGCAGGTTTCTGCCTTTGCGGCGGTGTCGCAGTACTTCCAACGAAAGCGGGCCGCTGCACTGGGCATCGTCGTGTCTGGCTCCAGCATCGGCGGCATCGTCTTCCCTATTGCCTTGTCCAAAATGCTCAATGACTCGCCGCTCTCCTTTGGCTGGTCGGTGCGCATCATGGCGTTTATCGTTATGCCCTTTCTGCTGTTTGCTGCGGCGACTGTCGTACCGCGGCTACCGCCGAGACAGACTCAATTCTGGATTAAGGATGCCTTCAAGGAGGTCAAGTATCTTCTGGTTATTTTCTGCTTCTTCCTCACCGTGATCGGAATGCTGTTCCCTTCATTCTATCTCCCGACGTATGCCGTGTCTACGGGGATGAACCCGACTCTGGCATCATACCTTCTAGCCATCCTCAATGCAGCTTCAACGTTTGGCCGCATCATCCCTGGCATTATTGCCGACAAATACGGGAGACTGAATGTCTTTGGCCTCGGCGGGTTGATGACGGGCATTCTGGTGCTGATCATGACGACCGTGAAGAGTACTGCAGCACTGGTGTTGTATGCTGTTGCGTTCGCCTTCTTTTCGGGGACCATCATTTCTGGAGCATCAGCTGCCTTCTCAGTTTGCACAGACAATCTACAAAACCTGGGTACGTACATGGGGATGGGCATGGCTTTGGCATCGACTTCGTCGCTGGTTGGGCCGCCGGTTGATGGCGCGCTGTTTGACAGGTACGGGGCGTTTTTGGAGCCCTCCATTTTCAGTGGGGTAATTTGTATTATTGGTGGGTTGTTGGTGTTTGTTACGAAGATGACAACGCCACAGGGCTTGCGCTGGGGAAGGTGTAGGCTGCTTGCTGGTAGGCTGAATTTATGGTTGTCTTGTGGAACGGTTCTAGAACGAGGGCGTGTGGTTAGGTAACCGATATGTGAATGTGGGATAGACTTACCATTCAAGTCAAACTCTTCGCATGATTGCTTTTAATGTCGCTCTGACAGGTGTTGGCAAGACTGTAATTGCTCTCCACATGATCTTCATGGCACTCTTTGTGCTCCCATGCTGATAGCAAGAATAATTTTCCTGAATCGGAATTGCACGCTTTCTCACAATGAAGTGATACAACGATCCGGGTTATCCCGATGTTTGATCCCATCGCTGAGATGGTCCTTCGGCATGCAGGACGGAATTGTTCAACTGACAGTAGCCTAAGGCAACATCTTCTGGCCTCACGTGGGCTAAAAGCACATGGCACTGGGTCTAACATTCGTCCCACGTTAAACTCTTTTGCCAGCTCTTGATCCAATATAGACGAGGAAGTTGCGATGCCTTTCACCTCATTCCCAACTTGGCCGCTTGTTACATATGAGATAGCAGGCCATTCTGATATTAACAGGCCTTTGAGAAGCTGGACCTAGGCCTAACATTTGCCATGTCAGCCTTGAGAGAACTGTGCCTAGGTAGATATCGTCGAACCTTCAAAGTGTGACCAGTCATATCAGCCCAGGTCCTTAGAGTCAATCCTTGAATGAAGAGGAATTGAGTCCCGTGACAATGTCACAACTCCACTAATGCTCCTGAGTCTCCAAGTTGCTCCTTCTTTTGTAAGAATGATGGGCGTTCACTGGATGGCCGCCCACAGTTGAGTCCCAGACATAAATCGTTCTTGCCTGCCCTTGCCCTGATTCTCCTCTCTCGCAAGTGTTCGCGTGGAGAAAACACAAATTCTCTTCATAAACACGGCCGTTCAACCACCTTCTCAATAACCTCCCACTCAACACACCTTTCTTAAGTCGCCCGTTAACAATTCCTCACTCATACCTTCTTTTCAAGTCGTCCATCAACAAAGCCGTTACCAACACTCCCTTAACCACATTAACAACCCCCTCACTCAATAACCCTCTTCTTTGAACCATCCATCAACTCCATGCCCTCATTGAAAATGGCCCCCCACGGCGTTCGCTTCCCCATCCGCATGTCACCGTGTCGCCCCCGCGAAGTCACCTCGACCGACTACCACCGCTACTGGAGAAGCCACGAGGAAGAGGGCTACCTTGAGCGCTACTGGCCCGATCAGCTCGACCACGAGGCCTGGATCCCCATCATTCGCAAGATGCTCGTTCAACGCTTCCCCGCCATGGCCAACGCAAACATCACCTACTTCGCCAAGGGTACCTTTAACCGCCTCTACAGCATCACCATGCCCAACTGGGACAAGAAGTACATCTTCCGCGTGTCCATCCCAGTCGAACCTTTCTTCAAAACCGAGAGCGAGGTCGCTACCATGGTCTACGTCTACAAGAACACCACCATTCCCATCCCCCGTGTCGTCGCCTTCTCCTCCAGCGATGACAACGAGCTCGGATACGAGTGGATCCTCATGGAGATGCTAGACGGCGTGCCGCTTCGCACCGTCTGGCCCGACATGGACTTTGCGGCCCGATGCCGTCTCTTTCGTGAGATCGCCTATCATGCAAAGTCACTCCTTCGATTGCGTTTCAGCAAGTTTGGCAATATCTATTTCTCTGAGGTCGCTGAATATGTTAACGCCATGGACTGTCCCGCGAATAATGAGGGAATGGACACTGACCTAGGACCGAACGGACCATTTGTGCTCGGTCGCATCGTCTCCCAGGACTTTTTCTTCGAGAAGCGCGTCAACTACCCCGCATCGCGCGGCCCTTTCCTCACCACTCGAGAGCTGGTAGAAGAGCGCGTCAAGCTTCTCGAGAAGCGCATTCAAGATCTTGCCCCGGAGCCAGGCACACCGTTCTACTGCGAGAACGACCGCGAGCTCGCCCGCTACCAGCCCCTCGTCCAAGACCTCTTTGACCAGCTCAAGGCCCTTGTCCCGCGTCTGGTCCCCCATGACAATGGCCCCGAAGATGTCGGCGTCCTCTGGCACGACGACCTCTCCGAGCACAACCTCATCGTCGATCCTATCACCTACAAGCTCGTAGGCATCGTGGACTGGGAATCCGTAAGCATTCTGCCCGCGTACGAGACCTACGGCGGTCTTCCCGTCTGGATCTCGGATCGTGACTGGCGTCCGACCCCTCTTGTCCTTCTCTCTCGTGGAGTTCCCCCAAACGACGAGATCATTGCCGCCCAGAAGCGCCAGCGCGAGCTCGAGCTCGGCCCCATCCGCCGCGAGTACTATCGCATCGTCGGCCCGCTGTACGACGCAACGTCCCTCGAGACCCAGCAGCGCGTCAAGAACAAGCAGGGTCTTGCCAAACAGCTTGAGATCGCGTCCTTCCAGCACCGGCCCTGGGCGACGGCCATGTGGCTTGTAGAGAATGGGTATGCGCGTGACCCAAAGCTGGCAGAAGGGATTCGCACATTGATTAGTGGGGCCATTACACCAGTTGAAGGGGCCACTAAGCTGGCAGATGATGCGGCTGCTGACGCAAAGGTTGAGGATACTGAGGTTGTGGCTTGAGTAAGCATTCAGTCAAGTTCACGACCGGCGTGCCATAGGTGTGGCGCGTGGTAAGTATCGCAATTTCTTCGGGGAGATGTATCTTCACTTCTTGTTGTGTGTTTATGGTCTTTTGCATTAGGATGGGCACGGCACTGGTCAACCGACCCATCAAACCTGAGTCAAGTGATGATGGGATAAACAGTGTTTATTTGACTTCCTTTCTTTACCTCAGTGTCCAATGGTGGGTGGGACAGGACAACTGGACTGGGCTTTGAAGCTTTGTCGATGCTGTTTCCTTTCGAAATCTGAGCTAAAGGACACAACTGGGTTCGGTTACGGAATAACGGAATCATGAAAAGGGTTTCAAGAAATCGGTCATCCTGAGGCTGGGATTGTCTCATGGTCTGCTTGGGATTTACTTCGCTGGCAAGCACAGAATCAATCAGTGATTGGTCAAACTGCTAAAATGGTCGTGGCCGTCGAGGACGGGCATCAGTGGGGTAACATGGAGGTTGGTTTCGTACCTAAGATCCTAAGTACCTAGATAGTTGGCCCAATATATCGAGAGTTGCCAACTTGTCTGTCTGTTTAGTGAGTTTCTGCATGAATCAAAGGTATCGTGAAATGATCTTGAGATTGAAGCCGGAGGTGAGGGGCACGCGTTCAGGACGGGTCGTGATATGCCCATAACCGACGACGCAATGAGGTGAGTGGGAATTTAGTGTAGGTAAGGGTGGGGTGGCTAGCCACAACATGCGGGGGAGGTTGTGCACGCTACTTTGTTTGAAGTGTGCTCCATAAAAGCTTATTTAAACTCCACTCTTTTGTTATTGTTGTTGACTTTGCCCTTTGAAGACGACAGGATAGGGAGGTATCTCATATGACATGGGAGTGTCGCTAGCTGGGCTTGGTGATTACAATGAGCAAAATCATGTCTCAAAAATACAAGACCAATTGTCCTTTTGACTAAGCTTCCCTGAAACGGCCGCACAGGCAGCATAGCACGTGAAAAACACCACGAGGACACTGCAAGAAAAAAAAAAAGTCGAATGATGGATGGTCTTTCTCGAGGAGGATTCAACTGAGAGCAATGTATACCTCAAATAAGGTTAGGAAAATTTGTGGCGTTGGAGTAAAACTCTTAGTTGAAAGACTGTTAAGGGATAAAGCTGGCTGGATGGAGGGTCAGGACATAACCCCATGGGCAGTTGGTAGCGTAAGGCTTGAAGATGTGATGAAGGTTATTGAGGTTATCCGCAATTACAAAGTGAAGATTGACAACAGTGATGATGGTCTCAGTAAGGAAAAGTAGGAGTATCAGAAGGGTCTTGAATCTTACCGATGTTACAAGCGCTAAGAACATTCACTACATGATGGATGTTAGGTTCAATGAGCGATATTGTTTTTTAGAAAAATGTTGTACTGAAAGGTTAATCAAGCCTGTATCACCCCTCCCAGAGCAGAGCTTTCACAAGTTTCCCTCAGGAGCCTGTTAACCAAGCCCCCTCCTCATCACAAAGGCAGAGAAAGTGCGGTGCCTCTGTTAAAGCCCCACTACTAACCTTTCCATCACCCCCGCAAACTAACCAAGAGATACCAATCCACCAAACCCCTTCAATCTAACGCCCGGTACCTAGCCGCGCTCACGCCACACTTTCAACATTGACATAGTCAAGAGTTTCCTGGACCATATACCGACATGTGTACCCGAAGGGCAACTCACCTGGAGTCTATAGAGTCAAAGATCCCGATGCTAGAGAGTAATCTCACTCCAGGGAGTAATAATGGCTAGGCTGTCTTTGTCCAGTGCCTTTCCGGGACGTGCAACAGTCCATGCCGGCCACAGTAGCCATCGCAGATGCTAGTGCATTTGTGCTGTGGAGAGGGGGAAGGGGGAAAAAAACAAGCGCCTGGTTAGTAATCCGTGGATTCCCCCTCATCATCAGGTTCCTCGTCCCTTGGGGGAGAAAAGGCTCGTGTTTGATATTGGTCGGGAAATGGATATCAAGTTAAGGGTTTCCCGGGAAAAATTCCCTTCCCGTCAGGTGACCGAAGTTAACCAGTCACCCATCACCAATATCGTCACTGAGTGCCCATTGACTCGTCTTCAAGAGCATCCATTAAGCTGCATTCGAGTGTTAACAGTTGCTTCTAAGGCCCCCTGTGGTGGTCTTGGTGCTGCTCACTGGGCTGTCCTGGAGTGTCGCGGGTAATGAAGACCTGTTGATGATTAGACGTCATGTACATAGCTTACCTGCACAGACCATCGTGATGTGACTCTGTTAGTTTTGCTGAGTCTGAGCGTGTCTGTTGTTGTGATTAGATGCTTTGAAAATATCAACCATGCATGTGCAATCAAAAAAAAAAAAAAA
>Ga0065720_1020695_pt1 | contig 13209 bp, 13 predicted proteins | sample Thericmetagenome_FD_59107 | JGI IMG/M metagenome (GOLD analysis project Ga0065720, IMG submission 59107) | Thermophilic microbial communities from the Joint Bioenergy Institute, California, USA of rice/straw/compost enrichment - eDNA_2 v2... | ecosystem: Engineered > Solid waste > Grass >... | reverse complement strand
GAGAGTCAAAATGAAGCTGACTTTTAAAGAAATTCCCTGCTTATGAAATTTAGTTGCGATAGCTTCCTGGAGAGATAGTATTTGATAAACTATCACCCTTGATAGTTCAGATATATACTCATCAACGTTAGTAGGAGAGACTGGCCAATACATAATGAATTTATCTGTGGAATATTTAAGAATATCTCCTCCAGTCTTGCCTAAGTAATTTTGTAACAATAATACAAATGCTTTATGAACTTCCGTGATCATTTCAATACCATCATGATGCTTTGTGAGCAAAGTTTGAGTCAAATGAGAGAATTGTAGAATATTAGTAACTAGCATAATTGCCCTGCAGTTGAATCTCTCAGGCGGGAGTATGCGAGATTGACCCCTCTTGATGAAATCATTAAGGATGATATCAGGAATAAATCTGAGGATATTGGCTTGAGTGCTTGACAAACTGTCACTCATTTAAGCGGAATATTTTCTGCTAAATAAAAATATTTGTTAATTTAAAGGAATATACATACCCAACGGTCATATCTAAACATTATCATTCCAAAAAAAAGAGCCACACTAGGAGCAGTATTTCTTAGATTTGACCCATAACCGAAGTTATGTCTTCGAATTTACAGAGTACTTGGAATTTATCCTCTTTATTCTATCAATCTCTATTGGATGTCGAAAATTCAATCATCTCATATGCTCTAGTATTTAGGTAGGAAATCAAGCAATATTTAGAATAGTATAAGTTCTTAATTCCCTGAACTTCTCTGTATTATTGAGATTTATTTTATTTATTGATTTCTTTCATCTAAGTTTAAATAACAAAAATGGCAGAGAGAATTGTACGTTCTAAAGAAGATCGAATTAAAGTTATAGAAACGATCCAATACATTGGAATCCAAAAATTTCAATACAAAAATTCAAACAGGTCCAGTCAATGTCCCAAAAAGAGTTGAAAAGAAAGAAAATGTAATAATAACAAGCCATCATTTAACAATTCAGAGCGAGTTGACTAACTCCGTATTAACACCATATCAGAGCAATAATTCGAAGCAAAATAATGATGCTGCAAGTTCAGGAAATGTTAGAGTAATAATTGTCTTGCAAATAAATAAAAATGTTAAGGTTGTTTGTCGAGTCAGACCACTCAATAACAAAGAAATGGAGATGAATGGGATAGTTTGCTTGGAATTTCATGATGAACGAACTATTTCAATTAAATCTCAAGTATACACAAATGTCGTTTTTATAATTAATAGCAGACTGATGGAGAGCCTCATAAATTTGTTTTTGATCGTGTTTTTGATCCAAGTACAACACAAGAGGAAGTGTTTATCTATGCAGCTAAACCAGTTGTTGAGAGTATAATTTTCTTTGATCTCTTTAACTAGTCAGGTGTACTTGAGGGATTTAATGGTACTATCTTTGCATATGGACAGACAGGATCTGGAAAGACTTATACAATGCAAGGAACGAGTATAGATGATCCCTATATGAGAGGTATGATGATTGCTCTGTATTTTTTATTATTATAGGCATTATACCAAGAATGGTGAGCTCAGTATTTGAATATATTTCCGAGACTCCTGACCATATAGAATTTACTGTCAAAGTGGGCATGGTTGAAATATACATGGAAAAGATAAGAGATCTTCTATACCCAGAAAAGGCTAATCTCATGGTTAGAGAAGATAAAAATAGGGGAGTTTACATTGAAGAAATGACCGAGTCTTATGTGAGCGATGAAGCAGATGTGTATGACATCATGAGATTGGGCAATTCCCATAGGGCCATTTCAGCAACAAATATGAATGAAGGTTCAAGTCGATCCCATATGCTTTTCTTAATGACTATCCATCAAAATAATTTGCATGAGATGAGTGCCAAGACAGGAAAATTATACCTTGTCGATTTGGCTGGTTCAGAAAAAGTTGGAAAGACCGGCGCAGCTGGACAGACACTTGAAGAAGCCAAAAAAATCAACAAAAGTTTATCAGCATTGGGAAATGTCATTAATGCTTTAACTGATGGAAAAGGTCACCATCATATTCCCTATCGTGATTCCAAGCTGACGAGAGTGCTACAAGAATCTCTAGGAGGTAATTCCAGGACCACGCTAATTATTACCTGCTCTCCTTCTGCATATAATGAAGCTGAAACATTATCTACTCTAAGATTTGGATACAGGGCAAAGTCCATTAAGAACAAGCCCAAGATTAATAGAGAATATACTGTAGCAGAATTAAGAATGCTGCTAGACAAAGCTGAGGCTACTATACAGGACAAAGACAGGAGAATCAAATACCTGGAAGCTAAATTAAAAGAACATGGAATTCCTATACCCTCAGAAACAGAAATCATTCCAGAGAAGATCCTTGAGGACAAAACTCTCGAAGAGAGCAGCATTCTAGAAAAAGATCTAAAGTCAGAAGGTGAGGAAGAAGATGAAGAAGAAGCTCACGATGATGAATATTCAACGTCGCCTTTAGGAAGAGACTCTGTTCAAAAGGATCAGCTACAAGTACTACTTTCATTGGATAGAAACGATGATCAAGCTAAGGTTAGTTGTTATTATTTTCATCTCATCTGATAGATCCAAGTATTGGAGAGTGAGCTTGATGCTGAAAAGAGCAATGTGAGAGTTCAGACAGAAAAGTTGAATATCCTGAGAAAGGAATTCACACTATTAAATGAGAAACTGATGCTTGCTGAACAGGAAAATGAGACCATGCTCAATAAGTTAACTTCTTTGACACTGAAAAATAAAGAATTTGATGAATTATTACAGGAGAAAGATAATACCATTCAAAGAATGCAAACTGATTACGAAGCTTTATTAGCTCAGAACAACGAGCTTAAACTTTCAGTGGAGAATTTGAACAAGAAGATTGAGGAAATGAATCAAGAAATCGATAGATTCCAAAAGGTCTCCAAACTTATTAGTCCAAAGAAACCTGAACGTAAGAGAATATATTATATATAAAGCTAAATAATTAGCAATCAAAGCATCAGCTGAAGAGGCTAACTTGTTGGCAAAATTAGAAGAGATAATCATTCTGCTTACCGATGAAGTCACCAAGAAATATAACATTGCCGATCAAGATGAGTTGAAGAAAATAATCACAACAAATCTAAGTGAGCTAAAGAATCAGATCTTTGACCAAATCCTTCAAAAAGAAACTAAAGGAACTAAGGGTCCTCATACGCTAAGCAATGAAGAGGCTTCTCAACTCTTGAATGACATATCAGCCCTAAAAGAATGGAATCACAAGCTGACAAATGACTACACAAAACTGTCTGAGCAATTTGATAAGATAGCCAGCCAGGCCATTCCGAACTTCGAGGATATCAAACAGAAGATTATTCAAGAGACGGTTTCTCAAGAAAAGGCTAAGCACGAACAACAAATAGCTATGATTCTTAGAGATTTACAAAACAGAGTTGACAAAGTAATATCAAATTTTCCCTATGGATAAAATTTAGGTTGTCGCTTTAGAAATGGAACTTGATGAAGAAAGGGAAAAGAGGAAGAGTTTGGAAAATGCTATGTCTGAAGGGGAGAAGGCCCTCAAGAAAAGAGTCAATGTCTTGGGGAGCAATTTAGAGCAATTAACGCAGATGTATCATCAATTAGTTTCTCAAAAGTCGCTCAAGAAGATCGACGCTCAAGTAATTCTATTCCTTGTTTCAATAATTTCAAAGCTCACTGAAAATGAACTTAAAAAGAGAGAAGAGAGAATCATTAAACTAGAAGTCCAGCTAAACGATGCTCTAGAACTTGTAAATTGGAAGATATTCCTTATAACCAACGTAGATAAAATCGTACCAGGAGAAATTAGAAGCTGCACAAAGTTCAGCCCCTGCAAGAATGTCTTTAGTTAATCAAATTCTGAGCGATAGCTCTCCTGATCTAAGAAGCCCGTCTTATCATCACAGAGCCGTCTCTTTAATGCCTACTCAAAGTCCAGAGATATCTTCTTTCAGGAAATCCTTAGGAATGTCTGGAAATGGAAAAATTGTTAAGCATATTAGAGGAGGAAGTAAAGTTATATCCTCTTAGAGGTTAACAATTTCTTAGATAAAAACAAGTCGTTTAGTGGCACTCGTGAGCAGCTTTTTGGTGGCCTGAAGATCCCTGAACAATTAAGTTCACCTTTTAAGGAAGATCCAAAATCTCGAACAAAAGATGATCAATCTTTGTAGTTAGTTTTTGTGAAAGTAAATTTCTTTCTTTGTCTTTTGTGTAGAGTACTTTATTATATAAATATTTTATCATGCTTTATCTACAAAGAGAAATAAAGATACAAAGTGAAATGTTTATTTAAACAACCAAGCATCATTAATTATTTTTCTTCTTAGATTCTTTCAGTCTATTCTCAAATTCCTGCATTCTTTGTTCTAGAGCAAGCTTATTCTTTTGAAGATCCTGAAGTTTATTCTTTAAACTATCCAGACTAGAATCTTCATAAATATTTTCTTTCTAAAAAAATTAGAGAAAAATAAATAAAAGTTTTTACATCCTGTGAAGCATCAACAGCATTTTGAATAGAACGAGAAGGGTTTAGCCTTTCATTAATGAAGTTTTCAAGAGAATTATCCGGCTTTTTTTCCGAATCCTCATTATCTCTAGGGGTGGGATTTTTCAAAGGAATTTCAATTGCTTCAAGGAACTTGATTTCTGAGTTCTTATGTCTGTCAGGACTGGCTTTTCTTGAGTTTCCAACTTGAGAAAACTCAGCAGTGGCAATTAATTCACCTGCCCCAGATACAAAGGTGTTATTTGCTCCCATTTCATCAAGATTTGGGGGAGGAAGATCATAGCTCTTGTCTTCATAAGCTGAGGCATTAAGCTTTTCAGCTGGTTGCTTGTCGCGATTGAGGTCAATATTGAGTAGCTCCATGATCTTAGCAGCTGACTCATTGATCATTTGAAGTTTATTTTGTCCATTTGCTGCTTCAGCAAGTTTAACTAGGCCATTATTCTCTTGAGAAGCCAAATATTCTCTATACTTCTGAGCAGCAGAGCCAAGTTTCTTATCACTTTTTCTCTCGTTTGTCTCTGATTCTGGCTTGGTCTTAGTTGCAGGCTGCTTCACATCTCTCTCAGGTGTAGACATGTAGGATTGAGCTTGAATTGGAGAATCTTCTTTTCCAGCCATAAGTTTTCTGTCTGGAATAGGAGAGGATCTATATTTTTCGGAGGAAGGCTTTTTGGGAGCAGGATCAAGTTCAAAGGAGTGGTTTTGAGATTTTTCTTCAATGTCAAAAGCAACAGTTTTTCCCTTTTTGCTTTTGTTGTTAGAGAGATTTGAGTTCTTATCCTTTTTCAAAATCGATACCAACTCATCTCCTTTCGAGTCAGAAGTATCATTTAATAAGTAGCTTTTGCCTAGAGAGTTAACAGAAGAATTCTAGACTTATTACTGCAAGGAGAAATATGACTGGCATCAATTTCTTCAATTCCTCTCTTATAACCTTGGAATCTTAATTGACTCTCATCTAGAGCTGATTTAAGGGCTCTTGCTTCCTCAAATTTGGAGTTAAATCTGTCTTCAGATTTGTTGAGGGATCCCTTATACTCCTCAACTAGTTTTTCAAGGTGATGAATTTGGTCCTTCAATTCTTGAATTTCGCCATTCTTTCTCTTGATTTGACGCTCCAATTCAAATATCTCTTCATCCTTTTGAGAACAACTATAAACATAAGAAGATTTTTTTTCCTTTTTACATTTGATTATAAGTCTTGAATTTCTCGTCAAAAGTTGATTTAATAAGTTCTCTTGTTGTTTCTGCTTTTTCGACTTTTCTTCTATACTCTTCAACCTCTTTCTTCAATGATTCAATTAAGCGGGCATCTGATTCTCTTTGTTCTTCAAGCTGAGTGAGTAAGTCCTTATCTCTTTCTTGGTTCTTGGTCAATTGCTTCAAGGCTTCATTAAGCTCTTCAATTGCATTTGAAGCGATCTATTGAATTAATTACTAACTTTTCTTATTACATTTTGCTCTTCTTGTAATTTCTCAATCATATCCTCCTTTTCCCTGATAACTTGGTTCAATTCTTCCACACTCTTGTCATATTTCTTTTGAATATCCTCGTATTTTCTCTTGAAAACATCTCTCTCCTTTTCAGTTTCTACAATATCAGCCAACACTTTTCTATTCTTCTCTATAAGCTTCTTATTTTCTTCTTCAAGAGTTCTGATAAAATCATGATTTTCTTCTAGAGCCTTGATATATCTCTTGTTCTGAGCTCTCTCTTCATCAATAGTCTTTTTCAAATTGGCGCTACTTTCTCTCTCATTTTGAATTTCTCTTTCAAGATCTCTAATTCTCTGTTCTAAATCTATTATCTTCATATCATCAGGATTTCTGTTCAGCACATCATATCTCTCAGGAACATCATATCCTCTGCTTCTATATCTTGCAGCTTCGTTAGTGATGTAAGATGGCTGAGACTTAAGGGCTTTTTCATATTCCTCCTCTATAGTATCATTTGTCTGTTGAGTTCTTCTATCATCTATCTTCTCCTCTGGTTGAGATTCAATAATAGAAGGTCTTCTTGAACTACTTGATTTTTGCCTTACATTAAGGATCGTTTCATCAGTACTCTTATTTGAGAAATACTTATGCTCATCCTCTTCTTCATGATGGATATTATAATTTTCCTTATCAACTAATCTTCTTTGTGATCTCTTATTGCTCTTTGTATCCTCTGAATACTTCGATCTATCTTGTTTAGTCTCAATACCTCCAGCTCTGAGCATAGGATTAGGAGTCTTACTTCTATAAGCATTTTCACTAAGATTTCTAAAGACATCGTGATTTCCTTCAAAACTGAAATTCACCACAGTCCTCTCAATATGTGGGACTTCATATCTTTTCTCTAGAGTGGAATACCTCGATGGTGAAGTGCTCTCATAATCTGCCTGGTTATCTTGGATATGTTTAACTCTGAGCGGATCCCTTTGTACGGAGTCATATCTGTAAGATGATCTTTCCTCAAGAGGCTTGAAGAAATCTTCTGATCTCTTGCGGTATACATTGTCATTCGTGATATAATTCTCTTTGATATCATCAATCTTTTTGTTAGGCTTTGGTGGGATAGATCTATAATTCTCATTTTGTACACTTCGATATGAAGATCTTCCATGATCAGCTTTACTAGCTGTAAAGTTGTCATAGCTTCTCTCTCTCTTCATGTCGTATTCCTTCTTTGATTTAAAGTCTCTATGGGAAATATTTTCCCTATCATATTCTATAATGCTCGATTGTTTAATAGGTTCTTCAATCGAGTACTTTCCTCTATAAGAAAAGCCCTCCTCCAATTTATGTTGGATAGTTGACCCTAGGGCAATCGCAAAGTTACCTCCACAAGCTATCGCAGTAACTTTCTTTCCTTGGAGTGAGGTAATTACTGTCGGTGTGAATCTTGTTTCATAATCACCTAATCCCAGCTCGCCATTTTTGTTAGTTCCCCAGCTATAAATAGTTCCTGTCATATCTACTGCACTTCCGAAGCCACTTCCAACTGATACATCTACTAAAATATGTCTAATTCCTGTAATCTTTTGAGGTTGCAAAAATTCTCCAAAGCTTCCAGTTCCCCACAAATAAAGATCGCCATTCTCAGAAATAGCAGCTGAGTGATTTCCTGCAGCTATCTTCTTGACAGTAACATCAGAATTAAAAGAAACTCTGTGGAAAACCAACGAGTTTCTCTTATTACCAATACCTAGCTGCCCTAGAGAATTATTTCCTGAAGCATAGACTTTAAAGTGTTCAGTCATAATTAAAGTATGTTGAGAACCACAGGCAATTGCTCTAATCTTGCTATGCAAATCAACTTTGAATGGAACAAGTTCTCTATCATATTTTCCTGTTCCGAGCTGTCCACAATCAGATGATCCGAACACATAGAGGTCTCCTTTATCTGAGATGGCAGCGGTGTGTTGAGATCCACAATCAACATCCACAATAATTGGATTTCCAAACTGTCCCATTTTAGAATTCACAAAAGAGACAAGTTGTGGTGAATGATGGTTGCTTGTTGTGCCTACACCGAGTTGTCCATCTCCTCCATATCCCCAAGTAAATAATTCTCCACTATCTTTTGATGAATATTAGACCAAATAAATCTCACCTACAACAGCAGCTGTATGGCCCCATCCACATGATACTTTAACGGCTTTATATCTGGAAAGGACTTCGACAAGGCAGGGAGATGATGAGAACTTCACATTGCGAGAAGATATTCCCAATCTTCCATCAGCATTGCTTCCCATTGTATAAATATACCCATTGCTAGCAATGAATGCTGAGTGCTCATCACCACAAGAGATTGAGTGTATTATGACATTAAATGAGCAGAATCTGGGAATAGGATAGTTTTTGCCTAAGAAATTATTTTCGTGAACAATTATCTTACCTGTTTTCTTGCCAGCTAAGCCCATTTGTCCAGAGCTATCAGCTAGAGAGTTTAGTTTTGAGAAAGATATTCTTACATCCCCATGTAAATACTTCTGTATAGCCTGAAGAGTTAGATTCTCTTGAAGTCATTGTGTTTTCTTCAAATGAAATGTTAAAATACTTATCCGGTAAGAAATAAAATTTTAAATATTTTGTCAAGAATATAAGGATTCAAACAAAGAATAACATTGAGACAATCTTTTGTAATATAACAATTGTAGGTACAAGTTAAGGATGAAATAAATGTAAATAGGAGAATCATCAATTTACAGATGTATTGGTAAGAGTGAACAAGATAACCAGTCAAGTAGTAAATTATGTTAGTTTAGAAAGTGTTAAGTTCTCTGACATAGAAAACTTCACACCAGAGTTCATACATGGTGCCATGATCATCTTGACTGATTATAGGAGCGTGAAATTCGCTATGATCCTCTCCAAGATAAGAGATATGATTATTACTCTTTGTAATTAACAATTGAATAAACTTTGAATGTGGAATTTCACTTGTTGGAGCTCTATTAGTCTCAAAGTCTCTTTCCTAGAATTTTAGAATACATGAATGATTTATTTTACCTTATCTTGTTGATCCTTAAATTCAAAGGTATGAGGAGAGAAAAGAGTTGTGACTTTAGTCTCCTTGTTGAAAAGAGTGTCGTTATCACCGATGATTTTATTAGCTTTTCCCAAGAACTTCTTTGGTTGATAGAACTTATAATCAACAAGAGCGTTCTTGTTTTTGCCTGTGAAAGATTGAGATTCAGTGGCATTATCCTTGGGGTCAACGATAATGGTTTGTTTCTAAAGGATTAACAAAGTCATAAAGTGAAAAATACACGAGCCTTATAGACTGAATCGTACTTGAGTTGGAATTCTCTCTTTACGGTCTTGATATTTTCCATGAAAATGGCCTCTTGAGGAGCGATGTCTGTCATTTGAGGAATTTCGTTATATTGGACTTTGATAGGAAGATTGTTCTCAGGGACAATTTGATCATTAGAAATGAAGTAATTAGTTGAGGGTTTTTCAGCCAGGTACCTCATAGGACCAATTCTGTTGTCTCTTTCTTTGAAAGTTAGAAATAACAAACAAGAACTTACGATCATAACTTCCGCTGATATTACCACCCATAAACACCATCAACACAACACTAAGGATTGTGGCGAAAGTCATAGCCATATTAAAGAAGCTTGATCTAAAACCATATCCTCTGCCCCTGATTGGGCTATTTTCAGAACTCTGACTCATGGCTTCTTCTCTGTCATCTGTACTGGTGTACTCAGCCCCAGCATTAATGACTTGGGGAGCCCCACACTTATGACAAGAGAGATTGTTGTACAGTTGCTTTAGTTCTTGGTTTTCTTGTGCAAGTTGGGCATAGGAATATTCAAGAGCTTTCAATCTATTATTCAGCTCTGAGTTTTTGCTCATTAAGGAAGCGTTTTGTTTGTGTAATTTTTGATTTTCAGATTCGAGTTGTTGCATATACAGCTTCTTTTTGTCTCTGCTAGCTTGAGCAGATGCTCTATTTCTGATCATCTGGATCATCTTCTTCCTTGTTTGCTCGTCCAAATTGGGATCGTAGAATCCTTCTGGGATAAACTTCTTGTCGATTTTGTCCAAATCTAATTTTGACTTATTTCTTTCTTTTGCTTGGTCTCTTTTCTTTTTAATTCTCTTTGATTTATCGGAAATAGTGTCTCCTGGTTCATCAGAAATTGAATTATTTTCTGTGGTATCAGCCTTTTCATTTTTCACTATAAGTTTACTTCAATTTCTCAAAATATACCTATTGTAAAAGGTGTGGTCATATTAATCATGTTAATCGTGCCATTATATTCTGAACCCATAACTTCGTGGTTTTCATAAGTAGAAGGTGAGTCAGAAGAGTTTAGCTCTGGACTGTCAAAGAGAAAATGGGTAGGTTCCTTTTCTTTAGAGAAAAAGAAAAAGTCAAAATCTTCGGATGGGCCAGAAAATCTGATTGGGTCTTCCATGCCGAAATTAAAGTAGTTATTGTAGTCGTGGTTCATAATCTGTTGGCTTTGTTAATATTTTTTTAAGAGAATTTATATTGCAGATTTCAAAATGTGCAAGTTTAACATATTTCATACCCGAATTGATCAGAAAATTACGTGTTATACATTGAATAATTCTTCTGTAGAGAGATTCTAATTATATTTACAATCTAATCCTACCAGGACATACAATTAATTCCAGTTTCAATGTAGTCCATTTCCGTCCTTGCAATGATCATAACCAGTTTTGTATCTTTTTAATAAATTCTCCCATGAACAATCAAACTCTGGCTTTTGAAGCCACTTATTCACAGTATTATGCTGTTCACAGAACCACATAGCTAATTCCTTGTTACTGTCAACTCTTGGTGGGTCTAGAATATAAAATTACTATATCAACAAGTTACTTTTTTCGATATCTTTTTTCAAATGGGCTGCGCACATTTTGCAAGGGTAAAACTCTGCAAGACCTGCCACAAACTGTCTCATTTTAGTCTTTTGTTCTTCAGTGGGGTTTTCAGGATAGTATACTGACATAGTATGCAAGAAATTCCATGTAAAAAATCCTAAAGATTCTCTAGTATTTGGACATGCACGATATTCATCTGGTGTATTGTTCACTTTTTCGGTTTTCTTTTGACTTGGTTCATCATCAGCGATATCATCAAATGATATTCTACTGCCCTTGTTCATATATCTCTTATAAGATCCAAGTGGATCTGTTTTAACACAGATTGGCTCGTCACAATCAGCTCCGTTTTTCATCTCAAATTAATTCAATAAAATTTAGCTTCAGCTTAGTCTTTTCGGATAAGAATGCATATTATTTCTGGAAATTTCTAACTTATTCATTTCGAAGACTTTGATACATGGACAAAGTTTGACAAAACATGTCATTCTGTAAATAAGTCATTCCAATATCACTTGAATGACTAATTTAATATAAAGAATATAAGTTACAGAGAATCGAATCAAGGATCATACTTATGTCGTTAATGAATTGTCTCCATATGACTCATGTTTATTCTTGCTTCAGGTCTTAAATTAAGTTCAGTGATATTCTCGACATGTTCATCAACTGCTTCTAAATTGAATAATTCTCTTCCAAATATTTTATTCTCAACTTCAGCCAGCTTTATCAAACTTTCTCCGATTTCTTTCTCCATATTGAGTTTATCTCTCTGCAGTAAAGTTATCTCTTTCTGTGTTTTAAAGTTTTCAATTCTTCTTTCGAATTCATCTTGGCGAAGTTCTTCTGCAAGCGCTTCAATACGTGCAGTAATGTCTTTCTCCAGTTGATTCAATTCCTCTAGGCCATTTATTCTATACTGTCTGGCCTCATTTGATCCTTGAATTGCAAAGTCGGTCACCTGTGCTATCGTTTTTAAAGTTGCTTGGCACTCGCTCTAATACATTATCGGTCATATAAAAAAAGGGGAACTTCTATGTATTTAACAGTATTATCTCCTCCGCCCAGCACAGAAGCTATTGTCTTCTGACTTTCCATGGTAGAGATCACAGCTGGAAGTTTAAATTGATATTTTTCTCTTATAGTCTGCTCATCTGGGACTTCTTTCATTGGGAATTGGGCTCTAGTGCCAAAGTAAACTGGATCACGAAAGCCCATATTATATATTCTATTCATGACCTGCTCTTTGGTAAAATCATGCACTCCCTCAAAATCATCAGTAGTAAATCTTTTTCTATTCTCATCAAATAAGAGTTGGAAATAATCATCCGGTGCTAACTCTCTAGGGACATAGTTCTTGGGTAGGGGAGCTGGCTTTTTATTTTTCATCGCTTCTTTTGCATTGGCTAATTTGTCCTTCTTTGATTGGAGGCTGAGCTTATGAAGAGTCACGGTCATCATTGGTTTCAAATTTCCCAGACTTTTGCTCATTTCTCTAGTGCTTTCTGTTTTCCCCAATGAAAGGACATCTGTACTCTCTTGATGAAAACCGGGAGTTTTTATTATCTCATCACGACTCTTGGCATAGTCTAAATTTAGGCGTTGACTTTTCAGAGGATCTTTTACTAATAAATTATTTCAAAAGGTGTCATCAAACCTGAAGAAATTGGAGAAAGGACCTTAGTATGCCCCATGAGCCTCTCTTGATTGAGTTTTAGGTCTTTGTAGTTTTCTAGACTTTTCCTGTAGACTACAGAACGAATCGGTATGAAACTCTTTTTTGAGGACATGTTGAGAGTCTGAAATAATTCAGACGTTTGCCCAAAGTTATCATTCATTTTGTCGAGGAACTTTGCTGTTTTAATTTATTAAGTTATAAGGTGCAATAAACATAAATACAATTGCATAGAAACATATTATCAAATCCCATTAACTAAATTCTCTTACAAAGAATCTTAGTAATATGACTTAGTGTCTGGCTCGCTGAATTGTCCTATTATCTTTACACTTCGATCAAATTATCTTACTTGGAGTGCCATAGTGAGAACCACCTCCAGCATTGAATGAACCGAAAGTAGACATGTTTCCAATTGGAGGGTTACCTCCCATCATTCTATTTCCAACTCTGCTGCTATCTGAAGCCATCACATTCTGAGAAGAGCTCTTCATGGAGAACAATAAGGCAATGAAAACGACCAAGGCAATAACAATTAAAATTATATCACTCACACTCAAGCCTGAGCTGATGGCAGGTCTATCAGGGCGAGGCTTAGGAGTGGGGATAGCAGAGTTATCGGGGTAATATATGACATTAAGAGTGTCTGTCTGA
>Ga0065720_1020694_pt1 | contig 13215 bp, 14 predicted proteins | sample Thericmetagenome_FD_59107 | JGI IMG/M metagenome (GOLD analysis project Ga0065720, IMG submission 59107) | Thermophilic microbial communities from the Joint Bioenergy Institute, California, USA of rice/straw/compost enrichment - eDNA_2 v2... | ecosystem: Engineered > Solid waste > Grass >... | reverse complement strand
GCTGCGGCGGCTCGCCCAGCCGATGGCGCGCGCGGCGCGCACCTTGAGGCCGAGGGCTGGGTCGAACGGGGTCACCGAACGGCCTCCCGCGGCACGATCACGCGCAGGGCGGACGGCAGCACGCGCACCGTCGCCGGCAGCTCCGTGATCGGGTCCCCGTCCGCGAACACCTTGAACGGCCGGTCGGCCTCGATCCGCACCTCCCGCACACGCCAGACGTGTACCTCGGGGCGCTTCACGTGCTCGCCCTTGAAGACCGAGGGAAGCGCGCGCAGGAACTTCAGCTTCGAGCCCTCCGCCGTGGCGACGACGTCGACGAGCCCGTCGTCGAGGCGCGCGTCCGGGGCGATGTACATGCCGCCCCCGTAGGCGCTGCTGTTGGCCGCCGCGACCGAGTAGCCGCGCACCGCGACGCGCTCGCCGTCGAGCGTGAGCGTGAACGAGGCGGGCTTCCACGAGGCCAGCGTGCGCAGTGCGGCGTACGCGTACACGAACGAGCCGCGCAGAAGCCGCGTCTCGTTCGCGCGCTGGTTCACGACCGAGTCGAACCCGCAGCTCGCGATGCACAGGAACCGGGCGCCGTTCGCCTCGCCGACGTCGATCGTCCGCACCTCGCCCCCGGCGATCGCGGCGACCGCGCCGCGGACGTCCGTGGGGATGCCCAGCACGCGCGCCAGGTCGTTGCCGCGGCCCGCGGGGATGATGCCGAGCACGGCGCCGGTGCCGGCGAGCGCGCCGCCCACCTGCCCGATGAGCCCGTCGCCGCTCATCACGATCACCCGCTCGCCGGCCTCGGCGGCGGCGCGGGCCTCGGCGATCCCGTGCTCCAGATCGCGCGTGAGCACCAGGCGGTGCTCGACGCCCGCGCGGTCGAGCTCGGCCTGAGCGGCGCCCAGCAGCTTGCGCGAGCGGCCCACGCCCGCGGATGGATTGACCAGCAGCAGGTGTCTCGGCGACATCGGCGGCCCCTGACTCTACGGGGAGGGGGCGGCGGCACGCCCGACCCAGTACGTCCCGGCCGCCGCGGAGCCGCGCGCGACCTCGGCGACCCCGCGCTCGGCGAAGCCCCGCTGCAGGGCGTCGGGCGGCGTGTAGAAGGGGGTCTCAGGCCCCCAGCTGGCCGCGAAGACGACGTAGCCCTCCGGGCGCAGGACGCGGGCGACCTCGGCGAAGAACGGCGGCATGTTGAGTCCGGTGACCAAGTCGAAGGAGTCCTCGGGCCAGGGGAGGTCGGCGGCGTCGGCCACCTTGAAGGCGATCCGGCCCTCGGGGTCGAGCCCGACCTTGGCGCGCGCCACGCCGATCATCGCGGGTGAGATGTCGACGCCGCGCACGCGCGCCTGCGGGAACTCGCGGGCCACAAGCAGCGCCGCCTCGCCGGTCCCCGTGCCGAGGTCCAGCGCGCGTTCGGGCGCGGGGCGCACCGCAGTGAGGCCCGCGGCCAGCGCGGCGAGGTGCTCGGCCGAGCCCGCGTTCGTGCGCGCGTCCCAGTCGGCGGCGAGCCCCTCGAAGTAGCTGCGCATCCGGCCGCGGACCAGCGGCCACGTCCAGGGGAAGCGCACGACCAAGTCGTTCAGCGCCCGCCCGACGGCGTGGATCCGGCGCGACGGGGGCTGGCGCTCGGAGCTTGGGTCGGCCGGCATCGCTCCATGATCGTAGGCGTCCAGATAGCCTGCCCGCCGTGCGCATCAAGATCCTGCTCAGCCTGCTGGCCGCCGCCCTGCTCCTGGCCGCGTGCGGGGGAGACGACGAGGGCGGCGGGACGACGACCACGACCGCGGCGGAGGAGCCGCCCTGCACGGAGGCGGAGAAGCCCGATCCCAAGACCGTCGACGTGGGCAAGCCGCCGAAGCGGCCGTCGGCGAACAACCTCGTGGCCGTCGTCGAGACGACCTGCGGCACGTTCGAGATCAAGCTCGACACGCGCAACAACCCGAAGACCACCGCCTCGTTCGAGCACCTCGCCAACGAGGGCGTCTTCGACGGCACCTGGTTCCACCGGATCGTCCCCGGCTTCGTGATCCAGGGCGGTGACCCCGAGGGCACCGGCATGGGCGGGCCCGGCTACAGCGTGGTGGAGGCGCCCCCGGACGACGCCGAGTACCTGCGCGGCGTGGTCGCGATGGCGAAGACGCAGGTGGAGCCGCCGGGCACGTCCGGCAGCCAGTTCTTCGTCGTGACCGGCGCGGACGCGGGGCTGCCGCCGGACTACGCGATCGTCGGCAAGGTGACCGAGGGGATGGACGTCGTGCGCACGATCGAGGGCTACGGCGACCCGAACAGCCCGGAGGGCACGCCCCTCGGGGCCGTGCTGATCGAGCGCGTCACGATCGAGTCGCGCGGGTGAGCGCCGCCGTCGCCGAGCCGGTCCCGTTCGAGGCGCAGGGCGCCGCCGGCGCCCTGCGCGGCGAGGCCGTGGGGGAGGGGCCGGTCATCGTGACCCTGCACGGACTCACCGCGACCCGGCGCTACGTGCTGCACGGCTCGCGCCACCTCCAGCGCCGCGGCTTCCGGGTGGTGAGCTACGACGCCCGCGGCCACGGCGAGTCCGACCCGGCGCCCCCGGACGCGGGCTACGACTACGGGGAGCTGGCCGCCGACCTCGGCGCGGTGCTCGACGCGGTGGCGCCGGGTCGGCGCGTGGTGCTCGCCTGTCACTCGATGGGCTCGCACACCGCGGTGCGCTTCGCGCTCGAGCACCCGGACCGCCTCGCGGGCCTCGTGCTCGGCGGCCCCGCGAACATGGGGGAGCCGCCCACCGCGGAGCAGCTCGCCTACTGGGACAGGCTCGCCGACGGCTTGGAGCGGGGCGGGGTCGACGGCTTCGTCCGCGCCTACGACGTGGACCTCGACCCGGACTGGCGCGAGGTGATCCTGCGGCTCGCTCGCGAGCGGCTCGAGCTGCACCGCCACCCGGACGCGATCGTCCGGGCGCTGCGCGAGGTGCCGCGCTCGCTGCCCTTCGAGGGGATCGAGCAGCTCGAGCGGATCGATGTGCCGGCGCTCGTGGTCGGCAGCCACGACGAGGCCGATCCCGGGCACCCGTACGCGGTCGCGCGCGCCTGGGCGGAGCGGATCCCGCGGGCGCGCTTCGCGATCGAGGACCCGGGGAGCTCGCCGCTCACCTGGTCCGGCGGCCGGCTCTCGCGCGAGATCGAGGGGTTCTGCGGCGAGCCGGACGTCGCCGCGCGCCTGGCCTCCTGACGCCAGCCCCAAGGTACGTCGGGCATATCCTGTGCCCGTGGAGGCCCGATGAGCGCGAACCCGCGTGAGATCGGCGGCAGGCGCCCCGGCGAGACCGAGGAGCAGAGGCTCGACCGCAACCTGCAGGAGCTTTTGGGCGGCCTGCGGGTCGCCCTGCCGGGCGTGCAGGTGCTCTTCGCGTTCCTCTTGATCCTCCCGTTCCAGAACGAGTTCGCGCGCGTCACCTCGTTCCAGAGGGCGATCTACTACGTGACGCTGATCTGCACGGCGCTCTCCTCGATCTGCCTGATCGCGCCGTCGGTGCGGCACCGCCTGCGCTTTCGCAAGGAGGACAAGGCGTGGGTCGTGTTCTCCGCGAACCGGCTTGCGATCGCGGGTCTCGCGTTCCTGGGGCTGGCGATGACCGGGGTGATGGTGCTGATCAGCGACTTTATCTTCGGCGGGGCCGCCGCGATCGCGGCGGGGCTCGGCGCGGGGGCGCTGATCGCGTGGCTTTGGTTCGGCTCGGCCCTCGGCCGCGAGCTGCGGCGCACCTGACGCCGGCGTGCGCGCAGGCTCAGCGCCCGCGGTTGCGGGCGGCGGCGAGCGCGGCCGCAGCGCGGCGCGCGAGCTCCCGGGCGAAGCCGAGATCGCCCTCGTCGAAGCAGCGGCGCGACTCGGCGGAGGCGAGCGTCATCACCGCGAGGGTCTCCTCGCCCGCGCGGATCGGGACGATGATCGCGGAGCGCACCCCGAGCCCGCGCAGCAGCTCGAAGTGCTCCTCGGACTGCGCGCCGCGGCGCAGCGCCTCCTCGGTGATCTCCCGGTGGAGGACGGGCTCACCGGTCCTGGCCATGCCTCCGGGTCCGGATTCGCGGTCGAAGCGCGGCGGCCAGCGGCTGAGCATGCGCTCGATCAGGTCCGCCTTGGCCGGGTCGGCGTGGACGACCGCGGCGCGGCGCAACTGCCCGTCGCAGACGACGTCGATCGCGCACCACTCGGCGATCTCGGGCAGCGGGATCTCGGCGAGCCGGCGCACGGTCTCGTCGTAGCCGCGCGGCGAGACGAAGAGCTCGCCGGCGCGCGCGAGCACCCGCTGGCGGAGCTCCTCGGTCTTGCTCTCGGTGACGTCCTCGACGATGTTCGCGATCAGCCCGCGCTCGGGGTCGATCAGCGTCGCGCGGGTCAGCAGCCAGTGCTCGCGCCCGGTGGCGCGCTCGACGCTGCGCGTGAGCAGGGGAGGGGCGTCCTCGCCCCGCGCGAGCCGCCTGCCGGGGAGGTCCTCGTACTCCACCGGCGAGCCGTCCTCGCGGGTGATGATGAAGCGCGCGGTCCAGGCGCCGGGTGCGGCGGCGACCACCTCCTCTACGGAGCTCGCGCCCAACAGGCGCAGCGCGGCCTCGTTCGCGTACAGGTACGTGCCGTCGTGATCGTGCACGGTGACCGCCGCGCCCAGGTGCCGGAGGATGTCCTCGTAGCGCTCGCCCGCCGCGCGCAGGTTGTGCGTGATCCGCTCGCGGGCGATCCCATGCGCCACGCGGTCGGCGGCGGCCTTGAGGAACCCCAGCATCGCGCGCGGGTCGCCGCGCTCCGGCCGCAGGCCCAGCGAGAGCGCGCCGACCAGCGCGCCGTCATCGTTCAGCGGCAGCACGATCCAGTGGCGCAGCCCGAGGCCCTCCACGAGGGCGCGCTCCTCCGCGTCGCGGGCGAGGCGCTCGAGCGCGTCGGGCTCGTCGACGCGGAGCACGCGCGGGCGCCCGACGATCAGGTCGGGCATTAGAGCGTCGACCTCGCGCCGCCCCGGCGCGCGCGCGGCCAGCCACGCGGTGAGCCCCTCGTCGTGCGCGACGCGCGCGGCGAGGCGGAGGGCGCGCCCGTGCATGTCCACCAGGTCGATCGCGCAGGCGTCGGCGAGCGCGGGCACGAGCAGGTCGACCAGGCTCGCGTAGCCCGCCTCCGGCCAGTCGGCCGATTCCGTGAGCGCCGCGATGCGCGCCAGCGTCGCGAGACGCGCATCCTCGTCGCGGGCCGAGGGGCGGCCCACGAGGCCGGGGACGTCGAAGGTCATCGCGATCTCGGTGCCGACCCCGTCGGGCCCGGCGCGCAGGTCGACCGAGCTCGCCAGCTTGCCGATCAGCGGCAGGCCGATGCCCAGCCCGGGGCTGTCCGCACGCGGCTGCATGCCGCGCCCCCGGTCGGCGACCGTGACCACGACCGCGCCGTGGCGCACCTCCACGCGCAGCTCCGTCGGGCCCGGGTCGCGGTCGGCGTAGGCGTGGACGACCACGTTGGTCGCGGCCTCCGAGATCGCCACCGAGATGTCGCTCAGGGTGACCGGGTCGATGCCGTGGGCCGCGAGCATCTCCTGGGCGTTCGCGCGCAGCTCAGCGACGCGATCAGCGTCAGCGGGCACGACCCACGTGCCCTCGAAGTCGGTGGCGCCTGCGGCGCGCGCTCCCACGTGAACCAGCCTTTCTGCCTGGACGAGCGCCGGGATCGTAATCCACCTCTACCCTCCGGCGGGTGGAGCTCGTCGCGCAGCAAGTGGGCTTGCCGGGCGGCGCCGTGGTGGTGATGCAGCCCACCGACGCCGCAGAGCTGCCCGACGACCGCGAGGTCGACTGGGCGCCGGTGGTCCCGTACTGGTCGGTGCTGTGGCGCAGCGGGGTCGCGCTCGCACGCGAGGTCGCTGCCACGGACCTGCGCGGGCGGCGCGTGGTCGAGCTCGGCTGCGGCCTCGGCGTGCCGAGCCTCGCGGCGGCGCGCTCCGGCGCCGAGGTCCTGGCAAGCGACGAGGACCCCGACGCGATCGCGCTGCTCGAGCGCAACGCGCGCGAGAACGGGCTGAGCCTGCGCGCGGTGCGGGCGGAGTGGGGGGACCCCGGCCCGCTGCTGGACGAAGCGCCCTTCGACCTGGCGCTCGCCTCGGACGTGCTCTACATGCGCGCGGCCGTCGCGCAGCTGCTCGAGCTCCTGCCGCTGCTCGCCCCCGAGGTCTGGCTCGCTGACCCGGGGCGGAGCTTCACGGAGCCGTTCCTCGAGCGCGCCCGCGAAGCGTGGGAAGTCGACACCGTCGAGCGCGGCGTCGTGCGCATCCACCGGATGCGCGAGCGCGCCTGAATGGGGTGGGCGGGGAGCCGCCGACACGACCGCGGGCGCCTGCCGCGCCATGCTCCCCGTACCGAGAGCCTGAAGCCGCGCGGGGCGGTGCCACGGTCCCCGGCAGCAAGCGCGAAAGGGCCGACGCAGGCTCCGGCCGCTAGCCCGCGACGCGCTTGAGCAGGCCGCGCGAGAGGCCGAGGCCGTGGCGCTGGGTGGGGGCGGCGATGTAGGTGACGTGGCACTCCAGCGAGGTCACGACCAGGTGCTCGGGACCGCGCTTGTAGTGGACCAGGGGGATGCCCGCGACCTTGATGCGGTCGCCGACGATGCCCTGCGCGGCGGCGCCCATGAGCGCGCCCTCGGCGACGTCCTCGCGGGCCTCGTCCGACTCGAAATGGCCGGGCGGGACCGGGAGCATCGTGATCAGCGCGCGAGCGCCACCGGGCCAGTGCGCGAACGCGAACTTGGTCTCGTCGGTGAAGCGAGCGCCGGCGCGCGCCATGCGGCGGCGAGCTCGCTCCAGCTCGCGCGGCGGCAGGTCGCCGATCTCGACCCGATCGACCCGCTCTGGGAGGCGTTCGGTGCACTCCTCGGCGCCCCGCGCCACGAGCTCGTCGGCAACCGCGCCCTCATCCTCGGAATCCAGCACGACGACGAGGCCGAGGCCGAGGAGCGCAACCCCGGCAAGGACCAGCAGCGTGGTGAGGATCCGTCGTTTCACGGCCGGAAAACGTAGCCGGGATCCCGGTTGCGCAGGGCCTCGCCACGCCCGGCGCGCAGACCGCGCGGGCGCGGGGGCAGGGGCGCTCTTTTTCAGCCCACGATCCGCACGCGCTTCATCGCGACTCGCCGCTGGCCGCCGGGCGCCTCGGCGGCGACGCGCACGCGGGCGCGCACCTTGCCGCCGGCCTTGAGCGCGCGCCTGGTCGCGCGCTGGGCCTTCGCCGGGATGCCGGCCGTAAGCGCGGTCGGGGAGTCCGCCTCGAGTTGGCCCCGGCCGGCGGTGAGGTCGAAGCGCTGCGGCTTCGAGCCGGGCCGGCGCACCTCGATACGCCCGAAGGCGCGGGCCCGGCACTCGATGTTGCGGCAGGTCACGGTGGCGCGGATCGACTTCAGCGAGGACTGGCGGCGCTTGAGGGATGCCGCGAGCCCGAGCGGGGAGAGCGCGCGGACCTCAATCGCGCGCGTCACCGTCACCCGCGACGGCCCGTTGCAGTAGGCCGTCTGGCCCGTGAACGGCGAGGCCAGGCCGAGGTCGAGGAACTGCGAAAGCGGCTCGCAGCCCTCGCCGTCGTCGACGGTGAGCGTCACCTCGTAGGTGCCGGGATCGGTGTAGGAGTGCCTGAAGGTGCCGCCCGAGGGGACGTTTCGCTGAGTCCCGTCGCCGAAGTCGAGCGTTGCGACCTCAAGCTCGCCGTCGTCCGCGACCTCGGTGACGAGTGTCACGGGCACGCCGGCGTAGCCGGAGGCGGGGGCGGAGAGGTCGGCCGTGGGCCCCTGAGACGGCGCGGTCGATGCGGAGATCAGGCTCCCGCCACCCAGGCTAAGGTCAGCGCCCCGCTGATCCGTCTCGGTGTCGATCGGCGCGACGTAGCCTTGGTCGAAGTCGACCACGTATGCGGTCTTGCCATCCGGCGTCAGGGCGATGCCGTGCGGCGACCAGGTCACTGGGATCGCGGGCTTGACCGTTTGCGTCTCGAGGTCGATGGGGACGACGGTCCGCGGGCTCCAGGTCGCGGCGTATGCGGTCTTCCCGTCGGGGGCGATGGCAAGCGCATGCACGGCTCCCGACAGGGAGATCGCGCTGCCCGCGGTTTGGGTCTCGGTGTCGATGGGGACCACCTTGCCGCTGGCACCCACGTAGACGGTCTCACCGTCAGGGGACGCAGCGAGCCCCTCGACGCCGCTTCCCATGGAGATCGCAGCGCCCGCCGTGTTCGTCTCGATGTCGATGGGGGTGACCGTGCCGGAGTTGTAGTTCGCCACGTACGCGGACTTGCCGTCGGGGGTGATGGCGATCCCTTGCGGCCGGTCGTCCACGGGGATGGCAGCCCCGACCGTGTGCGTCGCAAGGTCGAGGGGGACGACCGTGTCCGTCTCCTCGTTTGTGACGTACGCGGTCCGGCCGTCGGGGGTGATGGCGATCCCGTACAAGCCGTCGCCCCCGACGATGATCTTCACCCCGGGGGTCTTCGTCTCGAGGTCGAGCGGGATGACGCCGGAGTAGGTAGCCACGTATGCGGTCTTGCCATCGGGGGTGACCGCCATGGCGCGAGCGGAGCTGCCGCTCGGTATCGGGCTCTGGGCTACGCCATCCACGATCGGCGTGATCGTCCCGCTTTGCGAGACCGCGTAGACCGTGTGGGCAACCGCCGTGGCCGCCGGCGCCAGCGAGCCGAGCAGGCCCGCACCAATGCAAACAGCGAGGATCCCCCGGATCCGCTTCATCTGAGTCCCCCGAGACGTGGTTTTACGGAAGGCGCGTAGCCTACCGCTTGTTCGCGCTCGGCGGCGGCATGGCCGGCCTCAGCGCGTGATCCGGCTCACCGGGGAGCTCACCGGTTGCGCTCGATAATCGGGGTTATGTAAAGCCGCTGCCTGCGGCCAGCGGGCCAGCCTTCAGCTCCCGGGCCAAGTCCCCGCGGCTCGTGAACCCCGGTTGCGGCCGCAGCGCCCGCCCATCGCCTCCGATCCTTCGCGCAGGTCGTGTGCGGCCGCTGGCTCCCGGCTCGCGCTCGCCTCGCCGCGCGTCCCGCTGCGGCGGCGAGACGTGCCCGTCACCGGGAGCCTGGAGCGCGCTCGTGGGTTCTCGCGCCGTCCGGTGCCGAGCTCGGCGCGCCCATCATGCGCCAATCACGCGTCGAGCGGCTGTTCAGGCTCGGTTATCCGTTGCCGGGCCGCGACTGCCTGGCGCTGCGCGCTCGACTCGGCCGCTCAGGGGCCTTCTGGAGCCTCGAGGGTTTCCGCTCAGCGTGCGCAGGACCCGATGGCTGTTCGAGGCCTCCATGCGAGGCGCGCGCAGGACGCCCGCGCGGGGGTTTCCATAACTCCTGCCTTGCCCACGCGATGCGCACTTAGCCGACCGACGGCGCGTTCGCCTCGGGCGGACGGCCCGGATTCTCCGCAGCGGCGACGAAGCGCGGCGCCGGCTCGCGCGCGTATTCCGCGGTGAGCGCGCGCCGCCGGCGGCGCGTCGCCCACATCAGCGCGAGGCTCGGCAGGGCGACGGCCGAGCCCGGGGCTCGACGAGGAGACCGCGCGGGTGATGGCCGCTACATGAAGGCGCTGCGCGGGCCGCTGCCCGACGTGCCCTTCGTGCCTACGGGCGGCATCGGCCCGGCCGAGGTCAGCGCGTTCCTCGAGGCAGGCGCGGCCGCGGTCGGCGCCGGCGGCGAGCTGTGCCCGTCGAGCGCGATCGCCGCAGGCGACTTCGGGCTCATCACCGAGCGTGCCCGCGCGTTCGTCACGGCGATCCCCGCCGGTTGACCGTTAGCTGAGCTACGGGCCGCCCTGCGTGCCCGCGACGAGCGCGGCGCTGTCCACGATCACCCTGGGGCGATCCGCACGACGCGCACCCGCACGCGCTCCTGGCCCGTGGGCCCGCTCGCGCGCACGCGCAGCTTGGCGCGGATCTTGCCCCGGTATTGCGCCGGCAGCTAATTGAGCGAGGGATCCTCCGGCATGCGCGCGACGAGCGCGTAGCTGCCGCCCTTGCGCTCGAGCACGTCACTCCAAAGCGACTCCGGGTCGTCCGGGAACAGCTCCGTGGGCAGCGGCGGCTCGACGATCCACGACTCGAGCTCCATCTCGGCCTCGAGCTGGCCCGCCGCCCAGCCGGAATACCCCGCGTAAAGGCGGCCGCGGCGGACCTTGCCGAGGAGCTCATCCAAGTCGGTTTCGGCCGAAGCCAGGCCGACGTCCGCGACGACGATCCAGGCGGCAGCGCTCGGGTCGCTGAACTCCGCGAGCAGGACGATCGCCTCGGGCTGGACGGGTCCGCCTACGAACAGCGGGTCGTCGCCGGTCAGCTCGGCTAGCGCGGGCACGACCTCGCTCGCCTGCATGTCCGACGGCCGGTTGAGCACGATCCCCATCGCGCCGTCCTCGTTGTGCTCGGTGATGAGCACGACGGTGCGCGCGAAGTTCGGGTCGGCGAGCGTCGGCGAGGCGATCAGCAGCTTGCCGCGGAGGGAATCGTCCACGCGGCCAATTATGGCCAGCAGGCCCCTTTGGCTAACCTCGCTTGTGTGATCTTCGACGTCGCCGAGGCCGATTTCGAGGAGCGGGTCGTCAACCGCTCCCGCGAGCTACCGGTCGTCGTGGACTTCTGGGCCGAGTGGTGCGGTCCCTGCCGGCAGCTGGGCCCGGCCCTCGAGGAGGCCGTCCGCAAGCGCGGCGGCGCGATCGAGCTGGCCAAAGTCGACGTCGACTCGAACCAGATGCTCGCCGCGGCATTCGGCGTGCGCGGCATCCCAGCAGTCAAGGTCTTCAAGGACGGCCGGATCGCGGACGAGTTCGTGGGCGCGATCCCGCCCGCCGAGATCGAGCGCTTCCTCGACCGCTTCGTGCCCTCCGAGGCCGACAAGCTCGCCGAGGCCGGCGACGAGGAGTCGCTCCGCGCCGCGCTCGAGCGCGACCCCCGGCACGCGGGTGCGGCCGTCGCGCTCGGCCGGCTGCTGGTGCGGCGCGGCGACGCGGACGAGGCCCGCGAGGTGCTCACCCCCCACGCCGAGTCCGACTTCGTCGCCTCCGGCCTGCTCGCCCGGCTCGATCTCGCGGAGGATCTCGACGCGGGCGAGAGGATCCGCGCGGCCTTCGAGCGCTGGGACGCCGACGACCCCGGCGGCGCCCTGGAGTCCCTGCAGGAGGCGATCGCCGCGGAGGGCGACGCGGAGCGCCGCGACCGGATCCGCCGCGTGATGATCGCGATCTTCACCGAGCTCGGGCCCGAGCACCCGCTCGCCCGCGAGCACAGGCGACGCTTGGCAGCCGCGCTCAACTAAGCCGAGGCAGCGATGGATCCGATCTCTGGGGCTGACGTCCCGGTCGCCTTCCTAGCGGGCCTCGTCTCGTTCGTCTCTCCCTGCGTGCTGCCGCTCGTGCCCGGCTACCTCTCGGCCGTGAGCGGCGTGAGCATCGCCGAGATCGACGAGGCCCACTGGACCCGCGTGCTCGGCCCCAGCCTGCTCTTCATCGCCTCGTTCTCGACGATCTTCATCCTGCTCGGCCTGACCGCGACCGCGCTGGGGCAGGCCCTGCGCGACCACCAGGATCTGCTCACCGATGTCGGCGCCGTGCTGCTGATCCTGATGGGCGCCTTCTTCATCGCGACGATGTTCGTCGACCGGCTGAACCGCGAGTGGCGGCCCGACGCGCTCGTCGCGCGCGCCGGCAAGGGCGGGCCGATCGTCGCCGGCGCCGCGTTCTCGATCGCGTGGACGCCCTGCGTGGGGCCAGCGCTCGGCGGCGTGCTCACGCTCGCGGGCATCCAGGGCGAGGTGCTCTACGGGGCGTTCCTGCTCGCCGTGTACTCGCTGGGGCTCGCGGTCCCGTTCCTGCTGACCGCGCTCGCGTTCTCGCGCGCGACGGCGGCGTTCGCCGTCATCAAGCGCCACTACCGCCTGATCATCGCCTTCGGCGGCGGCATCCTGATCGCGATGGGCGTGCTGATCCTGAGCGGCGGCTTCACCGAGCTCAACATCTGGGCGCAGCGGGTCACGCGGGATCTGGGCCTCAACCTCTAGGCCCGCCGGCGGCCGGTGTCCGCGTCCCGGTACGCGGGGGGCGCGCACCGTTGCGCCGGGCGGGCGACCCGCCAAGTGCGGCTAGCGCGCCAAAGGCATAGCGCGTCGCCTAGACCGGGAAGCTGCGGCTCGGGTCGGGCGGCGCGCCGACCTCGATGGGCTGCCCCACGGCCTCGACCTCCTCGATGTCCAGGCCGTCGCCGTCGTTCGCGCAGACGATGCGGAAGCGGCCGGTCGAGATGCCGGGGTCGCCGACGATCGGGATCCCGCGGATCTCGTCCCACCCGAGGCGCTCGACCTCGAACGGGTTCATGCGGATCTCGGTCGGCGGGAACGGGCACGTCTGGTTGTGCTTGTCGATGGCCTTCGAGATCGCTTCGAGGTTCTTGGCGTCGGAGCGCGACATCTCACCCTGATTATTGCGGGTCGGCAAAACGCGACGGGCCACGCGCGCAGCTTGCACGCCGCGCGCGTGGCCCGCCGGCTTCGCGGAGGAGGTTCTAGCGCGAGCTGTAGACCGTGCCGGTCGAGCCGAACCCGATGCGGCGCTTGGTCGCCTCGGTCAGGTCGAACTCGCGGTGGCCCGCGTACGGGCCGCGGTCGATCACGCGCACGCGCACGACGCGGCCGCCGTACATCAGCTTGAGCTTCGTCCCGCACGGCATGGTCTTGTGCGCGACGCCGAGCATCCCCGGCGTGAGCGTCTGGCCGCAAGCCGTCCGGTTGCCGTAGAAGCCCGGCCCGTAATAGGACGCGGCGGCCGGCCGGAAGCCGGTCACCTTGCCAGCGCGGTCCTTGCTGCCGGCCGCGCGCCGGTCGCCCTTGGCCTCGACGCGGACCTTCTTGGTGCCGGGCGCGTTCACGCGGAACGCCCGCGAGAACCTGCCCTTGGCGTTCGTGCGCGTCGTGTAGCGCTTACCGCCCACGCGGACCACGATCTTGCGGCCGCGGGTGGCGGGCAGCACGCGCCCCTTCACGCGGGCCTTGGCGCCCCGGACGACGTTCGCCCGCGCCAGGCGCGCCTTGGTCTTCGACTTGACGCGGATCCGCTGCGTGCCGGTCTCGAGGTCGATGCCGCCCGGGGCGAGCTGCCCCTCCCCCACCCGCAGGTCCTGCGGGCTGGCGACCTCGGCCCGCCAGTGGCCGGTCGACCGCGGCTTCACGCGGGCGTTGTAGCCGCCGCGCG
>Ga0065720_1002156_pt1 | contig 13215 bp, 11 predicted proteins | sample Thericmetagenome_FD_59107 | JGI IMG/M metagenome (GOLD analysis project Ga0065720, IMG submission 59107) | Thermophilic microbial communities from the Joint Bioenergy Institute, California, USA of rice/straw/compost enrichment - eDNA_2 v2... | ecosystem: Engineered > Solid waste > Grass >... | reverse complement strand
CACCGAGACCAGCGAGGCCCAGGCGAACTGCTGGTGCTTGGCGTTGAGCTTGGAGATGACGGTCCAGGCCTTGTAGCGCAGGGGGTGCCTGGAGAAGTGGTTGAGCCGTCCCGCGGTGATGTGGCGGCAGGAGTGGCAGGAGATCGTGTAAAGCACGATCAGCGCCGCGTTCACCACGAGGATGACCGTGCCCAGCCCGATATGCCCCCAATTGCCGTTTTCGTCCCGGAAGGCGAGGATCGCGTCGTAGCTGAGGACCGCGGCGATCAGCACCGCCAGGTACCAGAAGTACCGGTGGATGTTCTGCAGGATCAGCGGGAAGCGACGCTCACCGGTGTACTTCCGGTGCGGCTCGTTCACCGCGCAGGCCGGAGGCGACAGCCAGTACGACCGGTAGTAGGCCTTGCGGTAGTAGTAGCAGGTGAGGCGGAAGCCGCCGGGCAGGGCGAGGATCAGCAGCGCCGGTGGCAACGTCCACCAGTCCCCGACCGGTGCCCACCCGAAAAGGCGCGCCCCTTCCGGGCAGCTCGTGGCCAGGCAGGGGGAGGAGAACGGCGCGATGTACGGCTCGACGAAGTAGCTTGGATCGAACATTGCCCAGAAGCCGTACACGAGGAACGCCGCCAGGCCGAGGAAGGTGCCCACGGGCCCGAGCCACCATCGGTCGGTGCGCAGCGTTCGTGCACGGATCTGGGCGCGTTGCTTCCTTTGAGTCGCAGCTTCACTGGCCGGAGACCCGGCCACCATCTGGGTCATCGGGGACCTCTCCACCTCCCCGGGGCTCCTCGCCGTAGGAGTGCCCCGGTGAGTTTTCACGGAATGCCTTTTCGTCGTCGCGGACCGCACAGCCTACTCGGCACGCGACTTGGTGGGGCATACGTTACGACGCCCGCTTCCCTCGTAGTACGACGGGGGGTTCACCTTTTTGCAACGCCTGATGTGATTCCTGTCACGTCGGCAGTCAGCCGTACCAGGCGACCTACAGGTGTTGCCCGGTGCGGGGCAGCTTGACGACCGTGACGAAGAAATCGTCGATCTGGCGCACTACCTGGATGAACTGGTCGAAGTCTACCGGCTTGGTCACATAGGCGTTCGCATGCAGGTGGTAGCTGCGCAGGATGTCCTCCTCCGCCTCCGACGTGGTCAGAATCACAACGGGAATCACGCGGAGGGCCGGGTCGGCCTTGATCTCGGCGAGCACCTCGCGGCCGTCCTTGCGGGGCAGGTTGAGGTCGAGCAGGATCAGGTCCGGCCGCGGCGCGCCGGCGTGGTCGCCCTCGCCGCGCAGGAAGTCCATCGCCTGCTCGCCGTCGTGCACCACGTGCAGCCGGTTGCCGACCTTGTTGCGCTCGAACGCCTCCTGGGTGAGCAGGACGTCGCCCGGGTCGTCCTCGACGAGGAGAACCTCAATCGGCTGCAGGTCGTGCATCGTCGCCTCCCGGGCTCGTGTCTGGGGGCGCGCCGCCGCGCGCTGATCCGTTGTTCGGGGTCCTGTCCCGGGCCTTGCCGGTACGGCCCGGCGACCCGGTGGGCGCCAGGGGCACGGCCGCCCCGGTCCCCGTGCCGGGCCGGGCGCCGGGCTCACCGGCGTGCCCGGCGGCGGTCCGATCGGGCGGGTGACCGGCCCCGCGACCGGCGCTCCGCTCGCCGTTGACATCATTGGTGGCGGGCAGCGTCCACCGCAGGGTGGTACCCGGCCCGCCGGGGTTGGGCTCCACCCAGATGGTGCCGCCGTGGTACTCGACGATCTTCTTGCACAGCGCGAGCCCGATGCCGGTGCCCGGATAGGCGTCCCGCCCGTGCAGCCGCTGGAAGATGAGGAAGACCCGGTCGGCGTACTTGGCGTCGATCCCGATGCCGTTGTCGGCGCAGGAGAACTCCCACATCGCGCCGGCCCGCCGCACCCCGACGTGGATCCGCGGCGGCTCCTCGGACCGGAACTTGATCGCGTTCCCGATGAGGTTCTGGAAGAGCTGGCAGAGCAGCGTCCGGCTGCCCCGCACGGCCGGCAGCGGGTCGTGGGTCACCGTCGCCCCGGCCTCCTCGATCTGCGCCCCCAGCGACTCCAGCACGACGGTGAGCGCGTCCTCGCAGTCCACCTCTTCGAGCCTGCCGGCGATCCGGCCCACCCGGGAGAAGTCGAGCAGGTCGTTGATGAGCTTCTGCATGCGCTTGGCGCCGTCCACGGCGAATGCGATGTACTGCCTCGCCCGGTCGTCGAGCCGGTCCCCGTACCGCTGTTCGAGCAGCCGGGTGAAGCCGGCGATCTTGCGCAGCGGCTCCTGCAGGTCGTGGCTGGCGACGTAGGCGAACTGCTCCAGCTCGGCGTTGGACCGGCGCAGCTCCAGCGTCTGCTCGTGCAGCCGTCGCTGCGCCTCCGCCGCGTCCCGCCACTCGCCGAGGATGCGCTGCCGCATCGCGTCCACCCGCGCGGACAGATCGGACAGCTCGGCCGGGCGGTCCACCGCCAGCTCGTGCTCGAAGTCGCCGTCCGCCACCGCCTTCACCTGCCGCGCGAGCTGCCTGACCGGGCGCACCACGGCGTATCTGACGATGACGCTGTTGGCGATCATCGCCACCACCAGCAACGCGGCGATGGCGCCGAGCGCGAGATAGACGGTCCGCCAGTAGCCGTGCAGCCGCTCCCGGCCCTCCTGGTGGAGCCGCCGCAGGTCGGCCTGCTGCTCCTGCAGCGCGGCCTTGATCGCGTCGATCTGCCGCTGCCCCGCCGCGTCGTCGTACTCCGCCGTGCCGGCGAACACCCGCTCGGCGTACTCCCGCCGCCACCGCTCGATGCTCAGCCGCAGCCGCTCGACGTCCCGCTGCAGCTCCCCGCCGTCGGGCAGGCGCGGCACCAGCCGGAGGATGTCGCGCATCGCCGCCTCCGCCGCCCGCCGCGCGTCGGCGTACACGTACCGGTGCCGCTCGTCCCCGGTGAGGCCGAACTCGCGGATCGCGCTCTGCTCCCGGGCCTGCGCGGTGACCAGCTCAAGGGTGCCGTGGGTGACGGGCTCGATGACGTCCACCAGGGTGTCGCGGACCTCGGCCGTGCGCTGCAGGGTGACCGCCGTCACCGTGCCGCCCACGATGAGCACGGCGAGGAGCGCGAGGCTGCGGATGAGGAACCAGCGCTGGATCGGCAGCCGGCCGAAGCCGCGCGGCGGGGCGGGGCTGGGCAGCGGGGGCGGGGTCGCCGGCCGCGGCGGCGGAGGCGGCGGTGGCGGCTTCTCCCGGGGCGGCCACGTGCGATCGGTCACGGCGGCCCTTTCCGCGCCAGCAGCATGGCGGCGACGTCGTCGGCGAGGGTGTCCTGGTGCAGCTCCTGCACCGTGGTGACGAGGTGGTCGAGGTCGATCTCGCCCCGCTCCTCGATCAGGCCCAACAACCCCTCGGTGTCGAGCATTTCGTGCCCGCCGCCCACGGTCGCCTCGATCAGGCCGTCGGTGTAGAGCAGCAGCGCCCACTCGTCGCCGAGCGCGAGCTCCAGCGTGCGCCAGTCGGCCGTGGGGAAGATGCCGAGCGGCGGGCCGGAGGGGGCCTTGGCGACCACCCGCGCCTCGGCGCCGCGCAGCAGCACCGGCGGCGGGTGGCCGGCGATGTGCATCCGGGCGTGGTCGAGCCCGGGGGCGATCGTGGCCGTGCAGAGCGTGGTGAAGATCTCCTCGGACTTGCGCTCGTGCCTAAGCATCGCGTCGAGCGTGCGCAGCAGGCCGGTGCCGGTGTGCCCGGCGAGCACGAGCGTCCGCCAGGCGATGCGCAGCGCGGCGCCGAGCGCCGCCTCGTCCGGGCCGTGCCCGCACACGTCGCCGATGACCACGTGCACGGATCCGTCCGGGGTCTGCACGGTGTCGAGGAAGTCCCCGGCGAGCAGACCCTGCCGGCCCGGCAGGTACGTGGTCCGGTGCACCAGGTCGACGTCGCCGAGGAGCGGCACGGGAAGCAGCCCGCGCTCCAGCCGGGCGTTCTCCTGGCGCACCAGCCGGGCCTCGACCAGCTCCCGCTGGGCCACGTCGGCCCGCTTGCGCTCGATCGCGTACCGGATCGCCCGGGCGAGCAGCCGGCCGTCCACCACCTCCTGCTTCACCAGGTAGTCCTGCGCCCCGGCGGCCACCGCCCGCATGCCCACATGGGCGTCCGCGAGGCCGGTGAGCACGAGCACCGCCGTGTCCGGCGCCATCGCCAGCACCTGCCGCAGCGCCTCCAGCTCCTCGGCGTCGGGCAGCGAGAGGTCGACGAGCACGCACCGCACGTCGTCGGCGAGTCGCTCCCGCCCCTCGGCGAGGCTGCGCACCCAGGTGATCTTCGGGGAGATGTCGGACTCCGCGAGGAGTTCCTCCACCAGATACGCGTCTTCGGGATCGTCCTCGATGAGGAGCAGGGGGATCGGCGTGGTCGCGTCGGGCGGTTCCGCGGTCACGGGCGCCTCACGATGACAGGAGCGGCTTTGGTGTCGTCACTTATATCCAGGGCTTTCGCTCGCTTAACCCGATCGCCTGCGGAACCTTGCGGTGCATTGCGACGCTAACACGTTCACAGATCTTCTTTTGGACATGTGAGCGGCTTCGCCGCGGGTGCTCCGCCGCCGGCGCGCCCGGTCCGGGAACGCGCCGGCGGGCGGGGCGGGCCGCGGTGACCTGCCCGCACAGCCCCGGTCCGGGCGGGGGCGGGCGGGATCCCCGGCGGCGCGGGCCGGTGCCCGCCGGGCGGGTCGCGGCCGCCCCGGCGCGCGCCCGGTGACGAACCACACACCGGGCCGAGGGCGGGTGCGGCCCCGCCGCGGTACGGCCCCGCGATACGTACCGCGATGCGCACCCGGCGCGGGCGGGCGCCGGAGGCGGCGCGGCCCAGGCGGTGGCGCCGCTCAGGTGGTGGCGCCGCTCAGGTGGTGGCGCCGCTCAGGTGGTGGCGAGGGCGACCGTGGGGGAGAGCCGGGCGGCGCGCATCGCCGGATAGAGGCCCGCGACCGTGCCGATCAGCAGGGTGGCGGCGACCGCCCCGGCGAGCGACCACGGCGGAACCACCGGGGGCCAGCCCCGCAGCAGCGCGAAGGCGACGGTGGCGAGGGCGCCGAGCACCGCCCCGGCCACCCCGCCGAGCGCGGACAGCAGCAGCGACTCGGACAGGAACTGCAGCCGGATCTGGCCCCGGGTCGCCCCGAGCGAGCGGCGCAGCCCGATCTCCTTGCGGCGCTCCAGCACCGAGATCACCATCGTGTTCGCCACGCCGACACCGCCGACGAGCAGCGCCACCGCGCCGAGCCCGAGCAGCAGGTTCGTGAACGCGCCCGCGGCGGCGGCCCGCGCGGCGAGCGCGTCGGACGGGCGGCTCACCTCCACCTCCTCGGGGTTCTCCGGGTTGACGGTGCGCGGCAGCACCGCGCGCACCGCCTCCACCGCGTCCTCGGCCGACCGCTCGTAGATCGTCGTCGGATGGCCGTCGAAGCCCAGGTACCGCTCCGCGGCCGGGAAGCCGACGAGCGCCGAGCGGTCGATCTCCTCGGCGAGCGGCAGCGGGGCGAGCACCCCGATCACGGTGAACCAGCGCTCCCCGAGCCACACCTGCACGCCCGGCCGTGTGATGCCGAGCCGTTCGGCCGACTTGCTGCCGAGCACGACGGCGGGCAGCCGGGACGTCGCCGCGTTGAGCCAGGTGCCGCGGGCGACGCCGCCCTCCAGCGTCTCCAGCAGGTTGAGGTCGGCCGCCTGCACGACGATGCCGCCGGTGACCGCCTCCGGGATGTGGTCGGTACGGCGCACCGTCACGTCCTTTACCTCTCCGGTCGCCGAGGCCGTGAGCACCGGCCCGATCCGGGCCACCATGGCCGCGGCGTTCTCCGGCAGCTTCGCCTCTTCACCGAACACGGTCTGCCCGGCGGAGACCGTGAGCAGGTTCGTGCCGAGCCGGTCGAGCTGCCGCAGCAGCTCCTCCCGGGAGGAGGACGAGATGCCGATCACGGCGACCATCGTGGCGATGCCGATCGCGATGCCGAGCGCGGAGAGGATCACCCGGGCGGGCCGGGCGCGCAGCCCGGCCGCCCCGACGCGCAGCACGTCGGCGAGCCCGAGCCGGGCGGGGGACAGGGTCCTGGCGTCGGTCACGGCACCGCTCCCCTCACGCCCCCCGGTACGGCGCCGCCCTCCCGGAGCCGGACCGGGTCGCCCTTGGTGATCTCCGCCGGGGCGCGCCGGCCGGTCCCCGGGCCGTCGTCGGAGACGACGCGGCCGTCGCGCACCCGGACCCGGCGCGGGCACCACTCGGCGATCTCGTTGTCGTGGGTGATCACCGCGATCGTGGTCCCCGCCGCGTGCAGGTCCCGCAGCACCCGCAGCACCTCGGCGCCCGCCGCGGAGTCGAGGTTCCCGGTCGGCTCGTCGGCGAGCAGCAGCGGCGGGTCGCCCACCACCGCGCGGGCCACCGCCACCCGCTGCTGCTCGCCGCCTGACATCTGGTTCGGCCGGTGGCCGAGCCGGTGCCCCAGCCCCACCCGTTCCAGCGCGGCCGCCGCCCGCTCGCGCCGTACCCGGCGCGGCACGCCCGCGTACAGCAGGCCGTCGGCGACGTTGTCGAGCGCGGTGACGCCGGGGGAGAGGTGGAACTGCTGGAAGACGAAGCCCAGGTAGCGGGCGCGCAGCGCGGACAGGCGGCGGTCGGAGAGCGCGGCGATGTCGTGCCCGGCGATGCGCACCGTCCCCGAGGTGGGCCGGTCGAGGCTGCCGATCAGATGCAGCATCGTCGACTTGCCCGACCCGGACGGCCCGACGATCGCCACCAGCTCGCCCGTCTCGATCGTCAGGTCGACGCCGCGCAGCGCCCGCACGTGCCCGTTGTAGACCTTGGTCACGTCGCGCAGCTCCACGATGGGGACGCCGGGATCGAGCACCGCCCGGCCCGGGAGGCCCGGGCGGCCGTCCGGGCCTGCGCCGCCCGCGCCGTGCCCGGGGCCTTGGGCGGCGAGGCGCGGGTCCGGGTGCTCGCCGGGCCGGTGCGGCGGATCGCCGTGGTGCCGCGGCCCGTGGACGTGTTCGCTCATGACGCGGGCACCCCGACCTTCATGCCCTCGGCGAGGCCGGCGCCCTTGATCTCCACCCGGCCGCTGCCGAACGCGCCGATCTCCACCGGCACGATGCGGGTGGCCGAGCCTTCGACGACCTCGACGCCGAAGCCGCCCTCGCGCAGCGCGAGCAGCGCCTCCACCGGCACGGTGAGCACGTTCCGCACGCGCTCGCTCACCAGCTCGACCTCGACGGGCGCGCGGTCGAGCCGGGTCTTCGGCCGCTTGCGCAGCGTGATCTCCACGTCGATCGTGGTCTCGCCGTCCTCCTCCCGGCCGCTCGTCTTCGCCACGGTGCCCACCGAGGTGACCGTGCCGGGCATGCGCTCGCCGCCGGGCAGCTCGACCGTGACCTTGTCGCCCTTCCGCACCAGGTGCTGGTCGTCGGTGTCGAGCTTCACCTGCACCACGCGGTCGGTGCCGGTGACGGTGAGCGCCGGGCGGCCGGGGGCGATCCGGTCGCCGACCGCCACCTTCGCCTCGGTGACGCGCACCGCCCCCGGCAGGAAGACCACCTGGGCGGCGTCGACCCGCCCGGTCTCCGGCAGGCCCCGGTCGTCCTGCCACGCCAGCACCGCCTGGTGGGTCGCGTAGCTGAAGTGGTTGTCGACGGTGAGGTCGTCGCCGTACCCGAGCGCCTTGAGGTTGCGCTCCAGCTGGGCGACGTCCGGCCCGTCCGAGACGCCCCAGTAGAGCGGGCGGTAGAGCGGCAGGCTGCCGTACATGAGCACGACGGGGTCGCGGTCCACGCGCAGCAGCGGGCGTCCCCGGCGGATCGTCGCGCCCTCCTCGGGCACCCAGGTCACGGTGCCCGAGGCGTAGCTCGCCACCCGCCGCTCGTCGGCGTAGGTGAGCGCGCCGTCCACGGTCTTGGTGTCCACCAGGTCCTGCCGCTCGATCTCCGCGGTCGCGGGCACGGCCGCCGCGGCGGGCGCGGCGGACCCGGTGCCGCCGCCGGCCGCCCCGGTCACCCCCAGGGCGACGGCGGCGGCCGCCAGGGCGAGCAGGCCGGTGCCGGCGATGGCGAGGGTCCTCCGCCTCACTGCTCCGGCCCTCCGAGACCGGGGGCGAAGTGGCGGCAGGCCTCCTTCGCCTCCTCGGCCTTCGCCTCCTGGTCCTTGGTGATGCGCAGCCGGATCGGCTCACCCGGCTTGGGGTCGGGCATGTCGATGCCGTGCTCGCGCATGCACTGGGCGTACTTCACCAGCTGGTCGTACCGCTCCTGGTCGATCGGGCCGGAGCGGTCGCGGACCGCGCCCTGCATCAGGTGCTCGCACTCCTTGAGCGCCTGCTCGGTCTTGGCCTGGTCGCCCTTCTTCGAGGTGATGCGGATGCCGCCGTCGGGGCCCGGGTCGGGCATGTCGACGCCGTGCTCGCGCATGCACTGGGCGAACCGCAGCGCCGCCTCCTGGCGGTCCACCGTGGCCGACGGCGACGCCGAGGCGCCGGGGGTGCCGCCGGAGGCGCCGCCGGCGCTCGCGATGCCGTCGTCGGCCCGGCTCACGGCGTCGCCGCACCCGGTAAGCGAAACGGCCGCCAGGGCCAGCGCGGCCACGGTCAGCCATCGAGATCTCATGGGGATGTCGCTCCTTCCGATTCGCGGGCTCTCGCCCGGCCTGGAGCAACTTCAGCGGCGGCGGCGCTAAACGCGGGTAAGCCCGAGATCGCGTAGCGGGGGGTGCGGCTTACCGCCGTTTAACAGCCCCTGGCCCACCGTGGCTCACCACGGGGAGGTCTCACATGCGAGTGCTCATCGTGGAGGACGAGGAACAGCTCGCCGACGCGATCGCGCGCGGCCTGCGCCTGCACGCGATCGCCGTCGACGTCGCCTACGACGGCGAGGACGCGCTGGAGCTCGCCTCCTACGTCGACTACGACGTGGTCGTGCTCGACCGCGACCTGCCGGAGGTGCACGGCGACGACGTGTGCCGGGAGCTCACCGCCGCCCCCGCGGCGCCCCGGATCCTCATGCTCACCGCGGCCGGGCGGGTGCGGGACCGGGTGGACGGGCTCGGCCTCGGCGCCGACGACTACCTGGTGAAGCCGTTCGCGTTCGCCGAGCTGGTGGCGCGGGTGCGCACCCTCGGCCGGCGTCCGCCGCGGGCCGTGCCGCCGGTGCTCGAACGGCGCGGGATCCGGCTCGACCCGGCTCGCCGTACGGTGACCCGGGACGGGCGGGAGATCGCGCTGGGCCGCAAGGAGTTCGACCTGCTGCGCGAGCTCATGGCCGCGCAGGGGAGCCTCGTGTCCGCGGCCGAGCTGCGCAGGCGCGTGTGGGACGAGTACGCCGACGAGGGCGGCGGGGTGCTGCGGGTTACCATCACCTCGCTGCGCAGGAAGCTCGGACCGCCCCCGCTGATCGAGAACGTGCCGGGCCAGGGGTACCGGCTGTGACCGCCTCCGGCCTGCTCCGGCGGGACCGGCGCGACCGGCGGGAGCGGCACCGGGCCGTCCCCAGGGAGGGGCCCGTGAGACGATCCCCCGCGGCCCGGCCGCCGGCCCGGCTCCGCGTGCCGCTGTGGCACCGGCTGGGGCTGCGCGCGCGGCTCACCCTCCTGTACGGCGTGCTGTTCTTCCTCGCCGGATCGACGCTGCTGTGGGTGAGCTACCTGCTCACCGCCCGGGCGCTCAACCAGCGGCTCGTGGTGCGGGTCGGCACGGTGCGGATGCCGCCCGGCACCCCGATGCCGAGCGCGGCACCGACGGCGACGCCCGTACCGACGCCCGTACCGACGCCGGTGCCGACGGCGAGCGCGGCGCCGGTCGGGGAGGAGCCGCTGCCCATCGAGTACACGCAGCAGGTCGCCGCCGCGTACCAGGAGCGGGCCGACGTCGTGCTCGACGAGGTGCTGCGCTACTCGATGATCATCATGATCATCGTGGGGGTGGTGGCGCTCGCGCTCGGCCACCTCGTCGCCGACCGGGCGCTGCGGCCGCTCAACCGGGTGACCGAGACCGCCGAGCGCCTGTCGGAGAGCACGCTGCACGAGCGGATCGCGCTGCGCGGGCCGAACGACGAGGTGAAGCGGCTCGCCGACACCTTCGACGCGATGCTCGACCGGCTGCACCGGGTGTTCGACGCGCAGCGCCGGTTCATCGCGAACGCCTCGCACGAGCTGCGCACCCCGCTGGCGATCAACCGCACGGTGCTGGAGGTGTCGCTGGAGGAGCCGGAGGCCTCGCCGGACCTGAAGGCGATGGCCCGCGCGCTGCTCGCCACGAACGCCCGCTACGAGCGGCTGATCGAGGGGCTGCTGCTGCTCGCCCAGTCCGAGCAGGAGCTCGTGGTGCGCCGCGCCGTGGACCTGCGGCCGGTCGTGCTCAGCGTGCTGGAACAGCTCGACATGCAGCCCCGCAAGCGGCACGTCACCGTGCACCGGGACCTCGAACCGGCGGTGGCGCAGGGGGATCCGCTGCTGCTGGAACGCTGCGTGTACAACCTGCTGGAGAACGCGATCAAGTACAACGTGCGCCGCGGCGACGTCTGGGTGACCGTGCGCGCGGCGGCCGCCGGCGACGGCGCCGGGCCGGGGGGCGTTCCCGCCGCGGCGGCGCGGGCCGGATCGGGTGAGGGGACCGATGCTGCGGCGGCGGGCGAGGTGGTGCTCACCGTGGAGAACACCGGCCCGCTCGTCTCCCCGCACGAGGTGGACGACCTGTTCGAGCCGTTCCACCGGACGCAGGGGGAGCGGGTGCGTTCGGCGCGCGGGTCCGGCCTCGGCCTGTCGATCGTGCGCGCCATCGTGAACGTGCACGGGGGATCGGTGGTGGCGCGGGCCCGGCCGGAGGGCGGCCTCGCGGTCACCGTGCGCCTGCCGTCGTCCTGACGCCCGCTCAGCCGAACTCGTCGATGATCTCGCGGCGGAGGGCGGCTGAGTCGAGGGCCGCCTCGGCGATGACGCGGGCGCCGATGCCGTCGCGTTCCCGGAGCAGGCCGAGCAGGATGTGGCCGTCGCCGATGTGGTTGTGCTTGAGCGCGATCGCCTCGCGCAGCGCGAGCTCGAGCACCTTCTTCGCCCGTCCGGTGAACGGGACGTGGCCGAGCGCGGACCGGCGGCGCCGCGCGGGCCGGTCGAGCGCGCCGGGGCCGAACGCCGCCTCGACCTTCTCCCTGACCGCGTTCAGGTCGATGCCGATCTCGCCGAGCAGCTCGGCGTCGAGCGCCTGGCCCTCCTTGAGCAGCCGCCGTACCGTCTCCACGGCGGCCTCGCGGGTGAGCCCGTGCCGGGTGAGCACCCGGCCCGAGGTGGTCTCGGGCGCGGCGAGCATGGCGAGCAGCAGGTGTTCGGTGCCGATGTAGTCGTGGCCGAGCCCGCGCGCCTGCGCCTGGGCGTCGGTGACCACCTGCCGGGCCTGCCTGGTGAACCGCTCGAACATCGTCAGTCGTCCCCTCTCCCGCGGAAGAGGCCGCGTTTCGCGGCGTACTTCTTGTGCACGGCCTGCCGGGTCACGCCCAGCAGGTTCGCGATCTCCTGCCAGGTCCACCCCTGCTCGCGCGCGTTGCGCACCTGGAGCTCCTCAAGCCGGTCCGCGAGCTCCCGCAACGCCCGTACGGCCCGCAACCCCACGGCGGGATCCCGGCTGCTCGCGTCGGCAGCCACCTGCTGTGTATCGGCCATGCCGTCAATCTAGGTTGCGCGGCCGCCGCTGTCAACCAAAGTTGACGAGAGCGGCGCGCGCCTCGCCCCGGCCCGCGCCGAACGGGAAAAATGCTTTGCCGCGGCAGATCGCCCTGGTTCAGGCTGTGGCGATATGCGCTCACTTCCCGTCGCCGACCCCGGCGTGCCCGACTCCCGGAGCGCGGCGCGGTATCTGCTGTGGATCGTGCGCCAGGTGGGCCTCCCGCTGTTCACCGGAATCGCGTTCGTGAGCGTGTGGTGGCTCGTCCAGGCGCTCGCGCCCGCCGTGCTCGGCAACGGCATCGACAGCCTCACCGCCGGCGACACCGAGGGCCTGGTGCGCTGGTCGCTCGCGCTGCTCGCGCTCGGCTGCCTGCAGGCGGTCACCGGGATCATGCGGGAACGCAGCGCCGTCTACGTCTGGCTCGCCTCCGCCTACCGCACCGTCCAGGTCACCGTGCGGCAGGTCACCCGGCTCGGTGCGACGCTGTCCCGCAAGGTGGCCACCGGCGAGGTGGTCGCGGTCGGCAACTCCGACATCTCCCACATCGGCAACGCGGCGGACATCCTGATGCACGGCACCGGCGCGGTCGTCGCGATCATCGCGGTCACCGTGCTCATGCTCGCGACCTCGGTGCCGCTCGGGCTCATCGTGCTGATCGGCGTGCCGCTCATGAGCGCGGCCGTCGGCCCCCTGCTCCGGCCGCTGCACCGCCGCCAGCAGCGGTACCGCGACCTGGAGGGCGACCTCGTCACCCGGGGCGCCGACATCGTCGCCGGGCTGCGCGTGCTGCGCGGCATCGGCGGCGAGGAGGTCTTCGCCGGGCTCTACCGGGCCGAGTCCCAGCGGGTACGGCACGCCGGGGTGCGCGTGGCGTCGGTGCAGTCCACCCTCGAAGGCGCCCAGGTGCTGCTGCCCGGCCTGCTCGTCGCCCTGGTCACCTGGCTCGGCGCGCGGTTCGCCCTCGACGGCCGCCTCACCGCCGGGCAGCTGGTGAGCTTCTACGGGTACGCGGTGTTCCTCGTCGCCCCGCTGCGCACGGTCACCGAGGCCGCCGAGAAGCTCACCCGGGGGTTCGTCGCGGCCCGCCGGGTGGTGCGCATCCTCAACATCGCCCCCGACATCGACGCCGGCCCGGCGCGCGTGGCCGGCGGCGCCGCCCCCGTCGGCGACCTGTTCGACCCCGAGTCCGGCGTGCGGGTGCGCCGCGGCCGCTTCTCCGCGCTCGTCGCCGCGCCCGAGGAGGTCGAGACGATCGCCGACCGGCTCGGCCGCTACGTCCCCGGCGACGTGACGCTCGGCGGCGTCCCGCTCGCCGACCTGCCGCTCGCCGAGGTGCGCCGCCGGGTGCTCGTCACGGGCAACGAGGACCGCCTCTTCACCGGCCCGCTGCGCGACTGCCTCGACCCGGCGGACCGCGCGGACGGCGACGGTGCCGACCCCGAGGCGCGCGACAAACGCATCCGGGAGGCGCTGTGGGCCGCCTCCGCCGAGGACATCGTCGAGGCGCTGCCGGGCGGCCTCGACGGGCACGTCGCCGAGTC
>Ga0065720_1020693_pt1 | contig 13217 bp, 11 predicted proteins | sample Thericmetagenome_FD_59107 | JGI IMG/M metagenome (GOLD analysis project Ga0065720, IMG submission 59107) | Thermophilic microbial communities from the Joint Bioenergy Institute, California, USA of rice/straw/compost enrichment - eDNA_2 v2... | ecosystem: Engineered > Solid waste > Grass >... | reverse complement strand
CCGCGGTCCCGTGTTCGTGGCGGGCCGCCGCCGCACCATCGCGGGCACCGTGTGCATGGACCAGTTCGTCGTGGACATCGGCGAGGACACGGTCTCCCCCGGCGACCGCGCCATCCTGTTCGGCCCCGGCGACCACGGCGAGCCCACCGCCCAGGACTGGGCCGACGCCCTGGACACCATCTCCTACGAGATCGTCACCCGCATCGGGCAGCGCGTGCCGCGCACCTACACCGGCGCCGTGCGCTGAACGCGGACCGTCCGGCCCACTCCCCGCAGTGCCTACCCTGGTGCTGTAGGGCGAGTACCCGACGCCTCCCTCCGACGCCGCGAGCCGAACGCACATGACCGACACCGCATTGACCGACACGACCACCGTCACCGTCGCCACCGACACCGCGATGCGCGCGCTGGGCAGCGCGATCGCCGCCGAGGTGCGCGCCGGTGACCTCATCCTGCTGTCCGGGCCGCTCGGCGCGGGCAAGACCACCTTCACCCAGGGGCTCGCCCAGGGGATGGGCGTGCGCGGCCCCGTCACCTCGCCCACCTTCGCCATCGCCCGCACCCACCCCAGCCTCGTCGGCGGACCCGACCTGGTCCACGTCGACGCCTACCGGCTCGGCGGCCCCGAGGAGCTCGACGACCTCGACCTGGAGGCGGGCCTGGCGGAGTCGGTCACCGTCGTCGAGTGGGGCACCGGCATGGCGGAGTGGCTCAACGACGACCGCCTGGAGATCAGCATCGACCGGCACGCCGACGACGTGCGGACGGTGCGGGTCCGCCGGGTGGGGGAGCGCTGGCGCGGCACGCTGGCCGCACTCGCCGCGGACGAACTCGAATAGGCTGGTCGACCGTGCTGCTTCTGGCTTTTGACACCGCCACCCCCGCCGTCACCACGGCCCTGTGCGAGCCCGACCCCGACGGTGTGCGGGTGCGCGCCGCCCGGTCCTCCGTGGACGCCCGGCGCCACGGCGAACTGCTCGCCCCCCAGATCCGCTCCGTCGTGGCCGACGCCGACGCCGTGCTCGGCGACGTCACCCACATCGCCGTGGGCATCGGCCCCGGCCCCTACACGGGGCTGCGCGTGGGACTGGCCACCGCGCACGCCCTGGCCGAGGCGCTGGGCGTGCCGTGCGTGGGCGTGGCCACCCTGGACGCCCTGGCGTGGGCGTCGGGCCGCACCACCCCGTTCGTCGCCGCCACCGACGCCCGCCGCCGGGAGGTGTTCTGGGCGCGTTACGCCGACTCCGCCACCCGGATCGGCGACATCCGCGTGGACCGGCCCGCCGACGTCGACACCGGGGGAGCGCCGGTGATCGGCCACGGCGCGCTGCTGTACGCCGACGTCTTCGGACAGGACCCCGATGCGGCCGACCCGGTGTACCCGTCGGCCGCCGCGCTGGGGGAGCTGGCCGTGCGCGCGCTGCTCGACGGGACCGAGCTGCCCGAGCCGCGCCCGCTGTACCTGCGCCGCCCCGACGCCCAGGTGCCCGGGGCACCCAAGAAGGTGCGCCAGCCCACCGCGGCCGAGCTGGGGCAGGCCCGATGACCCCGGTGCTGCGTCCGATGACCGTCGACGACGTCGACGAGGTCATGAAGCTGGAGCGGGAGCTGTTCCCCACCGACGCCTGGACCGAGGGGATGCTGCGCGACGAGCTCGCCCAGCCCGACCGCTACTACCTGGTCGCCCAGGACCCCGACGGCCCGATCGTCGGCTATGCGGGGCTGCGCGCGGTGCCGCCCGAGGGCGACGTGCAGACCATGGCCGTGGCCCCCGACCGGTGGGGGCGCGGCATCGGCGGCACGCTGCTGGCCGCGCTGCTGGACGAGGCGCGCCGCCGCGGCGTCGGCGCCGTGTTCCTGGAGGTGCGGTCGGACAACCCGCGCGCCCAGGAGCTGTACCGGAGGTTCGGTTTCGTGGAGATCGGGATGCGCCCCGGCTACTACGTCGGCGCCGACGCCGTCGTCATGCGCCGCCTGGAGCCCCTTGAGGAGGAGCGATGAGCACTGCCGGGCAGCCGCCCCTGGTCATGGGGATCGAGAGTTCCTGCGACGAGACCGGGGTCGCCTTCGTGCGCGGCTGCGAACTGCTCGCCGACGAGGTCGCCTCCAGCGTCGACCAGCACGCCCGCTTCGGCGGGGTGGTGCCCGAGGTCGCCAGCCGCGCGCACCTGGAGGCGATGACGCCCACCGTGCGCCGGGCCGCCGAACGGGCGGGCGTGCGGCTGTCCGACGTGGACGCGATCGCGGTCACCGCCGGCCCCGGGCTGGCGGGGGCGCTGCTGGTGGGCCTGTCCGCGGCCAAGGCGTACGCGCTGGCCCTGGACAAGCCGCTGTACGGGGTGAACCACCTGGTCGGCCACGTCGCCGTGGACCAGTTGGAGCACGGCCCGCTGCCCAAGCCGGTGGTGGCGCTGCTGGTGTCCGGCGGGCACACGTCGCTGCTGCTGGTCCGCGACCTGGCCACCGACGTGCGCCTGCTCGGCGAGACCGTGGACGACGCCGCGGGCGAGGCGTACGACAAGGTGGCCCGCCTGCTCGACCTGCCCTACCCGGGCGGCCCGCAGATCGACCGGGCGGCCCGCGGCGGCGACGGCCGGTCGATCCGCTTCCCGCGCGGCAAGTGGGGCGACGGCACCTACGACTTCTCCTTCTCCGGGCTGAAGACGGCGGTGGCCCGCTGGGTGGAGGACGCCGAGCGGGCGGGCCGCACGGTCAGCGTGCCGGACGTGGCCGCGGCCTTCCAGGAGGCGGTGGCCGACGTGCTGACCCGCAAGGCCGTGGACGCCTGCCGGGAGTACGGCGTGCGGCACCTGGTGATCAGCGGCGGGGTGGCCGCCAACTCGCGGCTGCGCGCGCTGGCCGAGGAGCGCTGCGCGGCGGCGGGCATCGAGGTGCGGGTGCCCCGGCCCCGGCTGTGCACCGACAACGGCGCGATGATCGCGGCCCTGGGCGCGGAGGTCGTGGCGGCCGGGCTGCCACCGTCCCCGCTGGACCTGGCCACCGACACCTCGCTGCCGGTGAGCAGCGTGCTGGCGGGCTGAGGGGAACGCCGGGGAAACCCCTCCGCTGCGGGCCCCCGGGCCGTGTGACGCGGTCCTCCTGCCGTGGCGCCCGCGGTCCTGTCGTTGCACCGCGCGGAGCGGCGGGCGGGGATGGGGGCCGCCGCTGCCGCGTCCGGGCGTCCGGGAAGACGGCGAGGGGCCGGTCCGTGCGGACCGGCCCCTCCGGTTTTTCCGTCCGGGACTACTCGTCGTCCTCGTCGTCGTAGCCGCCGGAGCGCCGCTTCCGGCTGCCGTCGCGGCCGGGCCGCAGCAGGGCCTCGGCCAGGGCGAGCATGGTCTCCTCCAGGGCGGCCAGGCGCTTGGTGATGTCGTCGTGCGACGTCTCCACGGCCTCGCTGACGGTCTCCTCGAACTCGTGCCGGTCGGGCCGTGCGCGCAGCTCGTTCAGCAGCGGGTCGAGGCCCTCCTCCAGCTTGCGGTCGAGCGAGTCGAGGCGGTCGCCGTGGTCGATGACCGGGCGCTCCACCAGTTCGGCCAGGCGCCGGTGCACCTCGCTGACCTCCAGGACGGCGGGCAGTTGGGCCAGGCGCTGGTTGACCGCCTCCAGCCGGTCGTCGATCGCCTCCAGGCGGCCGTCGACCCCCTCGAAGTGGCCGTGGACGCCCTCGAACTTGCCCTCCACGCCGGTGACCCGGCCGTCCAGGCCGTCCAGTCGGCCGTTGATCCCGTCGATCTTGCCGTCGATGCCCTCGAAGCTGCCGTCGAAGCGGCCCTCGAAGGTGTCGAAACGGCTGCTCAGGTTGCCCAGTCCGAGCTCGAACTTGCTGGTCAGCGACTCGTGCTGGGTCTCCAGGCGGGTGTCGACGGCGGCCTGGTGGGCGTCGAGCCGCTCGGCCACCTCGCGCTCGTGCTGGTCGAGCCGTTCGGCGACGGCGGAGCGGTGTTCGGCGAACGCCTCGGCCAGGGCGGTGCCGCGCTCCTCCACGGTGGTGCCGAGCGTGCGGACGTCCTCGGCCACGGCCGCGCGCAGCTCCTCGACGAGCGCGGTGAGCCGCTCGGCCAGGGCGGCGGAGTCCGTCTTGGCCTCGGTGCGGGCCTCGGCGAGCGCGGCGCGCAGGTTCTCGGCGGCCTCGGCGAGCCGGGCCAGCACCGCCTCGTGCAGCTCGTCGTCGCGCTCCCGCAGCTCCGCGTGCTGGGCGCTGAGCTGCTCGGACAGCTCGGCGCGGTTCTTGCGCAGTTGCTCGCGCATCTCGCCGAGCTGCTCGGCGCTGCTGCTGCCCAGCTTCACGACCGCGCTGTTGACGTCGGCGATCGCCGCGGTGGCCTCGGCGTGGTTCTCGTCGGCCTGCGTGGTCAGGAACTCCACGCTCTGCGAGAGGGCGCTGTTCAGGGCGTCGCGCTGTTCGGTGAGGGCGGTGGTGAGGCTGGTGTGGCGCTCGGAGGCCTCCTGGCTCAGGGAGGCAGCGGTGTCGGTGATGCGCTGTTCGAGCTGTGTGCGGGTCTCCTCCAGCGCCTCGCGCTGCGCCTCCGCGGCAGCGCCGAGCCGCTGCTCCAGCCGCTCGCCCACCGACTCCACCGCGTTCTCCAGGGTCGCGGCCCGGGTGCTCAGCGACTCGATGGCCTCGTCGATGCGGGACAGACGCAGGTCCAGGGCGCTGGCCAGGCTCTCCAGCCGCTCGGAGAGCGCGGCGGTCCGGTCCGCGGTGCGCGCGGCGGTGTCGGCCAGCTCCGCCAGGCGGTCCAGGGAGCTGTCCAGGCCGCTCACCAGTCCGGTGACGTCCGAACGCAGCGGGGCCATCTCCGCGAGCGGCCTGACCCGCACCCCCACCTGCTCGATGTGCTCGGCGAGCGTCTCGGCCCACTCCGGGGGGCGCGTGGACAGCTCGTCGACACGGGCCTGGACCGCGGCGACGGTCTCGGACAGCGCGGCCAGCTCCCGCTCCCGGAACTCGCGCAGCAGCCACTCCATGCCCTCCAGCCGCTGGCGCATCTCCTCGGTGATCGCGCCCTGCGATTTCTGCTCCGAGAGATGCTCCTGGGCAGCCCGGGAGAGCAGCTCCCGCATGCGATCAGAGATCCCGGCCTGACCTCCCCCGTTGAGGAAGTTGTGGTTGGTCTGTTCCACCGAGGTGCTCCTTATGTATGGCACATCCCCGTCCTTCGGTGCCCCGGGACGGGGGAGTTCCCGCGAGGTCCGGCGGTGACGCGGGACCACCACGGCACGCAGCGCAACCTCTTGTCCACGGTGGGTAGGCGACGTTGCCGTGGCGGAGAGGCCGTGTGGGTGGTCCGGAACCGACCGCCGTACCAGAGCGGGTTGAAGGGGGAAACATTCAGCGCGGCCAGTCTAACGACACGGGGGCCGTTGTCCCATGAGACAGCCGAAGAACCGTACGTACCGTTATGTACGGAGGTTCGGCGCGCCGGCGCGGGAAGAAGGGCCCGAGGCGGTGCGCTCCTGGCCGCCGGTGTCGGGGCCGACCTCGGCGCACAGCAGGCAGTAGGGCCGGGAGCCGAAGCGGGTCAGCACCACCACCGCCGACTCCGGGCCGTTCAGCCGCAGGTCGCGGCGGAGGCGTTCCACGTCGACCGCGGAGCCGCGCTTCTTGATCGTCACCGTTCCCACGCCCCGTTCCCGCAGGGCGGCCCGCAGCCGCTTCAGGGAGAAGGGCATGACCTCGTGCACCTCGTAGACCCGGCACAGCGGGGTGCGCACCAGGGAGTCGGAGGTGAGGTAGGCGATGTCCGGGTCGAGCAGTGCGCCGTCCACGGCCTGCGCGGCCTCGGCGACCAGGTGCGAGCGGACGACCGCGCCGTCGGGTTCGTACAGGTAGCGCAGCGGCCGCGACACCGGGGGCGCGCCCAGGCCGCGTCCGGCCAGCGTGGTGACCTCCGGCTCTGCGGAGCCGGGGCGGGTCCGCAGCAGCGTGGCCCGCCGCGCCGGGACGCCCTCGGCGAGCGCCCCGAACCACAGCGCGGTCTCCTTGACCTCCCAGTCCACCGAGATCCACTCGACCGCCGCCCCCGCGGGCAGCGACTCGTGGGGCAGGCCGGGTGCGGCCTTGACGCAGCCGGCCGGGGCGGTGCGGGCCAGGTGCACGACCGTGTCCCAGGCGGGGGAGTAGGCGCGCGGGTCGAAGACGCGCCCGTGCCGTCCGCGCCGAGCCGGGTCGCAGAACACGGCCGCGTACTGCCCGGCGCGGACCTCGGTGGCGTCGCCGACGCGCACCCGGGCCCGGTCGGCCAGCCCGGCCGCCGCGATGTTGGCCTCGGCGACGGCGACGGTGAACGGGTCCAGGTCCACGCCCTCCACCGACAGCCCCTCCCCGGCGAGGGCGAGCAGGTCGGCGCCGATCCCGCAGCACAGGTCGGCCACGGGGGCGCTGTCGCGGCCGACCCGTTCGGCGACGCGGCGCGCCCGGTAGGCCGCCAGCGGCGCTCGGGTGGCCTGCTCCAGGCCGTCGGGGGTGAAGAAGAGGCGGTCGGCGAGGGGGCCGAACTTCTCCCGGGCGCGGGCGCGCAGCCGCGCCTGGGTCAGGACCGCGGTGACCAGGTCGGCGGCGGCGTCGCGGGGGGTTTCGGCCAGTGCGGGGTGGCGGCGCAGCCGGTCCGCGGCCCGTAGCGGGTCGGCCGCCGACTCGCCCGGGGAGACCTCGTCGAGGAGGCGTCGTCCCACCGGGCTGAGCAGCGCCCGGAAGCCCGCAATCTGCCTGTTCGTCACCCTCGTGTTCCCCTGTGACCTGTTGTTTGACGACCCTGATACGCCCTACTACTGTTTCGTATTGGCACTCTCAAGGGTAGAGTGCTAACCACGACGAGGTTGGTCTGGCACCCGCGACGGCAGGCCGCCGTGGTCGTCCCTTTTGTCTGCATGCCATTCATCGTTCAGAAATTCTGAAGGGGGAGGTCACACCGTGTCGACCGCCACCAAGATCGTGCTCAAGCCGCTTGAGGACCGCGTCGTCGTCCAGCCTCTGGAGGCCGAGCAGACCACCGCGTCCGGCCTGGTGATCCCGGACACCGCCAAGGAGAAGCCGCAGGAGGGCAAGGTCCTCGCCGTGGGCCCGGGCCGTTGGGACGACGAGGGCAACAAGCGCATCCCGCTGGACGTCAAGGAGGGCGACATCGTCCTCTACAGCAAGTTCGGCGGCACCGAGGTCAAGTACGACGGTGAGGAGTACCTGGTGCTCTCCGCTCGCGACCTGCTCGCGGTCGTCGAGAAGTAGGCCACGGAACATCCTTCCGAGCAAGGTTTGACAGCGCGCGGGCGGGGCCACCCGCCCGCGCGCTTTCCGTGCCGCCGAGCCGTGCCGTCCGGCACGGCCGTCCGCAGAGTCGATCTCCGACAAACCCCGAGGAAGTCCCAATGCCCAAGATTCTGGAGTTCGAGGAGGCCGCACGGCGCTCCCTCGAAAGCGGCGTGAACCGCCTCGCCGACGCGGTCAAGGTGACGCTCGGCCCCAAGGGCCGCAACGTCGTCATCGACAAGAAGTTCGGCGCCCCGACCATCACCAACGACGGCGTCACCGTGGCGCGCGAGATCGAGCTGGAGGACCCGTACGAGAACCTGGGCGCCCAGCTCGTCAAGGAGGTCGCCACCAAGACCAACGACGCCGCGGGCGACGGCACCACCACCGCCACCGTGCTCGCCCAGGCGCTGGTCCGCGAGGGCCTGCGCAGCGTCGCCGCGGGGGCCTCGCCCATCGCGCTGAAGCGGGGGATCGACGCGGCCGCGCGCGCCGTCTCCGAGGCCCTGCTCTCCCAGGCCCGCGAGGTCGGCGAGCGCGCCGACATCGCCTACGTGGCCACCAACTCCGCCCAGGACCAGCGGATCGGCGAGCTGATCGCCGAGGCGTTCGACAAGGTCGGCAAGGACGGCGTCATCACCGTCGAGGAGTCCCAGACCTTCGGCATGGACCTGGAGTTCACCGAGGGCCTGCAATTCGACAAGGGCTACATCTCGCCCTACTTCGTCACCGACGGCGACCGCCAGGAGGCGGTGCTGGAGGACGCCCTCGTCCTGATCCACCAGGGCAAGATCAGCAACCTCAACGAGCTGCTGCCGCTGCTGGAGAAGGTCGTCCAGACCAAGAAGCCGCTGCTCATCATCGCCGAGGACGTCGAGGGCGACGCGCTGGGCGCCCTCGTGCTCAACAAGATCCGCGGCACGCTGTCCGTCGCCGCGGTCAAGGCGCCCGGCTTCGGCGAGCGCCGCAAGGCCATGCTCCAGGACATCGCGATCCTCACCGGCGGCCAGGTCGTCGCCGAGGAGGTCGGCCTCACCCTGGAGAACGCCGAGCTGGACGTGCTCGGCAAGGCCCGCCGCATCACCGTCACGAAGGACGACACCACCATCGTGGACGGCGCCGGCGACCAGTCCGAGGTCAACGACCGCATCAACCAGATCCGCAAGGAGATCGAGGCCAGCGACTCCGACTGGGACCGCGAGAAGCTCCAGGAGCGGCTGGCCAAGCTCGCCGGCGGCGTCTGCGTGCTGCGGGTGGGCGCGGCCACCGAGGTCGAGCTCAAGGAGAAGAAGCACCGCCTGGAGGACGCCATCTCCGCGACCCGCGCGGCCGTGGAGGAGGGCATCGTCGCCGGCGGCGGCGCCACCCTGGTGCACGCCGCCAAGTCCCTGGAGGGCGACCTGGGCCTCAGCGGTGACGAGGCCACCGGTGTGGCGATCGTGCGCCGCGCGCTGTCCGAGCCCGCGCGCTGGATCGCGATCAACGCCGGGGCCGAGGGCTCCGTGGTCGTCTCCAAGATCGCCGAGCTGGAGCCCGGCCAGGGCTACAACGCGGCGACCGGCGAGTACGGCGACCTGGCCTCCCAGGGCATCATCGACCCGGTCAAGGTCACCCGCTCCGCGGTGCAGAACGCGGCGTCCATCGCCGGGATGCTGCTGACCACCGAGGCGCTGGTCGTGGACAAGCCCGAGGAGGAAGAGGCGGCCGCGGGCGGCCACGGACACGGCCACTGATTCCGTAGTCCCCGCTACGGCTGGGGCAGTCCCTTACCACGTGTGTCCCGGGTGTGCGCCCGGGACACACGTGGTGTTTCGCGAGAATAGTTCCGAATGTAACCATTCTGTTGCCCCGAATCGTGACGAGTGAGTCTCCGCCAGTGGGCATCATTCGATATGTGAGGGATCTACGCGTCGCGGGGGGCACGCCGCTGTCTCGGGGACACGCCACCCGCTCGCGGGCGGACGACGCAGAGCTCAACCACCTCACCTCGCTGGCGGCCCAGGGGGACGACGGCGCGGTGGACTCGCTGATCCGCGAGGTACACCCCATGGTGGTGCGCTACTGCCGTGCCCGGCTGTCCCGCGTCTCCGGTTACGCCCACGACTCCGACGACGTGGCCCAGGAGGTCTGCATCGCCCTGCTGTCCGCGCTGCCGCGCTACCGGGACATGGGGCGTCCGTTCGCCTCCTTCGTCTTCGGGATCGCGGCGCACAAGGTCGCCGACGCCCTGCGCGGCTGCACCCGCGCGGACGTGCCCACCGACTCGGTGCCCGACCGGCCCGACGACTCGCCCGGTCCCGAGGAGTCGGCGGTGCGCACCGCCGAGGTCGAGCAGGCCCGCGAACTGCTCAGCGAACTGCCCGAACAGCAGCGGCGCCTGCTGTCCATGCGGGTGATCGCCGGGCTGTCGGCGGACGAGACCGGGCACGTCCTGGGCATGTCGCCCGGCGCGGTCCGGGTCGCCCAGCACCGCGCCCTGGCCCGGCTGCGACGCGCCGCCACGGCCAACCGCCTGCTCTGACCGGCCTCCCCGTTCCGCGGGCTGTGAGCGGTCCGACGCCCTCCACCGGCCACGACGAGTGGCCGGTGCGCCCTAGGATGAACGGGGAAGCTGTCGCTCGGTTGGAAGGTGCCATGTCGCTCAACTCACCAGGGGGCCAGGAGGAGTTCGAGAAGGTGCTCGCTCCCGGGCTCACCTACGACGATGTCCTGCTGGTTCCCGCCTACTCCGATCTCCAGCCAGGCGAGGCGAACACCACCACCAGACTCACCCGCAACATCACCCTGCGCATCCCGCTGGTCTCCGCGGCGATGGACACCGTGACCGAGTCGCGGATGGCCGTGGCGATCGCCCGCCAGGGCGGTGTCGGCGTGCTGCACCGCAACCTCTCCATCGAGGAGCAGGCCGCCCAGGTCGACCTGGTCAAGCGCTCCGAGGCCGGGATGATCACCCACCCGGTGACCTGCCGCCCCGACGACACCCTCGCCGACGTCGAACGGCTCAGCGCCCACTACCGGATCTCCGGCGCGCCCGTCGTCGACTCCGACGGCCGCCTCGTCGGCATCGTCACCAACCGGGACATGCGCTTCGAGGAGGACCGCTCCCGCCCGGTCCGCGAGGTCATGACCCCCATGCCGCTGGTGACCGCACCGGTGGGGGTCTCCCGCGAAGAGGCGTTCGCACTGCTGCGCGACAACAAGATCGAGAAGCTTCCCCTCGTCGACGAGCAGGGACGGCTGCGCGGCCTGATCACCGTCAAGGACTTCACCAAGAGCGAGCAGTTCCCCAACGCCACCAAGGACTCCGAGGGCCGCCTCGTCGTGGGCGCCGCGGTCGGCGTGGGACCCGAGGCCGAGCGGCGCGCCCGCGCCCTGGTCGAGGCCGGGGTGGACTTCCTCGTGGTGGACACCGCCCACGGGCACTCCGCCGGCGTGCTGGACATGGTCGCCAAGCTCAAGGCCAACACCCGGGTCGACGTCGTCGGCGGCAACATCGCCACCCGCGCGGCGGCCCAGGCCCTCATCGACGCCGGAGCCGACGCGGTCAAGGTGGGCGTGGGACCCGGCTCCATCTGCACCACCCGGGTGGTCGCGGGCGTGGGCGCGCCGCAGATCACCGCGATCCTGGAGGCGGCCAAGGCCGCCGGACCGGCGGGAGTGCCGGTCATCGCCGACGGCGGATTGCAGTACTCCGGCGACATCGCCAAGGCCGTCGTCGCGGGCGCCAGCACCGTGATGATCGGCAGCCTGCTGGCCGGCGTCGAGGAGAGCCCCGGCGAGCTCGTCTTCATCAACGGCAAGCAGTACAAGACCTACCGGGGCATGGGGTCGCTCGGCGCGATGCGCGGCCGCTCCTACTCCAAGGACCGCTACTCCCAGGCCGACGTGGCCGCCGAGGACAAGCTCATCCCCGAGGGCATCGAGGGCCGAGTCCCCTACCGGGGGCCGCTGGCCACGGTGGCGCACCAGCTCGTCGGCGGACTGCGCCAGTCCATGTGGTACGCGGGCGTGCGCACCCTGGACGAGCTGCGCGAGCGCGGCCAGCTCATGCAGATCACCACCGCCGGTCTCAAGGAGAGCCACCCGCACGACATCCAGATGATGGTCGAGGCCCCCAACTACCAGGCGCGAAGCTGACCCGTCCCACGCCGCGCGCCTCCGGGCGCGCGCGGGGCGGCGGGCCGCCCGGCGGTAGACTCGCGCCGGTGGTCATCGCCGGTCGCCGCCGCGGCACTCGGCAGCCCCGACCGAAGACCCCGCCGCCGGGCGGGGCGGCTCCGCAGACTTACAGAGGAGAGCACAGCGTTGGCTCAGGTTGAGATCGGGCTGGGCAAGGCCGGACGGCGGGCGTACGAGCTCGACGAGATCGGGATCGTGCCCGCACGGCGCACCCGGGACCCCGAAGAGGTCTCCATCTCGTGGCAGATCGACGCCTACCGGTTCGACACACCGCTGATGGTGAGCCCCATGGACAGCGTGGTCTCGCCGAAGACCGCCGTCGCCATCGGCGAACTGGGCGGCCTGGCGGTGCTCGACCTGGAGGGTCTGTGGACCCGCTACGAGGACCCCGAGCCGCTGCTCGCCGAGATCCGGGAGCTCGACGACGCCACGGCCACCCGCCGGCTCCAGGAGATCTACGCCGAGCCGATCAAGGAGGAGCTGATCGGCCGCCGCATCGAGGAGATCCGCCAGGCCGGGGTGATCACCGCGGCCCGCCTCTCCCCGCAGCGCACCGCCCAGTACCACAAGGCCGTGATCGACGCGGGCGTGGACATCTTCGTCATCCGGGGCACCACGGTCTCCGCCGAGCACGTCTCCGGCCGCGCCGAGCCGCTCAACCTCAAGCAGTTCATCTACGACCTCGACGTCCCGGTGGTGGTGGGAGGCTGCGCCACCTACACCGCGGCCCTGCACCTGATGCGCACCGGGGCGGCGGGCGTCCTCGTCGGCTTCGGCGGCGGCTCCGGGCACACCACCCGCAGCGTGCTGGGCGTCGCGGTGCCCATGGCCAGCGCGATCGGCGACGTCGCGGCGGCCCGGCGCGACTACCTCGACGAGTCCGGCGGCCGGTACGTGCACGTCATCGCCGACGGCGGCATGACCCGCAGCGGCGACATCGCCAAGGCGCTGGCGTGCGGCGCCGACGCGGTCATGATCGGCTCCCCGCTGGCCCGCGCCACCGAGGCCCCCGGCGGCGGCTACCACTGGGGCAGCGAGGCGCACCACCAGGAGCTGCCGCGGGGCGAGCGGGTGGCCGTCGGCACGATCGGCACCCTGGAGGAGATCCTGCGCGGCCCGGCCTCTACCAGCGACGGCTCCATGAACCTCATGGGTGCGCTGCGCCGCACCATGGCGACCGCCGGATACACCGACCTGAAGGAGTTCCAGCGGGTCGAGGTCGTGGTGGCGCCGCACTGAGCGCGCCCGCACCCCCCTCTCACCGACAACTCTTCACGACGCCCCCGTCCCGCGGTTCGGGGGCGTCGCCGTGTCGGGAAAAATCCCGTACGGAGCCGATGACGCGAACAGTCTGAATTCTTCCGGCAAGCCGCTGTTCCGAGGAGCGGGGACGGGTAATTTCGGCCCTGAACTCCCTGGGTCGGCAGAGAAGTGGGGTTCTGGTGGCCGAGACGCTCTCCAACACCCAGACAGAACCGGTCCCCGACGCGACTCCCGCGTCCGGACGGCGTTCCCTGGCCGTGGCCGGAGTCGCGTTGACCGTGGTGGTGGGGGCCACCGGCGGCATCCTCGGCGTGGTGGCGTCCACCACCGGGCCCGACGGGCAGCCGACCCTGCCCCCCGGCCCCGGCGACCTGGGCGGGAGCGTGGCGACCGTCGTCGAGTCCGGGGCGGACCCGGCCGAGGAGGCCACGGCGCTCCCCGAGGCCCGGCCGCTGCCGTCGCAGACCCCCCAGACGGTGCCGCAGGCCGACCCCGCGTGGCTGGACCGGGTCGCGTCGGCCACCGG
>Ga0065720_1003736_pt1 | contig 13224 bp, 11 predicted proteins | sample Thericmetagenome_FD_59107 | JGI IMG/M metagenome (GOLD analysis project Ga0065720, IMG submission 59107) | Thermophilic microbial communities from the Joint Bioenergy Institute, California, USA of rice/straw/compost enrichment - eDNA_2 v2... | ecosystem: Engineered > Solid waste > Grass >... | reverse complement strand
CACGACGCCGATGAAGAACAGGCACGCTAGCGCGAACGTCAGCATCAGCATTCCGGGGCGACTGACGATACGCTCGATCAGGTACCTCAATCGCCTCTTCACGATGCCTCCGCCCGCGTCCGCGTCACCGNCCGGCAACAAATCGAATCACAGTGTAAACGANAAGACTATGAATGTCGAGATCGTGAATCTTGCCGGCAACGGGCTCGCGCGACCCCGGAANGTACCGGATCTTTCGCACGAACGAGGCATGACACGGCGGCACAATTATCATTCTTGTAGACCAAGAAACAGCCGCCGCGAAAAGTCCGCCCGGCTACGACGTATGTTAGAAATGTTAACGCACCGCGGCGTACCGGACATATTCGGGTCGAATTCACCACATGAGCGAGCCGTCAGGACCGCAGGCGCTCGCGCAGCCAGTGGTAGCTGGCCTTGGGGGTGCGGACCTGGGTCTGGTAGTCCACGTGCACCAACCCGAACCGGGGGTCGTACCCGCGCGCCCACTCGAAGTTGTCCAGCAGCGACCAGTAGAAGTATCCACGCACATCGACCCCAGCCGCCATGGCCCGGCGCAGCGCCGTCAGGTGGTCGGCCACGTACGCGATCCGGGCCTCGTCCGGCTCGTCGGGCCGGTCCGGGTAGGCGCAGCCGTTCTCGGTGATGTAGATCGGCGGCAGGCCCGGGTACGCCTCCCGCAGCCCCACCAGCGTCTCGTACAGGCCGTCGGGCTCGATCGGCCAGTCGAGCATCGTCCGCGCCGGCCCGTCCGGCAGGCCGTACTCGACGCCGATGTCGTGCGGCGTCTCGCCGGTGGTCAGGGTGCCGGCCCACACATGGAGGCGGAAGTAGTAGTTGACCCCGAGAAAGTCGATCGGCGTCGCGATGATGGCGAGGTCGCCGTCCCGGACGAAGGACCGGTCGGTGAGCGAGCCGAGCACCTCGTCGTAATCGTCCGGGTAGGCACCGCGCAGCAGCGGGTCGAGGAAGATGCGGTTGTGGACGAGGTCCAGCCGGCGGGCGGCGACCCGGTCCTCCTCGGTCGCCGACATCGGCACGATGGGCGAGTAGTTGAGCGTCACCCCGACGGCCGGACCGTACGACCGCAGCACGCGCACGGCCAGCCCGTGCGCGAGCAGCAGGTGGTGGGCGGCGGCGAGCGCCCCGTGCCCCTCGCGCGCTCCGGGCGCGTGCCGGCCCTGGGCGTACCCGACGATCGCCGAGCAGTACGGCTCGTTCAGCGTGATCCAGCGCGGTTCGAACTCGGCCAGCGCCGCCCCCACCACGTCGGCGTACTCGGCGAACCGCTCGGCCGTGTCCCGGACCCGCCAGCCGCCACTGTCCTCAAGGGACTGCGGCAGGTCCCAGTGGTAGAGCGTCACGTACGGCGTGATGTTCCGGCTCCGCAGGCCGTCCAGCAGCCGGCGGTAGAAGTCCAGCCCGCGCTGCTCGACCTGACCCGCGCCGGTCGGCCGGATGCGCGGCCAGGCGATGGAGAGGCGGTAGGCGTCGACCCCGAGGTCGGCGATCAGGTCGATGTCCTCCGGCCACCGGTGGTAGTGGTCGCAGGCCACGTCGCCGGTCTCCCCCTTGGCCACGCGGCCGGGGGTGTGGCTGAACGTGTCCCAGATGGACGGTCCCCGCCCGTCCTCGGCCACCGCGCCCTCGATCTGGTACGCCGCGGTCGCGACACCCCACACGAACTCCGCCGGAAACCCCTCCACGGGTCATGACGGTAGCCGACCCGGACCGGCCCGGGCAGGATGCGGCCGGCCCGCCCGGGCCGGTGCGATCTGCGGCCGATGACACAGGCCGTGACCGGGTGTGAGGGTTGGCACTCGCCGGGGGTGAGTGCTAAGCACTTTTCTGGAGACTACCGGCTACTCGACCGTGCGGCGCCCACACGCCGGGTGCGCGTCGAGCCGCGTCGCGCGGTCACGATGACGGTGAGGTGGCGAGATGGGTCTTCTTCCGCGCTCGCGTGAGCACTCGCGTCTGACTGCTCCGCACCGCTCGGGGCGCACCGGGGCGGGAACGAGCGGGACCGGGCTGCACCTGGTCGTGGTGTCGACATTTCCGCCCCGTCGGTGTGGGCTGGCCTCCTACACCTCCGACCTGAGCAGCGCGTTGCGCCGGGTTGTGCCGCATTGGCAGGTCGACGTCTGTGCCATCGACCGGGACGGCTTGGCGTACCCCGACGAGATCATCCGCATCCGCCAGGACGAGCCCCGCGACTACATCCGGGCAGCCGACGCGATCGCCGGCCGCGGCGCGGACCTGGTGCTCATCCAGCACGAGTTCGGGATCTTCGGCGGCCCCGAGGGCGCCTACGTGCTCGCCCTGGCCGACCGCCTCGGTGAGCACGGCATCCCGTACGCCGTCACGCTGCACACCGTCCTGGGCGAGTACACGCCGGAGCAGTCGGCCGCGCTGCGGCCGCTGTGCACGAACGCGGCGCTCGTCACCGTCTTCACGGAGACGGCCCGGCGCATGGTCATCGACGCCGGCCTGGCCCCCGCCACCCGCGTCGTGATGGTGCCGCACGGCGCGCCCGAGGTGCTGCGGGCCGCCATCGATCCGGGCCAGCTGCGGCCGGACGTGGCCGCCGCGATCGAGGCGGGCCGCGACACCACAACCCTGTCCACGTTCGGGCTGATCGGCCCGGGCAAGGGCCTGGAGGTCATGCTGCGCGCGCTGCCGCGCATCGTGGATCGGCACCCGCAGGTGCGCTACCTCATCGCCGGCGCCACCCACCCCGAGGAGGTACGTCTGCACGGCGAGCGGTACCGGCGCAGCCTGATCGAGCTCGCCGAGCAGCTCGGGGTGGGCGATCACGTGGAGTTTGTCGACGCTTTCCTCACCGAGACCGAGCTGGCCGCCCTGCTGGCCGCCACCGACATCTACGTCACGCCGTACCGCGGGCCCGAGCAGATCTGCTCCGGCGCGCTGACCTTCGCGGTCGCCGCCGGGCGGCCCGTGGTCTCCACGGCCTACCGCTACGCCTGCGACCTGCTGACGCCGGCCCCCGGGCAGGACGCGCCCGGGCTGCTCGTCGAGTGCGACGACGACGCGGCGCTGGCCGACGCGGTCGTGGCGCTCCTCGACGACCCCGAGCGCCGGCACCGGGCCCAGCAGGCCGCCGACGCCCTCGGCCGCCAGCTCACCTGGCCGGCCGTCGCGGCCCGGCTGGCCGAGATCCTCGAGACGACCAAGGGCGGCCGGGGCACGCGGGCCGAGCCGGCCGTACGGCTGGACCACCTGGCCCGGCTGGTCGACCCGGGCGGGATCATCCAGTTCGCCCACGGCGACGTCCCCGACCGGGCCTCGGGGTCCTGTGTGGACGACGTTGCCCGCCTCGGGATCGTCGCGGCCGGGCTCGTGCCACAGGACGAGCGGGCCCACCGCTGGCTCGATCTCACGGTGGACTTCATCCGGGACGCGGTCGGGCCGGGCGGCCTGCGCAACATGCGGGACCTCGACGGCACGTGGCTCGACGAGCCGCACCTGGGGGACCACGTCGGCCGAGCCATCTGGGGGCTGGGGGTGATCAGCGCCTCGGCCGTTCCGCAGGCCGCCCGGGCCGGCCAGCTCCTGCGGGAGTTGCTGGTGTTCGTGCCGGCCCTGACCACGCCGCGGTCGCTCGCGTACGCCCTGCTGGGGCTGGCCCGGGTCGCCCGCCCGAGCCGGGAGCACCGGGACGTGCTGGCCGAGGCGGCCCGGCGCCTGGACGCCATGCGGGCGGTGGCACCGGGGTGGAACTGGTACGAGGACGAGCTGACGTACGACAACGCCCGACTGCCACAGAGCCTGATCGCGGCCGGCGCCGCCCTCGGGGACCAGGCGATGACCCGGCGGGCGGTGGCCCGGCTCGAGTGGTACCTCGGCCAGGTCGGCCTGACCGGGCCCCATCCGGTGCTGCGCTGCGTGGGCAACCGGTGGCGGCGCAGCGAGGAGCCGGTGCTGGCCGACGAGGGGGACGAGCAGCCGCTGGACGCCGCGGCGGTGGTCGAGGCGCTCGCCGAGGCGTGGTTGGTCACCCGGACCCCGCGCTACGCCCGGCTCGCGCACCGGGCCCGGGCCTGGTTCCACGGGCTCAACCGGGCCGGTCAGCCGCTGTACGACCCGGCGAGCGGTGGCTGCCACGACGGGCTGAAGGCGCACGACGTCAACCCGAACATGGGTGCCGAGTCGACCCTCGCCTTCCACCAGGCCCACCTGGCGCTCGTCCGGGCCGGTCTGGTGCGTGGCGCGCGGACCCGGTCGGTCGAGGCGCACCCCACGCACGCCCCGACGGCGCCGGCCGCCCGGCACGGAGCCGTCGCCGGCCCGGCGCATTCCGCGCAGCTTGCCGGAGCGGAATCGGCGAGTAAGTCCCTGCAGAGCCCGGCATCATGAGGATCGCGCTGCTCGGTCCGATCACGTGGCGCACCCCGCCCCGGGCGTACGGTCCGTGGGAGCAGGTGGTATCCCTGCTCGCCGACGGGCTGGCCGCGCGGGGCGTGGACGTCACGCTGTTCGCGACCCTCGACTCGGTGACCCCGGCCACGGTCGATGGCGTGTGCCCGCGGCCGTACGGCGAGGACCCCTCGCTCGACGGGCGGGTCTGGGAGGCGCTGCACATCGGGCACTGCCTGGCCCGCAGCGGCGAGTTCGACCTCGTGCACAACCACCTCGACTGGCTGCCGCTGGCCATGGCCAAGCTCTGGCGGGCGCCCCTGCTCACGACCGTGCACGGGTTCTCGTCGCCGGCGATCCTGCCGGCCTACCGGGCCGCCGCCGCGGCCGGGGCGCGGTTCGTGTCGATCTCGAACGCCGACCGGGCCGAGGACCTGCCCTACGTCGCCACCATCTACCACGGCATCGACGTCAGCCAGTTTCCGCTGCAGACCCACCCGGGGGAGCACCTCGTCGCGTTCGGCCGGATCCACCCCGACAAGGGCACGGCCGACGCGATCGAGATCGCCCGCCGGGCGGGCCGCCCGCTGATCATCTGCGGCCCGGTGCACGACGAGGCCTACTATGCCGAACGCGTCGCGCCGCACATCGACGGCGAGCAGGTGCGCTACCTCGGCAACGTCGGCCCGCAGCAGCGGGCCGAGGTGCTGGGCGGGGCGGTAGCCCTACTGCACCCGATCGGCTTCGCCGAACCTTTCGGCTTGTCGGTCGTGGAGGCGATGATGTGCGGTACCCCCGTAGTGGCCTACCCGAAGGGTGCTATGCCTGAACTGATCGAGCCCGGACGGACCGGCCTGCTCGTGGACACGGTCGAGGCGGCCGCGGACGCGGTGGCGGACGTGGCCCGCCTGGACCGCAGCCAGGTTCGCGACATAGCGGAGAGTCGTTTCTCCGCCACTCGCATGGTTGACGAATACCTCCATCTGTACGAGAAGATCGTCGCCGACACCTAGCGAAAGGACGCCGCGAAAGGACCATGGTCGCCGACCCGCCCGCGCCTGTGGGCGCCGCGAATCCGTCCGCGCCTGTCAGCGCCGCCAATCTCTTTGTTCGTCATCCCGCCAACCCCATCCTCACCGCCGACGCCTGGCCCTACGCCGTGAACACGGTCTTCAATCCGGGCGCCACCACGACCCCGGACGGTGGGACCGTGCTGGTGTGCCGGGTGGAGGACCGCCGGGGGGTATCCCACCTGACGGTCGCCCGCAGCGACGACGGGGTGAGCGGCTGGCGGGTGGATCCCAAGCCGTTGTTGGAGGGGGACGAGGACGATCCCACCAACCGTTGGGGTGTGGAGGACCCGCGGGTCACGCGGGTCGACGCCATGGATGGATGGGTCATCGCCTATACGGCCTACGGCCCGGCCGGGCCCTGCGTGGCGCTGGCGTTGACCCGGGACTTCGAGACGGTCGAGCAGCTCGGCGTGGTCATGCCGCCCGAGGACAAGAACGCCTGCCTGCTGCCGCGGAAGGTCGACGGCAACTTCATCCTCTTCCATCGGCCGACCTCGTCGAGCTCGCACCGGGCGGACGTGTGGCTGTCCCGGTCCAGCGACCTGCGCGCGTGGTCCAACCCCGAGCCGGTGCTGGCGGCCCGGGCCGGCACCTGGTGGGACTCGGTGCGGATCGGCATGGGCCCACCGCCGCTGGAGACCGAGCACGGCTGGCTCGGGATCTACCACGGCGTGCGTAACACCGTGGCCGGCCCCGCCTACCGGGCCGGTCTGGTCCTGCTTGACCTGGCCGACCCGTCGGTGGTCAAGCACCGCAGCCCCGAGTGGGTGCTCTCGCCGGCGACGGACTACGAGCGCCAGGGCGACGTGCCGAACGTCGTCTTCCCCAGCGGTCTGGTGCACGACCCCGCCACCGACGAGCTGCGGCTCTACTACGGGGCGGCCGACACCAGCATCGCCGTGGCCACCGCTCGGCTCTCCGAGGTGCTGGCCTACCTGCTCACCTGCCCCGAAGGCGAGACGATCGAGCCCTGACGGCCGTCGTCCCGGCGTCGTCGCTCCCGGCCGGCCAATGCGGTTGCTGCCGCGGTCGGCGCCTCCGTACGGTGCGGGGCTACGTGCTGGGCCGGGGGCCGAGCCGGTGGCGGCGGACCTGGGTGCTGCGCGAGGGCCTGCCGCTGCCCCGGTCGGCGTTCCTGCGACCGCCCACAGTGGACTCACGTCTGCTCGTGGTCCGCCGTCAGGGCCCCGCCGCGCCCGGGCGCGGGTCAGGACGCGCGGGTGACCGCCAGCAGCATGGCCACCACGCCGATCGCGAGGGCGAACACCCAGGCCAGTGACCGCTGGGCGAGGGCGCCGATGCCACCGCCCGCGGCGTAGCCCGCGATGCCCAGGAGGCCGAGCAGCCAGGTGCGGGCCGCGGCAGGGTTGTGCCCGCGCCGGCCGAGCCACGTGGCCAGCGCCCGGGTGGCATTGAGCACCGTGATGGTCTGGTAGGTCGTGCTGGTCTTGACCCCGGCCGTGCGGAGGAACAGCCGGGCGAGGATCCCCAAGCCGATCGCGGCGAGGGCGGCCAGCAGCACCTGTTGCGTCCGGTCGCCCCGACCGGAGTCCAGGCGGATGTCCACGGTGGCCCAGGCGGCGAGGACGGCGATCACCCCGATCAGTTCGGCGACCGGGGGCGAGGTGCGGGTGATGCGGCGCAGCCGTCCGGCCGCCACACTCCCGACGGCGAAGCCGACGATCGACGCCAGGGCGACCAGCCACTGCGGGAAGCGCCCGCTCAGGCCCATCCCGACGTGCACGATGTTGCCCGACTGGTTGGCGGTGAAGACGCCGTAGCGCAGGAGGGTGAACGCGTCGATCAGGCCGGCGACGGCCGTGGTCAGAGTCAGTGCGACCAGCGGATACCGGAACTCGACCGTGGTGTCCTCCTGGTCGCCGGAGCTCACCGGGACGCCTCCGGTCCGGAACCGACGTCGGCGCTCGGTTGGGCCGGCTGGACGAACCCCTCCACCCGCTCCGGCGAGAACCGGTGGAACACGGCGAGGATCGCCGGAACGTCCCGCTCGGACACGAGCACGTCCACGCGGAGTCGCCCGACCAGCTCCAGGTTGCGCTGGTGGCCCCGCACGACCTGCGGCACCGGTCGGCCGGCCGAGACGTGGGCCTCGGCGACCACGATCGACACCGCGCCCGCGGTGAGCAGGGCATCGCGCAGCTTGCCCGAATCCACCAGCTCGGGATCGAGCAACCCGGTGACGAGCCGGCCGCGGTCGAGCGTCCGGACAGCGGCCGTCGGGACGGTCCGCGCACCGTCCCCCGCGCCGTTGGCCGGTTCGGCCGAGCCGGGCAGGCTGCTGACCGGATCGAGGTGGTACGCCTCCAGACCCTGCTGATGCTGGTCAAGATTCGTCTCTTCGGATGGCTGGACGCGCAGGCCGATGGTCGCCTGCACGGCCGTGGCGATCAGCCAGGTCAGGACGAAGGAGAACGCCACCACGACGGCCACGGCGACGGCCTGGGCCCCGAGCAGTCCGGGCCCGCCCCCGAACAGCAGGCCGTCGCGCCCCAGCCCGTTGATCGTGCGCTGCCCGAACAGGCCCAGCAGCAGCGAACCGAGCATGCCGCCGACGAAGTGAACGGCGAGCACGTCGAGCGCGTCGTCGAGCCGGAGCAGGTACTTGAGCCGCAGCGCGGTCTGGCAGACGGCCCCGGCGATGGCGCCGATAGCCACGGCGGACAGGGTGTTGACGAACCCGGCGCACGGCGTGATGGTGGCGAGCCCGGCGATCGCGCCGGAGACCGCGCCGACCACGGTGGCGTGCCCGTCCCGGATCCGTTCCAGGAGCAGCCAGATCAGCATTCCGGCCGCGGCGGCCACATGGGTGTTGATCACGGCCTGGGCGGCGACGCCGTCGGCCCGCAGCCCGTCCCCGCCGTTGAACCCGAACCAGCCGAACCACAGGATGCCGGCCCCGACCACGGTCAACGGAATCGAGTTCGGCAGCGAGCCCGTCTTCGGCCAGTTGGCCCGCCGCCCCACGACGAGCAGGAGGCCCAGCACAGCGGCTCCGGCGGAGGCGTGCACCACCATGCCACCCGCCCAGTCCTGGGCGCCGAGCGACGCGAGCCAGCCGTCGGGGTGCCACAGCCAGTGCGCCACGGGGGCGTAGACGATGATCGACCAGATGGCCAGGAAGNNCGCCCAGCCGGCGAACCGCAGCCGACCGGCCGTGGCCCCGGTGACCAGCGCGGGGGTGATCACCGCGAACATCATCTGGTACGCCACGAAAGCCAGGGCCGGGATCGTGACGCTGCCCGCCACGGCCCTGAACGCAGGCGCCGGCGGCACGCCGAGGTCCATCAACCCGAACAGCTCCAGGTCGCCGAGCAGGCCGCCCCACGCGTCGTTGCCGAACGCGATGGTGTAGCCGACCAGGATCCAGGTGAGGCTCACCACGCCGAGGGCGATCACGTTCTGCTGGAGCATGACCAGCGCGTTGCGCCGGCGGACCATGCCGGCGTAGAACGCCGCGAGCCCGGGCGTCATGAACAGCACCAGGGCGGCGCAGGCCAGGACCCAGGCGGTGTCCCCGGCGTTGACGGCTTGCTGCGCGACCATCTCTTCCCCCTTGTCGTCGGTGCCCCGCTCGCCTCGGCGAAACTCATCCGGTCCTTCCGCCGTCGGGCCGCAGCGCCGCGAACAGGCCGTCGACGTGCCGCTCGTGCTGCGGGACCGGGGCGAAGTTCCGCTTCGGCAGCAGGAACAGCCAGGTGGCGATGACGAACGGCGCGGTCAGCGTGGGCACGCCCAGTGGCGCGAGCACGGTGGTCGACGCGGCCTGGACCACGACGGTGACCACGACGCCGATCAGGGCGTAGATCGCGGTCGGCCCGCTCGGCCGGTAGAGCACGGCACCCAGCGCGATCGCGGTCAGCACCGCGTTGAAGCCCCACAGGCCCTGGCCGACCGCGTCGGCCCCGGCCCCGAACCCGATCGCCAGCAGGGTGCCGGCGACCGCCCCGCCGGCCGCGAAGAGCGCCGACCAGCGCGAGTTGACGATCAGGCCCAGCAGGATGATCAGCCCGGCCACCCAACTGTCCACCAGGAACACCTGGGAGACACCGGCCAGGACGTCGAGGCCCGTCTCCCCGCCGAGCCGGGCCGGGTCCGGAGCCCCGGCGACCGGTAACGCCGGTGCGGCCGGGACCGCGAGCGTCGCCCGCGCGAACTGGTACGCCCCCAGCAGCAGGAACCAGGTGGTCAGCACGAACGGGAAGGTGAGCCCCGGGATGCCCCAGCTGTTGACCACCGTGGTCAGGGCGAGCGTGACCACCGTGGTGGCCACCGCCCCGATCACGAGGAACACCCACGTCAGCGGCCGGTTGCCCAGGAACGTGGTCACCCCGGCCCCGGTCAACAACGGGCTGAACCCGAACAGTCCCGCGCGCACCGACCGTCCGTCCGCGCGAAGCAGGATCGCGGTGAGCGTCCCGAGGACCAGGGCGACCAGGACGCCGACGATCACCCGTGGATGTCCACTGTGGATTGCCCCGGCGGCGATGCCGATGAGAATGAGCAGGCCGGTGAGCGGGTTGTTCTGCAGCATCACCTGGGCGGCGCCGCGTAGGCACGCGTCGACGAACTCGACCCCACGGTGGCGCTCGGCCAGGCGCCGCCACGGGTTGCCGTCGACCATCTCCTGTCACCCCCCTGGTCGTCAGCGCCAACTGAACGTCGGCGGCGCGGCCCGGCCCACCACCGCCCGCCGCGCGTCCGCGCAGAACTGCCGGACCTTGGCGCGCACCGGTTCGGTCTCCATCCCGAGCACCCGGTAGATCAGGCCGGCCTGGTTCGGCAGCCGGTTGACCCCGGCCGCGAGCCGCCCGGTCGGGTCCCAGGTCGGTGGCGTCCGGTCGAGGACCTCTTCGGCCCGGTCGGGCGCGGTCAGCAGCAGGACGGTGGCGAAGACGTGGAAATCGTTCATCACCCCGAGCCGGTCCACNCCGAACCGGTNNGGCTCGATGATGAACTTCTCGACGAACAGGTCGGGCCCGGCCGGGCGGGCTCCCCGCACGGTGGCGGAAAAGAGGTCGTACTGAAATATCTCGCCGTCGCGATGGTACTTCCGCCCGGGCAGCTGGATCTCGGCGTACACGACGGTGGCCGACTCCGGCAGGGTGATGCTCGTGTGCGTGATGAACCGACTGTTCCGGTAGGGAATGATCGGTTCCGGGAGGTACTCCAGGTAGGCGTCGTCGGCGAGCACGATGTCCTGGATCTGGGCCGCGTAGTTCGCATCCATCTGCTGGATCTTCGTGGCCGACTGCGTGGTGACGTGGGCCCACGCGCCTTCCTCCAGGGCGAGGTCGATCCGCAGCCGGTCACCCTGCAGCACCCCGCCCGAGGTGGTGAGGACGAAGACGCACGCCATCTCGGGCATCGCCTCGTCCCAGTACAGGGCCCGTTGGACCAGCAACGGGGCCTGCCGATACAGGTCGGCCAGCACCGTACGGTCGCCGCGCCGGGCGAACCGGAGCCCGAGCCGGCCGACCTTGCCCGGCGCCGCGCTGGGCAGCTGGGCCGGCTCGTCGTGGTACGGCGCCAACTCGGGCGCCCGCGCCAGCCACGTCATGCGCGAGTCCAGCCAGGTCATGCCGGGCCCGACCGAGTCATGCCGGGTCCAACCAGTCATGCCGGGCCCAGTCATACTGGGTCCAACCGAATCACGTCGACACTTCCACATCGAAGAGTGCGTTCTGGCAAATCAGCGTGATGAGCTCGTCGATCCCTTCGCCGGTCTTGCAGTTGGTGAAGACGAATGGCTTGTCGTCACGCATCAGCCGGGCGTCGCGGGCCATGACCGCCAGATCGGCGCCGACGTACGGGGCCAGATCGACCTTGTTGATGACCAGGATGTCCGACCGGGAGATGCCCGGGCCGTTCTTGCGGGGGATCTTGTCGCCGGCGGCCACGTCGATCACGTAGATGAAGAAGTCCACCAGGGCCGGGCTGAACGTGAGCGTGAGGTTGTCCCCGCCGCTCTCGATGAGCACCAGGTCGCTGTCCGGAAACCGCGCCTCCATGTCCTCCACGGCCGCGAGGTTCATGCTGGGGTCCTCGCGGACGGCGGTATGCGGGCAGGCTCCGGTCTCCACCCCGAGGATCCGCTCCTCCATGAGCACGCCGGTCAGGGCGCGACGCACGTGGGTGGCGTCCTCAGTCGTGACGACGTCGTTGGTGATGACCAGCACCCGCAGCCCATGCTCGACCAGGCGGGGCACGATCGCCTCGATGATGGCGGTCTTCCCGCTGCCGACCGGCCCGCCGATACCGATTCGGCTGGCTGTCTTCATGTCGTCCTCCTTGGCGGCGCCGGCATCAGTTCATGAACATCCGCACATGGGCGTGCCGGTGGGCCGCCGCCAGCACGTCGACCACGGGAGCGAAGGCCCGCATGTCCTCCAGGCTCGCCGTGGCCACGTCGCGGTAGTCGTCGGCCACCGCCGCGTTGACGGCGAAGAGGATCTCCTGGACGTCGAGGTGGTCCACCCGCATCAGCCGCAGCGCCGCGCTGAGCACCACCATCGCGGTGCCGTACTGGTGGGCCGCGAACGCGTCCTGTTCGGACAGACCCACGGCAGCAGCCACCGCCCCGAGCGCCACCGGATAGGTCACCGGGACCGGGGCATCGATCGCGGAGCTAGCAGCGGATTCCGTGGCCCGGAACCGCTTGTCGAGCACCGAGTCGCCGACGATCCGGCTCGCCGCCTCGGCCAGTTTGCGCCCCATCCGGATGGTCATGGTCCGCGTCTCGTCGGTGAGCTTGCGCAGCAGCACCGCCTCGTCGGCCCGCCGGATCCCGTCGACGTCACCGGCGACGGCCGCCCGGTGCCCGGCCAGCAGCGCGATGGCGTCGGACGTGGCGGCCTGCCGGGTGACCGTCCGGACGTACTCGCGCAGCGTCTCCCGGTCACGGACGACCCCGACCTGCACCGCCATCTCCAGCCCGTTGGAGAACGTGAACGAGCCGACCGGGAACACCGAGTCGCCGAACTGCAGCAGCCTCACTGCGGAATACGATGCCCACCCCGGGGCCGACAAACCGTCCACAGTGGCCTCGCCTCAGTCGGTGGCCGGCGCGTGGCTGTGGCCGGTGGCGTCGGCGCCCCCGAACAGCCGACGCGCCTCGTGGGGGGCCAGGTAGGCGATGACCTCGGTCCCGGGGACGAATGCGTGGGTGATCCCGGCGAAGTCGTGGGTCCGCATCACCGAGTCCATCACCCGCCGGTCGACGGTGACCGGGACGTACATCGACGTGCCGCGCACCACCGCGGGCCAGTGCTGGTTGCCGATCGCGTGCCCCAGCTCGACCGCGGTGCGGACCGCCACGGTGAGCGACTCACCGATCAGCCCGGCCAGGTCGACCACCATCACCTCGCCCAGCTCGATCCGAGCGACGATTGCGCTGGCCGTCTCCTCGTCCCAGGCGAGGATGTCGCCGTCGCGCAGCCGGGTGCCCCGGCCGAGCACGATCGTCACCTCGGTCCCGTCCCGGGTCCGCTTGCGCAGCCGCTGCTTCTGCGCCTCCCACTGGTCGAGCATCAACTCATCGATCTTCGCCGTTTCCAGGCGGGCGGCCCAGTCAGCGTCGGACACGTTGCCCACCACCGCTGCCACGATCATCTGCCAGTCCTCCTAGCTGAAGAAGTAGAGCTGGCTCAACGGCACGGTGGTGGCCGGAGGGACGGTGGCGTGGACCCCGTCGACCTTGACCGCGAAGGTCTCCGGATCGACCTCGATGTGGGGCAGC
>Ga0065720_1004546_pt1 | contig 13225 bp, 12 predicted proteins | sample Thericmetagenome_FD_59107 | JGI IMG/M metagenome (GOLD analysis project Ga0065720, IMG submission 59107) | Thermophilic microbial communities from the Joint Bioenergy Institute, California, USA of rice/straw/compost enrichment - eDNA_2 v2... | ecosystem: Engineered > Solid waste > Grass >... | reverse complement strand
ACAACGACGAGATCGACACGGACACGGTCAGCATCGGCTCGATCGTGACGGTGGAAGACGTAGAATACGGCGACACGATGGAGTACGCGATCGTCGGCACGGCGGAAGCGGATCCGTCGCAGAACAAGATNTCGAACGAAAGCCCNGTCGGCAAGGCGATTCTCGGCAAGAAGAAGGGAACCGTCGTNGACGTGAACGTACCCGCGGGCATCATCAAATACAAGATTGTNGANATCAAGAAGTGAGAAGGGCATAGGGCATTCGCAGAAAGCTTCCTCCGGAAGCTTTTTTTTCGGAAGTCGGGGAGTTGCAAATCTTTCGTCAATCCAGTTGGCCTATCGGTGAACTGAACAAGGAGTTGGGACATTTGGATCAACAGCGGCAAGACGGCGTCAGTGTGGAAACGGCCGGCCAGGAGCAGGAACTGAGCGAGCTGCTCCGCATCCGGCGGGGCAAATTGGACGAGCTCCGGAAGCTCGGGCTGGATCCGTTCGGCCGGAAGTTCGAGCGGACGCATCAGGCGCAGGAGATTCTCGACGCGTACGANGCGCTGGAGACGGAGGAGCTTGAGGCGAAGCAGGTGTCCGTCAGCATCGCCGGACGGATCATGCAGAAGCGGTCCATGGGGAAGGCGNCGTTCGCCCACATCCAGGACTTGACGGGCCGGATTCAGATCTACGTCCGGCAGGANGCGGTCGGCGAGACGGCGTACAAGGCGTTCTCGATGCTCGACATCGGCGACATCATCGGCGTGAAGGGCACCGTCTTCAAGACGAAGACCGGCGAGACGTCGGTCAAGGTCCAGGAGCTGGAGGTGCTGACGAAGTCGCTGCTGCCGCTTCCGGACAAGTATCACGGTCTGAAGGACGTCGAGCTGCGCTACCGGCAGCGGTACGTCGATCTGATCGTCAATCCGGACGTGAAGCAGACGTTCATCACCCGTTCCCGCATCATCCAGTCGATGCGCCGCTACCTGGACAGCCGCGGCTATCTCGAAGTCGAGACGCCGACGCTCCACGCGATCGCCGGCGGCGCGGCGGCGCGGCCGTTCATCACGCATCACAACGCGCTCGACATGCAGCTCTACATGCGGATCGCGATCGAGCTGCATCTGAAGCGGCTCATCGTCGGCGGCCTGGAGAAGGTGTACGAGATCGGCCGGGTGTACCGGAACGAAGGCGTGTCGACGCGCCACAATCCGGAGTTCACGATGCTGGAGCTGTACGAGGCGTACGTGGACTACCGCGACATCATGACGCTGACCGAGAATCTGATCGCCCATATCGCGCAGGACGTGCTCGGCACGACGAAAATTACGTATCAGGGAATGGAAATCGACCTGGCCCCGCCGTGGCGCCGGGTGTCGATGGTCGAGCTCGTCAAGGAGGCGACGGGCATCGATTTCACGCGGCAGATGAGCGACGAAGAGGCGCATGAGCTGGCGAAGGCGCACGGCGTGCCGGTCGAGCCGCACATGCAGTTCGGCCACATCGTCAACGCGTTCTTCGAGAAGTTCTGCGAGCACACGCTCATCCAGCCGACGTTCGTGACGGGCCACCCGGTGGCGATCTCGCCGCTGGCGAAGAAGAACGACGAGGACCCGCGCTTCACGGACCGGTTCGAGCTGTTCATCGTCGCGCGGGAGCACGCGAACGCGTTCACCGAGCTGAACGATCCGATCGATCAGCGCGAGCGGTTCGAGGCGCAGCTCGCAGAGCGCGAGCAGGGCAACGACGAGGCGCACGAGATGGACGAGGATTTCCTCCGCGCGCTGGAATACGGCATGCCGCCCACCGGCGGGCTCGGCATCGGCATCGACCGGCTGGTCATGCTGCTGACGGATGCGCCGTCGATCCGGGACGTGCTGCTGTTCCCGCATATGCGGGAGCGCGCCGGCGAATAACGCATGGCTTGAGACCGCCTGCAGCGATTGCGGGCGGTTTTTGCTGTGTTCAGGCGAGCGATTTCCTTCCTGCGCTGGCGGAATCTCCTTCTCAACTGGACAAGGCCGCGTGCCCATACTAAAGGCACACCACGTTGCGGAGGAACGCCCATGACAGGACGTGCGCTTGCTGTGAAAGGAATGGCGATCGCCGCGGCGGTGCTGCTGGCCGGCGGCTGCGCGGCCGCGGGCGGTCCGGCGGATCAGCGGATGGAGCAGCGGCCGGCGGATCGGCCGGGATCGGCGGAACATTCGGATCCGGGGCAGCACAAGGGCCGGCTGCCGGCGGAACAGGCGCAGAGAGAACAAGGGAGTGCTGATCCGGGGAGTGCTCATCCGGGGGCGGTGTTCGATGGGAATGCGGCCGGCGCGGGGGCATCCGATGCCGATTCTCGCCGGGCGGATCCATCGGAAGCGGGTGCGGCGCAGCGGATCACGGCGGCCGAGGATGCGCCGGGAGCCGGCGCCCCCGCCGTGCCGGATGGTGTCCGGGGCATCTATGTCTCCGGCTGGATCGCCGGCAGCAAGGAGCCGATGGAGCGGCTGATCCGGCTTGTCGACGAGACCGATCTGAACGCGATGGTCATCGACGTGAAGAACGATTACGGCCGGCTGACCTACCGGTCGTCGCTGCCGGAAGTTCAAGCCGTCGGAGCCGACCGGGAGCCGCCGGTCCGCGACATGGCCGGCCTGCTTCGGCGGCTGAAGGCGAAGCGGATCTATACGATCGGGCGCATCGTCGTTTTCAAGGACCCGCTGCTCGCCCGCGCGAAGCCGGAATGGGCGTTCCATACGAAATCCGGCGCGCTGTGGCGGGATCAGAAAGGGCAGCCCTGGGTCGAGCCGTACCATCCGGAAGTGCGCGCCTACAACATCGCCATCGCGAAGGAGGCGGCCGCGCTCGGGTTCGACGAGATCCAGTTCGACTACGTCCGGTTTCCCGACAACGGGGANAAGATGGACCGCGTCGTCCGCTACCGCAATCCGGAAGGGTGGACGAAGCGCGAGGCGATCGGCCGGTTTCTCCGCGAAGCGCGGGACGCGCTGCGCCCGTCGGGCACGGCGCTGTCGGCGGACGTGTTCGGCCTGGTCACGACGGCGCGGGACGACATGGGCATCGGCCAGACCTGGCGGGAGATTGCGCCGGCGGTCGACGTCATCTCTCCGATGGTCTACCCGTCCCACTACGCCGCGGGCACATACGGCATCCGCCACCCCGATCTGAAGCCGTCGGCCGTCGTCCGGCACGCGCTGGATGACGCCGCCAAGCGCAACCGGGTGCTGTCGGCGGANGGCAAGCGGCCGGGGCAGATCCGGCCGTGGCTGCAGGCGTTCACCGCCTCCTGGCTGCGCCCGCATCAGACGTACCGCGCGGAGGAGGTCCGCGAGCAGATCCTCGCCGCCGAGGCGGCGGGCGTGCGGCAGTTCCTGCTCTGGAACCCGTCCTGCACGTATGAATACCGTTAGCGGAGAAGGGCGTTTCGGGGCTCCCGGTTGTCCTTGACAGGCCCAAAACCGCTTTGATAAGATAACGACAATATACACAGGGAGCCGGGCGCCACGGGGCTCAAGCACCGCGTCATCCGGCCGCCGGAATGTGTCGGGACCGGCCCGACGGTCCGAATCATCGAGGAGGAACCAACTGTGTGGGAAACGAAGTTTGCCAAGGAAGGGCTGACGTTCGATGACGTGCTGCTCGTTCCGCGCAAATCGGAGGTACTGCCGAGGGAAGTCGACGTATCCGTCAAGCTGAGCNACAGCGTGAAGCTGAACATTCCGCTGATCAGCGCGGGCATGGATACGGTGACGGAGTCGGCNATGGCGATCGCGATCGCGCGGGAAGGCGGCATCGGCATCATCCACAAGAACATGTCGGCAGCCCAGCAGGCGGAGGAAGTCGACCGGGTCAAGCGTTCGGAGAGCGGCGTCATTACGAACCCGTTCTCGCTCACGCCGGAACATCACGTCTATGACGCCGAGGAGCTGATGGGCAAGTACCGGATCTCGGGCGTGCCGATCGTGGACGAAGGCGGCAAGCTGGTCGGCATTCTGACGAACCGCGACCTGCGTTTTGTCCACGATTATTCGATCAAAATCAAGGAAGTCATGACCCGCGACAACCTCGTGACGGCGCCCGTGGGCACGACGCTCCAGCAAGCCGAAGGGATTCTCCAGCGGCACAAGATAGAGAAACTGCCGCTCGTCGACGAGCACAACGTGCTGAAAGGCCTCATCACGATCAAGGACATCGAGAAGGCGATCCAGTTCCCGAATGCGGCGAAGGACGCGCAGGGACGTCTGCTCTGCGGCGCCGCGATCGGCATTTCGAAGGACACCTTCGAACGGGCGGATGCGCTCGTCAAAGCCGGCGTCGACGTCATCGTCGTCGATTCGGCGCACGGCCACCATATCAACATTATCAACACGGTCCGCAAGCTTCGCGAACTGTATCCGGAGCTTACGATCATCGCGGGCAACGTGGCGACGGGCGAAGCGACGCGCGATCTGATCGAGGCCGGCGCCTCGATCGTCAAGGTCGGCATCGGGCCGGGCTCGATCTGCACGACCCGGGTCATCGCCGGCATCGGCGTGCCGCAGATTACGGCGATCTATGACTGCGCGACGGTCGCCCGCCAATACGGCGTGCCGATTATCGCGGACGGCGGCATCAAGTATTCCGGCGACATCACGAAGGCGATCGCGGCCGGCGCCAGCGCGGTCATGATCGGCAGCCTGTTCGCGGGCACGGAGGAAAGCCCGGGCGAATCGGAGATCTACCAGGGCCGGAGATTCAAAGTCTACCGCGGCATGGGGTCGCTCGGCGCGATGAAGGACGGCAGCGGCGACCGCTACTTCCAGGAGAACGAGAACAAGCTCGTGCCGGAGGGCATCGAAGGCCGGGTTCCGTACAAGGGACCGCTGGCCGACACGGTCCATCAGTTGATCGGCGGGCTCCGCGCAGGCATGGGCTATTGCGGCGCGCGGAACATCCACGAGCTGATCAACGACACGCAATTCGTTCGGATCACGAACGCCGGCCTTCGGGAAAGCCATCCCCACGACGTGCAGATCACGAAGGAAGCACCGAACTATTCGCTGTAATCTCCGGATTCCGGAAACGCACTTGCTGCGCATACCCGGCGATGGGACGCGGACTCGACAAGGTCCGCGTTTTTCTGTAGGCGCGCGAGTGCGGCGGTTTCCGGAATTCCCGGTTTTTCTGCCCGGAAAGACTGTGATACAATTAGGGACGATACGACACGGGGAGAAAGGGGAAACGGAGTTGAACGACCACGGGAAGCGGTCTGTCCGGATGCGGACGTTTGCAGCTGTTCTGGCCGTGTTGTTCGCGGTATATGCGCTGGGGGCCGTGCCTGCGGTCCTGGCGGAAGAAGGCGCGGCGGCGCCGGGACCGGCGTTCCAGCTCGGCGAGTCGGTGGACGCGGCCATTCTGATCGATTTCGAGACCGGACAAGTCCTGTACGAGCGCAATGCGGATCAGCCCAGACCGCCTGCCAGCATGACGAAACTGATGACGGAATATATCGTGCTCAGCCGGATTGCGGAAGGCAAGTTGAACTGGTCGGATGTCGTGACGGTCACCAAGGAAGCCGCCTCGACCCCGGCCGACGGGTCGCAGATCTATCTGGCTGAGGGCGACAAGCATACGGTTGAGGAACTGTACATCGCGATGGCCGTCGGCTCGGCCAACGACGCGACGATCGCGCTCGCGTCCTATATCGCCGGCTCCGAGGCGGCGTTCGTCGACATCATGAACGACACGGCGCGCGAGCTCGGCCTGTCCACGGCGCGCTTCACCGGCTCGACCGGCCTGCAGGAGGACACGGTGATCTCGGCCCGCGATCTGTCGAAACTCGCGCGGACCATTTTGCAGGAGCACGGCGAGACGTTCCTGAAATATTCGAGCATCACGCAATACAAGTTCCGCGAGCGGGACAAGGATCCGATGACCAACTACAACTGGATGCTCGAAGGGAACAAGGATGTGACGAATTTCCGCCAGTACGCCTATGACGGCGTCGACGGGATGAAGACCGGCTACATCAGCGCGGCGGGCTACTGCTTCACGGGTACGGCGAAGCGCGGCGACATGCGGCTGATCAGCGTCGTGATGGGCACCGACTCGATGGGCGAGCGGTTCCTGGAGACCGCGAAGCTGTTCGACTACGGGTTCAACAATTTTGAAATGAAGACGGTCGTGGCGCCGAAATCGGTTGTAGAATCGGTGGAAACGGTCAAGATTAAGAAAGGCGTCAAGACCGAAGTGCCGGTCGTGACCGATGCGGACGTCACCTTCCTCGTCCGCAAGGGAGTCGAACCGCAGATCGAAGTGACGAATATTGAAGTGCTGCCGCCGGAGGAGCTCGTGGCGCCGCTGCCGGCGGGCACGAAGGTCGGCACCGTCACCTACGTCTACACGGACGGCGCGAACAAGCTGGAGAAGACGATCAATCTGATCACCAGCGTGGAAGCGAAGAAGGGCAGCTGGTGGCGGCTGTTGTTCCGCGGCATCGGCGAATTTTTCCGCAATCTGTTCAAGGGCATCATCGGGTAGAACGCCGGTCGGACGCGCATTTGCCGCAGTTGCCGGCGTCGGCTCGTTCATTTAAAATATAGGTTTAGTACGAATTCGGAGACTCATGTCGAGTGGGAGGAACTGCAGTATGGAAACCGGTACGACTCGCGTGAAGCGAGGCATGGCTCAGATGCAGAAGGGCGGCGTCATCATGGACGTGATGAACGCCGAGCAGGCGAAGATCGCCGAAGCGGCCGGCGCCGTGGCCGTCATGGCGCTGGAGCGGGTGCCCGCGGATATCCGCGCCGCCGGCGGCGTTGCGCGGATGGCCGATCCGACGATCGTGGAGGAAGTCATGAAGGCCGTCTCGATCCCGGTCATGGCGAAGGCGCGCATCGGGCATTATGTCGAAGCGAAGGTGCTGGAAGCGCTCGGCGTCGACTACATCGACGAGAGCGAAGTGCTGACGCCGGCTGATGAAGTCTATCACATCGACAAGCGGCAGTTCACGGTGCCGTTCGTCTGCGGCGCGAAGGATCTGGGCGAGGCGCTCCGCCGCATCCAGGAAGGGGCGGCGATGATCCGGACGAAGGGCGAGCCGGGGACGGGCAACATCGTCGAGGCGGTCCGCCACATGCGCCTGATCATGAGCCAGATCCGCAAGGTGCAGAACATGTCGAAGGACGAGCTGTACAACGAGGCGAAGGTGCTCGGCGTGCCGTACGACCTGCTGCTCCAGGTGCATGAGAACGGCCGGCTGCCGGTCGTCAACTTCGCGGCGGGCGGCGTGGCGACGCCGGCCGATGCGGCGCTCATGATGCATCTCGGCGCGGACGGCGTGTTCGTCGGCTCGGGCATTTTCAAGTCGGACAATCCGGAGAAATTCGCCCGCGCGATCGTGGAAGCGACGACGCATTACGAAGACTACGCGCTGATCGCCGAAGTGTCGAAAAATCTGGGCACGCCGATGAAGGGCATCGAAATCTCGCAACTGACCGGCTACGACCGGATGCAGGATCGCAGCGTGTAACCGGGTCCTCGCGGAAAGAAGGGATCCAACATGACCATCAAAATTGGCGTACTGGCGCTGCAAGGCGCCGTGGAAGAGCATATCCGGTCGATCGGGCAGGCCGGGGCCGAAGGCGTCGTCGTGAAGCGGGTCGAGCAGCTCGGCGAGCTGCACGGCCTGATCATCCCGGGCGGCGAGAGCACGACGATCGGCAAGCTCATGCGCAAGTACGGTTTCATCGACGCCATCCGTCAGTTCGCGGCGGATGGCAAGCCGATTTTCGGCACGTGCGCCGGGCTGATCGTGCTCGCGCAGCGGATCGAGGGCGGGGAGGAGCCCCACCTCGGACTGATGGACATGACGGTCGTGCGCAATGCGTTCGGCCGCCAGCGCGAGAGCTTCGAGACGGACCTGGATGTCGCGGGGCTTGACCGTCCGCTGCGGGCGGTCTTCATCCGCGCGCCGCTGATCAAGGAGGTCGGGCCGGGCGTCGAAGTGCTGTCCGTCTACAAGGGCGAAATCGTCGCGGCGCGGCAGAACCGCCTGCTCGCCTGCTCGTTCCACCCGGAGCTGACGGACGACAGCGCCCTGCATGCGTACTTCGCCGCCATGGCCGAGGAAGCGGCGGCAGAGAAGAGCGCGAAGTAGAGAGGGGTATGGACGAACGTGTTGGACGTCAAGCTGCTTCGCAGCGATTTTGGCAAAGTGAAGCAAGCGCTTGAGCGCCGCGGCGCGCCGGAGGAGCTGATCGCCGATTTCCCGGCGCTGGACCAGCGCCGCCGCGAGCTGCTGACCGAAACCGAGCGGCTGAAGAACCGGCGCAACACGGTGTCGCAGGAAGTCGCGAAGATCAAGCGCGAAGGCGGCGACGCCGAAGCGTTGATCGTCGAGATGCGCGAAGTCGGCGACCGGATCAAGGAACTGGACGAGGAAGTGCGGGAGCTGGAGGCGAAGATTGAACAGATCACGCTCGCCATCCCGAACATNCCGCATGAATCCGTGCCGATCGGCGCNTCGGAGGAGGACAATGTGGAGATCCGCCGGCACGGCGAGCCTCCGGCGTTCGGGTTCGAGCCGAAATCGCACTGGGAGATCGCCGACCGGCTCGGCATCCTCGATTTCGAATCGGCGGCGCGCACGACCGGTTCGCGGTTTGTTTTCTATCGCGGGCTCGGCGCGAGGCTGGAGCGCGCGCTGATCAGCTTCATGATGGATCTGCACGCGGACCGGCACGGGTATGAGGAAGTGCTGCCGCCGTACATCGTGAACCGCGACAGCCTGATCGGCACCGGTCAGCTGCCGAAGTTCGAGGAAGATCTGTTCAAGCTTGCCGGAACGGACTACTACCTGATCCCGACGGCGGAAGTGCCGGTCACGAACCTGTACCGGGAGACGATTCTGGAGGCCGCGGATCTGCCGAAGAACTTCGTCGCCTATTCCGCGTGCTTCCGCGCCGAAGCCGGGGCCGCCGGGCGCGATACGCGCGGCCTCATCCGGCAGCATCAGTTCAACAAGATTGAGCTCGTGAAGTACGTGAAGCCGGAAGATTCGTATTCGGAGCTGGAGAAGCTTACGGCGGAGGCGGAGTACGTGCTGCAGACGCTCGGCCTGCCTTACCGCGTGATCGCGCTGTGCACGGGCGACATGGGCTTCGCCTCGGCGAAGACGTACGATATCGAAGTGTGGCTGCCGAGCTACGGCACCTATCGCGAAATTTCGTCCTGCTCGAACTTCGAGGATTTCCAGGCCCGCCGGGCGAACATCCGCTTCCGCCGCGAGCCGAAGGGCAAGCCCGAGTTCATCCATACGCTGAACGGGTCGGGGCTTGCGGTCGGCCGTACCGTCGCCGCCATTCTCGAGAACTATCAGCAGGAAGACGGCTCGGTGATCATTCCGGAAGCGCTCCGTCCTTATATGGGCGGACTCGATGCGATCCGGCCGTCCTGATGACGCCCTAAGGATTGCCGGCCGCGGTCGGTTGCCAGCCGATCGCGGCTTGTGTTACAATGTTCTGTGCTTCCAGGACGCGGAGAGATACCGAAGTGGTCATAACGGGGCGGTCTTGAAAACCGTTAGGGTGCAAGCCCACGTGGGTTCGAATCCCACTCTCTCCGCCATAATGCATTCAAAAGCCGACCTTCAGGGTCGGCTATTATAATGATATGGCGCGAGTGGGATTCGAACGGGCCGCAGGCGGACATGCCATACGGCATGTCCGGCAGGCCCCGGCGTGATCGTCGCGGCCGGATCGTGGCTGGTCAGTGAAAGCCACGGCCGCGACGGAGCGAATCCCACTCTCCCCCATAGCATGTCGCAGCCGACCTTTGGGTCGGCTATTATAATGATATGGCGCGAGTGGGATTCGAACGGGCCGCAGGCGGACATGCCATACGGAATGTCCGGCAGGCCCCGGCGTGATCGTCGCGGCCGGATCGTGGCTGGTCAGTGAAAGCCGCGGCCGCGACGGAGCGAATCCCACTCTCCCCCATAGCATGTCGCAGCCGACCTTTGGGTCGGCTGTTTGATTGTGGCGCCTTTTTGCGCGAATGGGAAAACCGAAGCCCGGGGCACCCTAACGTTGATCCCAAGGCGGCGAGAAGCGGAGGTGTTCTGATGACTCGAAAAGACCAATTGACCGTGCCGCAGCACGAGCTGGTCGAGGCATGGCAGCGCACGTTGCCGGAACGGCTGAATCCGGGAGATTCGGTCATCGTGCGGGCGGACGGGGCGGATCCAAAGTCATTGCGCGTTACGATTCATGCGGCCGGCCGGCAAATGTACGAGTTTGATTTCGCCGTCCGGTATGTGGACAGCCGGGAGATCGAGGTTCAGCTTGTGGACGCGGAAAGCGGCGGAAAATCCATTGACGAGCATGCCGACGCGGTGCAGGAGTTGATTGCCGATTACCGGCGTCATTTGCATGAATGCGCCCAGTCGCTGCATGATCTGACCCATGCCTAGGAGGAAGGAGGATCGCCGCAGATGAAGCCGAAGTCGCAGGCCGTTCCACAGCCGGGGCAGGGCCATGACCGACGGGAGGACGCGCGGGACAACGCGGTGAATGAACCGCTGTCCGGCTCCAAGAAGGTGAAGAACCGCAGCCACTCCAGGCAAAACCGCGGGGAAGGCGGCTGAAAAATGAGGCGCGAAAGGCCAGCCGGAATGCCCCGGCTGGCCTTGATCAGAGGCGGTCACGCGTCGACCGGCAAGATCTCTTTCTCCATCACATAGTCGTCCATGACATAGCCTCCGCCGATGTCCGCCACCTGCGTCCGCACAATGCGGAAGCCGTTTCGCTCATAGACCGCGATCGAGGAAGCGTTGTGCCGGTTCACGGTCAGCCAGATCGCGTTCAGCCCGCGCTCCCGGCACAGTTCCGCAAGAAAGCGGATCGCCCGGCTCCCGTAGCCTTGCCCCCGGTGTTCCTTGAGCAGGTAGAACTTGCTCAGGAACAGCTTCGAGTCCTCCGGCTTGACCGCCAGATAACCGACATTGATCCCGTTCGTCCGCATCAAGAAATATTCGTAACCTTGATGTTCAATCTGGTCCGCAATCGCATGGACGGACTGAAACTTGTCCAGCATGTAATCGACCTGTTCCGCCGTGATGATGCCGATGTAATGCTCCCTCCAGATTTCAGAAGCCAATTGCGCCGCAGCCTCGATATGTTCCCGCGTTGTGACGAGCTGAAATGAAAGCGCCATCCGGTCCATCCTTTCCGAGATCGTTCCCTTCTTATCCTAACGCAAAAAAGGCGTTTCGCGAAGAGCGGACCGTCCCTTCTTCCAGCAGCCGACACCCCGCCGCCGGCCAATATCAGGCATTGCCCGAATGTGCCGATAAACCCTCTTCCCGCGCCTTTGCGAATCGTTTACAATAAGGAAGTTATGTGGATGAGGAAAGGGGATGCGGGGATGAAACGCAACCGACTGATGTTGTTGCTCGCCGCTCTGATGGCAGCCATGCTGGTGATGTCGGCTTGCGGGAAGAAGACGTCTCCGGGCGAGGCGCTGCGGAACGCCTGGGCGGCCTCGATGGAGATGAAATCTTTCACGTTTGACGGGACCTTCGCCATCGACGGGCTGGAAATGCCGCCGGGCGCGCTGAACGAAACGGCGCAGCCTTATCTCAGCATGCTTCAGAACGCCTCGGTCGCCGTCAGCGGCGCTTACGACCGGGATTCGAAGCATGCGGAGATCATCCTGAAGCCCGTCATCGGGGGCGATCTGGCGGTGTCGATCGAAGTGCCGATTATCTGGGCGGACGGCAAGACGTACGTGCGGATTCCGACCATTCCGCTGCTGCCGCTCGGGGACGCGGCCGGCCGATTTGTGGTGATCGAACCGGCCGGAGAAGGCGCCGCGCTGCCGGCCATTGATGTCGATTTGTACCGGAAGTTTTTCGGCGAAATCATGGGCATCGTCTTCCGCCACCTGGATGGAGACGCCTATTTCCGGGAGGCGAAGAAGGGGGATATCCCGGGACTGCCCGACGATTTGAAGGCCGACCGGTTTGTCGTATTCAGCATCACGCAAGACAATGCCGATGCGTTCATGACGGCGCTGGCTGAACGGATCCTCCCCGAGATCATCGATCTGCTGATCGGGTCCGAAGCATACCGCTCCATGCTGCAATTGACGGAAGAAGAGCTGAAGCGGGCGAAGGAAGAATTGGCCGCGACCGATTCGGAATCGCTGCGCGGCAAGCTGGATGAACTGCGGCAAAACCTCAAGGTTCATGAAATCAGCATGACGGGAGCGATCAAGGGCGGCAATCTGGTGTACCAGAAGCTCAAGGTGAGCGTCGAGCAGGCGGAAAACGGCGGCGAACCGGGGAAAATCGGCTTTTCGTTCGATATCCGCTACGACAACATCAACCAAGACGTGACGTTTGAGCATGACATCCCCGCGGAAACGCTGACGATGGAGGAGTTCTGGCAGTCGCTTTTCGCCGGAATGGCATTCTGAGCATCCGTCCGCGCTTTACGAACAAAGGGTCGAATCGCCGGCTGTCGGCGGCTCGACCCTTGCTGTCCGCGTCCTATTTCTTGTCGTTCTCGAGCAGTTCGACGAGCACTTTCAGCTGCGCGAACGTGTCCATGTAGGCGTACCGCCCGCCGGTGTATTCGCCCTTCTGGATGAGCGGCATGCCGCGGCTCTCGAGCTGGATCACCTTCTCCTTCATGCCGTCGATGACGAAGGCGATATGGTGCGGGCCTTCGCCGTGCTGATCAAGGTATTCGCGCCAGGTGCTCGGTTCATGGTCCGGCTCGATCAGCTCGATCTGCAGCTGGCCGGCATCGATGAACGCCAGCTTCGCGCGCGCCGGCGTCTTCGCGCCGCGGAACTCCGTCTGCGCGATGTCGACGGTGTCGGTGACGAAGATCTTCGGCTTCTCGATGCCGAAGAAATCGGCCCACGCCTGCGCGGTCTTCTCGATGTCGTGGACGAGAATGCCGATCTGCGTGACGATTTTCGTGCCCAGGACGTTCTCTGCCATGGATGATGACACTCCTTCGCTGTATTTTGGTGTATGAATCGATATGCGGCCTGACGCGGAAGCCGGACAGGCGGCATGATCATACTTCATCCCTCATCCCTCATCCCTCATACCATGCCCCGGATCATCGGGTCGGCATACCGCCGTAAACACGCGTTCACAGCGGCCGGCAGAAAAGCCGGCGCTCACCGGCTTCGGCACGAATCGCGGATGACCAGCTCCGACGGCGCCACATAAG